>Ga0265316_10007252_pt1 | contig 10472 bp, 14 predicted proteins | sample 4522metaG_FD_202092 | JGI IMG/M metagenome (GOLD analysis project Ga0265316, IMG submission 202092) | Rhizosphere microbial communities from Carex aquatilis grown in University of Washington, Seatle, WA, United States - 4-5-22 metaG | ecosystem: Host-associated > Plants > Roots > Rhizosphere >...
CCTCGACGACCTCGGTCCGGCGCTGCTCTCGCTCATCGGGTACGGTGACCGGCTCAGGATGCACTGCCTATTGGCCTACGTGAACACCAAGGCCACGAAGACCGGCGTGTCCTTCACGTGGGAGGGCGCCTGGGAGTTCGATCAAGTCTCGGGTACCGGCAGCGTTCGGCTCGGTAAGGACGGGCGCCTCAAGGGCCAAATCAAGATCAAGGACGGCGACGCGAGCACGTTCGTCGCCGAGAGGGCCGAGGAGCCCGAGCAGCCGATCCCGAACCCACCGAGCTACCGCGACAAGTGGAGGTAGCGGTGATGATGAGCCACCACGACGGAGAACCCGACCCCGGCGTCGAGTGGCAGCGCGCCACAAATTGTCTGCGTCATTTCGTAGGTGGTCGAGACGCCGTACGATTGGAGGAGGGTCTTCATGAACAGCTCCGTCACCAAAGTGCTCGTTGCAACCGTCGCGTGCCTCGGATTGTTTGGGGTTTCACGTACCGCGTCGGCGGGGGGCAGTATTTACGTTCAAATTCACGGGAGCCAGTGCTTCACTCAGAACCAAATAGCTCATCGCAACCAACCTACAGTCAGTATGGAGTTTCGACGAATTCAACTTCCGGAATAAATGTCAACTGTCCCTTCACCATTCCTTCGTTCACCCCCGACGACCTTCCATGGACGGACGCATATATAGACTTTAATGGCTACTCCCGAAATCCCAACCAGGCCGCGGCGAGCTGTACCATGTATGGGGTTAGCGCCACCGGCGGGAGCTTCATCGGCGCCACGGCAACGTTGGCAAGCAAGAACTCCTCTGGCGCGCAGAATGCTTCGAATACTCTATTTAATACGTCGGGGAATAGCAATTTCTTCTTTATATCCTGCTGGGTTCCTGGCTTTACGAGCGCCTTTGGGAATTCGTGGATCACTGATATAAATGCGGAGTTCGATTACCCCTGAGACGTTGGGCGGGGGCAGCGACGTCCATGGCAGAGGTTGGCGCCACATGCTAGAGACATTGTATGGGACGCAGCGGCTTGTCAGTGCACCAAGAGGCTCGGTGATTGCCGTATTGGCGCTCATGCTGAGCGCTGGGCTGTTCTTGTACGCGGGTTGCGGGCGAACGGTCCCGGAAACCTTCGTTGTGATCTCCCAATAACCTCATGCGAAACGCGAAGTTGGCCCGCTTTTCTCGGGAGATCACGACGAAGGGACTTCCCTTCCGGTTCCGTCCGATGCCGTATCGTTCAACCCAATTCCGCCCTGTCACGGCACAATAGCGGCACACGAAAAAGCACGGCGGCACCCCCGCCGTCAACCGCACAAGTCAGCTTGCATATGACCGGTCGTTCGTTCCGCGGGATGGCGTCGTCTTGTCCTGTCGCCCCGTATCGGCATTTGCGATCGGGAGTGATTTCGGTGAGGCACTAGGCAACATCCGTTGCTGAAGGCAAGGCGATGTCATTGGGTCGGAGCGCTTGGACCTCGATTTGCGCGAGATTCACTTGGGCATCTCGCCCGCTGCTTGCAGTGCCCAGGCGTGGAGCTCGGGTGAGGATCGGAAGCCGCTGCGCTCGAGATCCGTCAGAATCGGTCCAACCGCCTCGACAATCCCTCGGAGACGCGCCTCCACAACCATGCCCAGTGTGCCCCTTACGGCAAGACCGAGAGAATGTGCCACCCTGCGCCCCGCTCGCTCGTCAATCAGCACCAGGGCACGACGCTCGAACGCAAGACGGAGAGCGGCGGCCTCTCCGATATCAAGTGCAGAGAGCAGTGTTTGTTCGACCGGGATGGATGTCGGCGCATCGACGATAACGATCCACCGCGAGGCCCGAAGCTCCTCCACGCCTTCCGCATTGGGACGGTTCTCAACGAGCTCGCTGTGGACCTCGCGCGGAATGAGAACCTCCAAGTAAAGCGCCCGCGCGATGTCGAGGCGCCCGATTCGCGAGAGGTAGAGCAGGGGCGTCGTGTCGGCGACAACGATCACGTGAGCGAAGCGAGCTCGGACTTGAAATCATCCGGGTCGTAGTCGAACGCGGGGAGCCCGTGGGCATCTGCGAGGGCGAGGAACTCGTCGAGCGGCAAGCCGAGCCACCCAGCAGCCCGAACGCGCGTGGTTCGCCCCGCCCGAATCTCATCCAGCGCCCACAGAAGCCGCAGGCGCCGCTCTACTGCAGCCGCAGGCTCATGGGCCAGAGCCGCGCTTGGCAGCGCTACATTGATGGTGATTTCGGCGGCGGCCATGCTCTGAAGGTAGCACGTAGCCGGCCGTGAGCCTGGGGCGCGGGGACGGCACGCGCAAGGGCCGGGCAGCCATCCTTTGGCTGTGGCTAGTTGCGGCCGTCGCATCTGCTGAACCGACGCCGCGGAGCGTCCGCGTGATATGTTCGGCGACGTGTCTCCCGTCAACTCCCCGGTCGACTGGCTCCAGGCGATCGGGCAGCGCGGGTCGTGATGACCAAGGACGCGCGGATCCGGACGCATCCGGTCGTCTCCGACGTCATTGACTGGGTTTGGCGGCGGCGACGGGTGTGTTCCGCTAGCCTTTGCCGCATGAGGCGCGGACGCGCGAGGCTTGGGGCGCGTGGTCGTGCAGCGGGTGGGGGAGGAGTCAGGTCTGCGGATTGCGAAATCCGTTTCCGCCGAGCAGGAAGAGCTCTGAGCGTTCGGTGACACGTCGGCTATGACCTGAGCGTTGAGAGCGGCGGGGAAGACCTTCGTCCAGTCCTTGAATGGCCGATTGGTGGTGATGACGGTCGCGCGCCGGCGGTCGTAGCGCTCGGATGACTTGGAAGGCGAGTTTCGCCTGCGCCGGGTCCATCGCAAGAACCGCGAAGTCGTCCACGACGAGCAGCTCGGGGCGGACGTAGCGGAGCAAAGCGCGTTCAAGCGAACCGTCGAAACGAAAAGACGCGCTACCGATTTGAAGAAGACGCTCTTCCACGCGGCCCCAGCCGACGATCAGCCGTTCCGCGCGAAGCTCGCGCTCCGCAGAGGCCCGGTCAGACGGCCCATGTACCAAGCGAAAAGCGCGGGCGACGCTCGTTTCATCGTCCGACGGGCTTCGATGAGCGCGCTCGGATCGTGCCGGCCATGCGGCACCGTAGTCATCACCAGCGCTTCGACGAATTGCCGGGCGCGCCCGAGCGCAGCGCTAAAAGTCGTGGTCGGCTTGGACAACGGAAAATCGCTCGGGGACGGCAGCGGCAAAACCCCCGCGACGATCCCCACCGCCACGGCCCACGCGCGAGGCTCGCCCTCCACTTCGACCTCCGACTCGGCGACGTCAACGAGCGAGCGAACGCCGTCGTCGAACACGTCTTCGAACCCCGCGTCGAAAGGATCGACGAGGAGCGCGTCACGGTAGTGGCGTCGAGCCGAGGTCGGGTTGCCGCGCCGAGTCTGGACGTCGCCGAGCGCAAACAAGAGTTCCGCCGTGCGGGTGCGCTCGAGCGCGGACGAGAGGACGGAGAGCGCGCCATCGAGATCCCCCGCCTCCATCCGGAGGCGACCGGCAAGTCTGCTCGGCTCGTCGTCGACGGTAGCGGCCGCGCGGATGAGGAGCGTCCGGCCGAGCCGAGACCAAGGGTCCTCCTCGGCGGCCAGAGCTCGGGCGAGCGTCGCGATCGCGGCGGCCGACTCTCGGGGGCTCAATCGACTCGCATCCGCGAGTTCCTCGGAGACAATCGACAGTCGCTCCCGCATATCGCCGACGTGAAAGTCCGCGCCGGGGTCGACGGACTTCAGGCGATGGATCGCGTCGTCGATCTCGCCCGACGCTATGGCCTCGCGGATGGCTAGAAGCTCGCGCAGGCGCGCATCGAAGAGGCCCATCTGGGACGATGAGCCGACAACCGGAGCGGGGTCGGCTTCGGCAAGCGTCTCGCCGGCGAGCCGCAATTCGGTGATCGTGGCGTCGGGGCGCGGCGCGACACCGGGGAACAACGACAGTTGGTCCATCGATTGCGGAAGGCTACCACGGCCCCTGCCCTTCGAGGGGGCGGGGTCCTCGGCCGCCCGAGCCTCCCTCGCACCGACCCCGACGCGATTGCGAGCGCGCGCAAGAAAACCGTGCGAACGACAAGCGACGCGGACGCTCCGTCTTCATGCCCATCCGGGTATGCCGATGACTGTGCGCCACGATGGCGCGGAAAGGGGCCCGCAGGGCCGCCTGAAGCAGCCTTGCTGCTGAGAGATGAGGGCAAGTCCCTCGGGCTCGGGTTGCAGGACCGGGGCCCAAACCACCGGAGGCTGCTCCGGCCCAATGACCGGGGTGGTGAGCGTGTCCGGGAAAAGGCGGGATGAACCCGTCAGGTAAGCGCTGGGAAGACGAACGAAAGTGAACCGCTGATGAAATGTCGAAAGCGTAGGGACGCCATCGAAACCGGACTCCAGTCGTTGGTCCGGGATGAAGCTCGGGGGGAGCCTGTCGACTGCCCGAGTGATGGCCGGCATGAAGGCGGCGTGAGCCCGGCGCAGGCTCTCGTGCGGAACGTGGGAACCTGCTGCCTCGATGCCAAGGGAGACCTCCAAGTGGTGGACCCATGAGGAGCCGAGTACCGATGCGAGGCGGAGGGACGGACGTCGTCGCCCGTGATGAGCGGCATCACGTTGTTTGAGGGGCTAGCGGTCGAGAAGATTGAGGGTTCGAGGGGCGGGGTTCAAAACGGGTCGTCTTGGAACTCGGCTTCTCGGACGATGCTGAGAACAACACCGCGGTAAGCGCGCAGGCCACGGAGAAGCCGAGCCGTTGAGCGCAGGACATCGCGTGCACGACGCCGGACGACCGGGTCATCGTCGGAATTCGGGTGGCGCACCAGTGGGTGCTCGAGCACGAGGGCGAGCAGAGCGGCGTCGGCGACGTCGAGGACGATGAGTTCGGGAGCGATGAGCAGGCGACGGAACTCGTCGACGGTCATCGTCTGCGCGCCGAGGCGGGGGGCTTGGGTTTCGGCGCTTGGGCGAAGACTTCCAGGAAGAGCTTCTCGTCGAGCCGGAGTAGCTCGTCGGCGAGATTCATCAGCACGTGGTAGTTTCCGCCTACGTGGTCGGCCAAGCGAGACGGCAAAGATGGACATCGCGCTGACAGCCGCGCCCCCGACGACGCCCTCGTCCTCGAGCGATTGCGCCGACACCTCGAGTTCCCCGGACTGACGCTCATGCTCGTCGAGCCATCGGATGCGTCACTTGTCCCCATGCTTGATGGGCTTGGCCACGGCCCTGCTCCTTTGCTCCGAGCAAGGACCTCAGTCCCCTGCAACGCTCGCGCGGTCCCGTTCGAGGAGCTCATCGCCGTGGGGTGGGAGTGATGGGCGCGGCGGTCGCGAACGGGAGGGCTTTCGCACGTGGTCGCCGCGACGCCCTGCCCCCGACGAGCGCAAGCTTTCGAAACCACGGATGATTATGCTAATGTAGTCACCGTGACTAGAATTTCGAAAACCTCCAGCGCCTCGCGGCGCACCAAGGCCGGACGAAAGGCCCGCAACGCGCGCTCCGGTCCCTGGCTGCTGCGCGAAGCAAAGGCGCATTTCAGCGAGCTCGTGCGCCGCGTCCGGAGCGAAGGACCGCAGCATGTAGCCGTGCATGGCCGGGCCGAGGATGAGGTTGTGGTCATCTCGGCGAAGGAGTTCCGTCGTCTCAAGGGCGAACAGACCGGCGCGGCGCTGATCGAGGCGATGCAGGCCTCGCCCTACCGCGAGATCGACCTGACGGTCGAGCGCTCGCTGATGCCGGTCCGCGACGTTCCGTTCCCGTGACCGACTGGCTGCTCGATACGAACGTGCTCTCCGAGCTTCGCCGGCCGAAGCCGAACCGCCGGGTTCTCGCCTTCGTCGCGGGCCAGCCGATCGAGCGCCTCTATGTGAGCGTGGTCACACTCGCGGAGATTCGCTTCGGCATCGAGCGCCTCGATGATGCCGGAAAACGTGTCGAGCTCCACGATTGGCTCACGCACAAGGTGCGCCCGATGTTCGAGCAGCGCGTTCTCCAGGTGACCGAGGACGTGATGTTCAAGTGGTGCGTGTTGGTGGACGAGGGGCGGAAGCAAGGCCACACATTCTCGCAACCGGACCTGATCATCGCCGCGACGGCGTTGGAGCACGACCTGACCATCGTGACCCGCGACCGCACCGGCTTCGAACGCGCGCGGGCGCGTGTTCTCGACCCCTGGACCGAGCACAAGTAGGAGCTTGCGCGTTGCGCGACGAGAACGGTTGCTGCCTACCCTAGCGCCACTGCCGTCTATTCGTAAGCCGCTCACGAACGGCGTCCGGGAGGGGATTGCGCGGGACGCGCGTTTGTGGTGGGCGGACCCAGGGCGGTTCGCAAGGCCCCCGGGGGGCGTATGGTCCCACGGCACGATCAGCCCGGATCAAGCGGCCTTCCGATGATAGTGGCTGAGGAGGCCGCCGAGCCGTTCACGGCGCTCGATCGTCGCGCCGTCGTTCGCGCACGTCGTCTCCGGAAACGGGATCACGTTGGCCAGCCCCTGGTGGGTTCTCTCGGTATGGAAGTGCTCCACGTACTCGGAGATCAAGTGCCGCAGGTGTCGCTCCCCGAGCGGTACGACCCGATCGAGGCACTCCTCCTTGATGCTGCGAACCCAGCGCTCGGCGAACGCGTTCAGATTTGGGCTCGACGGTGGGAGCTTCAACAACTCGACAGCGCCCGAGGCCAGAATCGTCTTGAACTGCTCGGTGTAGAGCGGGTCTCGATCGACGATCAGATGGCGCACATCCTTCAAGAACCCGTCCTTCGCGTCCGTGAGATTGCGGGCGATCTGCGCCATCCATGCGCTATCGAGGCCCTGCGAAATCCCCGCGATGTACACCCGACGGGTCTTGAGCCTCATGACGAACAGGGCGAAGTACCGCACCAGACCTCGGCTCGTGACCACCTCGACGCTGAAGAAGTCGGCGGCGGCGATCGCCTCCCAATGGTCCGCGAGGAACGTCTTCCAGGACATCGTGCGGCCGCGCCGTGGTGCGGGCTCAATACCGTGCTCCTTGAGGACGCGCGCGATTGTGGATCGGCCGAGCTCGAAGCCGACGTTCTTGAGGGCTCCGCGCAGCCGCCTGTATCCCCAGCTCGGGTTCTCCCTGGCCATCGTCACCAGCAGCGCGGTGGCATCGCTCCGTTTTCCGCGGGCACCCTTCGAGGACTTCGCGCTGCCGTCGTACTTCGCGGCGACCAGCCGCCGATACCACCTCAAGAGCGTTTCGGGGCTGGCGAGAGTCGCGATGTCCTCCAAGAGCTTGCGCGCGACCGGCTTTCCCTTCTCCGCGAGCAGCCGGCGTTCGGCATCGGTGAATCGAAGGCGCTTCGGGCCAAGCCGCTCGCGCAGCACGCGGTTCTCGGCCAGAAGGTAATCGATCGCCATCTTCTGCCGTCGCTGGAGCAATCCCGCCACCAGCAGGATGAGAAACTGCAGCGGCGCTGTACTCTCTGGGTCCTTCACTGCGCCCACCCTACCCTGCGCGACCGGCAGGGCAAGCGCCCGCGAGCCGTGCCTTCCCACGTCGCGCAGCAATGGAAATGCCCCATCTTTTCCAGCGATCCAATCGTGGGACCATACGGGAATCCCGCTCACGTTTGGAGCCATCGCTTGCCTTTTCGCCGCGAATCGCGGCGGGCGACGAAAAACGACCCCCACAGTGGAAAAGCGGCTCGCAGTGACGGAAGCCCCATGACGCAGGCGGTTCCGGCGAGGGCGGCGATGGGTGGTCGACGGTCTCGAGGAAGACCTCGCGCGCACGGAGGCGGTTCAATTTCGCGGGCGCTCTCTACCTTACGTCCGCGCCCTCCGTCACCTGCGAGAGATTCTCACGGGGCCCGATCGCGTCCCCGCGGTCGCAACCCGGCTAGAGCAGGTTTGGGGCAGGCGGGAGTTCCAAAATTACTTCAGTCGTCCGTTTCTCCTAAGGTAAAAGCGGCGAGGCCTGGCGCCGGGGGGGCAGCACCGAACGACCTCGCCGCTCTCAGCAACGACACCATATCCGAGCGGCAAGCGCGAGCCGTGCTGGCTACTTGTTCGATCCGCGCGTCATTCGGGCGAAATGCGCCACACGGGCGCCCGCCGGGGATTGCGTCAAAGCGCGTCATCGGCCGCGTCATGGCGGCCGCCCCTCGCGTAGAACTTTGGGCCGCGCTCACGCTACGTGACGGGAAATGACGCAGGCTTTGACGCGCGGACCCACCGAGTCAGCACGGGGCAGCGGGACTGGCCAAAGAGGTGTCAAGAGACTGCTCGCGGTACCGGCCGGGTGGATGACGTTCGCGCTGCTCATACGCGGTCCCGACGATCGCTCGGTAACCGCTGCACGAAGAGGCGTTATGGCGCGGCGGCATCAAAGCGCGCATGTTCGCGTGCGTGAACAGCGGTCGTTCAATCCGACGAGGTTTGCTCTTTCGAGGGCGGCGGCGGCACGGAGATGGGCCCGAGGGGCAACTCGAGCTCGTGGGGCGAGAGCCGGGCGCGCGTGGCGCGCCAGTACTTCGGAGCGAGTTCGAGATACCGGTCGCGGGGCCAGTACGGCAGGATGCGGATGGTCTCGGAGAGGTACAGCTCGGGGTCGAGATCGTGGAGTTTGCACGAGGCGACCAACGAGAGGATGTTGCCAGCGGCCCCGGCATGCTCGTCGGAGCCATAGAACAACCAAGCCCGGCGTCCTACAGAGACGGCCTTCAGCTCGCGTTCAGCGGAATTGTTCTCCATGCGGAGGCGGCCGTTGTCGAGAAAGCGTCGGAGCGCGAGCTCGTGGCGAACGGAGTATCCCAGGGCGGTGGCGACGAGGCCGCGTTCGGGACGCTTGTCGTGCTCGGCGCGGGCCCACGTGAAAAGGCATCGACCCGGGGTCTTACGGTTTGGTCGCGCTGCGCCTTGCGCTGAACCGGGGCGAGCTTGGCGAGCAGCCGGTCGGCCTCGAAGATCGCGTCGACGAGGCGTACCCCCTGCAGGCCGAGCGGGTGCTTGCAGACGGCAGCTTCCCAGTACTTGCGACGCGCATGCGAAAAGCATCCGACCTCGATGGGCGGCGGCCCGCAGTCGCCGGGCTTCTCGTTGGCGCCCTCGGGCGGAATGCCCTTGAAGAGCGCGTCGTAGATGACGTGGGCGTCGGCCTGCACGTAGCCGGAGAACCCCTTGAACATCTGCCAGACCGCCAGGCTGGTGTGCTTGGGTTGAAAGTCGAAAAAGACGTGGTCCTTGTCGGCGAGGGTGACGAAGAAGTGTCCCTTGCGGCAGGGCTGTCGCTTGCCGTCCTCCAAGCGGGTCGGCTGGATCGCGACGCCAGTGGCGTCGGTGGACAAGCAGAACGCGGTGGCGATGGCCTCTTTGCGCGCCGCCTCGACGATGCAGCCGAGGGTCGCACCGATGTGCTCGGCGTACCGGCACATCGTGCCCCGATCAAGAGCGAAGCCTTCGCGTGCGCACTGCTGCTCGTAGCGATAGAAGGGCACGCCCAGGACGTACTTGATGGCCAGCACATGGGCGATCATCGACGGCGCGAGGATCCCGCGCGGCACGATCTCCTTGGGCATCGGCGCGGTAACGAAACGATACGTCGGCTCCGTCGGCGCAGCCGCGGTCCCCCCGTCGGTCGGGCCATCGGCCGGGCAGGGCGCGTTCTGCACGGGCTTCTTGTACACGATGCGCGCGACGACCAGGCGCCGGTATCCGCCCCGCTCGAAGGCGACACGCGCGGTCTCCTCGACCCCGATGCGCTCGACTTTTCCTTCGAGCTGCGGGTCCGGCAGCTCGATGCGAATCTCGGGCAGGTCGCACTTGGAGAGATCGCGTCGGCCCGTCGGAGCTGTATTTCTCGTCGCTTGCGGCTTATCGCGTGGCGGAGGCGACGCGGCGTCTTTCGGCTCGTCCGATGGCGTGGCGTCGTCGAGCACCTTCTTGATGGCCTGCGTCTCGGCTAGGAGCTTGTCGAAGGCGAGCTGCGCGTCGGCGATATCGTCGAGGCGCTCGGCTTTGGCGACGACCAAACGTCGCTTGAGCAGGTGAAGCTCCTCGAGCAATTGATGATATCGGACACGCAAATTTGCGAGCGCGTCCTGGGCCTTCTCGAGCTCGTCGCGCAGCGACGCGTTGTCGTCGCGCAGCGACGCGACCTCGCTTGCCATCGCAACGAAGCGCTCGTCGTCTTGTAGGGATTGCGCACTCGCGCGCGTCCAGCACGCGCGGGTTGTATTAAATCCAGAGATCGCTGTCCAGAGCGAATGCGATGTTTTTTTCGCGCGCGAGAGTGTCAGTGCACACGGGGTCGGGGAGAGCGTCGCGTCGACCTCTCCGTCGAGGGCGCGAGATCAAGACCGTCGAGCAACGCATCCAGCGTGGCCTCATCGACTTCGACGTGCGACGCGTCCGCGGCGGGCGACGCGGGAAGTGAAAAAACTCCCTTGTCGAGACGCTTCGCAAACACGCATATCCCGGTCGCGTCGGCGAAAAGTATCTTCACGAGTTG
>Ga0265316_10007253_pt1 | contig 10470 bp, 8 predicted proteins | sample 4522metaG_FD_202092 | JGI IMG/M metagenome (GOLD analysis project Ga0265316, IMG submission 202092) | Rhizosphere microbial communities from Carex aquatilis grown in University of Washington, Seatle, WA, United States - 4-5-22 metaG | ecosystem: Host-associated > Plants > Roots > Rhizosphere >...
TGGGATCCCGTTCCAAAGCACGATACAGAACCTCCTGTAACTGGGGAGAGATGGTGGAATCGGCGACTGAGGGAGGAAGGGGATGGTTGAGCAAGCGGTCGTTCATCGCGGCCAGGGGAGAAGGGCCGGAGAAGGGCACCTTGCCGGTAAGCATTTCGTAGAGGATCACGCCCATGGAGAAGATGTCGGAACGGCCATCGCCGCGCTTGCCCTTCACCTGCTCCGGAGAGATGTAGTCCGGGGTGCCGAGTGTGGCGGTGAAGTTGGCATACGTGAGCCGCCGTGCTGAGACGTCGCTGGCAATGCCGAAGTCGATAAGCTTGATGTTGTCGTGGGCATCGACCATGATGTTTTCCGGTTTAAGGTCGCGATGCACGACACCGTTGGAATGGATGTACTCCAAGGCATCGAGAACGCCGATGGCAATGCGGATGGCGCGGTCATGCGGCATCCTACCTTCGGAGAGGATCTGGCGCAGTAGACGGCCCTCGCACCACTCCATCACCATGTAAACCCGGGATCGCTCTTCTCCGCCGTATACGCGCATCACCTTGGAGTGATTCAGCTTTTCACCGATGCCGGCCTCGCGCAGGAAGCGGTCGGAGAGGATGGGGTCCGCTTCCATATCAGGGTGCGGAATCTTCAGGGCGACCTGGCGGTTGTCGCGCAGGTCGGTGGCGCGGAAGATGGAGGCCATGCCGCTGCGGGCGACCGGCGCTTCGATGCGGTAGAAATCGATCTTCGAGCCGGGTTCTATGGTGTCGTGAAGGCCCATTGGGCGGCGTACTCCGTTCGAGGGACTGACTCTACTGTACCGGGTAAGGGCTTTGGAAGAGTAAAGGTTGCGTAAGTGTTTTGTAGAGACCGTCTGGGCCGGCTTACGATGGCAGCCGGTAGGGGCGGCCGCGATACATACCCACCTGCTCCACGGCGCGCACGCGGATGACCTGCGCGGTGGTGTTGTCGCCGCCGTCGATTTCAACGGCTCGGGCCACCAGTTCGCGGGCAATCTCGTCGATCTTCTTGTTCTGAGAGACGATCTCGGCAATTGCCGCCTCGCTCATCTCGTCGTGGAGCCCGTCGGTACACAGGACGAGCACGTCCCCAGCCAGTAGGGTAAGCGCTGTGGTGTCCGGAGAGACGAACATCTCCGGCCCCAGAGAGCGAATGAGCACATGACGCGAATCGGAATCAGCCATCTCGGCGGCCGAAATAAGGCCCATCTTCCTCTGCTCGTTGACCCAGGTGTGGTCTTGAGTGACCTGGCTGGTCTTGCCGTTGCGAACCAGATAGCATCGAGAGTCGCCCACATGGGAGACGATGGCCTGGTCATAGCGGAGAGCGCAGGCAACCAGCGTAGTGGCCATTCTTTTGCCCCGGTACTCCTGCGCCAGAGTGCAATCGTGGACGGCGGCATTGGCGTGCTGGATGAGGCGCGGCAGCAGACTGATGAGCATGGTGCCGGCCTGGGCCTTGGCAAACTCCCCGGTAAGAACTTTGACGGCAGTTGCCGAGGCCACCTCGCCGAGATCGTAGCCGCCCACACCGTCGGCAACTGCAAAGAGAAATCCGTGAGAGCGGGCCTGGTGGCGCGATGCGGGAATGAACGATCCCATCGCGTCTTCATTGTTGGTGCGAACTTTACCGAAATCGCTTGCCTGGCCGAACTGTACATCCAACATGGGCGCTGCCGCCTCGATCATGTTACGCATCGCTGCAAAAAGATGCGTACTGGAGATTGTGAAAGATCGCTGAACAAAAAGCCACCGGGTGGCTCTCTATTCTCGTTCTCTGCGAGGAGATCGAGGAGAGAGTCCACCCAGCGGGTTAGATTTGGTTGAATCAGGCTACTTGGATTCGAGAAAGATCGCCTTGCCCTTCTGTTTCGAGGAGCGAATGAAATAGATGGCTCCGTAGAGGCCCCAGAGTGCGGAGATGATTAGCGCGACAATCGGCTCCTTGAAGGTGCCCAGGCCGAACAAAGGACTGATCGCATAGAAGGCCATGCAGACGAGGTTGGCCAGCAGCCCGAAGCCAGGGATGAGCAGGTGCAGAACCGGGTTGAAATCGGGGCGCTTCCAGAAGGCCACAATGCACAGGAAGCAACTGAGCGCGTAAAGGATAAAGGTGCCGAAGTTGGATGTAAGCGTGATGGTTAGCAGCGAATTGGGCAGCGCGGCCAACTGGTCGTGCGAGAGGTAGCCCCAACTGGAGAATAGGCCCTGCGGCAGCGCCTTGATGGTCGCGTCGGCGGGAGCTCCGGCATCGCCAAAGACCAGCGAGACGGCGATGACGCCGATGACCGCGGAGATGGCAACCAGCGTCCAGATGGCCTTGCGGGGGCTGAGCGACTTGGCGTGCAGGATGCCGAAGTGCTCGGGAGCCTCGTCGTCCTTGCCCATGGCGTAGGTCACGCGTGCGCCGGTGTTCATGCAGGAGAGCGTGGTGCCGATCAGCGCCAGGAATACGGTGAAGGCTTCAGCCAGCATGAAGTAATGCCCGTTGCCGTGGCCCAGCAGCGCGTCGCCGACGATGATCATCATGTCGCCGACGGGCGCAGCGGAGCTGGCGGCATTTACCATTGTGTACCCGGAGTTAAGGAAGTAGTTGGCTGCAAAATACTCAATCAGGTAGCACACCAGGCCCTGAATCAGCAGCGAGGATATAACTGCGATAGGTATATGCTTGGTTGGGTTTTTAGCCTCGCCGCCCATCGATGTGACCGATTCGAAGCCAACCAGGATGAGAATGGCGACGGTGGCCTGAATGAAGAGGAAGCTGAATTTGTGCGGCGCGATTACGGACGCGGCAGAGGGGTGGGTGAGGAAGGCTCCTGTGGCCGGGTCCTTCTCGGGGTAGTCGATGGTGAAGGGAACCGGCTTGCCGGCCGTGTCGAGCAAGGGCAGCGGCGCCTGGTTGGCATCGCGGATGATTGAGCCGTCCTTGGCGGTGGCGAACTGGTAGCTATAGGTTGCCAACGTTTGGCCGTCATACTGAAAGGCCGGCGTTCCAGCGGGATGGCTGGTGCGATAACCGATAGCCAACACGCTGAAAATGAGCAGAGCGGAGATTTGGATAATATTGATGGCCAGGTTTACGGCCGTTGAGGCGCCCGCGCCCTTGGATGCGATCCAGCCGACGAAGAACGAGAAGAGAACCGCCACCAAAGCCATGAAGAGCGGGCCCGGATTTGAGCCGCTCATGAAGTTGGGATAGAGGAAGCCGATTACATAGCCCACGAAGACGCCGGTAACGGCCACCATGACGCCGGGATATACCCAGTAATAAAGGTGAGAGCCCCAGCCCACGATGAACTTGGCCACGCGGGCGTACTTGAAGGCCTTGTCTTTGGAGAGCAGCGCCTGCTCGGCGTAGTAGTAGCTGGAGCCGGTGCCGGGATAGAGCTTAGAGATCTCGGCGTAGGCGACGGCGGTGGCCAGGCAGAGCAGCAGGGCACCGAAGATGCCCAGCCACATGGCCGGAGCGGTGGTGCCCGTGGTGGCCTGAATGAAGAAGGTGAGCCAAAGGAAGGCGCCGGGAGCGATGAGAGCCATCGCGTTGCTGGTGAGCCCGGTAAGGCCCAATGTGGCCTGCATCTGAGGTGCGTTTTGATCTGCCATGAGCAATCTCCTAGGAATTCAAGGTTCGTATGGCTGCTCCCGGCAGGCTGGCCTCCGGGATTTTCGTAAGGCTCTCCTGTATCCGGAGTTATTTCCGGGCCGATAGGGATAGCCTCGTTGGACAATCTGAACGCTAAAGATGAACCGGTAAATATGAAATGAAGAAAGTGAAATCTGTCGCGGCTCCGGCCTGACCTTTGCGGGGTGAGACCGGAACCGCGGTTTCCCGGGTGCTTAGCGCTTGGGCCCGAAGAAGGCGACGAAGCCCACCGTTACCGTGTTTTGCGATTTCACAAACTTGGTATCGTTTTGGTGGAAGAAGGCTATGTTTGACCAGTCATAGCGATACTCAAACCGGGCCAACAGGCCCTCGATCCACTTGTATTCATAGGTCGCGGTAAACTCCTCCAGATTTTGCTTGGAGCCGGTCGCGAATCCCTGGTAGTCCTTGAAGTACTCATACCGTCCGGCCAGGGCGGACTTGGGTGTGACCTGCCCCCGGGCTGCAACGGCCACGCCTTGCCAGTGATTCAGATTTTTGTCGCCCTGCGATACGATCGCGTCGCGGTTCTGGCCGTAGTCGTAGTTGATGTAGGCACTGAACTTGGCGCTCGGCGTGAGCAGCAGTGTTGAGTCAACCAGGTGGCGGAAGCCGGTGGTCGTGTTAGCGTTTTCCGGGCCGCCGTAGTAGTTCAGGTACCAGGTGTACTTAGGTTTCACGAACGCGCTGGTGAGGCCGACGGTGGCGCCGCCGTTAGTTTTGGTGACGTTGTTCCAGCCATTGACCACCTGTACGCCAATGGTCTCGGTCTTCGACACCGGTATTGAGGTGCGTGCGCCAAAATGGAAGTACGGAATGGCCCATGCAAACAGCAGCGAGCGGGAGTAGTTCCAGTTGTCCTTGGTCTCAATAACTTCCGCTCCGGCCGAGGTGACGAACTTTCCGAAGTCCAGCTCGAAGCCCTTGGCCTTGGGCGGCTTCAGGCTCAGGAAGGCCTGCTCGATATAGTCAAGCTGATTGGCGTTGCCGCCGTTAATCAACGTGTTGGCGCGTCCGTAGAAGATGTCAACACGCGCGCCGACCGGATCGGGATCGTGATTCAGGGTGAGCTTAGCCGCGTTCAGGTTGAACTGGTCGGTCTTGTCGTTGAAGTTGTAGAGGTCGTTGGCCTGGCCATTGGCGGCGCTTGTGGGAGTGTTGAAGTTATAGCTGTAATAGCCATCGATGAAGCCGCTGATGTCCATGGGGCCAACGCTCCATGTGGGCGCTGCTGGAGCCGCGGGAGCCGGAGTTGCCGCCGGCGTGGGTGCAGGTGCGGGCGTAGCCGGTGTCTGCGCGCCAGCCATCAGGGCGATTGCCATGGCTGCTCCGGCCATCGATTGCAGTATGCGATTCGTGTTCATGTTCATCGGCGCTGTTCCTCCAAAGAAAAATTTGTTGTATGACGAAATTGAATTCAGCCAAAAAATGAGGTAAGTAGCCACACCCTGTCCGGCGCAGTTACCTTGCCGGCCAAGCCTTAATGGCCACACGGACAAAACCGCCGTGTAATTATCCAATTTGGATTCGCATGCGCCTGAGGTAATCCGGTCGCTGCGGGTTAACACTAGAGTCGCAAAGGATACATAAAGAACCAATGAGGATTACAGAAAAACTTTCTATTATCGCCGGACAGGGATTCAGGGCAGGACGAGGGGCCGCGATCGATAAGGAGAAATGAGAGAACCTGTTAAAATCCACTTACGATTTTCCGCGTCAGAGCCGGGCGAGAGAACGAGATATTCAGTTGAGATCTCTGTATGAATTGGAATTGAGGGCCAGAATGGCTTATGCACCGGCATACTACTCCCTCGACTGAAGCGGCGAATCCTTACGTAATATCGCCGGAATAGAAAGGAGATTGACTGGGTGTCCCGAAGCCACATTCCAATGCGTTTCGCCGTAGGCACCAAGAGCTCACGCTTGCTCTTGTTTACGCTGGAGTGCGCGCTGGGGATAGTGGCCGTCATCCTGGTGGCGGCGTTAGCGCACTGGTCGCAATGGCTGGTTCCGGTGGCCATTCTGCTTTACCTGTTGATTGTTGTCCCTACCGCCTTGCTATACGGATTCTGGCAGGCGGTTATTGTGTCGCTGACGGCAGTTGTGGTGCATAGCTATTTCACGACGCGCCAGCAGCCGCAGTCGAACCCGGCGACGGATCCGGCAAACACCATTACTCTGCTGGCGTTCGTACTGGTGGCTCTGATTGTGAGCCGGCTATCCGCGCGCGTAACGGGCAATGCCAGGGAAGCCGAGTCGTGGGGCGGACAGATGCACGATCTCTACGAGTTCACGCGGCGCTCGCTGCAGATGAATCTTCACGAGGAGCCGGGACCGCAGTTGGCCGAACTGGTGCATGAGATCTTCGCGCTGGAGGCGGTGGCCGTCTTCGATGCGGACCTGCACCGGGTCTACCAGGCCGGGATATGGAGCGAAGATCCGCAGGAACTGGCGCAGAACGTCTACTACTTTGAGACCTCGGACGACGACCCTGAGTCAGGGGTGGGGCGTCGGGTCGTTCGACTGGGGACTGTGCCTGTGGGCAGCCTTGTGGTACGGGGCGAGACCAGCCCGCTGACCAACAACGCCATCGCCTCGCTGATTGCCATTACCTTCGACCGCTACCGGGCCTTCGCCAACGAAAGCCGAATCGAAACCGAACGCCGTACCGAACAGCTTCGCGCTACGGTGCTGGACAGCCTGGCGCACGCGTATAAGACGCCGTTGACGGCCATTCGCGCGGCCTCGACGGGCCTGGGAGAGATGGGCCACCTATCAGAGGGACAAGCGGATTTGGTTGCACTGATCGATGAACAGACCGGCTTGCTGAGCGACCTGACGACCCGGCTGCTGACTACCGCCCGGCTGGATGCGGGCGAGATCACGATTCATGCGACGCCGGTGGGCGTGGGACCGCTGATCGAAGAGGTTGTGGACAGCCTCAGGGACCGTCTGGCGAGCATGAAGGTTGCGATCGACTTGAAGGACGACAATCTGACGGTGTGCTGCGATCGTCAATTGATGGTAATGCTGCTGACCCAGTACATCGACAACGCATGCAAGTATTCGATCTTCGGAACCACAATTACTATCCGTGCGGTCCACACGAACGCCGAGGTGATCTTTTCAGTGCATAGCTTCGGCCCGGTGATCCCCATGGCGGATCGGGAGCGTATCTTCAACCGGTATTATCGTTCTTCAACTTATTCGAACCGGGCAGCGGGCACCGGAATCGGCCTTTCTGTAGCAAAACGAGTCGCGACCATTCATGGCGGTTATGTTTGGGTCACCAGCGATGAGATCGAGGGAACAACATTTTTTGCGGCGATTCCGGCCGTGGCGCGAAAGGGGTGTAATTGATGAGCCAGCCAGTCATTCGCATTCTTGTGGTCGACGACGAATCGGCCATCCGCAGAGCACTGCGGCCTCCGCTCATTGAGCTCGGCTTTCAGGTTGTTGAAGCCTCGCGCGGGGAAGAGGCGATCCAACAATTGCGCGCCGCTGCCGTCGATGTTGTATTGCTGGACATGAATATGCCCGGCATCGGGGGCATGGAAACGCTGCGTCGCATACGCGCCCTTGCTCCACGGCTGCCTATTCTGATGCTGACGGTGCGCGACCAAGAAGAGGATAAGGTGGCGGCGCTCGATCTAGGCGCCGACGATTACGTTACCAAGCCTTTCAGCACACGAGAGCTGATTGCACGCATCCGCACCGCGGTTCGCCGCGTACGGGCTCCGATTCGCGCCGAGGATGCACCCATCGAGATCGGCGAGATTCGCCTGGAACCGGTGAAGCGCACCGTCATCAAGCGCGGCCAGACGGTGCATCTCACGCGCAAGGAGTTCGATATTCTGCATTGCCTAATGAGCCGCGCCGGCAGGGTGGTGACTTATGCCCGGCTTCTGACGGCGGTGTGGGGAGCCGACTGCCGCGAAGAGGTCGAGTATCTACGCACTTTCGTCCGCCAGTTGCGCAAGAAGATTGAAGACGATCCCTCCAATCCTAGATATTTGCTCACTGATGTGTACGTCGGATATCGATTTGCGGATGCGCAGATGTTTCAAGAGGAGGCAACCGAGGCCGCGCCCCTGGCCGAAGGGCCGGAAACGGCATCCTGAGGCGTTCTCCGGATTGAAGGTGACGCTGTCGGAACTCTCTACTCGTCGTAGTGCAGCAGGCTGAAGACGTCGTACTCCGGGAAGCGCTGGCGGCCTTTGAGGAAGTCGAGTTCGACGGCGAAGGCCAACCCGGCGATCTCGCCCCCCAACTGCTTGACCAGCTTCACGGTGGCCTCCATGGTGCCTCCGGTGGCCAGCAGGTCGTCTACCAGCAATACGCGCTGGCCGGGAGCAATCGCGTCCAGGTGAATCTCCAGGGTGTCGGAGCCGTACTCCAGGTCATAGGTCACCCGCGCCACCGGGGCGGGCAGCTTGCGCGGCTTGCGCACCGGCACAAACCCGGCGTTCAACCGATAAGCCAGAGCCGGCCCAAAGATGAATCCCCGCGCCTCGATGCCCAGAACCAGGTCAATGTTGCTGTCGATATAGTGCGCGGCCAGCGCGTCGATCATCTGTGCGAAGCCGATCTTGTCCTTCAGCAGAGTAGTGATGTCGTAGAAGAGTATCCCCGGCTTGGGAAAATCGGGCACGGTGCGCACCAGCGCCTTCAGGGCTTCCACATTGACGGGTTTGATTGCTTCGGGCATAGGAAGAAGCGCTCCTTTATCCGGCATGGAAATTAGCTTCGTTGTGATTATAGCGGGGTTGGCGGAGTTAGCGGTGTTAGCGCGGATGGCTGGATTACCATGCGCCATCAATGCGGAAGGAGCTGAGGTCCTCGGCTTCGCTCTCGTCCAGGTAGTGCTCGACGAGGCGGTCCACGCGGGCGCCGCGCGGCCCGCGGCGCAGGCTAGCCCGCAGGTTGGCCAGTTCGGCCTCCGCGCCGGATGCCAGCACCTCCACCTCGCCGTCTTCGGTGTTGCGCACCCAGCCACGCAGGTCCAGTTGACTGGCCTCCCGGTGCACATACCATCGGAAGCCTACCCCCTGCACGCGACCCTGAATGAGAAAGTGAAGAACCATCGTTAGGAACCATGGCCAGTTTTGCAGATTGGCGCAGGGTGCGCAACCGGTGCGACCGGCTCGGCCTCAGCCGCAGCGCGTTACACTGGAGTTCATCATGATCTTCGTCCTCGACAATTACGATTCGTTTACCTACAACCTTGTCCAGTACCTGGGGGAGCTAGGCGCTGAGGTCGAGGTCTATCGCAACGACGAGTTGACGGTGGAAGAGGTCGAGGCGTTGAAGCCTGAGCGGATTCTGCTCTCGCCGGGGCCCTGTACGCCCAGCGAGGCCGGCATCCTGGTTCCGCTCATCCGTCACATGGCCGGTAAAGCGCCTATTTTAGGGGTTTGTTTAGGCCATCAGGCCATTGGCGAAGCCTTCGGCGGAAAGGTGGTGCGCGCGCAACAACTAATGCACGGCAAGACCAGCCAGGTGGCGCACGACGGGAAGGGCATCTTTGCCGGATTGGCTACGCCGCTTACCTGCACCCGCTACCATTCGCTGATTGTTGAGGAAGACTCGCTCCCCGCTGAATTGATGATCACCGCACGCACCCCGGCAAAGGACGGCGGCTCGGTGATTATGGGCCTGCGCCACCGCAGCCTGCCTATCGAAGGTGTGCAGTTCCACCCCGAGAGCGTACTGACCGAGGGCGGCCACCAGATGATCCGCAACTTTTTGGGGATGTGAGGCTATGCGAGCTGCTGCGGAAGATGGCCGCTTAGTAAGCAAAAGGCCTGAAAAGCAAACCTCAGAGGCTAAAGCCCTGCTATATTTTGCAGCATTTTGTGTCGGAGTTAAAACCCCGACCTACCAATTGTGCCCTAACAGGATTTTCTATTTATTTTTAACGGCCCTGATTGTAGCGCCGATCCTTGTTGCCCAGGCTACTCCACCATCTCAGGTCCAAACTCCCGAAGCCGGTCCTATCGCCATCGTTCCTCTGGACAGCAAGAATCCCGACCGAGCGGCCACGGTGACCGGAGCGCTGGAGGTCTCACAGGGCAGGGCTGTCATCGCCGCCAGCGGCTCCGTTACCTCAGGCTCCGTGACCACACAGGTCACGCTACCACATCGCGGCGTGCTGCGCGTTTGCGCCACAACTACGGTCAAACTGACTGCCGACTCCAACGTTCCAGCTGGCGAGACTCCCGGCCTGATGATGGCCATGGATCACGGCGCGCTCGAGATGAGCTTTGCCACTGGGCGCAACTCCGACATTCTGCTCACGCCGGATTTTCGCATTTTAATCGGCGGTCCCGGCGCGGGGGAGGTGAAGGTGCGACTGGGCCAGCAGGGCGACACCTGCGTGGATAACGCCAGAGCCCCCGGAGTCAACGCGCCCTACGTTCTGGTCTCGAGCGTTTTTGAAGGCGGAGCCTACCGCGTACAGCCCGGCCAGCGTGTGATGTTCCAGCACGGCAGTCTGCATGAGGTGGTGGACCAGGAGAAAGAACCCTGCGGCTGCCCGCCCGTCGCACCCCAGGGCAATGAGTTTCCACTGGCCCAGAGCGAGGGGTTGGCGCCGCTGCCCAAACCGGCTTCCAACGCCGTGAGTTTGAGCGGCGAACCGGCCCAGCCCATCGAGCCGCTGGTATACAAGGGCGAGGAGCACACGCCGCAGCTTGTCGCGGAATCCGCGCCGCCAGCCGGCTCAGACGCAAACCCAGCCGCAAAACCGCCCGCGCCCAAGAAAAAGCCCGGCTTCTTCGCCAGTGTCAAGCGATTCGTCCGGCGCGTTTT
>Ga0265316_10007256_pt1 | contig 10465 bp, 11 predicted proteins | sample 4522metaG_FD_202092 | JGI IMG/M metagenome (GOLD analysis project Ga0265316, IMG submission 202092) | Rhizosphere microbial communities from Carex aquatilis grown in University of Washington, Seatle, WA, United States - 4-5-22 metaG | ecosystem: Host-associated > Plants > Roots > Rhizosphere >...
GAGGGGGGGGGGGGGGGGGGTGTCCGTTATTGGGATCTAGGACCTTGGCGCATTTTTCAATACTCGCGTGCGGCCGCCTTGCCGTGAAGAGGAACGGGAGAAAAGGCACGAGTTCAGGCACCAGGCGAAGCATAGCGCCGCTGGCGGGGACGGGCGGGGGAGGGTGGGCGCAAGCCTCTGAGGAATGGGGAAAGAATTATTGGCGGAGGTTGTGACTGGCGAGAAGGCCGGGCCCGCTGCGGTACACTGGCTACTCGGAGGCGCTATCGGCCCGCCGTAGGCCGATACCCCGCACCCTCGGCACGACGAACCCACCCGTTCGCCGCCGGGGAGGCCAGGTTTTCGGATATCTCGACAGGGAACCCGATGATTGCTCGCCTTGCGGACGCGTACGTTCGTCTTCTCTTTGCGCTGGAAGTACTTGTGTTCAACACCTCATTGTCGCTGCACGTGAGCGTGCTGCTAGGCGCGAGAGAAGCGTTCCGGCAATGCGGCGTCTTACTGTTTGTCGCATCTGTCATTGTGACAGTTGCGGCGGCCGCGTTCATAAAGGAGGGGCTTGATTGGATGAAGCAACTCAGGAGCTGTCCGACATGGATGTGGGCAACAGCCGTGACGCTGTGGCTCTATAGTATTGGCACGCTGCTCCTAGAGGTTGTGCTGCCGCAGCCCGGTCCTCTTGGAGAACGGCCCATAGTGGTGTCGGGCTTTCCAATCGGTTTCGAAGCGATCTCCCTGTGCGTGATTTACTCCGTCGTATGGAGATCTTACTTGGAGAAGTCTGAGCTGATCAAACGAGTGGGCGTCTCCATAACATTCCTGGCTGTGATGATCCTGGGTTCCCTGGCCCACCGCGCCGGATACTTGCCGCCTCGTCCCCTTCCGCCCTGGAGCACCGGTGACCAGTAGACCGTTCGGAGGCTCAATGATGAAGTGGTCAAGCCACGCTTGCTTCAGGCTTGCATCGGCTGCGGCGGTCTTCCTGGGCACTTTCGGTTGCCATCAGGTCTCACCAGCCTGGAACGGTTCTTGGAAGCTGAACCCGTCCGAAAGCAGAGATCCATTCCCTACCTTCTGGCTGACGGTTACGCCAAGCGGTGAGCACCAATTTGACAACGGAACCTACACCAACACATACGGCTGCGACGGGAGAGGCTACCCGTTGCCGTCGGGCATCACGATGTTCTGCGTTCAGAAGGGCCCACTGGCATTTGAATTGACACCGAAAAAGGCCGGGGCGGTGATAACAACCTCTCTTTGGACGCTGTCCGTTGATGGAAAGACCCTGACGGTCGAGGCGGCCGCCGTCCAACCTTCGGGATCGGTTAGAAGAAGAGACAATCTCTACGCGCGCGTTACCGGCTCCAGTGGCTTTACCGGCGCGTGGAAGGACGTAAAATCGCTGGAGACGCGACCGCAGGTCCTGGTGCTCGCCCAAAACGCTCATCGCCTACACTACGCATTTCCCGAACGCGGACAGTATGGCGATCCGGCGCTCGACGGCTCGGATGCGGCGTGGTCTGGTCCAGGCGTGGTGCCAGGAGTAACCATGGCCGTCGAGCCCCACGGTCCTCGCGAGTTTCGTGTGCTTCGAAAGTTCAAGGGACGAATCACCAACCAGGGCTTAATGAGAGTCAGCGCGGACGGGCGAACTCTGGTTGAAGCGTTCTGGAGCCCGGACCATCCCGATCAGAAGGTCCTGCTCGTGTACCAGAAACGGTAGGGCGCCAGCGAAACAAAACCGTCCGGAGTACGGGGACTTGCTGGAGACGCAGTGACTCTGCTCTGAAGCCAGTGCTCGCGCCCCGTCTCTCGGACCGAACGACGTTCGCGCCGCTCTCGAGCTGTTTCGGCGTCTCGTTGTCGTGTGTTACGCTCTCCCTTGCAGGGGGATGCATTGAATCAGGCCATTTATCCCGACCTTAAGGGGAAGTTCGCGCTCATCACCGGGGCCAGTCGGGGCAACGGGATTGGCGCGGCAACCTGCCGTGCGCTGGCGATGCAAGGGGCTAATATTCTGTTCACCACCTGGCAAGCCTATGATCGGGAACAGCCGCACGGCGTTGATGAGAACGGGCCAAGGGATCTGGAACAAGCGCTCGCGAACTCAGGCGTGAAGGTGCGGTGCCTGGAAATCGACCTGGCACATCCAGATAGCGCGGCGCAGGTCTTGGATGCCGCCGAAGACTGGCTGGGCCTGCCGGACGTGCTGGTCAACAACGCGGCCCACTCCACTCCAGACGGTTTTGAACTGCTCGATGCAGCCGGGCTTGATGCGCACTACGCCGTGAACATGCGTGCCACCTTCCTGTTGTCCGCGGAGTTCGCCAGACGGGCTAAAGCGCTAGGTCGTTTGAGTGGTCATATCATTAGCCTAAGCTCTGGGCAGGCATTGGGGGCGATGCCGGGCGAACTGGCCTATGCCGCGACCAAAGGCGCAATTGAGGCCTTTACTCTCAGCCTTGCGTCCGAGGTGGCGCCTCTCGGCATTACGGTCAATGCAGTTGACCCGGGCGCAACCGACACGGGTTGGATGACCGAGCAAATGCGACGCGAGTGGAGCGTGCCGTCGGGAGTGGCAAGATTCAATCAACCGGACGATGCCGCTCGCGTGATCGTCTTCCTCGCCAGCGATGCCGCCCGGCATTTGACCGGGCAGGTGATTCACGCACGGGGGAGCGCCCTTTAGCGGGTGACCGATTTCGTGCGCCAGGACCGCTCCTGGTAAAGCCACGCCCCGAGCAGCACGGCCAGATTCGCGTCCACCAGGCCCAGGGCTATGGCCATTGCCAGGAGGCGGTTGGGAAACAACTCCATCGGCACGATGGCCCCCAGCGGAATCACCCAGAAGACCACCCAGATCGATAGCCCGGACCGCAACGCCGTCTTCGGCCCGCCACCGTACCAGGGCCGGAGGCGCGCGTACAGCCAGACCATCAGAATTCCAACCAGGAAGTTCGCCGGTATGAAGGTGGACCAGCCGGTAGGAGTTTTTCCGAGTGCGCGAAACGCCGCCGTCCAGGCGTCATCAAAATACACACGGTGGCCTCCATATTCGAATGCGTTGACGATCAAGCCGGCCGCCAAACCTCCCCACACTACGCTCGCCCAGTTCATTGGAGCTGCTACCGAGCCGGAATTCGTGGTCATGGAATTTCCCCTCAGACTAACCCTGGCGCAGAGTACCACATTCGCGCAGGCCGCCGATTCGTCTGTATTCGTGGCCCAGATGTTTCGGGTCGGATATTCCCCTAACATTCGCGTCTGGCCTGACTCGCTATACTTGCCTCATGAGACGTCGTGATTTCCTCAGAGCTGGGATGCTGGCGGGAGTGGGATGGCCCTTGGCGGCATCGCCGCGCCGCGCCAGCGATGTTGTCGCGCTCGGGCCTGACCAGATCAGGCTGTCGCGAATGGCCATGGGCACCGGAACGGACGGCGTGGGCGGCAGCTCCAACCAGACCCGAAAACTTGGCGTACAGGGGCTGGCCGACCTGCTGCACTACGGCTATGATAACGGACTGACGTTCTGGGATTCCGCGGACCAATACGGCAGTCACCCTCACCTCAAAGCGGCGCTGGGAGGCGTGCCGCGCGACAAGGTGGCGATCATGACCAAGACGCACGCGATCACCGCCGCCCAGATGCGCGCCGACCTGGACCGCTTCCGGCGCGAGATCGGGACCGATTATCTGGACATCGTCCTGCTGCACTGCATGATGGAAGACGACTGGCCGGAGCGCCGCAAGGGCGCCATGGACGTGCTTGAAGAAGCGCGCGGCAAGGGGATTGTGCGCACGCACGGCGTCTCCTGCCATACCCTGGGCGCGCTGAAAGCCGCTGCCAAGACGCCCTGGGTGCGCGTGGACCTGGCGCGCATCAACCCGGCGGGCGTCATCATGGATGCCAAACCGGACGTCGTCCTAGGGATCTTGCGCCAGATGAAGGCCGACGGCAAGGGCATCATCGGCATGAAGGTCTTCGGCGCCGGCCAACTGACCGGCAGGATGGATGAGATGCTGCGCTACCAGACGTCGCTCGACTGCGTGGACTGCTTCACCATCGGATGCGAGAACCGGGACGAACTCAGCGGCGTGCTCCGCCGCCTGGCGTAGCGGTCACTCTTCGGTCCGCTCGACCAGCCTCTGCACGTCGACCATGTAGATGGCGGGCTTGCCGTCGCGATCGCTCTGATAGAAGACGTGCTGGCTGTCGGGAGAGAAGACGGGGCAGACCCCGCCCGCGGAGCTCGCGCGGTGCTCGCACAGCGGCAGTTCCCGGCGCGTCAACTTCAGCAGCAGCAGGATATAGGGCGAAGCCTTGCTCGCGCTGGCGCCCACGAAAATAGAACCATTGGGGTTGGGCGCAAATGAGGCATATTGGCTGGTAGGGGCGACCAGCCGCTCGCTATCGCTCCCGGCCGCCCATTCCCGGATGGTATTGAGCTGTCCGCGGTCGGCTGGAGAACTCAAGTAGACCAGGCTCTCGCCGTCGGCGGACCAGAACGCCGGCCCCGAGCGGCCGGCCGCCAGGGGCAGTCGCCGGCTCTTCCGCCCGTCTTCCTCCCAGAGCGCCAGGAAGCCGTCTCCGTCGCGGTAGAGAACGTCTTCGTGCCGCGGGCGGGGAAGCGGCTCACCGAGCGGCGCCGGCGCTTCGAACGCCGTGGCCGCCTCGCCTCCCCTGGAGCGCAGTGGTGCCACGCGCAGCCGCCAGCGACCCTCCCGGGTCTCGACCAGGCAGGCCCGTGAGCCATCCTGCGAAACGCTGAAGCCGGGCGCCTGGCTCCAGCGCTCGGGTACGCGATAGATCTCCGTCTCGCGCATGCTGGCGAAGACGAGCTGCCTCAATACCGGACCGTCGAAGAACAACACGCTACGATCGTCCGGCGAGAGCACAGGAGACCGGGGATCGAGCGCGGCGGCCTCGGTTAAGGGCCGCGCCTCGCCCGTGTTCAGGAACATCTGCACGAGTTGGTGCGACCCGCCCCGGTCGCTCGCGAAGACCAGGAACGCTCCTCTCCTGGAAACCACGCGATGGCTGGCCGGCGCCAGCACGCTCGAATGCTCCGGCGAGGTAAGCCGGGTGACCGGAAACTCGGTCGCGGAGTCGGCATAGCGCACGCGTTCTGCCGGAAAGGGGTGGACCTTCTTCTCGGCGCCATACGCTCCGGCCACGGCAAGCGACGTCAAGAAGCCGCGCCGGGTCCAATCCCTCCCGGTCATGAGTGGCATCCATTCGTGGCCCACGCTTCTGCATGCCTCACCATACTGATCTTCTCACGCGCTCCGGGTACGAAGGGGAAATGCGAAGGGCGAGCTCAGCCCCGCCGCGCGAACAGCAGGCCCGACCAGGTTTCGTCAATGGCGCAGATCTTGTAATCGACCCACCCCGCGGCGAGGCCAAACGACCGCACCGCCGTCTCGCCCAGGTCGGTGGGGATACCAGACGCCTTCTTCGGCCATGCGATCCAGACGCTGCCTCCGTTCTCCAGCAGGCGCTCGGCGGTCGCGAAACGCCTCCGCAGATCGCGCCGCGAAGTGACAAACAGCAGGACCAGGCCAGCCCGCCCGCGAGCGCCACGACGGATCTCGACCTGTGGCGGCAACGGGTCGAGCTTGCGCTCGAAACCCTCCGGGGCTTCGAGAAGAGCGACGGCCGTTCCGGCCCGGATGCCCAGCTTCTTGGCGAGCGAAGTGCCGGCATAGAAATCCATGGTTGACGGCACAGTGGGGGTGGCGGGCGCGCTTGCCAGCGCGAGTCCCACCGCAGCCGCCATGTCCTCCCACTCGGCATAGACGGCATCCGGAAGAAGCGCGCGAATCCGGTCCACCTTCTCGGGCGCTCCGCCTGCGAACACGATCGGCGCGAGGCGGGTGGCTTTTTGCCGCCGCAACTCCACCGCCACCGCGCGTCCCTGGGACGGCAGGCGGCTGAGGTCGATCACGAAGGCGTCGGGAACGTGCTGGCGGAGGGCTCGCAGATCGGCGGCTCCGCCGCGGGGCGCCAGGCAGGTGGATTCCAATCCGGCTGCCCGCAGAATCTCCAAGCGCGCCGCTCCCTCCCCCTCGTTCCAGTGGATCAGGATAATGCGGGGCACCCTAGAACGGGAAATCGCGGCGGACCGCCTGGGCAGTCAGGCTGCGGTTGAGATAGCGGGCCGGGTTCTGGGGCGTGCCGAAGCGGCGCACCTCGTAATGAAGGTGGGGCGAGGTCGCGCGCCCGGACTGTCCCGATGCGCCGATCACGCCGCCCTGCCGGACTTCCTGCCCGGCCACAACCGCAAACCGGGAGAGGTGCGCGTAGTAGGTCTGGAATCCGTTGCCGTGATCCACCACAACCACCCGCCCGAATCCGTTCATCATGCTGGCGAACACCACCACTCCATCGGCGGACGCATGCACCGGGGTGCCGTATGCCGCCTGAATGTCCACGCCACGGTGTAGCGCGCCTTCACCCGAGAACGGGTCCATCCGTCGTCCAAAGGCGCTTTCCAACCTCCCGTCGACCGGCCAGACGGAGGGGATGATGTTGGTCTGCCAGGAGCGTGGGTAGCGGTGAGAGTACGCCGAGAGGTTGGCCGTCCGAAGGAAGTCGTATTCCTTAAAGGATTCCTGGAGGGTCGGAATCAGCCGCCCCTCGCTGGAGATGTCTTCCGGGCCTTCGAGTTTCTGTTTCAGCCCGTAGGCCATCGAAACTTCGCTGGCGAACACTTGCAACTCGGCCAACTGGTTGTTGGCCTGGTTGGCGTCGGTCTGGAGCTTGTGATATCGGGCGCGGAGCGTCGTGATTTCCTGCCTCAGGGCGTTATAATTGGCAACCTTCCACGCCATCCGCGCGTAACTGGATAGGAACCCGACGACGGAGAACAGACCCACGACGGCCAGCGCGAATACCAAGTACAGGACCCGCTGAGGTACATGGATTCTGCGAAGCCTGCCGTGAAGAGAATGCGCGACTACCAATATGAAGTATGGCTGTTTCATTGAGCCTTATCGTTCAGACCACCCCTTGTTGTGACCGGCCACTCAACGGCCTGAGAAGAGGCCGTCCTCCGGGCTGGGGGTGACTCCCACGCAGGATCAAAGATCTATTACACGGCTAAGAACTCACGAAGAACCGAACACCGAACTGTAACACAGTCACGACACCCTCGGTCAAGCCCCCCCAAGTCGGGGGGCGTAAGGGGGGGACCGACCGTTCGCGCGATGCGGCCGTCCGGCAGTACACTGGACCAGGGAGTCCCGTTGGCGCCGGGATCCGGCGGCGGGTGGCTGGGTGTTTCCTGAGGCCGGCCTACTGCCGTTTCCGCTAAACAGGAGGCGGCGCCAGACCGATGGGTTTAGTATGGAGGACAGGCGATTCGAACCGCGCTTGATGTGCGCCGATCTGATCGACGTGTGGTGGGTCGATAGATCCGGTCGAACGCACGAGGGCCTCGCCAATCTCGAGGACATTTCCAATTCCGGAGCGTGCCTCCAGGTGGATGCGCCCGTGCCCTCCGAGACCCTCCTGCACATTGCTCACCCCAAAGCCACGTTCGAAGGGCGGGTGCGCTATTGCGTCTACCGCGAAACAGGCTATTTCATCGGAGTACGTTTCGAAGGGGGCTTCCGCTGGGATCGCCGGCATTTTCGTCCCAAGCACCTCTTTGACCCGCGCACCCTGCTTAGCCGTAAGTAGGACAAGCTTCAGCTTGTCCTAATAGGAGCAGAGCCAGCGAGCCTTCTGGATCACCTTCTCCGCGTTGGGAAGGAAGGCGTCCTCGAGCGGCGGGCTATAGGGAATCGGTGTATCCGGCGCGGCGATGCGGACCACCGGGGCGTCCAGAGAGTCGAAAGCACGCTCGGTGATGCGCGCGGCGATTTCTCCTCCGAATCCGCCTGTGAGCGTATCCTCGTGCAGGACAATGGCGCGGGAGGTCTTGCGCACGCTGGCCAGGATCGTCTCCTCATCCAGCGGCACCAGGGTCCTCAGATCCACGATTTCGACCGAGATGCCCTCGGCGGCTAGTGTCTGGGCCGCCTCCTGCGCCGCGTAGACCATGGCGCCGTAGGTGATGACCGAGACATCCGTTCCCTCGCGGAAGACGCGAGCTTTGCCGATCTCTACCGTGTACTCCGCCTCCGGCAGGTCTTCCTTGATCCTCCGGTAGAGCCCCTTGTGCTCGAAGTAGAGCACCGGATCGTTGTCCCGGATGGCGGACTTGATCAGGCCCTTTGCGTCGTAGGCGGTGGCGGGAGTGACCACTTTGAGGCCCGGCACGTGCGTGAACCAGGCTTCTGGGTTTTGCGAATGGAACGGACCGCCACGGTTGCCGCCGCCGGAGGGCGCGCGAATCACGATCGGCACCCCGGCGTTCCAACGGTAGCGGCACTTGGCGGCGAAGTTGACGATCTGGTCGAAGGCGCAGGTGATAAAGTCTGAAAACTGCATCTCGGCCACCGGCCGCAAGCCGAACATGCTGGCCCCGATAGCGGCGCCGGCTATGGCCGATTCGGCCAGGGGGGTGTCCACGACGCGGCGCTCGCCGAACTCTTCCAGCATGCCCGCCGTGACCTTAAAGGCGCCGCCATAGGCGCCGATGTCCTCGCCCAGCAGGAAGACATTCGGATCCCGCTCCATCTCCTCCCAGATTCCCTGACGTATGGCTTCCAGATAAGTGGTTGGCATTGCCTACTCGTAGACGTTATCCAGAAGCGTGGCAGGATCGGGGTAGGGGCTTTGTTCGGCCCACTGAATGGCCTCGTCCACATCCTGCCGGATGCGGGCGCATGCGGCGTCGATCTCCGGGCGGGTCTTCCAACCCTTGTCGATCATGAGCTGCTCGACACGCAGGATGGGATCTTTGGCCGCCCACTCGGCGAACAGGTGCTGCGGCACGTAACCGGCGGCATCGTGCGCGGCATGGCCGGTCATCCGGAAGGTCTTGCATTCCAGCAGATACGGGCCCAGTCCCGCGCGGGCGTGCTGGGCGGCGCGTTGCGTGGCCTCGTATACTGCGAACGGGTCGTTCCCGTCCACGATCTCGGCTGGAATGCCGTAGCCGGGACCGCGGTCGGCGATGTTGGGGCACACCATCTGCTTATCGAGCGGGGTAGAGTAGGCGTACTGATTGTTGTTGCAGATCAGGACCAGAGGCAGGCGCAGGACGGCCGCGAAGTTGACGCCCTCGTGCCAGTCGCCACGGCTTGTCGCGCCGTCGCCGAAGAAGCAGAAGGTCACGCCGGAGCTGCCCTGGTACTTCTGGGCGAAGGCAGCGCCGGCGGCCACTGGGATCGCGGCGCCAATGGCGCTGATGATGGCCACGATCTTCAGGCGCAGATCGCCCATATGCATGTTGCCGTCGCGTCCCTGGGTGAGCCCGCCGACACGTCCCATGTACTGTGCGAAGATCTGCCTGGGTTCGACACCGCGGATGAAATAAGCCGCCATGTCGCGGTGGCAGGGGAAGAGGATGTCCTCAGGATCGGCGGCCAGCGCCGCGCCGGTGGAGATTGCCTCCTGGCCGCGGCCAACGTAGACGCCACCAGCGATCTTGCCCTGCCGGTAGAGCTTCTTTTCAATGCGTTCCTCGACTTCCCTCATGAGGAACATGAAGTGATGAAACCTTTGGGCCAGCTCAGCGTTGGGGTCCGGCATCTCCGCCAACAGCCGGCTGGCCCCGGGTAGTGCCAGAAGTTCAGTGGCAGCCATGACGCTCTCCGGGGATGATCTTCAGGGCAGGCACGCCTCAGGCGCCCGGCCCATGTCGAGCCCTAAAGCCTGAGTATACGCATTTCGAGGCGGGATGCAAGCGGAATTTATCCTAGCTTGGCAAGCCATAAGCATCGCAAATGCAGCACGGCTCACTGCTCGCCAAACCAGTACGGAGTGTTTCGGGTCCATTTGCTCTTCGGGTAGCGTGAATGCAGCAGGCGGAAGGCTTCCTTTGAGAGCGGCCCGCTGCGGTCGTCTACGCAACCGTACCTCGTGGTGCGCACCGCCAGATGCAATGCTTCGGGCACACGCGGGTCATCGGGACTGCGTTTGGCCCAAGCGATCGCGGCCGCGGAGAGGTAGTTGGGCGCGGTCGGGAGGGCGGCGAGTTTCCTCCGCTCCTGGGCTGCGGCCCGCTTCTCGGCGTCGTTCAGGAAGCGGGGTGGCGAGGCCTTCCCGTCGGGGTAGAGGATGCGCATCTCCCCCTCCCAGTGCTGGGTCGGCGAATCCGGTTTGGACTCGCACCACCAGTTGTGACGGTAGGAATCGATCTGCGCCAGCCCCTTTTCTCGGGGCTGCCCCGAAGTTACGCCTGGGTGCAGCCCAGGAAACCTCAAGAGGGTGAGCAGGGCAGCGGACCGCCTGGCATTCGCGTCCTTCTCCTTGAGATACTCGCTCAAGTGCGGCGCAAACGCCGTTGAGGTACGTGCGACGGCTTGGGCGGTTTCATCGTCATCGAGCACGACGGCGCGGACCCAGGCCGCCTGTG
>Ga0265316_10007258_pt1 | contig 10465 bp, 6 predicted proteins | sample 4522metaG_FD_202092 | JGI IMG/M metagenome (GOLD analysis project Ga0265316, IMG submission 202092) | Rhizosphere microbial communities from Carex aquatilis grown in University of Washington, Seatle, WA, United States - 4-5-22 metaG | ecosystem: Host-associated > Plants > Roots > Rhizosphere >...
ACCTGCGAGAAATCCTCCATGTGAACCGGCGCTCCTCGTGCCGCGCGGTCGAAGCGCTGCACGGCGAGAGCCTTGCTTCCCGGCGCGCGCGTCTCTTCGGGGAGTCCCTTGATCTCTGACATTTCGACGAGACGGTTGTCAGGTACTACGATGCCCACGCGGCGCGCGAGTTCGAGCATTGCGAATTCATTCTCGGGGACGGCGGCGAAGCGGGCGGAGGGAAGCTTGACGATCCACGACCCTCCCATGCCTCCAGCCGGAATGGTCAGGCCTCCAGATGCTTCCATGACGGCGGAGAACTTCAACTGAACGCCGGCAAGAGAGAACCGGAGCACGGCCTCACGCGGGCGATCATCGTCGCGATCGGCATCAGTGCCATCATGATGGGCATCATCTTCCTTTGCATCGCCCTCAAGGGGCTCGATGACAAGCGCACCGGGAAGATCGGCGCCGAGGACCGCGAGAAGAAAGAATTCGCGCTCGGGATTCACGTCGGCAAGCTTTGCGAGATATTCGCGCAGGTGCCCTTCGGGAAGCAGGTTGGAAAAGAATGGGGGTACGCGGCGCGGCACTGGGCGCAGGGCCGTAACAAGCCCGCCGGTGCGGCCCTTGAACGAGAGGCTTAGAGTCGGGCGCTGCGGATCGTCGATATAGCTCTGCTCGAACGCAAAGATCTGGCGGTCGCCCGCGATGCGGTTGATGACACCGATCTGTCGTCCGTGCAGGCGCACTGAAAGCGCGTTGAGCTTTTTCGGATCAAACTTCATCGCGCGGCTCCTTGGGGCTCTCCTCGTCGGCGTCGTCGGCGTAGAGGGAGCGTTCCTCGCCTTCGCCCTTTTGGTCCGGCTGCAGATGATCGCGGATGAGGGACTGCACGACGGGGACGAGGGAGCGCGGGACCATGAGGAGGTCGCGATCGAGAATGCGGACCAGCTCCAGAAGGGTGTCATAGCGCGGTACGATCTTGCCGGACTCGATGCCGGAGATGTGCGTCTGGGTGAGCCCGACGCGGCTGGCTAGGTCTCTCTGGGTCCAGCCGCGCTTCTCGCGGGCCTCCTTCAAGGCCCGGCGCATGTCCTCTGGAAGGGCTCCCAGTCGGAGCGGCCTGATATGCTTTGTTATATTTATTTCCATGCCTGATATAATGTATCACATCACTATCACTTGGGCTATATATATTAGTTTATATTAGTCTCAGACCACGATATACTTTAGCATATCAACGATAGATCGTGTGCGGGAGTTGGAAAAGAGGTTGTCCATTGCCATTGCAGTCGAGAAATACGTGATGGAGAATGCAACTTAGAGTCCCTGATGCCAATTCCCAGTACTGCGGATGAGGCTTGATCGATTTCCAAAGCTGAGGTTTTCGAGACATCGCTAAGTTCGCCTCGGCATATTGGTATTTCTTGTGCCGGCGATGCGGCGCATCCTGGCTGTCGTCGGAGGAGGTTTGCTCGGGCGTTGCCCTTGCGTGCATCCTGTGCTGGCGCGCACGTCGCAATTTACGAAGCGCCCAGCCCGGAGGTGAAGGATCTGCGGCATGGGCAACTGCTGTATAGCAGTTGTACAGTAGGCAGTGGTGGATTGCTCCGTAAGCTTCTGAAAAGAATGGAGCCGACGATCGGACTTGAACGATGACCTGCCGCTTTCAGATCGGCAGGCTTGGTGATTTCTAGCACGGAACCGCTGCTATTGTCTCCTCCACGGCAGGCGTGTACCTCATCGTCCCGCTAAAAGAGTTGATTTTGAATTTGGACGAGTTCCACCGGCTCGGAGCATTCTTCGTCGTCGTTGGCCACATAGTTGATCCGCGTGCTCATCGGATAGCAACGCATCAGCCGGGCATCGCAGGGCTTCAACAGTTGCGAAACCGTAGGCACGCCTCGAATTCCTAGATCGAGCCACAGATCATAGCTATCTGGGTCGAGGATCACTGGCATGCGGTCGTGGACACGTGACGTGAGGGCGTTTGAAGTCGTGGTCAGGATCGAGCAGGTCTCGACGGCATTGCCGCTTGGGTCTTTCCAGCGATCCCACAGTCCGGCAAACGCGAACAACTCTCCTCCGTTTACTTCAAGGCAGTAGGGCTGCTTGTCTTTACCTATCCGCGCCCACTCGTAGAACGCGTCCGCGGGGACCAGGCACCTGCGGGTCTTCAGCGCGTCGCGGAACGCGGGCTTCGCGGCCGCCGTCTCCGACCTCGGGGAGGTTGTGACATAAATCAACGAGCTGCCGTTTTCAAGGTGACAACTCAGGCGCGTAGCGACAATTCCAGTTGCTTTGGTGGCAGGATTTGAGGCTGAAATCTGCGGAGAAAGCACCGGGCGAACTCGTTTGCCAATCGTGAATTGTGATCCGTTCTCATAATCAGACACGTTTCGAAACACAATGACGTATCAGAGAGCGGCCTTAGGATTACGCCTTCAGCGCTAACGCCAACAGTCGTAGGTCTGGTGAGGATCGCCACGCCAACGTGTTCAGATACCAAGTGCACTGCCTGTTGGGCCGTAATAATGTCGTGTGCGTGTGTCGGAGTGATTCCCTCACGTCGTGCTGCGTCCAGAATGGCATCATGAATCACTGGGTGAACTCGTCGCGCGAAAAGAATCCATTCATCTTTTGCCAAGTCTTGGAGTGCGATGAGTTCCTTTCCGGCAGCCGTGTGGGTCTGTGGGAGGGCCGCATAGAGATGGGTCTCAGCAAATGTAGCGGCCGTGACCTGAGAGTTGTCCGGCGGCGCGGTCACCAAAGCTAGATTGAGTTCTCGTGCTATCACACTCCGGACCAACTCGTTTGAGAATTGGGTGACGAGTTGAACGCGAAGTTTAGGGTACAGGGGCAGACGGATTGCAAGAATGGCGGAGACCCAGGCTTGGTCGGTGTCGGGGGAGTGCCCGACAGTCAAAATGCTATCGCCTCCTTCACGCCCGAGCTGGATAGTCCTGTCGATGTGCAAGAGCGCCGAACGAGCCTCTTCGACGAAGAGACGGCCCACTTGTGTGAGTTCCACATTCCGTTTGTGTTTGCGAGTGAATAGATGAAATCTGTGGTGTTCTTCGATCTCGGTAATCTGTTTGCTGAGTGCAGATTGGGTGATGTGCAATCTGTCGGCAGCCCGTGTGAAGTTCAGCTCCTCGGCCAAGATATCGACTGCGTGCAGATGACGGACATCGAGGTTGGGGAACATGGCTGAAAACCCCAGGGGATTGAGAGTTTGCGCTTCGTTTACGAGGCTGTGCATAATTCTGAGCGATTTCCGCACAGGAGTGATGGACTCGTGCCCATCATCAAACCACTTCGGCTGTTGCTGGATGCGATCAAGCCTGACCACGCTTCCGGTTTCATCTTTCCCAACACAATTAGCGGGGCACTCGACCTCGACAATTTAGCCGATCGAGTGATCCGTCCAACACTGAAGGCGCACAATTTGATGTGGAAGGGCTGGCAGGCATATCGTCGCGGTCTCGCCACGAACCTCAAAGAGCTTGGAGTTCCAGACACGACCATCCAGTGCATTTTGAGGCACGAGAACGTGAGTACAACGCAGCGTTTCTACATCAAGACCGCGTCCGCAGTTGCGGTGGATGCCATGAAGAAGTTGGAAGAAAAAATCAGTGGTACAGCAGTTGTACAGTAGGCAGCGGTGGTTTGCTCTGTAAGCTTCTGAAAAAAATGGAGCCGACGATCAGACTTGAACTGATGACCTGCCGATTACGAATCGGCTGCTCTACCAACTGAGCTACGTCGGCTTCTGGTTTGCCTCATTAGTTTACCAAATCGCCCACTCGCAACGGGCTAACGGCGCCCTTTTTGCAATTATTTGCGTGGTGGGAGTAAAATCGACGCCATTCTTGGCACATTGGATGCCATGATTTGGATTCGGAGAATAGAAGCCCGTAACATTTTCTCCGAGTGGGCTCCGCTTTTCCCTTCCCCTCTCTGCAGCCTGGTGGTGGCATCAACTGGAAAGTTGCAACAAGTGGTGGCATCGACTGGAAAGTGACAACAAAAGGTCAACCTATTTTCTATTTCAGGAGGTCCCAATGTCTGCGACATCTCTTGATTTCAGTTTCAACATGGAAGGGCTGGACCGCAATGCCCTGATTAACGAGGCCGCGGAGCGATTAAACGTACTCAGCAGTGATTTTGGAGACGAGGTTCAGAAGGGGATTGATTCGCCTCTCGCCACCCTGGTGAAGGAACTGCAGGGCGACGCGGCGGAGTTTGCCAAGGTGCCGGTCGTCCAGAAAATTACAGAAGAAAAATTCGCCAGCAGCAACCTGAAAATTGGCGACGGCTTCAAGGAACTGACCAGGGACCACAATCTCTATTGCGTGGATTTTCCCGTCTATCTTCACGCCAAGCCCGGCTGGGGATTCAATAAGCTCGAAGCCATCGTCGAATTCAACCCGCAGAGTTCCGATCCTATGACCCGGCCCAAGGCGATTCGCATTCTGCCGGACAAGCAATTCCAGACTCAGCTGCAGGCGGGAACGCATCTGGAATTCGGGCTCGACGAAAATCTGGACTTCAGCGCCCAGAGCGGCGCCCTGGAGGCCAAAGCCGGGGATGCCAAAGTTTCCGCGAGTGCCGGCGCCGGTGCGAAAGCGTCTGCCGGATTCAACATTCTCGCCGGCCCCTTCGCGTACAAAGTGAAGAAAGCCAAAATCGATCACACGGCAGTCGGATTGGAGAAAGTCTTCTGGCGAGTGGATGGAGCGGAGTTCTTCCAGGAAGATGATTTCCCTCTGGTCGTCGTCCTGCAGGTTCCCAAGGGGACGAAAGAAGTGAAAGTGGCGGCTGCCATGCAAGCCTCCCGGTCTTTCTCGTTTCTCAGCGCCAACTTGCAGGATGCAGTCAAGGAACTGGCACTGCGGATTCGCAGCTTTTTCGAGGCCGGCACTCCGATCAAGGACCAGCAGTTGTGGGACATTTCAGCGCGCTTGTAAATCTGGCCAAGGGAGGTTGAGCTATGCCACTGGACGATCCCATCAAAGTGTTCCGGGTGAAAGTCGGCAAGGACGGCACGATCAGAGTGGAACGAGAGCAGGGCAGTGAGGATGTTCGCGACTGTGCAGTTAAAGTCGACGATTTACAGCGCCGTACCACCCAGGTTTTGGTTACGATGCTGCGCGAGGGCCGCCTGGCGGGCGAGGAAGAGTTCAAGGTCCTCGGAGCAAATTTGTATAGGGTCCTTTTCGAGAACGAGATAGGGGAAGCCGTAAGGAAGACTTTCTATCAGCGCATGCGATTCATGAGAGTCGAACTGGAGTTCGAGAAGGGTCAGGAAACTCTTTCCAGTTGGCCTTGGGAATACCTTTATTGTCCCGAGGAGGAGGGGCAGGGAGGCTCTGGCTATTTCCTTGCCGATCAAGTCAAGCTGATCCTGACGCGGCGTCTTCGCCTCGATCTTCCTCTGCGCAGCCTGCGCATCGACAAGCTACCCATGAAGGTTCTGTTTGTGGCCTCAAGTCCCAAAGGATTTGCCGTTGAATACGAGAGCGTACTGGAACTGCTCGAGAGCTTCGGCCCAGAGATGATCAAGGTAACGCCGCTGTTGCCCTATGAACCTGACGGGATCACTCCGAAGGCAACTTGGCTGAACTTCACTGCCATGGTAGACAACGAAGAGTTCCACGCCATCCACTTTCTAGGCCATGGAAAATGGGATGCCGGCACCAAAGCCGGCACCATCCTCTTCATGAAGAAGGATGGGACTCTGGACCCACGCTCGGACAACGAAGTGGCGACCACTCTGATGGGTTATTCTTCTCTCCGTCTGGTGTTCCTGCAGGCCTGCGAAAGCGCGCAGAGCGATCCTTACCAGGCCTTCTCCGGCGTTGCGCAACAGCTTGCGCAAAAGGCAATCCCTGCCGTGGTCGGAATGCAGTACAAGATTAACCAGCAGGTGGCCAATCGATTCGCCAAGGCGTTTTACGAGGCCTTGGCCCAGAGAAACACGGTCGATGCCGCTCTCCAGAAGGCACGGAAGACGATTTCAGAAGAGTTCTCGGACCAGACTCAAAGACTGGGGTTTGGTCTCCCCGTGCTTTACCTGCGCGAGTCAGACTCCATGTTTGCTCCCTGGGGACCGGCCGGCGCTCAGGAAAAAGCACCTCTTTCCGAATTCGTTCCTTGTCCATGGTGCCAGGCACGCAACAAGGTCGCGGATAAATTCTGTGGGAACTGCTCGGGGTCGCTCGTCTGCTCCAATTGCAAGACGCGCGTCGATCAGCCGAGGAAGTTTTGTGGGGAATGCAGCGCAGCTCTCATTCCCGGCGCCTCCGCGGCTGGTTCCACCCAGCCCCCGGCCGCTCCGTCCGCAGGGGATAGCTTTGCGCCCAAGGTTGGTAGTGGTGGCAACAGTAGTGGGAGCAGCATAGGACCGACGCCATGAGTCTTGCAGCCAGCGTATCGAACTCCGCGAATCTCGAAAGTCTCCGGCCTCTCCGCGAACTCTACTTTGAACTGGGCCGGGCGCTCCTGTCCCACAACCGGTACACCGATGCCGTCCAGGCGTTTGAACAGGCGCTGAAGGAAGAAGGCGCCAGCCCCGCTCGTGACGTGGTGCTTTTCAATTTGGCTGTGGCTTGCGAGCAGGGCAGCCAGCCCGATCGTGCTTTCCGGAGTTATCTGGAAGCCATCGCAGTGGCGCCGCAGCGCATGGCAGAGATTCTCCCGTACGTCCACAAACTCCTGACGCCGGAGCTTGCCATAGCGGAAGGCGAGTGGCTCGACAGTCAGTGGAAAACCCGGATCAGGGCGGAGGATCTTACCCCGGGCCTGCGGGCGGACCTGGCGAGATTCCTGGGCCGTGTGAGTTTGTATCGAAGTGACTTCGCGGGCGCCGCGAAGTTGTTTGGTGAGGCTCTTGCGATTAGTGGCGACGATCCGCGGCTACTGGAGGGCCTCGGGGAAACGCACTGGCGTATCCACAATGTCAAGGAAGCTTTGGACTTCCTGACCCGCGCGCATGAGATGGCCGGGAAGGGAGACCACAGAGAACGCCTGATGGCGATTGACGCGAAGCTGGCGCAGGTACTGGTGGAGGCAGGCGAATACCAGCCAGCCCTGGAGCGGATCGCGGAAAGCCTGGCCAAAGGAGACCGGTTCGCCGACGAACTCCTGCTGAGCCGCAGCCAGTGCTATCTCGCGCTGGCGCAACCCGACAAGGCTCTGGAGGCAGCCGAGGCTGCGCAACAGCGAGCGCCAGCCTCCGTCGAAGCGCGAATTTTGCGGACGCAGGCACTCATCGCGCTGGGCCGCTGTCCGGACGCACTGCAGGTCATCGATGAGGCGTTGCAGAACGATCCGCAGCGGCCGGATCTGCTGCTGTACAAGGCCCAAGCGCTGCTCGAGGGTCAGATCGAAGTGCGCCAAGGCCGGCAGTTGCTGACTCGCTACGCAAAACGGGCCGGCGCCGAAGCCGTCTCCCCAAAGACCCTGCCGCTTGCGCTGACGGCGAGAAAATCCGACGGCAAGGCATTGTATTTCGTGGCTGAGCTGTATCGTGCGGTCGACCATCCCGACGAGGCTCTGAAGATGGTCGATCAGGCGTTAGCAACCGGCATGGGAGCTGAAGCTGACTATCGCGAAGCTCCCGCGCAACAATTGAAAGGCGAATTGCTCGAGCAGTCCGGACAGAAAGATCAGGCGGCCACGTTCCTGTACGAGGCCGGTCGCCGCTTCTTGTGGCGAAATGACTATGAAACCGCCGTCGAGCAACTGCGTCGCTCGATTGAGCTGGACCCGAAACGCCAAGCCACTTACTGGTACTGTGCCGATGCCCTGAGAATGCTCAGCTACCAGACAACGCTTCGTCCGGAAGATAAAAAGGCAGCTGCCGAAGAAAGCGCTCGGATGTGGGACAAAGGCACGGACTTGGGACTCCCGGACCAACGGAATTCATGGGCCTACATGGTCCGGGCCTTGGTAAGCGAACAGCTGGCTAGCTTGGCGGCGACCAATCCGCAACAGCAACGGACGTGGTGGTGGGAAGGCACCGCGTTTCTTGAGCGGGCGCTTCTGCTGTACGAACCGGACGCAGATGCGTGGGCCGCCCTGGGCCGCGATCACCGGTTCCTGATGAACGAAGCCAATGCTTTGCAGGCCACGGCAAGAGGATTGGAACTGGTTCCCGATAGCCTTGCGGTCTTGGACGAACGGGCCGCTATCCTTGCAAACGTGGGGGAATTTGACACTGCGGAAGCGGTGGTCGATAAGCGCCGAGCAGCGGCCGCGAGCGTCTGGGCAGACGGGGTGAAGGCATACATTCTCTCGGAGAAGCGTCAGTATAAGGAGGCACTGGTTCTGATTCGCCAGGTGGTCCAGGCTGAACCTGAAAATCTCTGGGATCTCGACCTGCGCGCGCGGTGTTTCCGGATGCTGGGCGATAAGGAACACGCGGAACAGGACTACAGGGTAATCTGGAATCGCTACGACGCAAAAGCCTTCGAGAGTCAAATCACTTTCGGAACGGCGGCTTACTATCTGGGTGATATCGAGCGAGCCATCGAGGTTTTCAGCGCCTACCCCGGAGCCAGCGACGATCTTGCGGCTAACTGGTACTTGGGTGCCTGTTACCTGTCGCAGAACAAACTCCCGGACGGGGAACGGCATCTCGCCAGGAGCGTAGCGCTGGTAAAGAATGCCCGGGAATTGGACGATACGCTCCGCGAGGATCTGCCGGGCTTGAGCGCGTCTTCCGAAGCCTGGCCCTACCGGGAGCAAGTCAGGGAAATCCTGGAGCGAATCCGGCAACAGCTCGAGGCGCGCCAGGTCGAGCTCAAATCCGTGCGTCCTCCGGAGAATGAGCTCAAAGAAATCCTGGACAAACTGGCCATCAAGAATGAACCGGAGGGTTGGCCTTGGATAAGTGTTCATGCGGCACTCGGCCGTTTGCATATCAAAGCTGAGCTCTATGCCGACGCCGCAGCCGCTTATCGCATGTTGTTGAAGCACCGCGAAAAGATTCCCGAGGTTGTCATCGGCATACAGCAGGTGGCAGCGGGATTTGAAGCGGCGGGAGACCGGCTGTTGAAATCCAGTGACCTCGCCGGCGCGATCCAACAGTACAGGAATGGGTTGGATATCTTGTCCGATATCGCATCGGAAGGGATGGCGCGACAAGCGAGCTTGCGCGGCAGTCTTGGGCTCGCCTTTTTTCTCAACTCAGATCTCGACAACGCACGTTCCGAGTTCAGCAAAACGCTTCAGATTCGTCGCCAACTGGGTTCAGACAGTCCTGGCCAAGTCTTGGGACAAATTTGCCGTCAACTGCTCAATGATCCAAAACAATATTGGGCGCTTGAAGATGAATGGAATGCCTTGGCCGGCGCGGCGAATAAGGATGAAGTGCTAAAGAGCGATCTGATGGCAGCCCGGAAATCGCTGGCGGCTTTTGTGGTCGATTGGTTGGAGCGTCCAGTGCGCTCCAGCCCCGAATTGCTAGTCCCAATGGTTACTCCCATCGTGATGGAAATTGGGGCGGGACTAGTCCCTGCCGACACGAGTGAGAATTGGTCCTTGCTGAAGACGTACATTCCTCAGATGCGTGAGCGTATTGAAAATCAAATGGGGGTCCGGCTCCCAGGAGTGCGGGTGCGCGGCAGCAATGTCATGTCCCGCGACGGCTATGCTCTTCTGCTGTATGAGCAATCGGTGGCCGGGGGGAACACTTATCTCCAAATGCGTTATTGCCCGGCCGCGCCCGGTGTTCTTCAAGCGCTGGGCATTCCGGCCGCGGCTTTGAAAGGCGCTGAGAATCCGCTCACGGGTGAGCACGGTTTCTGGGTGCCGAAAGAGCACTGGGATGTCATACAAAGCGATGGCCTCGAATTGTGGGAGGAGCCGCTGGTTTTCGTCATCCACCACCTCGAGGCAGTTCTGCGCCAGAACCTCGCGGACTTTCTGGGCGTCCAGGAAGTGGAGAACCTGTTGGAAGGCTGGGCAAAGAGTGAAGCAGATTCGGCTCTTATCCTGAAGGTTCTTCCCGATGAACAGGCCCATGTGCGTTTCGCCCGCTTGCTGCGCGCACTGGTGAGAGAGCAAGTCCCGATCACGGCTTGGAGGGAAATCCTGAGTTCCGCGCAAGCTTCCGGGCTGGAGAACCTGGAGGGTGCCGTTCGTGCCGTCCGTCTCCAGTTGAAGGAGCAACTACCCGGAAATGATTCCCGAACGCGGCGCTATGAGCTTCCCGCGGAATGGAAACACGCGCCGGAATCATGGCTTAAACCCAGTCGCGCAGGGAATGTTTTCGCTCCGTCGGCGGAACAGACCCATCATTTCCTGGTGATGATCGCAGGACTGCTGCAACCCGGCGAAACGAAAGCCGCGTTGGTGGTGGATAACTCAGAGAGCAGACCGTACGTGCGAAGACTGGTTGAGCCGCGGTTTCCGTGGTTAATGCTGCTATCGAGGGAAGAGCTCCTTGCGCAAAATGAAGCCGTGTTCTCGGCGGCCT
>Ga0265316_10007259_pt1 | contig 10461 bp, 11 predicted proteins | sample 4522metaG_FD_202092 | JGI IMG/M metagenome (GOLD analysis project Ga0265316, IMG submission 202092) | Rhizosphere microbial communities from Carex aquatilis grown in University of Washington, Seatle, WA, United States - 4-5-22 metaG | ecosystem: Host-associated > Plants > Roots > Rhizosphere >...
CAAGCCTGACGGCGGCCAGCGCCACCGCTGCCAAACCAGCCGCTGGTGGTGTGATGGCGAATGGCATTCTTGGCGGAGGACCAATCGTCGTACTTGGTACACCTCTTCTTAGCGGCGGTTCACGAAGTAGTTGCCCCGGACCTTATGCCGGATTCGTCGTTTATTCCAAAACAATTTCCCAAGGCTGGGGTTGGGCGCCTGCTCCCGGAGCTCCTGTCCTTACGGCTGCCGATGGTTCAGGACGAACTGATACCAAAATTCAATATTTTGGTCTCTATGGTGATTACGGGTGCGCTCAAACCAGTGTTACAATTAATCCCGCATACAGTCCGGTTTACGAATTCATACTTTATTTCACCAACAATGTCCCTGCTTCAACCAATGGGTATCCACTGGTCCTGACCGGGTTTAATCCGTAAATCCTTTTTACAGGAACAAGCGTCCAAACAGAAACCGGGCCGAACCAAAGTTCAGCCCGTTTTTTTCAACTCTTCCGTCTGCGTCCCTATACGTTGAGGTCCGTCTGCCTGCCTTGCTTCTCCTTCGATTCCGGCGCTTTTTTGAATGTCTCGTCCGAGGCGACGGCGGCATTCTCACGATCCAGCACGCCGCGCAAATCGCGCACGTCCTTCACGCCGGTCTTGCCGCCTTTGACTTGAATGATGATTTGCTCGGGCTTGGCGGCCTTGGGATCGTTGCGGAAAAGAATTTTGCCGTCAACGCCGTGGTCCGCGCCCTTTTTCTGCTCCACCGGTCGCGTGCCGACCAGTCCAAGCGCCCACGATATTTGTCGTCCTCGGCGAGCGTGGCGGCTTCGTTTGGCGTGGTTGGTTCGCCGATGATGCGGACGAAGGAAATGTTTTTCGTGGGAGTCGAGGTAACGAGACTCTGATCAATTGCGGAGTGCGGATTTTGAAGTTTGAGCCTCCTCACGCCGGCTCCTACTGGATTCGGAAGGAGTGCCGCTCGTGAATTTCAGGCGGCTGTCCCGGTGCCAGGTGTCCTCGAAGGCGTGAATCTCACTGGCGGCGAAAATACCGTCTTTTTCGTGGAAGAAGGCGTTGTAGTTCTGGGCGGAATTGAAGGGCGGGTCGAGGTAAACCAGGTCAATTGTCTCGTCCTTGAGGTAACGCCGGAGAATGTCGAGGTTGTCGCCGTAGTAAAGCGTGCCCATGCGCGGACAATATCGATTTCATAGCCGGCGTTCCACAGCCGTTTGGAGGCAGGAATCCGCGTTAAAAATTCAACTGCAGGCTCACAAGCAGGGTGCGCGAGCGCGGAAGTTCGTTGTAAAGATTGAGCGGGTTAAGATTGTAATTCTGGCCGGTGATGTTCAGCAGGCCCAGCGTGACCTGGCCTTGGCGATGCAAAAACCGATAACCGGCATAGGCATTGAACTGCCAGAAGTCATCACCCGGTTCACCGCCCACGCTGTTGCTTTGATCATACCAGTGGGCTTCTCCCTGCGCGAAAAAACCGCAGGGATGATTATAGACCATAAGCAAATCGGCCTGGTTTAGAATCGCATGCATACGTTGCCGGGGCTGAATGCTGCCCGGAGCGAGAGCATCCGGAACATCTGTGAAATTCTCATTTAACACGGCATCGCTCACCCGGTAACGCGCACCCAGCGCCCAATTTTTTCCCAGCAACTGGTTGGCCGTGAAAAGGAGGGATTGTTCCGTGTAATCCAGACGCTCATTGAGTCCGGAAGGAACAGCCAAAGGAGGAAACTGGAGTGGAAAATAATCGAATACTCCGACGATCTGATCAGCGTCGGAATTCAAGAGTTCGCCGGAAATGCCGAGGTAGGTCCGCGTAGGAAGTTTCTGTTCGAGCGAGAAACCATACGTTTCAAACTTGGCGCCGGGAATCGGTCCGGCCACCGATTCCGGAATGATGCTCCGGTAGGATTGAATGAAACCCGCCACCTGCGAAGGTTCGATTTGATAACTTTGGTCCAGGCCTGCTCCGCCCAAAGAGCGGGTATAGGCAAAACGGAAGGTGGTGTTGTCAAATGGCGCAAAAATCAGCCCGGCCTTGGGGGAAATCTGATCTTCGGTCTTGGTGTTTCCGGAAATGGGTGCCGTCTGAAAATTCTCCGGAAAGGTCATACGGTCATACGCCACTCCGCCAATTAATTGCAGCGGTTCAAAAATCTGCCATTGATGATAGCCATACACGGAAAAGCGCCGGAACATGGTGGAGACATCCTGTTGTGCGGCATTGTCTGGCGGCAGCGGAAACAAAAAGGGCAAAATGGATGGCGTATTTTGCACATTCTGAATGTCGTAATCGCCATACTGAAACCGTGTGCCCACAATGGTGTTATGCTCGGGCGTCTGCCAGATTTGTTGCAACTCTCCCGAATAAATCGTCAAATCGTCCTCAAGTTGCTCATTCATGGTTAGACCATCCAACGAGGTTACTGTTCCAAATGGCACGGTCGCCAAAAGGGTCGGCCCGGCCGGGTTGGCCAGTGAAAGCGACTCTTTCAACCGCCCCGCGAAGAAAAGCGTATCCACCCCCGGCGCCCATTCATGGTGATAGCCCAGAAATATATTCGGGGTTTGATCTTCATTCACACGAGCCGCTGGATTCGCATTCGTCGGATTGTAATATTGATACAAATCGCCGCTGTCCGCCTGGTATTGTTTTACCTGCAAATAAACGGTGTCCTGAGGCGTCAATTGATATTTGAGCGCCGCGGACAATTGCCGCTGCTCAATGTCATTGTTCACCCGCTGGCCCGGATCCGTGCGGTAGAACCCCTCCACGTCATAACCGAAGTTTCCAAAGGTGCCGAACTGCGCGCCCGCCTGTGTCCAGGCCCCGCGGCTCAGATATTCCGTGCTCGAAACGACCCCGAAACCATCGCGCTCAAACAACGGGGAGTATTCCTGCTGGGAAATCGTGGGCGACATTGTGCCGGCGCTCACCGGGGACAGCAGATTCGCCAGCAAATATTCGCTCTCGGCGGGAGTTTCATAGCGAAGATTAATTTCGTTTGGATCGCTGAGTTCAGCGTAGCTGTTCGCCAGGAACAGGTGCGCCGAGTAATTTGCGTAATCATAGTTCACCGCGCGGGAGGCTTCGCGCGTCGCCACGTCATCCATGCCCGCGTCCCGATACATCGCCGCCAGATTCGCGCTGCGCACCGCCTGGTCCTGGTCCAGCAACAATTGCGAGCGATAAACGCTCCGGTTGTCATTCAGGGCCTGCGATTTTTCCAGATCCCGTATCGCGTCGTTGATCCGGTTGTTCTCCTGGTTGAGCAGCGCGGAATAAAGCCACGGCGTCGGGTCGTTGGGATCCATTTTTTCCGCACGCCGAAGTTCTTTGGTGGCGCGCGGGTAATTCCCCGCATCCGCGTAAGCCTTGCCCAAATAACTTCGCAATTCGGCGCGCTGCGGCTCGAGCGCCGCGGCCACCAGCAGGTCTTCGCGTCCGCCCCTGGCATCGCCCCGGCGGATGCGGCAAAGACCGCGCCCCAGCCACGCGTTGCCGAGGGCGGAGTCCACGGCCAGGGCCCGGTCGAACCAGCCGACGGCCTCACCGGTGCGATTTTGCGCCGCAAGCAGGAATCCCTTCAACGCAAGCGCCTGGGCATTGCGCGGCGTCAAGTTCAGGCTTTTGTCCAAGGCCCCGAGTGCGCGGCGGGTATGGCCGAAACTGAATTCCAGTTCCGCCACGCGTTCCCAGCCAAAACCGAAATCCGGTGAGTTGGTCGCCGCCTGCCGGGCGGAATCCAGCGCGGCCGGCAACGAAATACCGGGGATGGCGCATGACTGTTCATAATATGAATTCGCAAGGAATTCCGTGGCCAGTTGCGGACGAACCATTGCCGCATTCGGCTGTCGTTTCACGGCAGCGATGAGCCGGCGCAAGGCCGCGGCAATCCGTTGCGGGCGGCTGGAGGCATCGGAACCGGACATTGAAGCCAGCGCCGATTCGGACGGTTCAACCTGTCCAACGCTCAACAGCAGGCCGGCATAGTAAACCCGTTCGGCATCGGACCCGGGCCGCCATCCGGTCGGGCAGCTGGCCAGCGCCGCCGGCAGGTCGCCCGAGCGATAAGCCCGGAGGGATTCGCCGAGGTTTTTTTGTTCTTCCGGCGTGAACGGCAGATCCGCCGGATCAATCACCGCCGGATAATAAAAACACCATTGCAAAATATTGTTGGCGATGAATCCCGCGGTGCGAACGGGCGCCCGGCCCGGCCCGGCGACAGCCTGCTGGCCGTTGGTCAGCACGAGTGTGGCCTGTTCGTTGCCGAACCGGACTTTGCCGTCAATCACCGACAGGGTGGTGCGCTCCGTTTCATCCGCGGCCATGACAAATTCCGTGCCTTCCACACCGGCGACCGCGCCGCGGGTGATGACCCGGATGCGTCCGGGTTTGTCCCGGTGAAAAAACGAAATGATGCCCCGCAGCAAATGCAGTCCGCATTGCGCATCCCCTGAATCCGGCGGCAGCACTTCGATCTCCGTCAAAGCGCCAAAGGACACCACGCTCCGGTCAGACCAAAGGAATGCAATCCGGCTGTTGGCACCGGTGCGCAACCGGTCGAAGGGATGCAGGATTTGGTTGGTCTGCGCCGGCGCCCAGGCGGCGGCGGTGCCGGAAGCGACTTCCGCCGTGCCTTGCAGTTCCACAATCCGGATTTCGTTTGTGCCTGCGCCACCGGCCGGCGACTGCGCCCAAGCCCCTTCGACACAAGCCAACAAAACCCAGAAGATTGCGGCCAGCCCAAGGCCGCGACCGGCTTTAGAAAACGAGTTCAAGCGATTCAACGCATCCAAGCATCTGACTGATGAATAATGATAAGAAAAGCATATAACACCTTTTTCTTCAACATTTTTCGGGATGACATGTATAGTATTGCCAATCGTCGTTGAAGACCGCATTACTTGATAAATGGCAGTACCCATGGATGAATTGATTCCGACGCGCGCAACGCTGATTCAGCGACTCAAAGACTGGCAGGATCAGTCCAGCTGGCAGGATTTTTTTGACACCTACTGGAAGCTCATCTATGGCGTCGCCCTCAAGGGCGGCCTGACGGCGGCCGAAGCGCAGGATGTGGTGCAGGAAACGATGATTTCCGTTGCCAAGCACATGCCCACCTTCAAATATGACCCGGCCATCGGCTCCTTCAAAACCTGGCTCCTGAACATGACCCGCTGGCGGATCACGGACCAGCTCCGCAAGCGCGGTCCTTTCGCCGCCAGTCATTCCGCTGCCGACGATCCCGAGACCGGCACCCGCACGGTGGACAAGGTGGTTGATCCGATGGGCCGGGATCTGGAGGGGTTGTGGAACGCGGAATGGGAAAAGAACCTGCTGGATGCGGCCATGACAAAAGTCAAACGCCGGCTGGACCCGCAAAAATATCAAATCTTCGACTTGTACGTGAACAAGGAATGGGCGCCCGAAAAAGTGGCCGCCGCCTTTGGAATTTCCGTTGACCAGGTTTACCTGGCCAAACATCGGACGACGGAACTGATCAAGGAAGAAGTCAAAAAACTGGAGGAGGCCATGTGAGTTGGCTGGTGCCCGGTTGTTCGCCGGGGCCGCCCGGTCGGTTCAGCGAATTTCACCCGGAAATCCCTGCTGCCGCAATGCCTCAAACAAAACCAGCGCCGCGCAGTTCGACAGGTTCAGGGAACGGGATTGGCCGTTGAACATTGGAATCCGCAACCAGCGTTCGTGATTTTGTTCCAGCAATGACTTCGGCAGCCCGGCCGTCTCGCGTCCGAAAATCAAATAATCGCCCGCCGTAAATTTCGCCTCGCTGTAAATTTTTGGCCCGCCGGATTCGATGAACCAAAACCCGGCAGCGTCGGCCCGGTGAGCCGACGCGAACGCGCTCCAGTCGGGCCAGCGATGCCACCGGACATGTTGCCAGTAATCCATGCCCGCGCGCTTGAGCTGCGCGTCATCGAGCTTGAAACCGAACGGCTCGATGAGATGCAGCGTCGTCTTCGTCGCCGCGCAGAGCCGCGCCACGTTGCCCGTGTTCGGCGGGATCTCCGGTTCAACCAAAACGAGGTTCATGCCAAAAAATCAGGCCGGACCTTCTCCGGCTCCTGACTCATCCATCTTGTCAAAGTGATTTCTCACAACCGGCTACTGGGAACCGGCGCCGATACCGGTCCCGGGCACGGGCGCCGGGCCGTTCTTCGTGGGGATGACGGTGTTGATCCGGCCGTTCGCGTCGAAGGTCAGTTCATCGATGCAGACGGAGCGGCGAAAGTTGTTTCCGTTGGAGAGTTCGCTGGTGTGATAGAGGACATACCATTTGCCCTTGAACTGGACGACTGAGCCGTGCTGCGTGACGGAGGCGGCGTGCTCCATCACCTTTCCGGCATAGGTGAACGGACCCATCGGACTATCGCCGATGGCATAAACCTGCGTGGACGTCGGCGCCCAACCGTTTGAATACACAAAATAATATTTCCCGGCTCGTTTGAAGACGAACGGCGCCTCGCCATAACCTTCGGGCAAAACGGGATCCTTGCCCGGCCCCGCCAGCGGAACCGGTTTGCCTTGCGCATCGAGAAAAACAACGGTTTGCAGGCTGCCGGCCAGTTCGGTGAGGGAGGGACGGAGTTTCACGACCTCCGGTTTGCGGCAGCCGAAATAAAGGTAGGTCTGGCCGTCGTCGTCCTGAAGCACTGCGGGATCAATCGGTTCCGGGCCGGCATCCGGCAGCGTCGCATTGTCGATCAGCGGCTTCCCGATGGCGTCCTTGAACGGCCCTTCCGGGCTGTCACCAACGGCAACGCCGATCTGGGTGCGATCCACCGGCAGAAAGAGGTAATACCTGCCGTTGGCCTGCACACAATCCGGCGCCCACGCCCATCGGGTCGCCCAAGCAAAGTCCTTCACCCGAAATATCGAGCCGTGATCCTTCCAGTGGACCAGGTCGCTGGTCGAAAGCAGGCGCCAATCCACCATGTCCCAGTACCTGGCATCCGGCAGATCATGCGAGGTGTAAACATATAGCCGCCCGTTAAAGACCCGCCCGGTGGGATCGGCGGTAAAGATGTTCGTGACCAGGGGATTCCCGCCCAGGACGACGGACGAGGCGAGCGAACTGACGAGGACTGACAACAGGAAATATTTTGGCAGCTTCATAAAATCGGTGGATTGAGCGTAACCAAGCGAAAGAAGTGAGGCAAGCAAAGCAGTTGCTGTTTCGCAGGAGCCGGGGGAACGAGACTCATTCCTCAGCTTTGGCCATGGCCTCCTTGCGCCGGCTCCCGCTGGATTTGGAATAAAACACCTTCCACAAAACCAATCCGTGCGCCGGTGCGGTCATGCCGGCCACGCGCCGGTCTTTCCGGGCGAGCATCCGCCTGATTTCCGCCGGCGGAAACTTGCCCAGACCGACCTGCACCAGCGTGCCGACGATGCCGCGGCACATTTTGTAAAGAAAACCGTCGCCTTCGATGATGAACGTCAGCTGCCGGCCTGACTTTTTGAGGTCGCACCGCGTGAGCCTCCGCACCGTGGATTCCATTTCGTAATTCCGGCTGGCAGCGAACGATTTGAAATCATGCCGTCCGACAAACAACGGCGCGGCGGCGCGCATGGCCGGAACATTGAGCGGGCGCGTGACCTGCCAGGCGCGGTGGCGAAGCAGCGGGTTCATGGCCGTGTGGTTCCAAACGAAGTAGCGGTATTGCTTGCCGGCCGCGTCGAACCGGGCATGAAATTTTTCCGACGCGCGGGAGGCCGACAGCACGCGGACGTCTTCCGGCAGCCAGGCGTTGAGCGCCAACCCCAGTTTGCGGGCCGGCATTTTACATTGCGCGTCCGGCACTTCAAAATGCGCCACCATGCCGAGTGCATGAACGCCCGTGTCCGTGCGGCTGGAACTGTGAAGCCGCGGCGCGCTGGGAAACAATCTGGCCAGGGCGGCCTCGACTTTTTCCTGCACGCCGGTGCCGATCTTTTGCATCTGCCAGCCTTCGTAAGCCGTGCCGTCGTAGGCGATGACCAGTTTGAATTTTTTTGAAGCCGACATTTTCTGCCACAGATTGGCACAGATGAAACCCAGATAAAAAGAAAGAATCTGTGTCCATCTGTGTTTATCCGTGGCTCAAATCCCATCCAGATAACTTTGCAACAAAATTGCCGCCGCCATTTTATCCACCTTCTCCTTGCGTTTGTCACGGCGCACGTTGCCTTGAATCAAAATCCGGTTCGCCTGGGCCGAGGTGAGCCGTTCGTCCCGGGTTTTAATCGGAATGGTCAGGGCATTTTGCAGCGCGGCAACGAACGCCTGCACTTTAAGCGCCGCCGGACCGTAACTGCCGTCCATGTTGCGCGGCAGACCGACGAGAATCAGGTCAACTTCCTTTTCCCGAATCAACTGCTTGAGCCGTTCCAGAAAACCCGCGAACGGCTCGGCCGGAATGAATTCCAACGGCTGCGCGATGGTTTTGGTTTCATCGCTGACGGCGACGCCGATGCGTTTGGTTCCGTGGTCCAGGGCGAGGATGCGCATTGTATCAATTCGTCCGCAGGCTACTTTTAAAAACGGATTTCGACAATCACCGATTAACCGCCAGTTAAAAAGCAGCCGCCGAGGTGACGAGGCGGACAAATAACTGTGATGCTCGGACGAATGCCGCTTCCTCGCGCCGGTGGCTGCGAACGAACGGGCAAGGCGGTTGCGCCGGTGAAAGCGCGTTGGAGATTTCGGTAGCCGCGTTTGTGAAAACGCGGTTGCAAACGAGTGAGGCTTTTTGGCGGGTTATTAACCTGCCCGAAAATCGGCACCGGTTTTCAACCAGCCTTTGTCGCCGATCAAGTCGGTCATCATGCCGGCCAAATCGGTTTTCCGGATCGGCAGATATTTGCCCGTGGCCTCGGCGAAAGATTGGCCGGAGGAGCTGGCCAGCACGCCTTTGGCCTCGAAAATCCGGTTCTTGCGGTTCGCCAGCAGCTCGCCGGTGGCGATGATTTCCTCGTCCGGCCGCACGGGATTCAGAAACCGCACGGTCAGCTCGGCGCAAAACGCAAACTGCCCCGTCGGCACCGCGCACGCCCACACCATGATTTCGTCCAGCACCGTCGTCAAAATACCGCCGTGGACGACGCCGCGAAAACCGATGTGCTCGGCGCGCAGCCGGAAACCCGTCTGCACAACGCGTCCATCGGTCGTAAAACGCAATTTAAGCCCGACGGCGTTGCTTTCGCCGCAGACGAAACAGGAATGGGTGTGAGGCAATTCACGCATGGCAATAATTGGCGGTGCAATGGCGGCGCAGCGCAAGAAAATTTTGTCGCAACAAAAAAGGGGCGGCGAACGGTTCTCCTTCTCCCGGGGGAGAAGGCCGGGTTGAGGGCGCATGTTCAACTAATTTTCCCCAATGCCGGTCTCGTGTAATCCGGCAACGCATGCGGTGCGCGCCGCTGGAATTCTTCAAAAATCGTGTCGCGGATGCTTTGGGCGTTGCGGCGTAAATGAGAATTCCAAAACCGCAAAACCTTGATTCCTTGTGAAGTCAGGAATTGCTCACGTTCAGCATCGTGACTTTGCTGGCTGGGATGGCCGTGGCCTGAACCATCGAGTTCGATGGCGAGGCTCGCTTCTTCGCAAAAGAAATCGAGATAGTAAATTCCTTTTGGATGCTGGCGGCGGAATTTGTAACCGCTGAATCGCCGGTCACGCAACCACCGCCACATAAGCTTTTCCGCCCAGGTTTCCTTTTTGCGGAGTGCGCGAGCGCATTCGACATTGGGCATGACGAAAATATAAAAAAATACGGCTCAAAAATGAAGTTGGGTTTTTACGACCGCCCTCACCTGCTTCCTCTCCCCCGGGAGAGGACATGCGCTCGACCGTCATCTGGAAATTCGTGCCATTTGCTTGCCGCGACGAAGTGAAACAAAGGCGGGTGTCTCAAGAACACGGACAGAAACTGGCAGGCGAAATAAAGTCGCAAACCTGAAGCGGAAAGGGAAACTAGCAGTTAGTTTTCATCTGTGTTTCATCTGTGTTTCATCTGTGGCTAAAAGATCTTTCCCGCAGATAAATTTCTTTTCGTGTATTTTGCGCATTCTGCGGTTAAATTTTTCCCGGAATGATTCAATACCTCGATTTGCTGCGGCAGGTCCTTGAACATGGCAAATTTAAGGCCGACCGCACGGGCACGGGCACTTATTCCGTATTCGGTGCGCAGGCGCGGTTCGATTTGCGCCAAAGTTTTCCTGTGCTCACCACGAAAAAACTGCACCTCAAATCCATCATCTACGAATTGCTCTGGTTCCTGCGCGGCGACACGAATGTCAAATACCTCCACGACCATGGCGTGACGATCTGGGACGAGTGGGCGGACCCGGACGGCAGTCTCGGCCGCATCTATGGCGCGCAATGGTGCGATTGGCGCACACCGGACGGCCGCTCTCTCAACCAGATTGACGGCGTCATCGGGCAAATCCAAAAAA
>Ga0265316_10007262_pt1 | contig 10456 bp, 6 predicted proteins | sample 4522metaG_FD_202092 | JGI IMG/M metagenome (GOLD analysis project Ga0265316, IMG submission 202092) | Rhizosphere microbial communities from Carex aquatilis grown in University of Washington, Seatle, WA, United States - 4-5-22 metaG | ecosystem: Host-associated > Plants > Roots > Rhizosphere >...
CTTTATTGACCTGCTCATAATCGGTAATTCCCTGAAAGACCTTCATAATGCCGTCCATTCGGAGGGTTCTCATTCCTTCCTCAATCGCCAGATCCCGCAGCTGCTCAACGCCCGTGCTTTTCTTGATATAATCTTTGACTTTTTTTGTGCCCACAAGCAGTTCATGAAACGCGATACGTCCCTTGTATCCTGTGCCGCTGCACTTTTCACATCCGGTCTTCTTCATTAAGGACAGTTCCTGCAGGTAATCCGGCATTTTGTGCGCTGTAAACCATTCCTTGCCATAGCTGCGGACCAGTTCATCATATTCTTCACGGTCCGGATGATAGGATTTTTTGCAGTTATTACAGAGCCTGCGTGCCAGACGCTGGGCCATGATGCCAAGCAGCGCATCGGAAAAGTTGAATGGATCCATCCCCATCTCTATAAGGCGGACAGCTGTTTCCGGCGCGCTGTTGGTGTGAAGAGTGCTGAAAACAAGGTGTCCGGTCAGGGACGCCTCTATGGCGATTTTAGCAGTCTCCTCGTCGCGCATCTCGCCGATCATGATCACGTCAGGGTCGGCGCGAAGAAAGGAGCGCAGCGCGTCGGCAAAATTAAAACCGATCTTGGGATGGATCTGCACCTGGCGCAGGCCCGGCTGGGTTATCTCTACCGGGTCTTCGGCAGTCCAAATCTTGCGGACCGGCTTATTGATGTGTCCCAGGGCTGAATGAAGCGTTGTGGTCTTGCCGGATCCGGTCGGGCCGACGCAAAGAATAATGCCATAGGGTTTGGTAATGATTTCCTGGAATCTGGCCAGATTTGTGCCGGAAAAACCCATGGCATCCAAAGGAAGCGGTTTGGAAGCGGCCAGGATTCGCAAAACAGCATCCTCCTGGTTGCCGACTGTAGGGGTAACCTCGATGCGGTATTCGATCTTGCGCCCTTCGTACCGGAGCATGATCTTTCCGCTTTGCGGACGGCGGCGCTCCGCGATGTCCAATTCCGATAGAATCTTCAGCCTCGAGATAATAGCCGCTTTGTGTATGGATGGTATCTTGTGGGCGATGTAACATTCCCCATCCACCCGATAACGGATTGTGAACGGCTCCCTGCCCATTCCCGGTTCGAAGTGGATATCGGAAGCGCCTTTTGTATAAGCGTCTATGAGAACCTGATTGAGAAAGGTAATCATCGTGGAATCCGCTTCTACATTCACCGATTCCTCCGGCTCATCCTCCACAACGGAAGCCAGTTCTTTTCCCATCCTGCCAATCAGGGTGTCGACCGGCGAGGTATCTTTATTATTGTAAAATTTATCTATAGCCTCCGCGATCTGGGCGGCTGTGGCTACGACCATCTCAATAGTCCGGTTGGTGATGAAACGCAGGCGGTCACTTATGGTGAGGTCAGTGGGAGTGGAGGTGGCCGCCACAAGATGCCTGGCGCTTGATTCAATCGGAAACACCTTGAACCGGTTAACAATATCTTTAGAAAGAATATTGAGCGTTTCGCGGCTGGGTGTTATCTGTTTTAAGTCAACCATGCGAAGCCGGAATTTTGTCGCCAGGGCATCAAGGAGCTGTTCTTCAGTTATAAGACCATGTTCAATGAGGATATCGCCGAGCTTTTTACCTCTGCTGTTTTTCTGAATTTCGAGAGCATGGTTGACTTGTTCAAGGGTTACAAGCCCCGCGGAAATCAGGATATCACCGATGCGGACATGAGGAGGGAGTTTGCCTTCGCTGGTTTTGTCCAGTATTGTCTTTTCGATACTTTCCTGCTCCAGATTGGCAGTTTCCGCTATGATCTCTCCGACTTTACGGTTACGAAGTTTTTCCTGTATGTCGAGAGCCTCTCCAACGTCTTCTTTGCTGACGAGGCCCGCGTCTGAAAGAATATTGCCGATACGTTTTTTCTGAGAGCGCATCTTAATGCCGCTGGAAATGAAAAAGGCGTAGCGCCATGGTGAGCTTTGCGCGGCAGGAACCGCATAAAATCCATTAGGGGAATTTCCTTGAATTTCTGAATGCACCAGGTATTTTGTGTTGTCAAGCGTCAGCACCTCTTCCAGGTTATGATCGGATGGCGCAATATTGGCGGGGCAGGGGCCGTCAAGAAAAAAAACAGCGCTGAGTTCATCAAAAAGAAAAGTGCGCGGCACTTCATTATCAGCCATTGCGACCTTCAATTCGTTCTGGTTGCTGCTAAACGGGCGGGTAAGACCCGCCTCAAGCCTCTGGCCGTCTTTGAAATGCAGAAAGATATTCTTCTTCATGGGTTCATCCCCTTTTCATGAAAGATTATGCGCGGTGACTGACAGATTATTGATCATTTCCTTCATCACAAATATTATGAGGAGGGGCATGCTAACCCAGCCCCACTAACTTGAGCGCTTCAAACGTCTCCAGCCATGTGCCAATGGTATATGAATACCCGGGTATGCCGATGTAAATCGCATAGTAATCATTAACAAATTCAATGGCTTCTGCCATTTTAGAGGGCTCAAACTCAAATATGGATATACACTTGATGCCCTCTCCCAATTCGCTATTGAAATAAGGACCCCTCTTGTTTATAAAAGCGGGTATCTCCATAAAACGCTTGCCCATCTCTTTTGAACTTTCCGTGGGAAAAGAAATTATTCCTATGATAACCATGTGTTACCTCCTTCAATGCAGGCGGGTGTTTGCCTGGAATTACTTTATAAGAGAATATAAATTCCTGGTATCTTGAAACGCGGGCTCCCTCAAAGGCATGATAATCACCGTAGAAACAAAAGATCGGCAACTTCCGATAATCCCTTTTCCCGACGAACAGCAGAAAATTGACGGTTCCATTAACGAGTTGATAGCTATTTCACAATGAATAGCAGAAAATTGACGGTTAAGTTAACAAGTCGACAGCTATATAACTTAACTTTAAAATAATCCTTTAGGGAATGAATTGTCAATGGAAAAAATGTTATAGTGAACGCAATCCGGCATTAAATTAAATTTTTTTATGCGGATATAATACTTTTCCATATCATACTGAAATTATCTGACAGGTTGAAAAATTAACCAATGACTGTCATGATCTGATGATTTTTTATCATAGCCATATGGCTTATGGCATGTACCTCATAAGGGCAAAATTATTGTTGCTGCCATTGTCAGAACTTCCTGCCGCCAAAATCCTGCCGTCAGATTGGATGCCAAGAGCAATGGCACTAGTATCATAACTTCCAATAGCTGTGGTTACTATGCCGCCCGTGCCAAAGGTTGTATCGAGAGAGCCGTTTGTGTTATATCTCACAAGAGCAAAATCATAGTTGCTGCCGTTAAATGATTTTCCCGCTGCCAAAATCCTGCCGTCGGACCCAATGCCAAGACCATTGGCATAATCCCTACCACTTCCAACAGGTGTCGTTACTATGCCGCCTGTGCCAAAGGTTGTATCCAGAGAGCCGTCTGTGTTATATCTGGCAAGGGCAAAATCATAGTTGCTGCCATCGGGGGATTTTCCTGCCGCCAAAATCCTGCCGTCAGACCCGATGCCAAGAGCAAGGGCTTCACTATCACCAATTCCGATAGATGTGGTTACTATGCCGCCCGTGCCAAAGGTTGTATCAAGAGAGCCATCTGTGTTATATCTGGCAAGGGCAAAATTATAGTTGCTGCCATAGTGGGAACTTCCCGCTGCCAGAATCCTGCCGTCAGAGCCGATGCCAAGAGCATAGGCAATATCATAACCGCTTCCCATAGGTGTGATTACTATGCCGCCTGTGCCAAAGGTTGTATCAAGAGAGCCGTTTGTGTTATATCTCACAAGGGCAAAATCATAGTCGCTGCCATCGGCACAATATCCCGCTACCACAATCCTGCCGTCAGAGGCGATGCCAAGAGCATAGGCGCCGGCATAACCGCTTCCAACAGGCGTGGTTACGATGCCGCCTGTGCCAAAGGTTGTATCAAGAGAGCCGTCTGTGTTGTATCTCACGAGGGCAAAATTATCGTTGCTGCCATTGTAAAAACTTCCAGCCGCCAAAATCCTGCCGTCAGACTGAATGCCTAGAGCATTAGCAATAGCATTACCACTTCCAACAGATGTGGTTACTATGCCGCCCGTGCCAAAGGTTGTATCAAGAGAGCCGTTTGTATTGTATCTCACAAGAGCAAAATCATAGTAGCTGCCATCGGCGTAATATCCTGCTGCCAGAATCCTGCCGTCAGACTGGATGACGAGAGCATAGGCATAAGCATCATTACTTCCAATCGGTGTGGTTACTATGCCGCCTGTGCCAAAGGTTGAATCAAGAGAGCCGGGGGGTGTTACTGTCACCGGAGTGATTATTTCAGATGCCGCCGGTGTTGGTGTGGAACCACCGCCGCCGCAACCTGCAATGACTATAAGCAACAAAGCCGCAGGCAACAAAAATAATTTTTTCATTGCACACTCCTATATTGAAATAGAAAGGCTGTGGTTTTGTATGCCTGCTTAACGGTTTCCGATAAGTTGAATAGAATGACAGCAATATTTATTTTTTTGAAAGAGGGTGTCGCAGCCTTATATTAAAGCAATCATATAATAGTAGCAGCATAAAGCAGGCCAATGGCTGAAGGGGCATAAGAAGTCTGTATTAATCCTTTAATAACAGGTAGTTGGGTTAACGGGAGAGATCGGGAGAAATGTATGAAATGATTCGGTGACCCTCAACATGCGGTGGAACCTCAGCATATTGAGGGATACTTTGATGGGATGCGGATAGTTCGGCCCGATGTTTGTCGCAGGGCGCGAACTGCGTTTATTACGGATTTTGAACATTGAAACTTTGGAGAAGTTATGGATTATCCTGACACGCACTGTTATGTTAATTTTTATTTTGGGCGTCTAAATAAAAATACATTTGATGACCGCTCAAAATAATTAATCATAGCGCATCGTGTAAGTCCCTTATTTTAATTTTCAACACTTACTTATCACACGCCTGTACAGGAGTTCCGGGGGGCGTCCTGTTTTCATCGCTGTACTGGCAATCTCAGTGTCTGATTTAACATCAATATCTTCCTCTTCTTTTGTCAGTTAAAAAAATAGAAAATGGATCACCCGTTAAAAAGGCACGTGTCAAGAGAAAATATCAGGCAGTCGCCGGAGCCCGGGGTGTTTTTCCAGGAGATGCCCCCCTGATGGCTTGCAAGGCAATCGCCATGTCATTTGCCAGCAGCGCTTTTAGAGCGGTTAACCCTTTCTCAACGTTTCCTGTTCTCACAGCATCGTTGATCTTCCGCAAGTGAGTGAGCGTCCTTTCGATATTGCTGATCCTCTGTTTCAATGCTGCGTGCTGCACTCTCATGATGCTTGGCACGAAATCCATAAGGATTTCTTTTAATAACTGGTTATCCGTAACATCGAGTCCGATTTGAGCATACTCGAAACGCGCGTTGTAATAAGCATTTTCATCGCCGCTTCGTGATATTTTTTCTATCTTCTTAACGATGGCATCAAGGCTTCTGATAATGTCCGGATCGGACTTGAGGATCATCTGGCGGACGATGAGGGGATAGAGTTCCAACAGGATATCATAGAGCCATCGGACATACTGTTCGGAAAGGGACGCAACGCGTGCTCCCTTCCGCGGCATCAGTTCGACGAGGCGGTTTCTCTGGAGGATCTGCAAGGCTTCCCGGATTGGCGCACGGCTCACGCCCAGAGTTTTTGCCAGCTGTGCCTCCCGTATCCACTCACCCGGGTGGAGATCTCCCCTGATAATTTTTTCAGTCAGAAACCGGGTAATTTGATCGGGAAGACTGTCTGATATTAAAAATGTCATAGATAATGGATTTCTCTCTTTCTCATATTCAATAAATATCTTGCCGACCGATTTTTTACGGCGACATTTATACGTACAATCCGCAGCTTGTCAATAGTAATATAGCGCACACTATCCGGTTTTAGTCAGTGCGGGACCGACGAGTTACGGAGTAGAATATATCACTTGACAAAATTTGTAAATAGGGTATATTGTCGACAATAGGCAATATACATTAAGTCCAACAATGGGGGGATCATTATGAAGGACATCGACGCAAAGAAACCCTGGCTTATTTCCTATGATAAAGATGTGCCTGCAACAATAGATTATCCGAATGTATCTTATGCCGAGTTCATCCGGGACGCCTTCGAAAGCTTCCCCGGCAGGGTGGCTCTTCACTATATGGGAAAGGGTTTTACCTTTCGCGAACTCGACAGGCTGTCGAACCGGTTCGCCCATTTCCTCCTTGAATCAGGCTCCTCAGCAGGGGACTTCGTGGCGGTCCACACGCCCAACATTCCGGCATGCTATTTGTCTCTTATCGGCATCCAGAAAGCAGGATGCGTATATCAGGGTTTAAGTCCGCTGCTTACGCCGGAAGAGATTGAGTACCAGCTCAACGACTCAGGAGCAAAGGTTCTCGTTACACTCGATCTTCTTTTTGAGAAGATTGAATCGGTAATCAGGAATACGGGGATTCACACGGTTGTCGTCACCTCCATTGCCGATTATCTCCCCCTGATAAAGAAGATCCCCGGCCTGCTCCTGAAAAAAATTCCCAGAGCTGCCATCCATCCCATCCCCGGCATTCAGGTAATTCGCTATGGGCAAGCCCTGCGGGGCAGGGCGGAAAATCTCGTCAACATAAAAGTCAATCCGGAAAGCCCGTGCGTCATGGTCTACACCGGAGGCACGACAGGAAGCCCCAAGGGAGCCCTTTTGACCCACAACAACCTCGTGCGGCACACCATCCAGAACGCCGTCTGGTATGGTTTCCGCAAGGGGGCCGATACAATCCTCTGCCCCTATCCCATGTTCCATGTGGCCGGCTGCTTTATTTCCATGTCGAGCATCGCCCATGGAGAATCGTACATCCTCGTGCCGAATCCGCGGGATATGGGTGCCATGGTCGCAGCCATTAAAACGTACAAACCCACATCCTTCCTTGCCGTGCCGACCATCTATATAGAGATGATGAAGCGCCCCGATTTCCAAAACGCCGATCTTTCCAGCATCCGATACTTCCTTAGCGGTTCCGCGCCGTTTCCGCACGAGAACATCCGGGAGTTTGAAACGCTTACCGGCGGGAAACTTATCGAGACCTACGGCCTGACGGAAACCACTACGTGCATCGCCGCGCCGCCATTCAACGGTGTCAAAAAGGTGGGCTCCGTAGGGATACCCATCATGGATACAGACGTGAGGATCGTTGATGCGGATACGGGCGAGCCCGTACCGGTAGGGGAGCCGGGCGAGATCGTTGTCTCGGGTCCGCAGGTCTTTTCCGGGTACCACAGGCAGCAGCAGGAGACCGAAAACATTCTCAAAAACGGCTGGTTGCGCACCGGAGATGTAGGCATTCTTGATGAGGACGGATACCTCTTTATTGTGGATAGAATCAAGGATATGGTGAACGTGTCGGGCTTCAAGGTCTTTACCCGTGTTGTGGACGAAGTGCTCATAGAGCATCCCGACATTGCAACGGCGGCAACGATCGGCCTGCCGGATCCCAAAAGGCCCGGTTCCGAGATAGTGGTCTCCGCCGTTGTGCTCAAGCCTGGCAAAAGCGGGAGCGAAGAACTCAAGAAGGAGATCACAACCTACTTGCAGCAAAAGCTGGCCTCCTATAAGATACCCAAAAGGATTGAATTCCTCGAACAGTTGCCGCTCAGCAATGTGGGAAAGGTGCTCAAAAAAGATCTCAGAGGGATCATGGCAAAATAACAACCCGTCAGAAGAATTGTATTCACCATAAACCAGAGGGAGGATTTTTCATTGAAAGACCATAAGGATATCAGAATACCTAGGAGCGGGCCCCTTGCCGGTGTCAAGATCCTCGATTTTTCCTATCTGATCCCCGGGCCATACGGGACCATGATCCTGTCTGACATGGGGGCGGACGTCATAAAAGTGGAAAACAGCGAAAATCCTGACATTGTGCGTCTGCTTCCGCCATTTGTAGACGAGATGAGTGTTGTTTACGCACACCTCAACAGGGGAAAGAAGTCCCTGTCCCTCAATCTGAAGAAGTCCGAAGCCAGAGAGATCATCTACAAGCTCGTACGGGAGTATGATGTGGTCATCGAGCAGTTCCGTCCGGGAACGATGGAGCGGCTGGGGTTGGGGTACGAGGCCCTTTCAGCTATAAACCCGTCGGTCATCTACTGCTCGCTGAGCGGCTATGGCCAGACAGGTTCGTTCTCCGATCGGGCGGGCCACGATATCAACTACATGTCCCTCTCGGGTGTGGAGTCCATCTCGGGCAGGCAAGCGACGGGGCCGGTCCTCTCAGGCATACAGATTGCGGACATTGCAAGCGGCTCCAAGAATGTTGTCATCGGCGTGCTTGCAGCGTGCATCAACCGTATGAACACGGGCCGTGGAGACTGCATAGATGTTTCCATCACCGACGGCGTTTTCTCCATGTCGCTGTTCACAATTGCCGGCCACCTCGCCGGTTTCGGAGAGCCCCACAGGGAGGATTTTTTAAGCGGCGGTTCTCTGTACGACTTCTATGCCACCTCCGACGGGAAGTATCTCTCCGTAGGGCCTATCGAGACGAAATTCTTCAAGACCTTTTGCGAGACGATCGGTTGTCCCGATATGATCGAGACGGGCATCATCAACTGGAATATGAAAGAACGTGTGGCGAAGATCATTGCCGGTGAGCCTCTCTCATATTGGCGCGACAAGTTCAGGGATTGCGACGCCTGCGTGGAACCGGTCTATTCCGTGAGCGAGGCTGTGGCAAACCCGCCCCTTTCAGAACGGGAAATGGTTGTGGAGGTTGCCACGATGAAGGGGGGGACGGTTCGGCAGATAGGAAATCCGATCAAGTTCAAATCGGGCCACTACTATGCACCGTCGTGCGGTGTAACGCTGGGGCACGACAACCATGAGATACTGTCACACCTGGGCTTCAGCGCCCGGGAGATAGAGGCGCTTGAGGCATGCAGTGCAGTGGGCGGAAAATAAACCATACACATTTTTTGTAAAAAAAGGGGAAATGAAATTATATGGTATCCGATCTGGCATTACCATTTTACGAAATTGTCCAAAACAGGGATAATGAACTTGCGGCCCTTGCATTCGCAGGCAAAAGGCTTATCGGCTATTTCTGCACGTACACTCCGGTGGAGCTGATTCACGCATCCGGGTTTGTCCCGGTGAGAATCATGGGCGACGCCGATACCATCGATAAGGCGCACGCCCTGACTCCGGATTTCATCTGTCCTTACCTCAGAAAGGCCGTGGAGAAAGCGTTAAACGGCGATTACAAATGCCTTTCCGGAGTCGTGCAGGGATACACATGCGATGCGGCCTGCGGAGTTGCCAACATTTGGAATGAGAATATTGGCGCGGATGTCTTCCACATCCTGCCGTTACCCTATGTGGACCAGCCCGCTTCAAGGTCTTTTCTCCGTGACGAACTGATGAACGTTGTCGATAAACTCGGGCGTGCGGGAGGGGTTTATTCCCATGAACGCCTGGCGGCATCCCTTGACCTTTATGATAATATCCGCACACTGATGGCCGAGTTTTACGCCCTGCGCTACGAGCGCAAACTTCCCCTTTCCGCCGCCGATTTCCTTTGTATGGTTCAGGCGGGATTCCTCATGCAGCCCGAACGCTATTACACCATGCTTATGAATCTAAAAAAAGCCATCCCTCATACATTTGATCCCCCGAAAGGCATCCCGGTGCTGATTTCAGGCAGTCTCATTGAGAAACCCGATATCCTCCGGATCCTCGAGGAATCAGGCGGCGTGGTCGTTGCGGACGACCTCTGTACGGGCCTTCGGAACTTTGCCCCGCCTTGCGGCAAGGGCGCCGATCCTATAGACCGGCTCATCGACCGCACCATGAACCGCTTCCCCTGCCCGTCCCGGGCGAGCGCTGAAGTGCGCTTACCCAGGCTTTTAGAGTTGATCGACAGTTCGAAAGCCAGGGGCGTGGTCTTCATCTTCCAGAGGTTCTGCACCCCCCATCTGGGAGATCACCCGTTCCTGAGCGCGGCATTGCAAGAGAGGCGGATACCGTCCCTGATGATCGAAATAGAAGAATCAGGCACTTTGGAAGGCCAGATGAGAACAAGATTTGAAAGTTTTTTCGAGATGCTAGAGGCTTGAACAGATGGAAAAGAGCGCAAAATCAAAAAAAAGGCTTCAAACGGCAAAAGAGCTTCCCCTTATCATTGCAGAGTACTATCAGGAATGTCACGAGGCAAAAAATGAGAATCGGCCGGTCGGGTGGATGCCCCCGATGAACGGCGGCATTGAACTGTTCTACGCCATGGGTCTCCAACCGGTCTTTCCTGAAAACTGGTCGCCAGTCTGCGCCGCCTTCGGGCTTACACATAAGAACTTCGCGGTCTGCGAGAACATGGGATACTCGCGCGACCTCTGCGGTTACCTGCGGAACATTATCGGCTACGTGAACGGCATGATGGATGATCCCGGG
>Ga0265316_10007263_pt1 | contig 10455 bp, 9 predicted proteins | sample 4522metaG_FD_202092 | JGI IMG/M metagenome (GOLD analysis project Ga0265316, IMG submission 202092) | Rhizosphere microbial communities from Carex aquatilis grown in University of Washington, Seatle, WA, United States - 4-5-22 metaG | ecosystem: Host-associated > Plants > Roots > Rhizosphere >...
CCCAATGGGCTTGCAGCCTGGTGGGGCAGGCGGTGCCGCCTGCCACCAAACTGCCGTTATTTCCCGGCCAGCACCGGCTGGTCCAACTTCCGGAACTGCAATTCGGTGGCGCCGGGTTGGGCGTCCACTTCTATGGTCTCACCTTCCAGGAACTCGCCGTGGAGAAGCTTCAACGCCAACGGGTCCTGCACCAGGCGCTGGATGGCGCGGCGCATGGGGCGGGCGCCGAATTGCGGATCGTAACCTTCGGCGATAATCGCATCTTTTGCGGCCGCGGTGACTTCCACTTTTAGCTTGCGGTCTTTGAGCATCTTGCCCACGTATCCTAACTGCAGATCCACGATCTGCGACAGGTTTTCGCGCGACAGCGTGTTGAAGACGACGACATCGTCGATGCGGTTCAGGAACTCGGGGCGGAACTGGTGGCGCAGCGCTTCGAGGAGCCGCTTGCGGTTTTCGTCGCCGCTCCGGTCCTTGCCCAGCGCCGAGAAGCCGATGGTGTTCCTCTCCACCATCTGGGTGCCGACGTTGGAAGTCATCACCACGACGGTATTCTTGAAGCTCACGGTGCGGCCCTGGCCATCGGTCATGCGGCCGTCGTCGAGCACCTGCAACAGCGCGTTGAAAACTTCCGGGTGAGCCTTTTCGATCTCGTCGAAGAGGAGCACGGAATAGGGACGACGCCGCACCTGTTCGGTGAGCTGGCCGCCTTCCTCGTAACCGACGTAGCCGGGAGGCGAACCGATCATGCGGGCCACGGAGTGTTTCTCGCCGTATTCGGACATATCGACGCGGATCATGGCCTTGTCGTCATCGAACAGGAATTGCGCCAGGGCGCGCACCAGCTCGGTCTTGCCGACGCCGGTGGGGCCCAGGAAAATGAAGCTGCCGATGGGCCGGTTGGGATCGCTCAAGCCGGCGCGGTTGCGCAGGATGGCGTTGGAGACCAGGCGGACGGCCTCGTCCTGGCCCACCACGCGCTCCTTGAGGCGCTCGGGCATGTGCACCAGCTTCTGAATTTCACCCTCCAGCATGCGGGCCAGCGGGATGCCGGTCCACTTGGAGACGATCTTGGCGATGTCGTCCTCGCCGATTTCCTTCTTGAGAAGGGCGGTTTCTTCGACGGCATCCAGATCGTGCTGCGCCGTTTCGATTTCCTTCTGGATCTGCGAGAGGCGGCCATAGCGCAACTGCGCCACCTTCTCCCAATCGCCGGCGCGGTTGGCCTTGTCTTCCTCCTGGCGCAGAGCGTCCTGCTCTTCCTTGAGCTGGCTGACCAGCGCGATGGCGGTACGCTCGCGGTTCCATTTTTCCCTCAGGGGCGCCACGCGGCCGTGCAGCGTTTCCAGCTCGTTTTCCACCGCGCGCAGGCGTTCGCGGGAGGCGGAGTCGGACTCTTTGGTGAGGGCCTGGCGCTCGATTTCGAGGTGCAGCACGCGGCGCTCCAGGTCGTCGATCTCGATGGGCACGGAGCCGATTTGCAGACGCAGGGCGGAGCCGGCCTCGTCGATCAGGTCGATGGCCTTGTCAGGGAGGAAGCGGTCGGCGATGTAGCGTTGCGAGAGCGTGGCGGCGGCGATGATGGCGGAATCCTTAATGGTGACGCCGTGGTGGATTTCGAATTTCTGCTTGAGGCCGCGCAAGATGGCGATGGTGTCATCCACCGTTGGCTCGCCCACCAGGACGGTGCGGAAGCGGCGGGCGAGGGCGGCGTCCTTCTCGACATGCTTCTTATATTCGGTGAGGGTGGTAGCGCCGATGCAGCGCAGCTCGCCGCGGGCGAGGGCGGGCTTGAGCAGGTTGGCGGCGTCGATGGCGCCCTCCGCCGAGCCGGCGCCGACGATGGTGTGCATCTCGTCGATGAAGCAGATGATCTCGCCGTTGGAATCGATAATCTCCTTGACCACGGCCTTGAGGCGGTCTTCGAACTCGCCGCGGAACTTCGTGCCGGCGATCATGGAGCCGAGGTCGATGGCCACGAGCTTCTTATTCTTAAGCTGGTCGGGGACATCGCCGCGCACGATGCGCTGCGCCAGGCCTTCCACGATGGCGGTCTTGCCGACGCCGGGCTCGCCGATGAGCACGGGGTTGTTCTTGGTGCGGCGGCTGAGCACCTGCATGACGCGGCGGATTTCGTCGTCGCGGCCGATCACGGGGTCGAGCTTGCCCTGGCGGGCGGACTCGGTGAGGTCGTGGGCGTAGCGTTCCAGCGCCTGGTATTTGGACTCGGGATTCTGGTCGGTGATGCGCTGTGTGCCGCGGACGGAGACGAGGGCCTTGAGGATGGCGTCGTGGGTGGCGCCGGCGCGGTCGAGCAGTTGGCCAGCGGGGTCCTGGCGATAGTCGGCGATGGACAGCAGGATGTGCTCGGTGGAGACGAACTCGTCTTTGAAGCGAGTGGCTTCGTCGAAGGCCTTCTCCAGGACCTGGTTCATGGGCTGCGAAAGGTAAAGGCCCGGCTGGAGGCCCTGGGATTTGGGCAGGTTGGCGAGCATGCGTTGCGCTTCGGCGACGACGGCGTCGGGATGCACGTTGCACTTTTCGAGCACGGGGCGGACAATGCCCTCCTTCTCCTGCGCGAGAGCGATCAGGAGATGGAGGGGGAACAGAATCTGGTTCTCCTGCTTTTCGGCGATACCCTGCGCCTGCTGGAGAGCTTCCTGGGCTTTCTGAGTGAGTTTATCTAATCGGAACATAGGGTCCCCTTATTGGATGCCGGAAAGGGCGGAAGGAAACATTGAGCCAGTCTTGCTTCGGCCTTTTTCCCAGCCCCCCTAAATAAAAACCGGGCCGGGAAATCCCGGCCCTCGCAAACGGAACAGGCTCGCGCCTGTCCTACCTACATTATGACGCGGCGTTTACGCCTTGACTTCGACTTTGACCTGACGCGGCTTGGCGGCTTCCTTTTTAGGAAGGGTGACGCTGAGGACGCCGTTCTTGAAATCGGCGGCGATGTGCTCGGTATCGAAAGTGTTGGGCACGGCGAAGCTGCGCACGAAGCTGCCGTAGCTGCGCTCGATGCGGTGATAGCCCTTGCCGGTCTGGTCCTGCTCGAACTTGCGCTCGCCGGAGATGGTCAGGGTCTGGTTTTCGACGCGGACGTCGATGTCCTTGAGGTCGACATCGGGGAGATCGGCTTTGAGGACGAGCTCGTTTTCGGTTTCGTAGATATCGACGGCGGGAGACCAGGGGCGGTTGGCCCGGGGCTCATTAACCATACGGGTGAAGGCGTCTTCGAAGAGACGGATGCTGGCCAAGGGATCGAATTGGGTGAGAGACATGTTATGCAAACTCCTCATTGTGGTGATATGAGGCCGGCTGCGACCTCATCCAATTGCAATCATAAAATATGAGTGGTTAGTTGTCAAGTATTTTTAGCTTGATGAAGGCAATATTTTATGATGGTTTGGGTTTTAGGGTATGTGAGCCTGGGTTTGGGTTCGTTTCGTGGCCGGGAAGGGATGTGTTTTCTTGTGGTTGGCGATGGAAATGGGTTCGTTTGGTAAATCATGGCGGCGCTTGCTGGAGGCTGGGCCGTGAGGCTGGGCCCAGGTTTCCCCGCGCCTTCAGCAGTAGCATGCCGGGGGAGTGGGGTGGTTGGCCCGCCGCGGCAGGGGACTGAGGGGAAAGGGATTGTTGGGTGCAACTTCCCGCGATGCTGCGCTGCTGCGCGGTATCATTCTCTTGTGATACGTCGCTTTTACGTTCATAACTTCCGATGCCTGGAGAACTTCGAATTGCCCATCTCCGGCCAGTCGTCCGTGCTGCTGATTGGGAAGAATGGCTCGGGCAAGACGACGGTCAGGCTCGCGCTGGAGATTCTCCAGAGGATCGCGCGAGGTACCAACCGGGTAGGTGGTCTCGTGCGGCCCAAGGATTTCACGGGCGGACGCACGGACGTGCCGATGCGATTTGAGATCGAAGTCGAGTTGAACGCCAGAGTGTACGGGTACGTGATAGCCTTTGAGCTTCCGGAAGGGTTCAAGGAACTGCGCGTACTCGAAGAGAAATTCACCGTGGACGGCAGCCCAATCTACACCCGGGAAGTTGCGCAGGTCCGTCTTGCCAGAACGAGCCAGGAGAAGGAGGCGAAGTTTTTCATTGACTGGCACCTGGTGGCTTTGCCGATCGTTCAGGAACAATCAGCGCAGGATCCCTTGTTCGTTTTCAAACAGTGGCTCCGCCGCATACTGGTCCTTGCGCCGATACCTGCTTTGATATCGGGAGACTCCAGGCAAAAGACCTTGGAGCCAAACGTTCAGGTCACGGATTTTGCCGCGTGGTTTTCAGGCCTGCTGGCGTATATGCCATCGGCTTATTCCAAGATCGACAAATATCTCAAGCCGTTGATTCCCGACCTGGAGGACATCAAGAATCCGGTAATTGCCACGGACTCTCAGAGTCTTATCGTCCAGTTTTCCGCGGACCAGGGAAGCCCTCGCACGCTAGGATACCTGAGTGTTCCATTCGAGGATCTGTCCGACGGCGAAAAATGCTTCATGATAGGTGCCCTGGTCCTTGCCGCAAAGGATGCCTATAGCAACGTGTTTTGTTTCTGGGATGAGCCCGACAATTACCTGTCGATCGACGAGGTCGGGCACTTTGTAATGGCGCTCCGCAGAGCATTCCAATCCGGCGGCCAGTTCATTGCGACCTCGCACAATCCCGAGGTTATTCGCAGCTTTTCCAACGAGAATACGCTATATCTCTACCGGAAGAGTCACCTGGAACCGACCATCGTTCGCCCGCTGAGCGAGCTGCAGGTCAACGGGGACCTGGTCGACGCCCTGACCCGCGGTGACGTGGAACCATGAGCGGCAACCGATCCCTGCCGCACGTCAAGGTGCTTCCCGAAGACGATGCCAACCGCCAACTGGCAGTTGGGTTTCTGCAATATCCGTTTCTCCTGGCTCGGAACATCCAGGTTCTTCGCGTGGCACGTGGGTGGCACAGGGTCCTGGGCCTTTTTGAATCCGTACACGCCATTGAGATGGATCGCCATCCGGACCGGCTTATGGTTCTGTTGATCGATTTCGATGGCGATTTCGATAGGCTGGGTCAAATAAATTGCCAAGCTCCCCGCCCGCTTCACGGACAGAGTCTTTATTCTCGGCGTCCTAACTGAGCCCGAGAGGCTCAAGGCAGATCTCCGCAGGTCTTACGAAGCCATCGGTACGGCCATGGCTCGGGACTGCCACGAGGGAGCTGACACGACCTGGGAGCACGCTCTTCTACGGCATAACGCTGGCGAACTCGATCGACTACGCCAGCACGTCCGCCCAATCTTATTCCCTGCTGTTGAGTGACTCTCAGCGCGATGGCATGTTCGAAGTGCGATGCGGGCGCCTCCGAGCGAAGCTGGCGAGCGACGCAGGGGACTGACGTTGGCAACTTTTGGGGTTGGAGGATTTCGACCTGCGCATCGCCGGTCCGGGCATAGAATCGAGGCATGGCGAGCATCCGCGAACTGTTGGACGGAGACGTGGCGACATCGGGCGGGCGGGTGTGCGGCTTGCCCCCGAGGATTTGCTTGTCGTTGCTGCTGGCTTCCACGGCCTGGGCGCATGTGGTGAGCATGAGCTCTGGCGACCTCACGGTCCACGGCGCCCGAGCGCATTACGAATTGCGCATGCCGCTGTACGAGATTTCGCACGTGGCGGCGCCGGAGCGGACGCTGCTCGAGCACGTACGGTTCGCGGGCGCGCGGCTGGAGACGGAGAGCTGCCGGACCGACGCCGGGCGCGCCCTGTACGTGTGCGAGGCGGATTACCAATTCGCCGCGCCGGTGGACGGCGTGGAGGTGGAATGCACGCTGGCGGCGGTGACCGTGCCCAACCACGTTCACCTGCTGCGGGCGCAGCTCGACGGCAAGGAAGATCAGGCGCTGTTCGACATCACGTTCACGCGCGCCACGCTGCGGTTCCGTCCGCCCACGGCGGCGGAGATTGCCGTGGCGCAGGCGGGCGCGGGATGGATGCGCGCGCTGGGCGGCGCGGTGCAACTCCTGTTCCTGGCGGCGCTGGTAGTGGCGGCGCGCAGCCGGCGGGAATTGCTGGCGCTGGCGGGGATGTTTCTAGCCGGGCAGGTGGCGGCGGTGCTCGTGGTGCCCCACACCGCGTGGCAGCCTGAGCCACGCTTCGTGGAAGCGGCGGCGGCGCTGGCGGTAGCTTATATGGCAGTGGAGATTCTGCTGCTGCCGGCGGCCGGTGCGCGCTGGGCCATCGCCGGGTTGCTGGGAGGGTTCCACGGGCTGTACTTCCACCTGTTCCTGCAAAGCACCGGATACCGGGCGGCGTACGTGCTGGCCGGCGCGGCGCTGGCGGAAGTGGCCGCGATCTCGGTGATGGCGCTGGTATTTACGCGCGTGGCGCGGATGGCGCGGGCGCTCCGTCCGGTGGAAGTCTCGGCGTCGGCGCTATTGCTCGTGGGGCTGATGTGGTTCGCCATGCGGCTGCGGGGGTAACGCGGCAGTGCCCGGCGGGCACTGACCTGCCGGGGGCCGCGGCTTACGTTCCGTACTGAGCATATGGTGGGCCACCCACTGCACGGCGGGGCTGGCGTGCGGCCACTTGAGCACCGGGGTCTCGACGGCGCGTTCTACGGACTCAATCGCCATTTCGCAATCGCGCGTGCCGACCGCGGGTCCGCCGAGTCACCGGGGAACCTGGGGTTCAGCACCTTGCAACCAACCAGACGGCGGGCGACGACGGTCTCCGCGCCGGCGTCTCGGATTAGCGGCGGCGCCCTGAAGACCGGGGAGGCTCCGCCGCCGGTTGCCGGGAGCACATGGAGAGGCGTCACCACTGGCTTTTAGGGGCGACAAACCTGGGCTCGCGACGCCCCGTTTTCTCCGTTCCGACCGGGCTTTGTGGATGCCCTGCCAGTGCGCACACGAAGCTCTCAGCACCCTTCCAGTGCACGTTGGCTTCAACAGCGCGGCACAGAACCGGCCTAGCCTTTCGTGATGAGGCTTGCCTTAGCGAGAAAATCCGTTGCCTTCTCAAGCTGTTTTTCGCTCACCGACCACCCAAACTTCGGCAGCATTGCGGCGATGTCCACCAGGGTCGCTTTTCCGTTCAGCTTGTTGAGAACGTAGTATGCCTTCGCAGCAATGGACAGCTCCATGTAGTCCAGGTCGCCAGCCTGCTTCACCACTGAAGCCGCTCGCTGAATTCCTTGCCAAAGTCCAGGCTCATTTGCTGCTTTTCGATCGGCGATCCGAATGCCGATATCGGTGAGCTTGAAATCGTACCGAGCCATCTCGAAGCCCCGCTGATCGTAGCCCCACGCAGAGGACGATTCGGAGATGTACCCGAGCGCTTTCAATTCGGAGTTCAGGGACGCAACCTGTTCGGAGTATGGCCCGTAGTAGTGAGCCTCATAGCCCAGGTCCACGCCAAGCATCACGGACAAGAAGTAGACCCGCTTTTGAAGAAGGGTCTTCCCCCGCATATCGCCGTCGAACGCCTTGTACGCCAGCACCAAAACGTCACGAGCTAACATTTCATCGCCCCATTCCAAATTCATCCAAACATCGCAGGATCGGATCATGCAGCTTTACCTGCATGGACCGCCGCTCTGCCGGGTTATCGTACTCGACCGGAGCGTAAATCGCAAACTGCGGTCGAACCATCTTCTCATCAATTGACCGGAACAAATCCGACGCCTCTTCAAAAGTGGTTTTCTCAGCCCCTTTCCTCACGAGAATAGGGCCTTCGTCATCCCGAGACTGCACACGCACCGATTTCAATGTGAAGGAGTTCACGATCACGAGGTTTGAGGCATCCTTGCAACTGCATTTTAGAGGGATGCCGTTGTCCTGAATCACGGCTGCGAGTTTCTGTTCGAGCGCACGCCGCACCTCACGGTGCTTCGGTTTCGTAATGTCCCGAACGAGTTCCTGACAAGATTCAGGGAGTTGGCCGACGGCTGAATCGAACAACTGCTTCAACAGACGCCTTGATCTGAGCCTTTCAACGACCTCGTGGCAGTACGTTCCCTTCAGCGCCGGGTGGCCAAATTCCAGCAAGAACCTTGCATCGTCCCATTGCATGTAGTTCCGAACGAACGCCTCAGTGCCGTCGTATCGGTAGAGGCGGCTCAATTCCTCGTTTTGGTCCTCTTCGATGCCGAGCTTGATCGCCCGAACAACCATCTGGTCGGTGATTAGCCGAACCCTGTGGCTGTAAACTTGCGCCGTGAGGTAATACTTCGCAAGGACGAATTGCTCAAGGGCATGAACGCCATCTGCGGAGATCATCAACTGTTTCCCCTGCGTTGGATCGTCCGCAACTTGAAGCTCACGATGAAGTTGCTGCAAATCAAAAATGCCGTATTTGACGCCGCAGAAATACGTGTCCCTCAGCAGGTAGTCTTGCTTGTCCGCATCCAAGGGGCCGGAAACGACGGACTTCAGAATTGGCTCTCCGTATCCATACGACAGTAGCGAGATGATCTTCGCGATCGTGCTTCCGCCGATCAGGTGGTTGAGTTGGGCATCGGATCGCAAAAGGTCTTGCGTTAGGAACTCGTGGATTTTGGCATTGTTGTCGGTTTTCAACCGGTCCTTCAGCCTGTCCCGGTCGGCAAACAGTTCGAGTGCGCCTTCCGAAACGTGTGAAAACGGGCCGTGTCCCAGGTCGTGAACCAGCGCCGATAAGCGAACCAGACGCTTCTCTTCATCGGGGAACCTGAACACATCGCAGAGCAGTCCTGTGATGTGAAAGACGCCGAGCGTATGATCGAATCGAGTGTGAAGAGCACCGGGGTACACCATGTTTGCCATCGCAAGCTGGCGGATGCCCCGGAGTCGCTGGAACGCCGGCGTCTCGACAATCTCCGCCTCGTCGCTGGACAGGCGAATGAAGCCATGTATTAGGTCACGGACTCGTCGCTCTTCACTCATGGCCTAAAACGTTTCTACGAGGGTTCGTTTGAACAGTATAACCGATTTCTCGCTGGCGAACAAATGGCGAAATCGGCCCTTCCAGACTCGCCCTGGAATGGGCATCGCCTGTTTTCCCGGCATTCGCATTCGCCATGTTCACACCGGGCCCTCGCTGCACGCGATCCGTGGATATTCCTGTTCGCCCGGCCGGCTGGCCGGCCATCCGGTCAAGCCAGTCTCGAAGGTTGTGTTGGCTGCTATAGAGACGCACAAGCCTCCTCAACAGCGCCTCACCGCCGACGCCGCTCTTCCGTACCGGACACCGCGTTGCCGAACCGTCACTCCAACTGAACGTTCGATGCGCCGACTCCCTCGCGGCGGGCGCGGCGCTGGCGGAAGTGGCCGCGCTCTCGGTGATGGCGCTGGTGTTTACGCGCGTGGCGCGGACGGCGCGGGCGCTCCGTCCGGTGGAAGTCTCGGCGTCGGCGCTGTTGCTCGTTGGGCTGGTATGGTTCGCGATGCGGCTGCGGGGATGACGCGGCCGTGCCCGGCGGGGCACTGGCCTACGGGAGGCTAGCTAAGCTAGGGCTTTGCGTTCGGACTGAGCGGATTGTGGGCCGCCCACTGCACGGCGGGCGTGGCCCGCTGCCAGTCGTCATCTCGCGAATCGCCACAGCAAACACGCCCTGACAAACTCTTGTAAAATGTAGTTCATGTAAAGGACTACGATGAACTGTTCCCCGTGCCTTTCTCTCGTGTTGCTCCTGTTGCTCAGCGCGCCTCAAGCGCAGCAGAAAACAGCGCCGAAGCCGCCGCTTCCGCCAAAATCCAAAGCACCCACCATCAATTGCTCCGACGCAGAGACGACCAAGGCATGCACCTCATTCAAGCAGTTGATCGAAGCGGAGGACAAGGACATACTGGATGGCCTTTCGTCACCTACTTCCTATGTCTGTTTCCGCCCAAACGAAGACGCATTCATAATATTCCATGTGGATGCGCCAAACCCGTATGGCTGGAGACAATCTGCCGATGGCGTAGTGCAGACACAAGAGGGCAAGTCGTCCGCCACGCTGACCGAATACAGAAACGGCGTGCTTTACACGTTTCGGGGTGACCTTCAATACTGGCATCGATCAGGCCCCGGCTCAGAAGAATTCTTCCATTCCGAAACGACCGAGGGGCTCTCCAAGGGACTCGACATCACCATTCGTGACGTTCAAATATACGTCGCCTACCCATTCGAGAGCCAAAACGGCGGAACCACCGAATACTCGTTGGCAATCCGTCGTTCTACGGGACGGTTCATTGAGACATTTGAGTCCAAAAACGTTCCCACCACGAACCACTCAGGAGCCTGCCTCATTTACCGGTAGGGTCGCTCAACGGCTCATTCGACTCTCATGCACGCACGAGTTTCGGCCGGTGCCTAAAGCACATACATTCCAATCATGCCCTCACTCTGTTGGCAGAATATGCACACCGTTTCCGCCGAGTCAGCAGATCCCACTGCTGTCCAAAACAAGACAGGGTTATGATGTCAGCCGTTGAAACCGAAGGCTTTGGGG
>Ga0265316_10007265_pt1 | contig 10452 bp, 6 predicted proteins | sample 4522metaG_FD_202092 | JGI IMG/M metagenome (GOLD analysis project Ga0265316, IMG submission 202092) | Rhizosphere microbial communities from Carex aquatilis grown in University of Washington, Seatle, WA, United States - 4-5-22 metaG | ecosystem: Host-associated > Plants > Roots > Rhizosphere >...
TCGCAGCCAAAATGTCTCGCCGCAGGCGTGCCCAGCGCTGGTGCTCAACGCTGACTTTCGACCGCTTAGCTATTATCCGCTGTCGCTGTGGGGCTGGCAGGACGCGATCAAGGCGGTGTTTCTCGACCGCGTAAACATCGTCTCCGAATATGACAAGGTGGTCAAAAGCCCGTCCTTCGAGATGCGGCTGCCGTCAGTGGTGTCGCTGAAAGCCTATGTGCGGCCTTCGCGTCACCCGGCCTTTACGCGATTCAATGTGTTTTTGCGCGACCGTTTCACTTGCCAATATTGCGGCGAGCACGAGGAGCTGACCTTCGATCACGTCATTCCGCGCTCCAAGGGCGGCGCGACGACCTGGGAGAATGTCGTCGCCGCCTGCTCGCCTTGCAATTTGCGCAAGAGCGACCGGCTGCCCGACGAGGCGCGCATGACGCCGGCGCAAAAGCCCTATGCGCCAACCGTCGCGGATCTCCACCGCAACGGTAGGCTGTTTCCGCCGAATTATCTGCACGAGAGCTGGATGGATTATCTCTACTGGGATTCGGTGCTGGAGCCTTGATCGCCAATCTGCTGCGCCGAACTATCGTCACGTCGTTCGGCTTCGTCGTCGCGGCGAGCGTCGGCGCGTTGTTTCTGCCGCTCGCCGCGCTGCTCGACCCGGTGGTGCGCGAGGTCGGCCTCAATGCCGCGGCATCCAGCTTTTTCGCGGCGCTCGACGACGCCATGCAAGACGGCGATCCGGCGTCCGGCGTCGCGGCCATTGGCTTTGTTTTCTGGTCGATACTGATCGCCGTCTGCGCCCTGCCGCTGGCCGTCAGCGCGCTGATCGGCGAAATCGCCGGCGTGCGCAGCTGGGTTTGGTATGTCGCCGCAAGCGGCTTTCTCGCCGCCGCCTCGCCCTGGATCGCCCGGGCGATGCGGGGACTGGCGCAAGCGCATCGGGCCAGTCCGCTGGAGCTGCGCATCGCGGCGCTGTTTTTTCTGACCGGCGCGATGACGGGGTGGATCTATTGGCTCATCGCGAGGCCCGGGCCACACGAGGCGAAAACCTAATCTGTCGGGCGGCCGTCGCCTCCGTGTCGGGTCGGCGGCGTGTCGCGCAGACGCGATCCGTCATAACTCCAGGAGGCAACCGAAGAGTCTCGCATGCTGATCCAAAAACTCAGACTTCAACACGGCTGGTCGCAGGAACAACTGGCTGAATTGAGCGGCCTAAGCGTCCGCACGATTCAACGGCTCGAACGCGGCCAGAACGCAAGCGTCGAATCCTTGAAGGCTTTGGGCTCTGTGTTCGAAATCGACTTTTCCCAGTTAAAAGCGCCAGAAAGGGACCCCGACATGGAATCCTCCGTCAATATTAATCGTCGCGCGGACGAAGAGCTCGCCTTCGCTCGCGTTCGCAAGATCAAGGGCTTCTATCTGCATCTCGTCCAATATGTCGCCGTTGTCGGCGCGCTGGCGATCCTTAATGTGATGGCGTCGCCTCGCCATCCGTGGGTGCTTTGGGTCGCGCTGGGGTGGGGTAGCGGCGTGGTCGTCCACGGCTTGCGCGCCTTCGACAAGGTTCCCTTCCTGAACGGCGAGTGGGAGCGGAGGCAGGTCGAAAAATACCTCGGCAGGAGCCTTTGATCGGCGCTCCTACCGCGACATCCCGCCAAAAATATTGCGCATCACTTCGCGGCTGATTTGCGTGCCGACGGAGCGCGCCGCCGATTGCAGCGCCGCGCGCGCCGCGAGTTCCGCCGGCGACATGCGCTTGGGATTGGCCCGCGTAAACAGGCCCCCGACCATGCCGCCGATCTTGCCGAGAATGCCGCCTCCCGCCGAGGCCTCGACCGGCGGCGCGTTCGGAGTCGCTGCGCCGGCGGGCGTCGTCGCGGCCGGCGTCGTCGCGACAGGCTTCGCGCCGACGCTCTCCATGCGCGCGCCGGCGCGTTTTTGCAACACTTCGAAGGCCGATTCCCGGTCCATTGGCGTGTCGTAAAGCCCATAAAGCGGGCTGTTCTCGATCACCGCCTGACGCTCCCCGGCAGCGATCGTCCCGACCCGCGCGCTTGGCGGGGCGATCAAAGCGCGGTGGACGATTTCGGGCGTTCCGTTTGCGTCGAGCATCGACACCAGCGCCTCGCCGACGCCGAGCTGCATGATCGCCTCGGCCGTGTCGAAGTCCTTGTTCTGGCGAAAGGTCTCCGCCGCCGCCCGCACCGCCTTCTGGTCGCGCGGCGTGAAGGCGCGCAGCGCATGCTGGATGCGGTTGCCGAGCTGGCCGAGCACGGTGTCCGGCACGTCGAGCGGGTTCTGCGTGACGAAATAGACGCCGACGCCCTTGGAGCGGATCAAGCGCACCACCTGCTCGACGGCTGTCAGCAGATTCTTGGGCGCGTCGGTGAACAACAGATGCGCCTCGTCGAAAAAGAACACGAGCTTCGGCTTATCGAGATCGCCGACCTCGGGCAGATGCGCGAATAATTCGGTCAACATCCACAGCAGGAAGGTCGCATAAAGACGCGGTGCGCGCATGAGCTTGTCTGCGGCGAGGATATTGATATAGCCGCGGCCATCCTCGTCCTTGGCGATGAACTCGTTGAGGTCGAGCGCCGGTTCGCCGAAAAACTTGTCGCCGCCTTGCGTCTCCAGCACGAGGAGCTGGCGCTGCACCGCGCCGATGGTGGCGGGCGCGACATTGCCATATTTGGTCTGAATGTCCGAGGCGTTGTCAGAAACATAGCTGAGCACGGCGCGCAGGTCTTTGAGATCGTAAAGCAATAGCCCCTGCTCGTCGGCGATGCGGAAAACGATGTTGAGCACGCCTTCCTGCGTGTCGTTGAGATCGAGCATGCGCGCGAGCAGCAGCGGCCCCATTTCGGCTATTGTCGCGCGAACCTGATGGCCCTGTTCGCCGAAGACATCCCAAAACACCACCGGGAACCGTTCCGGCGCGTAGGTCAACCCGAGATCCTTGGCGCGGCCGACGAAGGCGGGGCGGGAGTCGCCTGGCTGCGACAGACCGGCGAGATCGCCCTTCACATCTGCGAGGAACACCGCCGTTCCGGCTTTGGAAAAGCCTTCGGCGAGGCGTTGCAGCGAAACGGTCTTGCCGCCGCCGGTGGTGCCGGAAATCAATCCGTGGCGATTGCCGAGCGGCAGCAACAGATGATGATAGACGCGATCCCGCTCGGACTTGCCGCTCGCCGCGACGAGAATTTGGCCCGGGACAGCTTGGGGGGCGTCGGTCATGGCGTAAGGCTCCGTAAGAATCACGCGCTGCGGCGCGTGGCGCCGCATCATCGCAGAGGCGGCGTCGGCGTAAAAGAGCTTCAGCGCTTGACCTCGGCGCCGGCGCGGCCCAAGAATAGAGGAGATATCGAGCGTTTTCGAGCGCGCCCGCGGCTGGATCGCGCAAAAATACGGCTCACACCAATAGCTTAGATGTTAGCGTGAAGGGTCGCGTCAATGGATCGCCCGCTTGGTTGCCTCGGCCCGGATGGCGCAGCTTCCGCGGCGCGCGCTTTGCGTCTGGTCGCTAGCGATGGCGAAATTGTCGGCGCGCCGCGCCAATCGGCTGTCTCCGTGAAGGCGGCGCGTCTGTCGCTGTCGCCGGGTGACTCGTTCGACGACGCCATCGCGCGCATCCTTGGCGACTGTCTCGATCATTTCGCAGCTAATATTCCGGCGTTGCAGGAGACCGGCGACGCAGAAGCCGTGCATCAGCTGCGGGTGGCGTTGCGGCGCTTGCGCGCCTTTTTTGGCCTGCTCAAGCGCGTCACGCCCGCGAGCCCGGAACTGGCGAACGCCGCGACGCGCGCGAAAGCCATCGCCGGCGCGCTCGGCGAGGCGCGCGACTGGCACGTGTTTCGTGAAGGGCTGGAGCGCGGGCCACGCGAGTTTTTGCGGGACGAGCCGAGCTTCTTCGCGCTGCTCGACGCGGTGGAGCTGCGTCGCCTGCGTGCTTTGGAAGCCGCGCGGGCGACGATCGCCGCGCCGGTGACGCAGCAGTTCGTCCGCGAGTTGCGCGGGCTTATTTCGCGCCGGGCGTGGCGCGACAATGTGAGCGGACTGGAGCAGAAGGGATCGGCGCGGGCCTTCGCCGTCCGGGCGCTGAACCGCCTGCACAGGCGCTCCGTCAAGCGCTGCGAAGGCGTCGCCGCCATGAGGCCGGAGGATCGGCACAGAGCCCGCATCGCGCTCAAGAAAACCCGATACGCTGCGGAGTTCTTCGAGAGCTTGTTTTGCCAAAAATCCGCCCGAGCCTATTTGCGCGGCCTCGCGAATATTCAGGACCAACTTGGCGAAGACAACGATCGGGCGACCGCGGCCCGCTTGCTGCGTGAAATCACTGCGGAGGACGCCGCCCAGGAAACAATGGGCGCCGTCTGTTTCCTGCAGGGCTGGCGGGCGCAGGCTCAACAGCAGAGCGTCATCGCGTTGAAAGAAAGCGAGAAAGGCTTGCGCCGGCTCAAGCCGTTCTGGCGCTGAGCCATGCGATTTCAGAATAAAAACATCTTGATGTCGCGCTTATCCGTGCGACGGATGAGAATTGGTGTGACATAAAGGTCACAGTGATGAAGAATCATAGCTTAACGTCAGGGTAATAATTGTTTCTGCGGGCGCCGCCGCTTAACCTTTCATTCACCACGTTGACGAATAATCACTGCGTGAAACTCCTTCACGTTTTGGCTGAATCGAAGCAATGCAGGCTGGACGCCGATTACTGACTGCGGTCTCTCTCGCTATCGCGCTTATCGTCGCGGGGCAAGGGACGGTCGGTCGCGCCCAAGTTCACGGCTTCGTCGGCGTCTCGGCCAGCGGGAAGCTGCATTGTGCGGATCATAAGGATGGCGTTCCGCCGGCTGAGCGCAGCCACGGAGCTCATTGCGCGCTTTGCCAGTTTTGCGGCGCTCTGCATGCGCTGACATCGCAGCCTTTGATTGCTCCGTCGGCCTCGATTGAAACGCGCGCCGTTTTTGCCGGGTCGCCGTCGTTGCGTTCGCGCCTGGTCGCGCGAGCCCAACGCGCCAGGGCTCCGCCGACTTTTATTTGAACTCGCCATAGCGCGCCCGCGCGGACCTCTCGTTCACAAAATTTCATGCGCCAAGGCCCGCCTCATGCGGGCCGCGCGCCGCCCCGCCGAGCTATGGCGGGCAGGAGGATTTACCGATGACAGCAATTCGTCTCAACCGCGCCGTTGGCCTCGGTTCGATCAGCGCTATCGCCCTCTGCCTGGCGCTTGGAGCGCCCGTCGCGCTTGCGCAAGAAACTCTCCCGACCATCGAAGTCGGCAGGAAGACCACGGCTCCGTCGGCCGCCGCCCCGCGCCCCGCGCCCGTCGCGCGAACGCAACCACAACCCACGCCCGCCAATGCGCCGCTGGTCCAGCCGAAGGCGCCCGACGAAGCGTCGAGCGTGAGAACCTACACCGAGAAGCAGGTTACTGACCGCATCTACGCACAGCCCGGCGAAGCGCTGGAAATCGTGCCTGGCCTCGTGGTCGCCCAGCACAGCGGCCCCGGCAAGGCCAACCAATATTTTCTGCGCGGCTTCGCGCTCGATCACGGCTACGACATCGGCATCACCCTGGACGGCATGAACATCAATCAGCCGTCGCATGTGCATAGCAACGGCTATGCCGACACAAATTTCCTGATTCCGGAACTGCTCAGCGTGCTGGAGGTTCGCAAGGGACCCTATTTCGCCGACGAAGGCGTCTTCTCGTCGGTCGGCGCTGTGCACATGCAATATGTCGATTCGCTGCGCGAAGGACTGGTTTCCGCTTCCGGCGGCAGTTTCGCGTGGGGCCGTCTGCTCGGCGCGAAATCCTGGGCCGTGGGCGCTGGCGAATTGCTCATGGCCATCGAGGGCAATATTTACAATGGCCCGTGGCAGCGGCCGGACGAAGAACGCAAGATCAACGGCGTCGCGCGCTGGAGCACAGGCACTGAAGATAACGGCTTTGCAGTAACCGGCATGGCCTATTCGAACCATTATTTCGCCACCGACCAGATACCCTATCATTTGGTCGCGATGGGGCTAATGTCGCGCTGGGACACGCAGGACCCGACCGACGGCGGCAACGCCGCACGCTACAGCGTATCGGCGCGTTGGAGCGAAACAAATAAGGACAGCGCGACGCGCGTCGAAGCTTTCTTCATTCACAACGACACCAATCTTTACGACAACTTCACTTATCAGCTGTCTGATCCCTTTCCTGGTTTGGGCGATCAATCCCACCAATTCGACCATCGCAATCAATATGGGTTTAACGCCGAGCACAGCTGGAAATATAATCTTGTGTCCGTGCCGACCGAGACCCGTGTCGGCACGCAAAACCTTTACGACACGATCCACAACGGCAATGGCGATGCTTTCCAGCGCCAGCAATATGACTCCATCAGCGATAACTATATAAAGGAAGCCATCCAGTCCGCCTGGACCGACACAACGCTAAGGTGGACGCCCTGGCTGCGAACGACCGGCGCCTTCAGGCTCGATTGGGTGCACGGGTCAGTGAATAACGAGATGAATCCCTTGCTTGCGCTGGGTTCATTTCCTCCTCCCGGGACGCCATTCTATCTCGGCAGCTTCAACAATGGCGAATTGGGGCGTGTCTTCACCAGCCCCAAGGCCGGCCTCGTGCTCGGGCCGTTCAACGACACGGAGTTCTTCCTCAACTACGGCGAAGGCTTGCGCGCGGAGGACATGCGCGCCGCGACCAATCATTACACCACCGACGGCACGCAATACATCTATATCCCGAACGTCCAATTGCTGACCAAGACCCGCGGCGCGGAATTTGGCCTGCGTAGCAAGTTTATCGAAGGATTGGACACCAGCCTTTCCTTCTTTTGGCAGAACATGGATGCGGAACAGCAATTCAACGCCGATAGCGCCACCAGCGTCTACGGTCGTCCAGGCCGGCGTTACGGCTTTGAATGGACGGGCAATTACTCCCCCAACAACTGGCTGCATTTCGACGGCGAAGTCACCGGAACGCATGCGCGCTTCAAGGGTTTCGACACGATCCAGGCCGTGGCTTTCGCCAATTATCTCGCGGGTGGATTCGGCGACCCATTGTTCCCTCTGGCCTATAACGGAAGCCAGCCGGGGAACTATCTGACGCTGGCGCCGGTCTGGGTCGCCAGCGGCGGCGTCGAGGTCGGCGAAAAGACGGGCTGGTTCGGCGCGCTGCGCTATCGTTACTTCGGTGCGCGCCCGCTCACTGAGGATGGCCAAATCCAGTCTCCGGCCACCGGAACGGTCAACGCTCGCATCGGCTATCGCTTCGACAACGGCTGGAAGGTCCAGTTGGACGGCTTCAACATCCTCAACTCCCGCTCCGACATGATCGACTATTCGGCTAATATCTTTGGCAGGCAGGATTTCGCGTTGTTCCCGGGTTATGCCGGGGCCAGCGCCGGCATCCTGGAGCGCACTTTCAAACCGATCGATCCGCCGGCGGTGCGTCTGACGGTCAGCGGGCCGCTGTCGTTCGGCGAAGCCGCGCCGATTGCCGCAAAATACTGACGCTGCGACGAAAGTCGTGGGCTAACGAACTGCAAGCTCAGAATTTCGGAGCCAGGAGCGGCGGCGACGCCGCTCCTTTCATTTAGGTCGTTTGTCTCTTACGTCGCCTGGACTCCGTCACCCTTGATGCGTCCCAGCAGTCCATTGGGCACGCGCGGCGTTGGCAAGATGTAGCGGCCGCGTTCGCGCACCATTTTGGTCACGGCAGCGAAATCCAGCTTGCCCGAGCCGAGCAGAGGAACGCTCTCGACGATCATCACCTCGGCCGGAATCATCAGATCGGCGGCGCCCTTGGCCTTGGCGAAGCTTTGAAAATCGGCGCGCGTCGCCCAGGATTCCTGCGTGACCAGCACGATGCGCTCGCCCTTGCGCGGGTCGATTTCGGTCGTCGCCGCGCTTTGCGATTTGGGCCACAGTTCCGCCGCCAGAGCTTCGACGGCGGCGAGCGAGACCATCTCGCCGCCGATCTTGGCGAAGCGCTTGGCGCGTCCCTTGATCGAGATAAAGCCTTGTTCGTCGATGGCGACGATATCGCCGGTGTCGTGCCAACCGTCCCTGGGCGGCTCCAGCACGCCGGGATTTTCGGCGCGAAGGTAGCCGAGCATGACATTCGGCCCGCGCACGAAAAGCCTGCCGCCGCCCTCGATTCCCGCAACCGGCTCGAGCTTGTTTTCGACGCCCGGCATCAGCCTTCCGACCGTGCCGAATTTGTTGAACATCGGCGTGTTCAGGGCCAGCACCGGCGCCGTTTCGGTGACGCCGTAGCCTTCCAAAATCCGCACGCCGAATTTCTCGCTCCAGACGGCGCGCGTCGCTTCCTTCACAGGTTCCGCGCCCGCGACGACGTAACGGATCGAACGGAAGTCGTATGCGTTGGCGGAGCGCGCGTAGCCCGCGAGGAAGGTGTCGGTGCCAAACAATATCGTGGCGTTGGAGGCGTAGACTAGTTCCGGCACAATGCGATAATGCAGCGGGGAGGGGTAAAGATAGATCGGCACACCGGACACGAGCGGCAGAACAAAGCCGACCGTCAGTCCGAAACAATGGAAGATCGGCAGCACGTTGAACACTTTGTCCTCGCGCCCAAAATCGATGCGCGCCGCCGCCTGAGCGGCGTTGGTCAGCATATTCTTGTGCGAGAGCGCGACCCCCTTTGGCGTCCCTTCGGAGCCCGAGGTGAACAGGATCGCCGCCGTGTCGCTCGGAAGGCGCCGAGCCAGCGGGCGTTTATGCGTCAGCAGCGCGCGCAGCTTGTCCTTTTGCGTCACGCTGTCGCGCAAGTCCTCCAAATAGATCAGCTCCACTTCCGCTTCGAGCGCGGCGACGAGCTTTTCCAGTCGGCCCTTTTCGATGAAGGCGCGCGATGTGACGATGCTTTGCACCCGCGCGGCTTTGAGGCCGGCGAGAATATTGGTCGCGCCGGCGGTGAAATTGAGCATCGCCGGCACGCAGCCCGCCGAGGACAAGGCCAGCAGCGCCACGCCCGCGCCGTTGGCGTTGGGCATCAGGAGTCCGACCGCCTCGCCGGGCGCGACCAGGGGCGAGAGCTTTTCGGCGAGCACGCGCGCGCCGATCAGCAGCTTGCGATAGCTCAACTTGCCATCGAGCGGGTCTTGCAGCGCAATGCGCGCGTAGCCGTGTTCGCGCGCGGCGTCCACCGCCGCCTCGAACAAAGTGCGGTCGGAATTGGTTGTGCGAAAAACGAGGTCCGACATGATCTGATAAAGCGCCGAGCCGGCCGCGTGACGCCGCGCCTTGCCTTTCAGCTTCTCGTCGACAGCGAGCGAGACCGGCTCCAGCACCGTCAGCGTGAACTTCGGAAGCCAACGCCGGCGAATCTGAGTCTTGGACAGGCGCGAAAATATTGTCGCCTCCGGCCCCTCGATGCGGATGGGGACCACCATTGCGCCGGATTTGTCGGCGATCAGCCCGGCGCCGTCGTAGACTTTCATCAGACTGCCGGTCACGGTGAGGCGCCCTTCGGGAAAGATCACCAGACAGTCGCCGCCCTTGACGGCGTTCACCAGCGTGCGCGTTCCCATGGGTTTGGTCGGGTCGAGCGGCACGGCGCGGGTGAGCTTTAAAAAAGGCTTCACCCACCAGGCTTTGGCGATCGTGCTGTCGATGGCGAAGATCGGCTCGACGGGCAAAATCGACAGCGCCAGCGCCGCATCGAGAAAGCTGACGTGGTTGAGCGCGATGATCGGATTCGCGCCCGCCTTCGTGAAATTCTCCGCGCCCTTCACATCGAGCCGATAAAGCGCGCGAAAGAAGATCGACAATATGTCCTGAAACGGCGAGACCACCACCGCCTTGACGATCCAGACCGATCCGATGAGCCCGATCGCGCCGACGCCGACGAACAGCAACCACACCGAGACGCCCTTGCCCTGTAGCGCGGCGACGACGATTCCGCCTGCGACCATGAAGGCGGCGTTGAGCACATTGACGGCGGCGACGATGCGCGCGCGCTCCTCCGGCGCCGAATAGGCCTGAAGCGCTGCGAATGCGGGCACGACGATCAAGCCGCCAGCCATCGACAGCAGAGCGAGATCGACGGCGGCGCGCCACGCGCCGGGCTGGGAGAAATAGGCGGCCGGCGCAAGCAGCGCGGCGTCCGGCGTCGCAGCGCGCAACGCCAGGCATACGCCGAGATCGATCGATACGAGCCCGACGATCGCCGCGCCGACGGCGGCCGGCAGCAGCACGATCTTGCCGTGCAGCAGGAAGGCGGCAAGACCGGAGCCGACGCCAATCGCAATGGCGAAGACGGCGAGATGAATCGTCACCACCTCGTCCGACCCCTGCAGCGTCTGCGTGACGAGCGACGGCAGCAGCGACATCACAACGGCGCCGATCAGCCAAAAAATGCTGGTGACGACGCCGAGGCGCCACAGAGTCGTTTCGCGCCACAGTTCGCGCAGCAGAACC
>Ga0265316_10007266_pt1 | contig 10451 bp, 8 predicted proteins | sample 4522metaG_FD_202092 | JGI IMG/M metagenome (GOLD analysis project Ga0265316, IMG submission 202092) | Rhizosphere microbial communities from Carex aquatilis grown in University of Washington, Seatle, WA, United States - 4-5-22 metaG | ecosystem: Host-associated > Plants > Roots > Rhizosphere >...
CACGTCCCAGCGGTTAACGCCCTTGTTGGTCACCGCCACGCACAGCTCTCCGTTCTGGACGCTCGAGGTTCCGGCGCCGGGCTCCGAGAAGGAGGTGGTCCAGGGCAGGCTCTTGCCATCCTTGAAGGTCTCCTTGAGGATCAGGTTGTGCCCGGTCACCACGGGGGGATTCACCCCGGGGGAGCCGTCGACGGGCGCGTCGCCCCAGCCAGATGGCTTGGTCGGGGTCGAGGTGCCGGCAGTGAACAGCGGTTCGGCGGCAGGCGAGGGCGCCGCGGGTTGCGCACACCCGGCGGCCGCGAACAGCAACAGGGCGGCGAGCGGGGTCGCCGGCGTCGTGGCGACGGACGTGCGTACGGCACCTTCGATGCGAGGTCTATCCATGTTGGTGGTTCCGTTGGAAGGGACGGGGCCCGAGACACCGTCGTTGGGGGGCTGCCACCCGGACACGCCGGGAGGCAGGCCGGTGACCCCGACATCGCTGGGGTGGGTCGCAAATCCGGCGGGGCCTAGACAATCACGAGTGGGAGGCGGTGCGCAAGCGCCACCCGACGCGACCGGCCGATCACTGGGGGACGATGATCTCGCAGGGGAACTGGAAGTCGATCATCGTGTTCGCCGGTTGCCGCCATTGCGTGCAAGCGGTACCCGTGAGCTCGAGCTGGGACTCGGTCGTCATCTTCCAGCCGTTGGTGTCGTCGAGCGGGATGTCCGTGCCCTGGATGAGGACGTGGGCCTTGACGAGCAGCTGGAGGTTCACCTTGAGGGCCTTGCCGTTGACGTTGTTCAGGTCGAAGATGCAGCTCTTGACGCCGGCCAGCGCCGCGGAGATCTGGTTGACCAGGTCGGCCTGGTTCGTGATGTTGGGCTGGTACGGCTTGGTGGGACCGGCGGCGGTGGCGTAGGTCCCGATGGTCTGGCCGCGCATCATCGGTTTGCCGGTGGCCATGAAGGATCGGGTCCATCCGCCGGCGGCGTCGTCGGCGGGCGCGCCGGTGTTGAAGCACTGATCGTAGAAGTCGTTGATCGAAGGGTTGGTGCCGCGCAGCGGGGCCAAGGTGGGCTCGCCCGCGCCCGCGTTGGCGAAGGCCTGAAGAATGCCCGGCGCGAGGGTCTGGATCGAGGTGGCCATGATCCCGAAGACGATGGTCGTGATGCCGGCGGCCTTCAGGGTCTGCAGCTGTCCGACCACGCCATCGGGCGCGCAGAGCTGGTTCCCGTCGCCGCAGTAGTCGGGCTCGCCGTCGGTGACGAAGAGGACGTACTTGTCTCCCGGGGTGGTGTCGGTCATCAACTCCTTGCCGACGAGGCCGAGGATGAGCTCGGTCGGGGTCTCGAACTTGACGCCGGGCTGGGTGCTGTTCGGTCCAGGTTGGAGGGAGTTGTAGAGGGTCGAGATGGCGGCGTAGTTCATGAGGGCGGGGGCCACCTTGTCCATGATCGGGCAGGTGCCCTTGTAGCTCGGATTGGGGTTGGTCCCGCAGATGGTGGTGAACCCGAACCGCACCTCCTTCTCCAGCATCTGGACCACCGGGAGGACGCCATTCTTGAGCTTGGTCCAGCTGGTGTCGTTGACATCGGGGCAGCTCGGCTCGGCGTTCGAGGTCGAGATGCAGTCGAACATGCTGCCCGAGCGATCGACGACGACATAGACGGTCGGGTTCTTGGGGACGAACGTGTAGGATGCCTCCTGGCAGATTCCACCGTCCGTGTTGCTGCTGATGAGGGCCTTGCCTCCCGTGCCGGAAGAGGCCGAGTTCCCGCCGGAGCCGATTCCGGGAAACGCGCCCATGCCGCCCGTGGAGGTCCCGAAGGTGAAGCCGCCGGTGCCGGAGCCGCCGCCCGGGGTCGATACCTTGGCGCAGCCGAGGAGCAGGACGAGCCACGCCGCGGCCCCGAGACAGGCCCGCCGTCGGCGTTCGCCGGAAGTGCGGCGGATGTCAGGGGCGCTGGGCGACGACGCCGAGGTCGACTGCAACGGCGCCAATCGGTGACGCGAAGGCGGGCAGGGCAGGGTGGAGGGTGCTGCGGACATGACGGGGGACCTCCTCGAATGGAGCGCTGGGGGGCGCGGGGGGGAGCTGAGGGTGGGGGGGGAACTGAGGGTGGGGGGTGGAACTGAGGGGTGGGAGGGTGTCGGTCAGCGGATCGCGGGACCGGACGCGGGGTCGGCGAGGTGCCGAAGCGGTCGCCGACCCGGAAATTCACTATATAACGGCGGGCTTCGGGTCGGGCACAAACTGGCATTCCGCTGGCGCGGGCGTCCATTCGTTGTGCTATTCGTTTGCCCGACGGTCCTCACCCCCCCAATCCCCCCAAAATCCTCCGGAGGTTCGTGCATGTCCTCACTCACTCGTGCGCGCGGTGTTGCCGCGCCGCGTAGCGCGCGCGGTTGCGTCGCGGCGTCGAGCTCGGTCGGGCTCGCTCTGGTGTCCCGCGTCGGGCTGGCGGCGCTGGTCGGCGCCGGGCTCCTCGGTGGCTGTGGCACCCCGGGAACGCCGGTGGCCACCACCGTGGGCGCGCCGGCGGGCTCGGCGCCAGCGGCTCCCGGGCCATCGAACGTGAAGAAGCACGCCAGGGGCGAGAACCCCTTCGTGGGCGTGAAGTGGTGGGTGGATCCTTATGGCCAGGCGCACCTGCGGTCGCTCCGCGCGCAGAAGACGGATCCGGAGCTCTCGGCCTTGCTCGACAAGATTGCCCGCAACGGTGGCGCCGACTGGGTCGGTGACTGGACGCCGTTCGTCGAGAACTGGGTCAGGAAGCGCATCGCCCTGCTGGAGAAGGCGGGTGCATTGCCCTTCTTCGTGGCCTACGACATTCCCCAGCGGGATTGCGGCCTCTATTCCAAGGGAGGAGCCGGGGGCGGCCAGCAGTACCGCGAGTGGATCTCGGCGTTCGCGCGGGCGATCGGCGACCACAAGGCCGTGGTGATCCTCGAGCCCGACGCGTTGCCTTCGCTGACGAAGTGCCTCTCCCCGGAGGATCAGCAGCTGAGGACGTCGCTGGTGAAGTTCGCGGTCCACACCTTCGAGGCCTTGCCCCAGACCTGGGTCTACCTCGATGCCGGACACTCGGCGTGGATGTCGGCCGCGGAGATGGCGCCGAGGTTGAAGGCGGCTGGGATCGACGAGGCAGATGGCTTCTCGCTGAATGTCTCGAACTATCGGCCGACCGCCGAGCTCCTGGCCTATGGCAAGAAGCTGTCCGGGCTGCTCGGTGGCGCGCACTTCGTGCTCGACACCGGTCGAAACGGCAACGGGGGCCCGGACGCGGCCATCGACAGTGAGGCGTCGTGGTGCAACCCACCGGGCCGCGCTCTCGGCACGGCGCCCACCACCGACACCGGCGAACCTCTGTGTGACGCGTTCTTGTGGATCAAGAAGCCCGGCGAGTCCGATGGCGAGTGCGGGGGAGGTCCGAAGGCGGGAGCTTGGTGGCAAGAACGCGCCATCGAGCTCGCCAAGAACTCCAAGTGGTGAAGGGCGAGCGATGGGCGCGATGTCGGAGGACCGTGTGGTGAGCAGGGAGAGAGGCCTCGTCTCGATGGACGGACTGGCCACCCGGCGGCGGGGATTGCCGCGCTGGTGGAGCTGGTGCCTGGTGGTCGCGATGGGAAGTTGTGGCCCGAGCAGCGCCGTTCCCGACGGGACGGGCGGGGGCAGCCAAGGGAGCGGAAGCACCACCGGGGCCACGGGCGGGCACTCCGGAACGGGAGGAGGGGGCGTCGTCAACCCTACCGCCGGCACGGGAGGTGGGGCTTCCGTCAATCACGGCGGCGGGTCGGGGGGCGTGAGCCCGGGCGGCAGCGGTGGTTCGATGGGTGCGGGCGCCCGAGGCTCAGGGGGAAGTGACGGCCCGGGAACCGGTGGGGCCGCGGCGGGCAGCGGGAACGGTGTGGGTGGCAACGGTGGTGGTGCGAGCCAGGTGTGGCGCTGTCCGGCCGGGACCTTCAGCGGCAACCCGATTCCGGCTGGCGCGGTGCCGACGCGCATCGTGGGCGCGCCGCCCACCGCCGACGCCTTCAACATGTACGCCTTCGGGAACGTCGAGGGACCGGTCTGGCTGGGCGACGGACTGTACTTCAGCGACATGAAGAACGGGGACCTTCCGCCCTCGCGGATCCTCAAAATCACCGAGTCGGACGTGGTGTCGATCTTCATCGCAGACTCTGGCTCGAACGGCCTGGCGGTCGACATGGCCGGCAACCTGGTGACGGCCAACCACGGCAAGCAGGGCATCGTGCGGTTCCACATGCCCGACGCCACGCCCACCACCCTGGTGTCCACCTACAACGGCAAGCCGTTCAATTGCCCGAACGATCTCGCGATTCGCAGCGACGGAACGATCTACTTCACCGATCCGACGCACCAGAACGAGGCCAACCCGCCCCAGGGGGGGCCCTCGCAGGGGACCCGGGTCTATCAGCTCTTGCCGGGGGCGTCGACCGCGACGGTGATCACCGATTACATCAACCAGCCAAATGGGATCACGCTGTCGCTCGACGAGCAAACGCTGATCGTCGACGGGGGCGACGGCGTGAAGAAGTATCCGATCACGGGCGGAGTGGTCGCGAGCACCGGCACGCCCTTCGGTCCCCCCGACGTGACCAACATCAACACCGACGGGATGGTGCTCGACTGCGCGGGGAACCTCTACGTGCCGGTGGTGAGCAGCACCAACCTGTTCGTGATAGCCCCGGACGGCACCAAGCTCGGGACCATCGTGGTGGATGGCCCGAGCGCGGTCACCAACGCGGCCTTCGGTGGCTCCGATCACCGGATGCTCTACATCACCGGACAGGGCAACGACATGCAGCGAGGCGTCTTCAAGATGCACATGAACTTCCCGGGCATGCCGTACTAGCGCCTTCGGCGCTCGCGGGAAGGGGCGGACCCCTCCCCGCGGGCCCCTCCCCGGGGACGACTCGGGCCCGGATCTGCTCTGCTGGTGCGGTCTCCGGTGGGCAAAGCCCACCTCCGATCCGCCGCATGGAGGGACGTGAACGCGGGGAGTTGAGCCCATCCGAGAATTGGGCTTCGCTCCCTCAGACGAGGAGCCTCAGGTATCGCGGACGGGAATCGACCTGAGCTCGTCTGGATCTCGTGAGGGAGGCGGGTTTGTGTTACCAAGGTCCGGAGGGAGGAATCATGGCCGAGCACGAGCATCGATATTCACCCGTCGCGCCTTACCTGATGGTTCACGACGGAGGGGCCGCCATCGAGCACTACAAGAGCGCCTTCGGGGCCGAAGCGTCGGAGCGTTACGATCACGCGGGCAAGGTCGGGCACGTCACCCTGCGTATCAACGGCGCCGACGTCATGCTGTCCGACGAGTTCCCCGAGCACCGCGACGTGGTGGGGACGCTCTCGCCCAAGACCCTGGGGGGCACGACCATCACCATCTCGCTGGCGGTCGATGACGTCGATCGTTGGTACGAGCGCGCCATCCGGGCCGGGATGTCCGCGCTTCGTCCTCCCAAGGACGAGTTCTATGGGAGAAACGCCAAGATGCGCGATCCATTCGGCCACGTCTGGAGCCTGACCGGCCCGAACAAGGACCCCGGCAAGAAGGGCTGAGATCCGTCCGAAGAGTCCCGCCGGGCCGAGGCCGCCCGCTATTCAGGCGAGCGAAGCGCGGCTTTGCCGCGCGGAGCGAGAGGGGTGCGGGGACGTGCGAGCAGCACCCGATTCGATCGCCGCGCGGGACTTCCGAGCGGCAGCGAGCCACGTCCCCGCTTCATACATCGGGCCCCACTTCACCTGGCGATCAGAACTTCACGTGGACGCGGGCGAGGAGGAGGTTCTCGGTCTTGCGATCGGTCGCCACCTTGGTGGTGGCATCGGCGGCACCGCCGTCGGTGAAGAAGGTCTGCTCGAAGTTGACCAGGAAGCGCAAGGTCCGCGACGGGCTGTAGACGAGCGAGCCTGTCCAGCCCTCGGCCTTCGAGACCACCGCGGTGGGGTTGGCATAGCCCTTCGCGTAGCTTCCTCCGGCGGGGTTGGACTTGTCGAAGGTCTTGTCATCGATCTGCAGCACGTCGTAGCGAGCCGCGATCTCGAGCGCTCCGAGGTGGCCTGCCGCCGGATCGAAGGGGTGATCGGGCGTGGCGCCATCGTAGGACGCGGTGCCTCCGAGCACGTAACTGGCAGTCACGTGATAGGCGGTGTTGGTGAGATCGGCGGTGCTGTTGCCCCGCTGCACGCCCTGCTTGGCCCAGACGTATTCCCCCAGCACCCCGAAGGACCCGAGGTAGTAGTAAGCCTGCGGATTGAGGTGGGTCTCGCGCAGGTGCGCGAAGGTGGTCTGCGCCCCCGTCGTGTCCGTGGCCGGGCCAACCGCGTAGGTGAAGATGCTGAGCTGACCGGCGGACCGATAGGTGGGAACCAGCGACACGCCGCCGTTGACCGGCGGGCGACCCTTGCGGTTGCCGGTGCTGACGGCGAAGCCGAGGCCGAGGCTCCCCACGTCGGGGAGGGTCTTGAGGGGCTGCAGCAGGAGCCGTCCGATGAAGTCCTTGGCGTGGTCGGTGTCCCCGTCGGGAGAGCTACCGCCGCTGTTGTTGGCGTTGTCGGGGAATCCATCCCAGAACCCGAGGTTGTAAGTGACGATGCCGCCCGCGATCTCGCCCCACAGCGCCGCACCGATGTCCCGACCGGGGGTCAGATTCTGGTCGAGCGCACGCTCGAGGAAGGGGAAGCTGCCCTCGGACTGTAACCGCTCGAGGCCGAGCGGGGTCTTCTGCTTTCCCACCCGCAGCCGCAGCCACGGGAACGGGTGGACGTCGACGTACGCGTCGAAGATGGTGGCGGATGCCCCGGCAAAGTCCGGGCTGAAGAGAAAGTCCGCGAGGCCCACGAGCGTGCCGCCAACCTCAGGGCGGAAGCGCCGGATCAAGATGCTGTCGCTGTCGTTGAAGGCGACGTTGTTCGAGACCGTGTCGTTGCCGAAGTACCAGCGGGTATCGAGCTGCAGGAGGCCGCGCACCTGCACGAACGTCTGCTTGTCGGCGCTCCGCAGGAAGAACCCGCTCTCCGCGGCGTTCACCACCGGGGTCTCCTTGTTCCTGGCCTCGATCTTCTCCTCGAGGAGCTCGAGCTTGCGATCGGTGATCCGAGCCAGCTGGTCAGTCTCGTCGAGCCGGCGCGCGAGCTCGGGTGAGACCGCGAGGCCAGGGGCCGATGGGGGGGAGGCGGCCGGGGTGGGGATGCTGGTGGCAGGGATCTCCACCGCGGTCGGGGGTGGCGCGGCCTCGGGTGCCGCCTGAGCGACGCTCAGGGGCTCCTCGGCCCTGACGGCGCCCAGCCCCGGCCCCAGCATCAACCCGACGGCCACCGTGGCGAATGCGAGCGATCTCTCGAAGGGCGAGGGGGAAGGGCGGCGATGGACCGCCGGATGGGGGACGAGGGCGGGCACTACGGTCGTGTCGGTCATCCAGGTTTCTCCTCGGGATAGTTCGCTTCGGGAAGTCTTAGGGGTCATGGCCCGCCGCCTGCGCCGCCCTGATCACCAGGGGCTCCCGCCGCGGCCCCGGCGCCTCCGGCCCCGCCCCCGCCCGCGCCGGCCCCGCCGGCCCCGGCTCCTCCGCTGGTTCCGCCGCCAGCTCCGCCGGTGGCGACGGGCGCTCCCGCGACCCCGCCGTCGGGCTGGCTCGTGCTTCCACCGTTCCCGGCTGCTCCTTTGCCGCCTCCGCCTCCGACGCCTCCGCCTCCGACGCCTCCACCTCCTCCAGCACCCGCGAAGGTGAAGGTGGTTCCGGAGTCCTTGCACGAGAGTCCCATCGACGTGCCAAGCAAGATCAGAATCGCGTATGTCCGCATCGGTTCCCTTTCGGCGAGCGACCGTAGCGGAGCCCCGGGGGTGTGTCAATGAAAAAGACAAATGTCTCTAATGAGAGATGCGCCCTGCCCGGGGTGGCTGGGTCGGCCCTCGACCGACGGCTTCCCGGATGGGAGGCCGCGTCGGCTCAGTAGGTGTTGAAGTACGCGAACGAAGCGCCGCCGGCCGATGCCTGCATGCAGAAACCGCCATTGCGAGGCCGGGGCAGGGGGAATGTTCCGCCGGCCACGCAGTCGATGGGGGCGGCGTTCACGGAGAAGGTGCGCGGCGCCTGAAAATTTCCACAGACGAGCCCGGTGATGGTCGTCCCGACCACTTCATCACACGTGGCACCGGTCCCGAGGGTCTGCGCGGTCCTCACCGGCACCTGGCCCGGGTTCGCACACAGCCCGGTGCACGGTCGAGGCGGACCCGCTCCGCCCATCCCGCCGCTGCCCATGGTTCCGGCGAGGCCACCGATCCCGGCGCCACCTCCGCCGGTTCCCACCCGCCCCCCAGAAGCGGTGGCACCGCCGCTGGCCGGAGCCCCGGCGGAGCCACCGGTCCCTCCGCGGCCACCACTCCCACCGGCTCCGCTGCCCGCTGCGCCCCCGCCTCCCGGTCCCGATCCGCCGGTCGCCGCGGTGGCGCCTCCGTTCGGTTGCGACCCTCCTGCTCCTCCGGCTGTTGCTCCTGCCCCTCCGGTGGCTCCAGCAGTCCCCCCGGTCCCGCCTTGGCCGGCTTGGCCGCCGGCTCCAGCCGCTGCGCCTCCCGCGCCCACCGGGTCTCCACCTCCACCGCCACCTCCCCCTGAGCCTCCGCTTGCAACCCCGGCGCCGTCGGGGGCACTCGGTCCGCCATCGAGGCGCACGAAGAAGGGCTCGGGCCCCGCGCACCCCACGATCAACGCCGCCCCGCACAGCAGGAGGGTCGCGAGTCGCCGCTCGGGGATTCGCACGACGTGGAGGACCCGAAGATTGCGATTCACGGCCATGAACGTAGGCCTCTTGCGGGACACGGGAAGGCCTCCCCGGGGGATCGGCGGATCGCCTGTGCGACTTGAGGCGACCTCGGACCGGCCCCGGTGGCCTCCGGCTAGCGGAACTCCTCCATGAGGGCGTCGAGGGCAGCGCTGCCTGGACAGAGCTTCTCGTAAGGAATGCGGGACATCGGCACATCGGTGGTCGCGTTCAGATCGTGCATGTCCGGGGTGCCGGTCTCGAGATAGAGCAACCCGGTCGGGACCTCGCCGCGCTTCTGGATGGCCTGCAGGGTGTCCGCCACCGCCTGGCGGTTGGTGAAGTCGTAGCTCTCGGGGACCTTCGAGAGCCGGAGCTGGCTGCCATCGTGGAGCATGACCTCCTCGACGCTGCCCGGCGGATAGGACGCGGTCAGCTCCCCGGCCGGAGGGACGAAGTCGGCCTGCAGGACCTGGAGCAGGTGCTGCCGGGTGTGCAGGTAGCTCTTGGTCGACCCCGGGTGATCGTTGAAGGTCACGCAGGGCGAGATCACGTCGATCAGGGCGAACCCGTGGTGGGAGAGCCCGGCCTTGAGCAGCGGCACGAGTTGCTCCTTGTCCCCCGAGAAGCTGCGCGCCACGAAGGTGGCGCCGAGGCTGAGCGCCAGCATCGCCGGATCGATCGGGCTCTGTCGGTTGGCCTCGCCGCGCTTGCTCTTGGTCCCGAGATCCGCCGACGCCGAGAACTGCCCCTTGGTGAGGCCGTAGACCCCGTTGTTCTCGATGACGTACAGCATGTCCACGTTGCGCCGGATGGCGTGGGCCAGCTGTCCGAGCCCGATCGACAGCGAGTCACCGTCTCCCGAGATCCCGATGTACGCGAGGTGCTTGTTGGCGGCGGCGGCGCCGGTCGCGATCGAGGGCATGCGCCCATGGGCCGAGTTGAAGCCGTGGGCGCCGCTCACGAAGTAGGTGGGGGTCTTCGACGAGCAGCCGATGCCGCTCAGCTTGGCGATCATGTGCGGCGGCATGTCGAGCTCGTAGAACGCGCGCACGATGGCCGCGGTGACGGAGTCGTGCCCGCAGCCCGCGCACAGGGTGGACATCGCGCCTTCGTAGTCGCGCAAGGTGAGCCCGAGCGCGTTGGGGCGGGCGTGCGGGTGCTGGACGACCGGCTTCTTGATCGAGGCCATGGCTCAGTGCTCCACCTGTGAGAGGACCCCGTCGACCACGTGACGGCTGCTGAGCGGGAAGCCCCCGTACACCAGGATCGAGCGGAGCTTGTCCTTGGAGACGGGGGTCTCCACCGTCAGCAAGGTGCGCAGCTGGGCGTCGCGGTTCTGCTCGACGATGAAGATGCGCTCGTGCTCGTCGAGGAAGGCCAGCACCTCGGGCCCGAACGGGAAGGCCCGGATGCGCAGGTAGTCCGCCGGGATGCCCTGGGCGCCGAGGGCCTCGATGGCCTCCCGCACCGCGGGATCGCAGCCCCCGAGCGTGATGATTCCGATCGGGCGGGTGCGGGCGGAGGTGGAAGTGGAAGTGGAAGTGGAAGTGGAAGTGGAAGACGGCGCGGGTGCATCGAGCCGCACCGCCTTCGGGACGGCGTGGGCGGCGGCGCCGTGCTTGCGCAGCAGCCGATCCATCACCTCCTGGTACTCGTCCGGGATCTCGGTGTAGG
>Ga0265316_10007268_pt1 | contig 10450 bp, 11 predicted proteins | sample 4522metaG_FD_202092 | JGI IMG/M metagenome (GOLD analysis project Ga0265316, IMG submission 202092) | Rhizosphere microbial communities from Carex aquatilis grown in University of Washington, Seatle, WA, United States - 4-5-22 metaG | ecosystem: Host-associated > Plants > Roots > Rhizosphere >...
TGATCATACCTGGCAACAAATAATGTTATGAATTTTTCTCCCGCTGCGTTTGCAACCACAATTGAATTTAGTTTTTTAACAAGTGTTTCAAGTTCGATATCATAAGTAAAAAGAGCTCTTAAACTTGCCTGAAAATTCGACATCAGTATGGCGGCTGAAATTCCTTTTCCTGAGACATCGGCAATGCAAAAACCTGTTTTTGTCTCTGAAAGCCTTATACAATCATAATAGTCCCCGCCGACTTCATAGTGAGGGAAATAAAATCCATTAACTATAATTTTTGGATTTTTTGGCATCTGGCTATTATCAGGGATAAGCATTTTTTGCATTTTGGCCGCCAGCTCCAGCTCTTTTTTTATTGCTTCCTGGTGCAGACTTTCATTAAATAACCGGATGTTCTCTATAGCAACTATAATAATGCTGGAAATAGTCTGAATAAAATTCAGATGTTTCAGAACAGGGCTCATTCCTTCTCCTTCCTCGTCGATATCACCAATAAAAACAAAAGCGAGATGAACGTTATTATTATAAACTGGTACAATAATATCAACCCCTTCGAAACCAAGATCGGGAGCGCCAAAAAAAATCTCGCAGATACCCAGCAATCTAGATTCTACATCAATAGTTTCAAAATGCTTAGGGAAACCGGCATTTAGAAGGCATTCCCAGGTACCGGAATGTTTAAAAATGAGGATTTTACCTATTCCAAGATTGTTCCTCAGGATGAATTCATACTTGGATAAAAGGTCTTCAGTCGGAAGATTCGCATTGATCGATAATGTAATATCGAGTAATGAGTCTAGCTTAAATTTTGAAATCTTTAATCTGTCAGCAAAACCTTTCTTATCTTCCATAATACTGTTTATCCCTTGACTCTTTCAACGTATGTTTTGTCGCGAGTATCGATTCTTATTTTATCGCCTGTATTTACAAACAATGGGACCATAATTATTGCGCCGTTCTGGACTTTTGCCTGTTTTAATGCGTTATTAGCCGTATCGCCTCTTAAACCAGGTTCGGAATAGGTGACTTCCATAACAACAGACTGAGGGATATCTACAGAAAGGACAGTTTCCGTATCGGCATGAACAACTATTTCGACACTTGCTCCTTCCAGGAGAAATTCATGATTTTCAATCAATGATTCAGGAACGTGGATCTGTTCAAAAGTTTCGAGATGCATGAAGTAAAATCCCATATCATCCTTATAAAGATATTGATAGGGGCGTCGTTCAACCCTGGCCAGGGTCACTTTGGTCCCTGAAGAAAATGTATTATCTATTACTCTCCCGCTTTTGAGGTTCTTTAGTTTAGTTCGTACAAAAGCAGGCCCTTTTCCTGGTTTAACGTGCTGAAATTGTACAATTGTATAAAGGTCATTGTTGAATTCAATGACTAATCCATTTCTAAAATCTGCAGTACTTGCCATATATATTTCTGTTATTCAGTAAATTAATTTATCTATTCATTGTTAGTTCCAAGGGGATAAACCAGCCCTTCATAATTTACAATCTCACATGTAAACGCACCTACAAATATATCAAATCGAATCTTAACCGGTAAAAAATTCTTATCGGCCGAAAACCAGAAAGAAACATCTTCTTCAGTTTTGAAAAGTCTCCCGGTTTCTGTAACGGGATTAAACTTGTAGCATTTGATTTTTCCGACTTTGGTTTTTACTATATCCGTTCCGATAAATTTTAACCTGATCGGGTAAAGTTCATCACAGAACCATGTGGTAATGTATGTCATCTTACCTTTCATCAGATTGCTGTCGATCGGAAGAATATGATTCCGGAAGAAATAGAAACAGGAGAGGATATCCTGAATTCGGGGAGGAGCAATATGTATTCCTGTAAGGTCGCTTGTAAGAATACTTGAATCAGCTCTGGTCTTATGATCGAACATTACAACATTATACCTTTTATAATGGCCTTCGTGGATATTTCTTATCGATTTTACAGGTAACTCGGTGGCAGGGTCAATGAAACTCTCATAAATATCCAAAACCTTAAAAAGAGCTTCAGCCATTCCGGTTGTCCTTGCTGATAATTTTGAATGCCATACCTCCTGGCTGTTAACAGTATCATCCTTTAACTCGAGCGTACCGGTTCCGGCAGTAATAAAGCCGTATTGGATTGAATAGGTCACTTTCTCTCCGACTTTATATGAAACTACCTGACCCTTCGCAAAGGTTGATATTATTAAAACTATGCCTGTGATACAAAAAACTCTTTTCATACTTCTTCCTGCTGGAACGCAGTAATAGTGCCGATTATTTTCCCAGTATATTTTTTCTGGGTTTGGAAGTTATAAAATCTTTCAGATAAAATGGTTCAAAGTAAGCAACATCTTCGAAACGCTTTTCTTTAAGTGACTGAAATACGGGTTTATGCATATGTGAGGCTGATATTCTGTAGTTAGCTTCAAAAAGAGCATTTTTACGATTAATCACTTCTTTACATTTTAGTGCTCCATCACCAAAAAAAATAATCTTCTGTGATTCAGGAATATTGGCAAAGGTATCTTTAGTGATTATTTCTGCCGATATATCCTTTATTTTATTCCCGCCTGAGCCATAAATAGAATAATAAACTTCCATTCTCCTGGCATCAAGCATAGGGCAATAAAGCGAATTCAACTCAGTTTCAGTATCAACTGACTTACTATTGGTAATCCCCCAGAACATTGAAAGAGTGGTTTCTATACCGATAAGAGGAATAGAAGCTCCATATGCAATTCCTTTAGCTACTGATACCCCAATCCGCAATCCTGTGTAAGATCCTGGTCCTTTACTGACAGCTATAGCATCAAGTTCGCGGGCTCTTATTCCATGCTCTTTGAGGATTTCCTCAATAAACAAGGTTAGAGTGGAGGCATGTGATTTTGATTCGTTGCTTTCTCTCAATGAAATTACACCGGCACTATCACATAATGCCACTGAGCAAAGGTTTGTCGCAGTTTCAAGACATATTACCATGTTTTGAAAGAGATACCAGCTACCTATTTCACCTTAAATAGTTCTTCTTTCTTTACGACCTCTATCAAGGTGCTATCGGATAATTTTTTACTGATTGCACTGAAAGGAGCAGAGATAATCTTATCATTTACCTTCACACCTGAAAGGATTTCAATGTAAGAATTATCTTGTATCCCGGTTTTAACATCCTTAGCGAGAGCATATTTACCATCTGTAACAAATACGAGGGTACGAATATCTTTTTCTGAAGGAGTACCGGCAATTTTTGTTGTATCGGTACGAGTTGTGACAGATTGTATCGGAACGGTAAGTATGTCAGGTTTTGACTGGGTACGGATATCGACTGTGGCAGACATTCCTGGTCTGAAGGGATTTTTATCACCGGCATCAACAAGTTTCTGGTATGATTGGGGAAGAACCAGAATCTTGACATCAAAGTTAGTAACCTGATCAGCTGATACACCTGTTGTCTTGGCAGAATTTGCAATTTCAGTTACTATCCCTTTGAATTTCTGGTCGAGATATGCATCTACTTCAATAAGAGCAGTATCTCCCAGCTTGACCCTTGGGATGTCATTTTCATTTACCTGTACCTGGGCTTCCATACGGGACAAATCAGCAACCCTCATTAATTCTGTTCCTGCCATAAGATTTGTTCCTGCAACTCTTTCTCCAAGTTCAACGAGAAGCATAGAAACTGTACCTGTCATCGGCGCATAAATTGATGTCTTGGTAAGGTTTTCATTTGCATCTTTAAGGGAGGCTTCGGCGCTTGTGATTGCAAACTTAGCTGCATCAAGCTCGGCTTTTGCTACGTTGTAGGTGGCTTCGGCCTGCTCAAAATCAGACTTTGAAATAGTCTGTTGGTCAAATAGTTGTTTGTTTCGCTTAAAGGATAATTCAGCCTGAGTAAACTGAGCCTCCGACTGAGACCGGCGTGCCTGGGCCGCGCTTATTTCTGCCAATGATCTGTCTCTCTGGGAAATGTAATTATCGGGTTTTATTCTGAGTAATAATTGTCCTTTTTCAACATTGTAACCTTCTTTCACTGTCAATTCTACAATTTCGCCGGATACATCCGGACTAATTTTAACCTCTTTCTCAGGCTGAATTTTACCATTCGCTGTGATTGTTTCAACGATAGTGCGTTTTTGAGCATTCTCAACAGCAACCTTCACCGTTAAAGCTTTACCAAACCAGCCTGCTTTTTTCCCAATTACTGCGAAAAGGATCAGGACAATTACTATTGGAAGTAAAATCTTAAGTATCTTATTGTTTTTCATGTTCTTGTATCTTAAAATGATTTTGTATTATGATTATTGATTAAGATTTAACGGTATGCCTTTATAAAAATCGAGAACCTTGGTTTTAAAAATAAATTCATATTTTGCCTGAGCCATATCTGATTGTGATTTAAGCAGCTGCGTTTTTGAAGCATTATAGTCGACAGATGTAACCATTCCAACATTAAACTTCTGTTCAGTATATCTGAAAGACTCTTCAGATGAGGCTATTGCTTTTATACTTACATTATATTTCTTAAGGGCAGCTACCGCGTCAGTATATGCCTGCTGAATGTTTTTATAAAGTTGTTTTTTTGTTCCGTCAAGTGTGTACTGACTGCTTTCAACATTTAATTTTGAGTTTGAGATGTTTTTATTAACCTGCCATCCGTTTAAAATAGGAATACTTAACGTAAGTCCCACTCCCGAGTTTTTATTATTTTTTAACTGGGTATTAAACGACTCAATTCCGGGCACATTGGAGAGATATGTATATCGGCTGTTTAAGGAATAGTTTAAGGAAATAATGGGGCTCCTTCCGCCTCTTGCCATTTTTAGACCATACTCGCTGGCTGTGAGTTTCAACTCAGAGCTTTTAATTTCCGGTCTGTTTTTCTCAGCAATTGCATATATATCATCTATATTACCTGAAATAACAAAATTTGGATCAACATTGATTTCAGGTACCAGAATTTCAAATCCTGCCGGTGTTTTAAGTTCAAGAAATTGAGTGAGAGTGAGAACAGATGTTTCAAGCAGGTTTTTCTGAGTGATCAGAGAGAGTTCTTCCTGTGCAGCCTGAGCTTCTATCTCAAGAAGATTTCCCTTGGCTACACTCCCGGCATCAACCAGCTTCCTTGTTTTCTCAATTTGCTGCAATGTGATATTAAGCTGATTTTCATTTGCTGCGACAAGTTCTTTGTTCAGAAGGATCTGCAGATATGCAAGTGCAACATTCAAAGCCACATTATTACTAATGTCATTTAGATCCTGCTGGCTGGCCAGAACCTGATATTTATTTTTCTGGATTGAATTATAATTCTGTAAGCCATTGAAAACAGGCATAGAACCTCCTAAATAGAAATAGTCAGACTGAAGAGTCTGGTTAAAGAAAGTGTATGTGTTCTGATCAAGTGCGCGGCCAAATGAATAAGAGTGGGAAGCCTGTCCGTTGAGACTCGGCAGCAATAGAAATTTTGCCAGATCCAGTGAATTTTTTTGAATTTCAGTCTGAATTCCCTGTTGCTTTATCTGGATGTTGTTGTCAATAGCATATTTGATACAATCTTCCAGAGACCATACTTTTTGTTGCGAGTAGATCAGTGCCTGCGAAGAAATGAGGCAGGTAAATATTAAGATTAAGATTTTTTTCATATTTATTTATTTGGTTTTTGAAGGCAACCTTTATGGAACAAGGTCAGTTTTTAACTATTTTATTGTATCATCAGTCATTGGCATTTGATAAATATCAGAGCAGAAATATTTTAAAAATAAGTCTACGAAGATAAATAATATCTCAGAGAGTATAAATATTTTTTTTCAAAAGTGTGTATTAAAGATAGTGACACTTTTTTAAGCTCTCGGTTAAAATACTGATTTCCCAGTTTTTAGCAGCCTTTATTATAGGAGTGAATAGCATTTTGCTTCTATTAATTTGTTTCATGCAGGGTTTTAATTTAGCTATCTTTGTATCGAAAATGGACATTATTATATTCTAATAAATACTTAATTATATGACTAATAAGGAATTAAAACTGGAACCTGGAGTTATATTCGGAGATGATGTGAAGTCACTATTTGACTATGCAAACAGGAATGACTTTGCTATTCCTGCTGTTAATGTCGTTGGAACCAATTCCGTAAATGCTGTTTTGGAAACTGCAAAGATTGTGAATTCTCCTGTGATTGTCCAGTTTTCGAACGGTGGGGCACATTTTTTTGGTGGGCAGGGTTTGCCCAAAGAAAATCAGGTTGGTGCAATAGCCGGTGGTATTTCAGGAGCTCTTCATGTCCATAATGTTGCAGACTATTATGGCATTCCTGTAATACTTCATACTGATCATGCAGCACGCAAACTTCTGCCATGGATTGACGCATTGCTTGATGCAGGTGAAGAATTTTATGAAGCCAATGGCAGACCTCTTTTCAGTTCACATATGCTTGATCTCTCTGAAGAACCATTGAGAGAAAACATTGCAACGTGTAAGAAATACCTTGAGAGAATGAGCAAAATCGAAATGACACTAGAAATTGAACTAGGTGTTACAGGTGGAGAAGAAGACGGGGTAGATCATTCGGGTGTCGACAGCTCCCGGTTATATACTCAACCGGAGGATGTTGCCTATGCCTATGAAGAACTTTTAAAAGTGAGCGACATGTTCACAATTGCTGCATCGTTTGGGAATGTTCATGGTGTTTATAAACCTGGAAATGTTGAACTCAAGCCAATTATTCTAAAGAACTCCCAGGATTTTATCATCAAAAAATTCAAGACTGGTCCAAATCCGGTTAACTTCGTATTTCATGGCGGATCGGGATCAGAGAAAATTCTTATTACAGAAGCTATAAAATACGGCGCTGTAAAGATGAACCTTGACACCGACATGCAATGGGCTTTCTGGGATGGGATAAATAAATACTCAAAAGAAAAACTGGGATATCTACAGAGTCAAATCGGCAATCCTGAAGGCGAGGATAAACCTAATAAGAAATATTACGATCCAAGAGTATGGCTCAGGAAGGGAGAAGAGAGCTTTATTGCAAGACTGAAAGAGGCATTTGCTGACCTGAATGCAATGAACAGGTTCTAAAAGTGAAAGGGAGCAGGAGCGGCATATCTTAAGAGGGATTTGTTTCGTGGTAAAAACCCCTCTGTCACGCTTCAGCGGGACATCTCCCCTGAAGGGGCGATAATACTCTGGTATTTACCTGAATTATACTTGAACAATGTGGATTTTCTCTCCTTGGGGTGAAAGGGGGTCATTTTAAAAGTTGTTAATACTATAACAAACATACAGCCAGTCATTTAACGACTGGCTGTTTTTTTTATGTTAAAAACTATTTTATAGCTTCAGGCTCCTGAAAATCTGTTTTTTTAATTTAGCAGTATTATTCAGAGTTAATGAGTGTGAGACATTCAATTTACAAGGAAGATCGTTTAAGGCGTACGAATCGTCTTTCCCTTATGCTAAATAACAGGGAAATAAAGGCACTGGGAATATACTGTAACCGATATAGGGTAAAAAATAAATCTGAATTTCTGCGGGAGACAATCATGAAAGCCATTCTTAAAAGATTCGAAGATGAGCATCCGACATTATGGGAAGAAAATGAACCGACGCTTTTTAATCAGAATGTAACGCAATAACATTTGGATAATACCCGCCTTTTTCTAATTTTACATATTACGGTTTAAATTGATTGATGGAATTGACAATAAATTTGTCATTCCAACGTATATTTATATGAAGAACAGGTGATTATCTCCTGATATTTTTGAAAGATGTACCCTGAGAGTTTTAAAAATAGTCCTACGAAGAGAACGCCCTGGATAATTCTGGAGCCAGAGAGGATTTTTATTATGGGCAGATCAATACCTGAAAACCCCAACGAGTTCTACAGACCTGTTCAGGAATGGATATCTGGCTATGTTCAGAAACATACTGAAAAATCAAAAATCGAACTGGGATTTGAATATATCAACACAAGTTCTATCAAGTGGATTTTTACCATTTTGAGAGAGTTGTCGGAAATGAAAGAAATCATCAAGAATGCAAGTGTTACCTGGTATTATGAACACGGTGATGAAGATATGTGTGAATTGGGTTTTATTCTCCGGTCGCTGGTTGAATGCCCATTTATTGTTGTTGAGGTGGATGAGATGAACAGAGCCAGATATGAAAAGATATTATCAGATTCCAACTGATCTCTGTTGGTAATGGTATATCAATTTCGGCTGGTGGTAATCACTTCTCAAAAAATTTTCTAATTTTGCAGCTCTTCTGGTTGAACATTGACCCATGGTGTAATTGGCAACACGTCGGATTTTGGTTCCGCAGAGTCCTGGTTCGAGCCCAGGTGGGTCAACAGAGAAATAATAATAATGCCCTGATTGTTAACTATATCAGGGCATTTTATTTTAATTCACCTTTAAAAAAAGCCCTATATCATTTGTCTTACAAATGACTCCCCAAATACCCTCAATCAAATTCAATCGAGTGCGAGCCGTGGCGAGTAGCAGATAATTTTCGGCATATGAAGTGGGGTTATTGAATGACTTAAGCAAGGCTAATGAAATAACCCATTGGGCTTGGCTTTGCTGTGTCATGAAATATTGCTTTATGCAAACCCACGAATGCCGGTTAAAATTGGCTGCAGCAGGCTCGCACTTATCAATAGTGAGGGTTGCGATTTATGTTGAATACCTTTGACATGAGATTTTCAATATGCAACATAAAGAGAGCATACCCTAACACCTTTTACCAAATAATTTTTATTTCAATCCTTCAAGCAACGAATGGAGCAACCAATTGATTTATTTAAGTAGCTTTTATAGTCATATGCGTTATTATAGTAAATCGCATTAAACCAAGCTAAGCTGGTGCCATACTCTTTAGAACACCACCAGGCTGTGGAAGTGCCAAACTCATGAAATGATCCATCATTATCCCTGAAGCCGCCTGGAAGGCCTGTAAATCCACTTTCATTAGTGGCGCCTGTATTAGGACTTTGCCAATGGATTGTAAGCGTATCTTTTAATTTGCCTCCTGCTATATTCTCGCCTCCCAAAAATGTCGTGAGTGTTGTCCATTCAGAATCACTTGGAACATGCCAACCTATTGGACAAATATTTCGAGTGTCTGTAGCTGCATACCAGGAATATAATCTGCCATAAGTCGATACATTGCTTTCTACACCAGCATAAGCCCATTGGTATTTTGGGTAGTTATCATTCACTATAGAAGAAATATCCAATGTTGCAGGAGTAGTCGTTCCAATTACCTCACCATTACTGTACTTGGTAGTTCTTAAATTTTCAGCCATCCAGATTTGAGAACCAATTGTGACAATTTTATAAACATTCCCGTCAACATCGCTAAGACTTGGAGATTCTTTATCTTTTTTACATGAATTAAATAGATTGATCGAAAGAATTAATAGAAATAATCCTGCTATTTTGAGCATGTTTTTCATATTGAATTAAATTTGGTTCAACGATTAAGTTTCTTCCTCTTAAGTTTATATATTTAATATACAATAATTCAATGTCTAACTTCACTTTTAAAATAACATCAACCATTAAGCGTTAATACATCAAATAATCTATAAATCCTTGACACAACGTACAGCCATTCCAATCCCCTTAAATGTAAAGTTAACTCCTTCCCCGGGACCATTGTAGTACACATATCGGTACATGCCATAACCATTATACTCGGAGGAACTCCACCAGGTGGCAAGGTATCCAAGGCCAGTAAAAGTGCCATCGTTATCGCGTTCACCACTCGGAAGAGCTGTGAAGCCAGTACTATTGTCTGCACCCAAGTTTGGTGTAGCCCAATGGATTAAGTTAAGTTCTTTTAATTTCCCGCCAGCAACACTTACGTCTCCTAAAAAGGTAATTAATGTTGACCACTCAGCATCAGTAGGTACATGCCAGCCTGAAGGTGCAATGTTACGACTATCTGATACTGCTGACCAATTATACAACCTTCCAAAAGTGGCAATAGTATCATTGTTTTTTGTATTACTATAATTACAGTATGAGCTTGTGCCAATAATTGACCATGCTGAATTGGCTGTTCCTTCTAATATTGCTTCCCCATTACGATACTTTGTGGTCCGAAGATTTTCTGACATCCACGTTTGCGTTCCTAAGGAAATGGTTTTATACACATTTCCGTCTTGGTCAGTCATGGTGCCATATGTTTTATTTGAGTTAAAAACAGCAGTTGTTTTGCCATTGGTCAGATTAACTGTATTTTCATCTGCTTTTTTACAAGAGTTAAATAAATCGATTGATAAAATAAACAGGATCAATCCTATGGTTTTTAATAAGTATTTCATATTGCAGTGACTTTAATTCACGATCAGAATATAGACCAACTAAAGATAAAATTAGTTGCATATAAAACAAATGATATAAGTTTTAAATATCCATCCACTCAATTCCCCTCATCGAAGACCT
>Ga0265316_10007270_pt1 | contig 10448 bp, 11 predicted proteins | sample 4522metaG_FD_202092 | JGI IMG/M metagenome (GOLD analysis project Ga0265316, IMG submission 202092) | Rhizosphere microbial communities from Carex aquatilis grown in University of Washington, Seatle, WA, United States - 4-5-22 metaG | ecosystem: Host-associated > Plants > Roots > Rhizosphere >...
GTGAGTTCCAGCTTGAGCCGGTCCATCACGACTTTGACAGCGGCGGCGACGGCAGGATCGTTCAACGTAGCGCAGGCGTCTCGCCTGCCTTCCGTCTCAAGAAGCTTTTCTGTCGCGCTTTCAGCACCGGGCAGCCGGGACGGCTGCGCTACATACGTTGGCAGCCGCGTGGGGTCATCAATTCCCTCGACGATAAATTCCTTCCCCTCGGCTTTGGCGTGAATCGTGTAGCGCCGGAACAAACCTTCCGCGACCAGCATGCGCAAATAACCTTCACGCGTGAAATGTTCCGGCGGATGGAAAACCGGGTAATGCAGCTTGCCGAACTCGATCTCGACGTTGCATTTTTCGGCGACTTCGAGCGTGTTCTTCACCGCCTCGGGCGTTTCGGCGAAGCGCGCCTTCATTTCCTCCGCCGTCCGCAGATAAAACTGCTCCGGCTCATAACGCATCCGCTTGGTGTCGGCAAGTTGCGTCTGGGTGCCGATGCAAATCAGGCAATCGTGGGCGTGGGAATCGCTTTTGTTGATATAATGAACGTCATTGGTGGCGACCAGTTTCAAGCCAAACTCCTTTGCCCACGGAATCAAATGGCGGTTGACCCTGGCCTGCTCGGCGATGCCGTGGTTTTGCAGTTCGAGATAAAAATTGTCCGCGCCGAGCGTCTGTTTGAACCAATCGACCGTCTCTCTCGCCTTGTCCAACTGCTCTTTGATGATCAAATCGGGGATTTCACTCGCGAGACAGCCGGACATCGCGATGAGGCCGTCCTTGTGCGCGGCCAGCAATTCCTTGTCGATGCGTGGCTTGTAATAGTAGCCAGTGAGATGCGCCTCGGTGGTGAGCCGGATGAGATTTTTGTAGCCGGCCGCGTCCTTGGCCAGCAGCAGCAGGTGATGATAAACGTCACGCCCGCCACTGCTGGTTTTCTTTTCCCGCCGGCTGCCCGGCGCGACGTAAACCTCGCAGCCGATGATGGGTTTGACGCCTTTTTCTCGCGCCGCCTGGTAAAAATCAATCGCCCCGTGCATCGCGCCGTGGTCGGTGATGGCGAGCGCGGGAAATTTCAGCTCATGGGCCTTGTCCACCAGCCGGTCCAGCCGGCAGGCGCCATCGAGCAGCGAATACTCGGTGTGCAGATGGAGATGAACAAAGTCCGCGTGCGACATGGAAACAGTTTAACTTCCAGCCGTGAAGACACCAAGACACAAAGTTATCAACCACGGATGGCGCGGATTGATACGGGTAAAAACGGCACGAATTACCCGAATTTCCGGGAAGTCCCGCGCAGTTTTTCCGCGCCGCTCACTCCTGATCCGTGACGGTGTCGTGGAACTTGAGGATGTCGCCCTTTTCACCCTTCAATTCGGCTTCCTTGAACTTGATGGCGGTGCGCGGGTGCTGGTTCAACATGCCGGTGAGCAGGTACGGCAGGTCGTAGCCCCACAATAATTTGGCGCGCATCGGTTCGATGTGGTTTTGCACGCAGTCGAGCACGGGGCGGAGTTGGTATTTCGGGTTGTGCAGAAAGCCGAGGAGCAGTTCCATCGCACAATTGCCCGCGCCGCGGCCCAGGCCGGCCATGGTGGCATCGAGATAATTCGCGCCGAGGATGATGCCCTCGATGGTGTTGGCAAAGGCGAGCTGCATGTTGTTGTGCATGTGCACGCCCACTTCCTTGCCCGACGCCTTGCAGTAGTGCAGATATTTTTTCACCAAATATTGCACCCGCTCGCTGTACAACGCGCCGAAACTGTCCACGACGTAAATCGCTTTGGCCTCGGATGTGGCCAGCATTTCCAGTCCTTCGTCCAGTTCACGCTCCGGCACGGCGGAAACCGCCATGAGATTCACCGTTGTTTCATAGCCCTTGTCGTGCGCGTCCTTGACCATGTCCAGCGCGGTGGGAATCTGGTTGATGTAGGTCGCCACGCGGATCATATCCAGGACGCTGTCCTTTTTCGGCAGAATATCCTCGTGATAATCGCAACGCTCGGCGTCGGCCATCACGGTAAGCTTCAGGTCGGTCGGGTTGTCGCCCACGATGCGGCGGAGGTCGTCCTCGACGCAATATTTCCAGCAGCCGTGTTCGCCCTGCTTGATGCCTTTGCGCGACGCCTTGTAGCCGAGTTCCATGTAATCCACACCGGCGGCCACGCAGGTGTCATAAACGACCTTCACGATTTTTTCGTCGAAATGGTGGTTGTTCATCAAGCCGCCGTCGCGAATGGTGCAATCGAGGACTTTGATTTCGGGCCGGTAGGAAAGCCAGCGGCTGGTGGCGGAATCTTTGGTTTTTGTTGTTTTCATGGTTTCTGATGCTCGGAACACGCCGAAACCCGGACATTATGCCCTGAATTTGCCGGGAATGAACAGAAGAAACTGGCTGTGCCTGCGCGGCACGATTGCCGTCGAAGGGGCAAAAAGCGCCTGCCTACTTGCGGAAGAAATCCTTGATTACCTCCACTACGCGCTGGATTTGGGCGTCGGTCAATTCAGGATAAATTGGCAGGCTGAGACATTCCCGCGCAGCCTTTTCGGCAAGGGGAAAATCGCCCGCCCGATAACCGAGGCTGGCATAACATTTTTGCAGGTGCAGCGGCACCGGATAATGCAGCGCGCAGCCGACGCCGTTGGCGTCGAGATGCTTCTTCAAATCGTCGCGGCGCGGGTGGCGGACCACGTAAAGATGGTACGCGCTTTCGCCCCAGGCGGCTTCCCGCGGCAGTTGCAGCGGCGTGCCGGCCAGCAGTTCGTGATAACGATGCGCCACGCGGCGGCGCTCCGCCGTCCATTTCGCCAGATGCTTCAGCTTTACGCCCAGCACCGCGCCTTGAATGCCTTCCATCCGGTAATTGTATCCGACTTCGTCGTGATAATAACGCACGGTCGAACCATGCTCGCGCAAGGAGCGGGCGCGCTTGTCGAAGGCGGCGTTGTTCGTTACCAGCGCGCCGCCCTCGCCACAGGCTCCGAGGTTTTTGCCCGGATAAAAGCTGAAGCAGGAAATGTCACCAAAGGTGCCGATGGTTTTGCCCTTGTATTTTGCGCCGTGCGCCTGCGCCGCGTCCTCGACCAGCGGCAGTTTGTGTTTGCGGCAGATCGCCAGAATCGGGTCGAGGTCGAACGGATGCCCGTAAAGATGCACGGGCATGATAGCCTTTGTTTTTGGCGTGATGGCCTTTTCGAGAAGTTTCGGATCGAGATTGAACGTCGCGTCGTCAATGTCCACATAGACCGGCCTGGCGCCGGCGTAGGAAATCGCCCAGCTCGTCGCGACAAACGTGAATGGGGTGGTAACGACCTCGTCGCCGGGGCCGACGCCGAGCAGCAGCATGGCCACGTGCAGCGCCGAGGTGCCGCTGTTGAAACCGGCACAATGCTCCGCCCCGCAAAATTTGGCGAAGTCCTTTTCAAATTGCGCCACGTCCGGGCCCAGGCAGAAGGAACACTGGTCGAGCGTGCGGGCAATGACGGTGTCGAGATCTTTGCGGATGCCGCGGATTTGCGCGGGCAGGTCGAGATAAGGAATCGGGTTCATCTGGTCAGCCTTGGGTTCTCAGTCAAATAATCAGCTCAAATTTGAGCCGCAATATGCCGTTGATGCGGAGGGATGGCGAGCAATTTGTCGTGCTGGCGGGCGGAAAAGTTCAGCGCCCAGCCGCGAAGATGAAAATTCACAGGGAGGGAAGCCGTGTCGGCGTCCCCTTTCTCGTTTCGATTTGGGACGGCGACACGCCGTCCCTCCCGGATTACTTTTGCGGATACCGCCAGACCCAGTCACCTTTGTTGATGTCCACCCCGCCATCTTTGTTAAGACCAACCACGCCGCCGTCGTCCGTTTCATTCCAGCCGACCGAGTAGAGAACAAATTGATCATCTGAAGTACGCCGATAATGCAACGGCTGGCTTGCCGGGCCGGAGCCTTGCGAAGGCTGGCCGCCGATGATGTCGTGCGGCAATTTGTCAATGAACCGCGGCGCAAGCGCGTCGAGTGATTCGGGATAATCACCATGCATGAGGTGATAACGCTCCAGCGCAATTGCCACGCGCGCCAAATTCACCGAGGTTTGCGCGCAGGCGAATTTTTTTTCGGCAGAGGTTAGGTTGGGAAACAATATTCGCGCGAAAACATAGTAGAACGAAAGGTGACCCAATTCGTCAGTTGCGGCGATTTCATTCCGACGCGCCTCTTCGGGAGAAACCGTTTGGTGTTCGACATCCGTGGAGGGCAAAGTCCATCGCTGGTGCATACGGGCGATGGCCAGCTCGTTCTGATAAAACCACGCGCTGGGCATCAGGTGGAAACCGATGTTTTGAACCGGTTGACTTGAACGGCTGTCATCGGAGTCACTCACCATGCTCAATTCACGCGTGCGGCGAAGGTAATCAATGTTGGCAATCCCCAGCGCCCGTTCCCCGCGCACGGCAAATTCGTAGTCCGCCAGGAAATCCAGCCTGGCCAGTTCCCGGTCGAGTTCGACGAGTTGCGCATCCGACCACCGGTGTTCTGCCAGGCCTTCCCAAACCGGCTGGAGCATGATTTGTAACATCGCAATGCGGACTAAATGTGAAATCAAAAACGGCTCGGTATGAATCGCATCCGTCAGACGTAATGAAAGTTTTATATCATCCAGTGATTTTTCACTTTGGTCGTTTTGCAGTTCAGCAATGGCGCGCAGCCGGAGAACCTGGCTGCATCGTTTCATCGCAGCCAAATGGGGAAGCAAAATTGCGGCAGGAGGCTGACTTTCGTAATTGAGTGGAAACCGCGAATACGGCAGCCGGCTCGCCTGGCGCAGTTCTTCGATGGCCGGGTCATATTTGCTCAGAGCCAGCAACACGTCGGCGGCGGGCGACTGTGGTTGCGCTGGCACCGGAAACTCGTTGGTTTTTGTCGCCACGTCCCGGTAGTATTGCTGCCAGGTTTTCAGATCAGTCACAGCTGACTTCTGCCAATTGCCAGTGTCGTTGGTGGGACCATTACCATAATCGTTGTCAACGGTGGTCATTTGCAGCCGGTCAACCACGTTTGTGTTCGGCGGTTGAATGGGATGCCCGTTTTTGTCCAAAACCTGGCTGTAACAACTGGCGACCATCGGCGTTAACGCAAAATTCTGGTCGTCCGGCACCGGCGGTGGAATGACGCTGGCAAAATCAAACCGTTCGCCTTTGGCCTCCCATTGATGTTTGAACTTTTGCCACGCATGCCAGCCGCGCCAGTCTTCCTCGGCGTAAAACAGCGCAATCAGCGTGGCAAGACAGGCACCGGAAAAAAGGAATCGTTTAAAATTTCGCCAACAACACAGCCAATAGATGAAAGCAATTAGAAGGACTCCGCCCAACGCAAAGCAAAAGGCATAAAGCACTGCGAACGCTGCAAGTTTATCCACCGTGCTTTCTATGCCAGATATCACACCGATACAAAAAAATACGATGGAGGCGGCGAACAAGAGAAGAAGGAACCAAATTAAGAGGCCGCGCGTGCCTTTCCACGATTTTTTCCAGATGCTTTTGGGTTCTTCGTTCATAATTTTTACTTGGGAGGGACGCCGGGCCGGCGTCCCAAATCAAAATCAAAAAGTGGGACGGCGACACGCCGTCCCTCCCGGCTCATGTCGTCAAAATTTCCGCGCGCGCGGTTCGCGGCCGTGGCACAAATTTCGGCGGCTCGGCTTCGCGGGTCTGACTCGAACCCATCAATTCCACGAGCAGCCGCTGTTGCTGCCGCAGTTCCGCAATGACTTGCGGCGACGGCGGCGCGGATTTTTCCGCCAGGCCCGGCGCCGGGTCGCGCATGGAAAAATCCACCGCCAGAATCAAAATCCAAACCGCGGCCAGGCCGGCCCAGGCCCGGGGGTGTGGCCATAGGATCGTTGAAAGCAATCCGCGAAAAGTCGTAGCCGCGAATGTGAATTCGCGGATTGACCGGTTCCGCCGATTCACATTGGCGGCTGCAAGAATCTCCTTGCGCCATTCGGCTGGAATCCGCCGCAACGGCTGACGCTGCAATTGTGATTCAAAATCGTCAGGCTTCATAAAGGGGATTTGCCGCAAAAAAGCGCAAAACGCTCAAAATGTTTTTCACTTTTTGTTCGGCCGTTTTTTGTTTTGTGCATTCCGTGCATTTTTGTGGCTTTACTTGATTTCTTCGTATAGGGGACGCAGCCGCTCGCGCAATTTGTCTAGCCCATAGCGATACCGGCTGGCCGCCGTGTTTAACGGAACGTCCAACGCTTCGGCGATTTGCTCGAAGGTCATTCCCGCCCACAGCTTCAAATGCACCACGGCGCACTGTTCCGGCGGCAATTCAGCCAGCGCCCCGGCCAGCGCCGCGCGAAAGGTTTGTTCATCCGGGTCGGTGTCCGGCGCGAAGGGCGAAGTGTTTTCGGCGGTGAATTGTTCGCGGATCTTGTCGCGGGTGCCGCGCCGCCGCATCAAATCAATCGCCGCATTGTGCGCCAGCCGGATGAGAAACGCCCGTTCGTCGCGGACGCCGGCCAGCAATTCCGGGTCGCGGGCGATTTTGACGAAAAGCTCCTGGAGCAGGTCACGGGTGTCGGCTTCATGGCGGGTCAGATTCAGGAGAAAGGCATAAAGCGGCTGGGCGTGCCCGTCGTAGAGCCGTTCGAGTTCCGGTCCGCACGCCATTGTTCTCCTATTGACGCGCCCGCCTGAGAAATTTGTCTAGTTTTTAATGCCTTGCTCCAATTCACCGGTCCACTTGCGACAAAGCCAGAGCGGAACGAATCCAAACACCCCGAAGGAACAATCCATCAACCGCCACCAGAACGGGATGCCGCGTACACCGCCAAAGACAAGCGCGTAGGGAATCACCAGCACACAGGCAATCAGGCCAAAGTCAAAAAGCCAGCGGTTGCGGATGGGATCGCGCAAGGCGCCGATGAAGGCAATCGCAATAACAAAGTGTCCGAAGGCCAGCCAGTCGGTGCCGTAGAACAGGAATGGGTGGCGGGTTTGCGTGTCGTTCAATGCGTCACGAACCCGCAAAATCCATTGCGCAAAGTCCGAGGATTCGCCGCCTGTCCCCAAAAACTTCGCCAGCAGATTCACCTCGTTCGGCAACGGGATCGCCGTCGCGCCGCTCCAGGTCAACCCGATGATGAACAGCCAGGTCAGCAATTTAATGCGGCGGCGAAGTGTCTGTTTGCGATTCATGAAGGGGATTGAGACCGGGTGCCCATAACGTTTGCCGCCCTCTATTCAAGCGAACTCGATTTCGGTTCGCCATCCTGCGCTCTCAGACACTCGCCCCAGTGGGCCAGAAAGAATTCCTTCTTCGTGGGCAGAAAGGTTTCCGATTTTCCCAGGATGGGCCGCAGTGCGGTTGTCATTTGCAAGGCGACAAGCAGGAAGATGACCGCCCAGAGGCGGAAACCGGCAGACGATTTGGCGTTCAAGTGCGAAAAGCCGTTCTCCAAAAATCGCAGTCCGAACCCGGTGGCGATGAACCAGAAAATGAGGTGTAGCGCGCCCATCCAGGCAAGCGAATCGGTGGATTGCGAGAATATCCACGCCACCGGCGCGAACCCGACCAGCAGAATCGTCATCAGCATCAGCAGCCCCGCCAGCAGGCCGAAAACCTCGACCAGCCGCGCCTGCGAACCGCCCAGACAGGTGAAGATGTAAAGGCTCGGCAGGCAGATCAGCGCCGAAATCATCAGCCCCACCGCGATTTTGACGGGCGCCGCCCAGAGCTGGGTGCCGCCGGAAAACGTGCCGGCCACCACGCCGTAAACCAGGCTGCACACAACCGCAACCAACAGCATCCCGGCAATCAACCGCCCCGCGCCCGGCTGGCGCAACTGAAACATCAGGCGCCGCGGCTGGCGTAACACGGCTTCAATGGCGGCAACGATGTTCGGGATGGCGATACGTTCGGTCGGGTCGTCGCCCAGTGGACGCGGGCCGCCGGAAGTCATGACGGGCGGAATTTGGGGTGGGATGGGATTTTGATCGTTCATAGGTCAGGAGTGTTTTGGTTTAATCGAATTGCTGGACGAATTGCAGCAACGAGTGAAAGACATTTTCATAAAAATTTCCGCGCAGGGCGGTCGCGCGGAAAAATTCCACGGGCAATCCGGGCGAGCCGATGAATGGGCGCAAAATCCACGCCAGCTGGCTGCCGAAAAACAAATTGCCCGCCAGCCAGGCGAAGAGCACCCGGCGCGCGACCGTCCGGCTGCCGCCCAGCCGCGCCAGCAATTGAAACAAGCGCGCGTTGCCCGTGACCCCGGCGAACGCGATGACGGCAACCTGCGCCAGTTTGATGAAGTTGTAGGTCGGTTCCGATGCCGCCGCCGACATCGGCGGTGCGTTCCAAATCATGAAGGCCGTCAACGGGCTGAACGCGCCCAAAACCGCCGCCGCGATGGTGAAACTCATCAAGACGGCCGAGAAGGACTGGCGAAACGAAATGTTCAATCCCAGCAACGGCGCGAGCATGGCGTTGAGCAGCGCGTTGCCGATCGCGGTGAGGAGGAGGATCAGCGGAAACTTGATGGCGGTGAAAAGCGCCTGTTGCGGGTCGCGCCACCAGCCCATTGCCGCGCCGTAAAGTCCCGCGCCAGCGATGATCACGGCAACGTGCAGGGCGAATCGCCGCGTGCTCCATCGCCCGAGCCAGGCCGTGATGGATTCCAGTTCGCCGCGCAGCAGCACGCTGATTTCGCGTGGATTTGATGCCCCGAATACGAACATAAAATATTCCCGGCCGTTTTTGCGCTCGATTCAATTAGTGGATTTTCTGTTCAGGTTCGACAAGAATAAAACAAAATGATTCAAAAAAGGGCGCCGGATACCGTTGCCCGCGGACGGCTGACTTTGCTTTGACTCAGCCATTGTTCGACCGCGTTGATGACCTCATCCGGCGTGGATGTCCCGGCGGTAATACCCACGGTCTCCAGTCCCGTGAACCATGTGGCCCGCAAATCCCCGGCCGTCTGCACATGATGCACGCGGGCGCAGAAACGGGAACAGGTTTTGACGAGTTCATGCGTGTTATTGCTGTGCGCGCCGCCGATGACGACGACCACGTCGCACTTTTGCGCCAGTTCCATGGCCGCGTTCTGCCGCTGTTTCGTCGGCTGGCAGACGGTGTCAATGAAACGCACTTCCGACTGTGGAAAACGCTCGCGCATCAGCTGCACCAGTTGCCGGACCCGGTCAATCGGCTGCGTGGTTTGGGAGACGATGCCGAAACGCGGGCGCTCACGAAGGCCGGCCACGTCTTCCGCGTCCAGCACCACATCAAATTTATCGAGGTCGCCGGTCAGGCCGCGCACCTCGACGTGCTCGCGTTTGCCGATGATGACCGGATGGAAGCCTTCGCGCACGAGCCTGGCCAGACTGCGATGGGCCACGTGTACCAGCGGGCAGGTTGCCTCGAGCACATTCAGGCCGCGTCCGCGCGTTTCGTGGATCGCGCGTTCCGATGTACCGTGGGCCGTGACCATCACTGTCTGCGTGCTGACGTCGGCCGGTTGCTGCGCCACGCGGATGCCCCGCGAGCGCAATGCCGCCAGCACAGTTTCATTGTGGACGAGGTCGCCCAGGATGGTCAGCGGCTCCTGCTTCGCGGTTTCCGACGCCAGTGCGATGGCATCTCTCACTCCAAAACACATGCCCAGATGTTCCGCTCGAATTATTTTCATTCTGCCTCCGTCTTCCATGGCGGGGCCGCGCTGCGGCTCCGGCGCGGCTCATTCATGCAACAGGAAAATCCCGGCGGCGAACGCAGTTCCCAGCACCCATAGCAACCATCGATGACGTCGCCAGGCCGCCTGATAATCGGACAGCTGGACCAGGAGATCGGCCGCGTAGGCGGCGCAATACAGCCCGTTCGCCAGCACGGCGACGAGCATCAGGCCGAGCACCGGCTGCCAGGTCAGCGTGCCAAGGGACGCCTGGTGATAAAAGAACGAGCCGGCAACCACCAACCCGAGGACGGCATTATACGCCACCCGGCGCGGCTCCCAATAACGGAGGCTATCAGTAACGATGTCTTTCATAATTTATTGCATGTAAATTGCCGATTATACTTTGTGCCACAAAGTAAAAGACCACGATGGTTTGAATTTGTTCAAAGAAATTTCATTTGGGCCGGTTTTGCCGGACGATTTGTTCCAGAAGGTTGATATAGCCGGCGAAGGCCTTGCGGCCGGCGGGGGTGAGCGAGCAGGTGGTCAACGGGCGGCGGTTTTGGTACGACTTGGCCACGGCGATGTAGCCCTCCTCCTGCAACGCGCGGATGTGGGTGGTGAGGTTGCCGTCGGTCATGCCGAGCGCATCGCGCAGCTCGGTGAACGACAGTTCCGGCGAGGCGGCGAGCATGGACATGATACCCAGCCGGCCTTTTTCGTGAATCACACGGTCGAGCTGTAAAAACGGTTCCGGGTTCACGCCGCATTCTTTCCTTTTTCGGTCAG
>Ga0265316_10007271_pt1 | contig 10448 bp, 9 predicted proteins | sample 4522metaG_FD_202092 | JGI IMG/M metagenome (GOLD analysis project Ga0265316, IMG submission 202092) | Rhizosphere microbial communities from Carex aquatilis grown in University of Washington, Seatle, WA, United States - 4-5-22 metaG | ecosystem: Host-associated > Plants > Roots > Rhizosphere >...
CCAGTCTCCGCAGGCGCCCTGGCAGATTCACACCGCCGTGACCACCTCGGTCAATCTCAGCGTGATGAACATTCCCTCGGGGGCGGTTCGCCTGGTGGTTCTCGCGGATGGCCCGCTCCCGGGCGTGGTTTCGACCGAGCAGGCAGTTTCGCCCGGCGCCCAATCCGCTACCATCCTGGTGGCGGTGCCGGCCGGAACCTATCGCCTGCGGGCGCTGGCGGACGCCGCGGCGGGCGACATCATCGCCACGGGCCAAACCGGAGCCATCGTGCCCTCGGCCGGCAGCGGAACCGCATCGGTAACTGTCTCGCCGCCGGTCATGACCCTCGGGGCTTCCACGCCCGCCTCGGCGCAGGCCGGCGCCGTGGTGATGCTCGGGTTCAACATGGCGGACGCCGGCGACGTTCTCGAAAACGCAAGCGCCTATTTGTACACCGGTACGGCGCCGTTCGACCTGGTGACGGGCGGCTTCCTTCTCGGCGTGTACCCAGTAACCAAAGTCTCCCAAGGCCAGTACACAGTCTCGTTTTCGGACAACGCGCCATCCACGGCCGGCACGCTGTATTTCGAAATCCGCGTCCAGGTCACTACCGGCTTGACGCCATCGTTTCTCGATTCGCCCGACCCCAGCGGATCGAGCCTGCCCTGGAGCATGGCGATCTCCCTGCCCGGAACGCAGCCCTGCACTCCGGTCGCGGCGTTTCGGGATACGGCTGGAGCAGTCCGGTTGATCTGGTACGGCTCGACGTCGGTCCAATTCGTGGGCGGCCTCGTGGCCAGCGATCCGGCGGTGGCTCAGAGCCCAGGTTGTGTCGTATACATTGCCGCGCGTGACACCTATAACCACGTGTGGCTGGCGATCTACGACCCGGTGGCGCGCACGACCACGTGGCAACTCGCGGGAGGCGTCGTCTTTCAAGGCCAGCCCGCCATCGCGGTGGCCCGTAACGGCACGGTCTACATCGGCGCGCTGGATACCATCAACTCGTTCCGGCTCATTGGCTATACGCCGGGGGTTGGGTTCGGTTCCTGGCTCTTCATCGGCGGCCTCCTCGCTTCCGTCCCCGCCATGGCGTCCTCCCCGGACGGCTCCATCTACATGCTCGGCCGGGATACCTACGGCGCGGTGTGGAGTGCCTGGTACGTTCCCGGCAGCGGATTCCAGGGCTGGAAGTACCTGCCCGGAGGCATACAAGGCGTGCCTTCGGTCGCGGTCGGGACCGACGCTTACGCCTACATCGCGGTCCGCGACAGCTACGGTTACCTCTACCTCGGACGCTTACAGGGCAAGAACTGGATGGGCTGGAGTTTCGGCAGCGGGATCATGTCCGCGGACCCAAAGGCGGCCGCCACCGGTGACGGAAGCATCTACGTCGCTATGGTCGATCAATGGAACAGCGTCTGGTATCGCGGCCGCACCGAGGGCGCCTCGGGCCCCTGGCTGCCATGGACCTGGGCGCGCTACACCATCCAGACCCTGTCGGCGGCGGCGACGCCCGGCCAGCTCTACATCGCAGGCCGCGATTCCTCCAACGCCCTGTGGTGGTACCGCATGACTACCAACCTGTGGAGCGCGGCAGGCGGCAACGGCCTGACCACCGGCTCTCTGGCGGCGGCCCCAAGATGAGTCCTGCTACCATGGTGGCAACTATGAGAAGCTCGACCATCACTCAGGGACGGGATCGCGCGCCTGCGCGGGCGATGCTGAAGGCCATCGGCTTCACCGACGACGATCTCCGCAAACCTATCATCGGCATCGCCAACACCTGGATCGAAACCATGCCGTGCAACTACAACCTGCGCGAGCTGGCCGTCAAAGTCAAGGAAGGCGTGCGTGCCGCTGGTGGCACCCCCATGGAGTTCAACACCATCGCCATCAGCGACGGCGTGACCATGGGCACCGAGGGCATGAAGGCTTCCCTGGTGAGCCGCGAAGTGATTGCGGATTCGATCGAGCTGGTCGCCCGCGGCCACATGTTCGACGGCGTTCTCGCGCTGGTCGGCTGCGACAAGACCATTCCCGCGGCGGCCATGGCCCTGCTGCGGCTGGACGTTCCCGGCCTCATCCTTTACGGCGGGACCATTCTTCCGGGACGCCACAACGGCCGCGACATCACGGTCCAGGACGTTTTCGAAGCCGTGGGCGCGAACGCGGCGGGCCGTATTACGGATGCGGAGTTGCTGGCCATCGAGAACTCCGCCTGCCCCGGCGCCGGCGCCTGCGGCGGCCAGTACACGGCCAACACCATGGCCACGGTGATGGAGCTGATCGGCCTCTCGCCGATGGGCACCGCCGCGGTTCCGCAGGTGGATCCGCTCAAGGACGGCGTCGCCTTCCGCTGCGGCCAGTTGATCGTCGAGGCCGTGAGGCGCGGTATCAAGCCGCGCGCCATCGTCACCCGCAAAGCCATCGAGAACGCCATCGCGGGCGTGGCCGCCAGCGGCGGTTCGACCAACGCCGTGCTCCACCTGCTGGCCATGGCGCGCGAGGCCGGCGTGCCGCTTGCGATCGACGACTTCGAGACCATCAGCCATCGCACGCCGCTGCTTTCCGACCTCAAGCCCGCCGGCCGCTTCGTGGCCGTGGATGTGCACAAAGCGGGCGGCATTCCGGTCCTGGCCAAACGCCTCCTGGACGGCGGATTCGCCGACGGCACCGCGCTCACCATCACCGGGCGGACCTACGCCGAGGAAGCCGCCGAGGCCCACGAAACGTCCGGCCAGGAAGTGATCCGGCCGCTCGACAATCCCATCAAGACCAGCGGCGGGTTGGTGATTCTCCATGGCTCTCTCGCGCCCGACGGCTGCGTCATCAAAGTCACGGGTCTGGCCCGCAAGGAGCACCGCGGTCGGGCGCGCGTGTTCGACTCGGAAGAGGCCGCCATGCACGCGGTCACTGGCGGCCGGGTCAAAGAAGGCGACGTGCTCGTGATCCGCTACGAAGGCCCACGTGGCGGGCCCGGTATGCGCGAGATGCTGGGAGTGACCGGCGCCATCGTCGGCGCGGGCCTATCGGAAAGCGTGGCGCTGGTGACCGACGGCAGGTTCAGCGGAGCGACCATGGGAATGATGGTGGGCCACGTCGCTCCCGAGGCCGCCGCGGGCGGCCCCATTGCCCTGCTGGCCGAAGGCGACCTGGTCACCATCGACCTGAACGCCCGCCGCATCGACCTCGATGTCGCGCCCGAGATCCTCGCCGACCGGCGCGGCCGCTGGTCGCCGCCTGCGCCGCACTACGCCACGGGCGTGTTCGCCAAGTACAGCGCCCAGGTTTCCTCGGCCTCCGACGGCGCCATCACTTCGGCCCCGCGAAGGTAGGGCAGGCTTCAGCTTGTTCAAGCCACGTGCGGCTGGAGCATCTTGAGGACTTCCGCTTTGCCGACCGCTCCGACGCGCATCTCGACGACGCGCCCGCCCTTGAACAGCAGCAGAGTAGGAATGCCCTGGATGTTGTAGCGCATCGCCGTTCCGCCGCTCTCGTCCACGTCGACCTTGCCGACCTTGACTTTGCCCTCGTACTCGGCGGCAATCGCGTCCACGGTGGGCGCCATCATCTTGCACGGACCGCACCAGGTGGCCCAGAAGTCCACCAGAACGGGCACTTCCGATTTCAGAACCTCGCTGTCGAAGTTCGCATCCTTGAACGTCAGCACGTTCGCTCCTGCCATTCCTCTTTTCCTCCAGTTTATCGGCTCAAATTGTCAAGATGCAGGTTGGACGCCCTGGGATTCATGCCGCCAGGCGCCGGTAAAGTCCGGAATAGCGGGCTGCCGAGGCGTTCCAGGAGTAATCCCGGCTCATTCCCGCCCGCATCATTGCCGTCCAGCGCTCCCGGTCGCGGTAAGCCGCCAGGGCCCCGCCGAGCGCGCCCATCATCGCCGCGCCGGTGTACTGCCGGAACTTGAAGCCCGTGCTCTCATCAATCGTATCATCGAGGCCGCCCGTGGCGCGTACCACCGGCACGGTGCCGTAGCGCAGGCTATAAATCTGGTTCAAGCCGCAAGGTTCGTAGAGGCTGGGCATCAGGAACATATCCGCGCCGGCCTCGACCTTGTGGGCCAGCGGCTCGTCGTAGCCGATGCGGACCCCCACCTTCTCCGGGTGCGCCGCGTGGAGGCCTTCCAGGAACTGCTGCCACTTCGGATCCCCCGTGCCCAGCACGACCAGCGACAGATCCTCCCCTAACAGGGCCTCGGCAGCCTGTTCGAGCAGGTCGAAGCCCTTCTGTCCGGCCAGCCTCGCCACCATGCCGACCAGCGGCAGGTCCAGGTTCGCGGCCGGAAGGTCGAACGCCGCCAGCAGGTCTGCCTTGCAGGCGCGCTTGCCCGCCAGGTTGCCGGCCGAGTAATTGGCGGCGATCTTCGGATCGGTGGCGGGGTCCCACTCGCCGTAGTCCACGCCGTTGAGGATTCCCCGGATCGCATCGCGGCGCGTCTTCAGGACGCCATCCAGTGCGAAGCCCAGCTCCGGCGTCTGGATCTCGCGCGCGTAGGTAGGGCTCACGGTCGTGATCGCATCGCTCAGCAGAATGCCACCTTTGAGCAGGTTGACGTTGCCGAAAAACTCCAGGCAGCCGGGCGTGAAGAGGCTGCCGTCCAGGCCTATCTCGGCCAGCGCCGCCGGCGGAAACAGCCCCTGGTAACCGAGGTTGTGGATGGTCAGCACCACCGGCAGGCCCATGAACGTCGGGTCGCCGGCAAACACGGTGCGCTTGAAGATCGGGACCAGCGCGGCCTGCCAGTCGTGGCAGTGGATGACGTCGGGGCGGAACACGTACCGGACCATGGTCAGCGCCACGCGCGCCAGCACGGCAAACCGGACGTGGTTGTCGGGGTAATCTTCGCCGCCGGGGTCGCCGTACAGGCCGTCGCGATCGTAGAGAGACGGGCAGTCCACCAGGAAGTAGGGCACCTTGCGCTGGGTCACCGAATGCACGTTGGCGGAGTATTCCGCGAGCCCCAGCCGCACGCGCAGGTCCTGGTACAGGATCGGCGTCCCCTCAATGTCGATGCCGCGGTAACGCGGCATGAGCACGGCCACGTCCTCGCCGCAGGCGGCGAGCGCCGGCGCGAGCGCGCCGATCACGTCGGCCAGGCCTCCGGTCTTGGCAAAAGGTGTCGCTTCCGAAGCAACCATCAGGACTCTGGGCATCTTGGGTCCATCTTACCGAGCCGCGAGGCCGACGGCTGCCACCGATGGCTGATGGCTCCCTTACAGCGTGGCCTCGCCGCTACCGCCACGGCCGTAGCGGTTCAGGATCGAAGCGCAGGCTTGCAGCAAACCGGCCATCGCAATCCAGACCTGCCAGTGCGAGAAGAGCCCTCGCGTAATGGCGAACTCCCCGGTCCACTTAAGGTCGGATCCGAGGCGCCAGACGCCAAGCGCGAGCGCCATTGCCGCCGCGGGCGTCAGCAACGCCGCTGCCATGGAGGCCAGTTCGCGGTTCTTCGCCAGCCTTCGTTCGAAAGCCGGAGAGAGCGCCAACCGTATGCGCACTGTCATGTGGTTTCACCGCTCTTGCTGACTACATTAGCACGAAGCTGCTCGTTGCTCGCCGCTGGTTGCCCGTCGATCGGAACGTCAGTCGTGCCGCTTCGCGACGGGCGATGGGCGACGAGCCACGAACGCTTTCAGTACGCTACAGTGGCTGCTATGCGCCACATCAAAACTGCTGTCATCGGCACCGGCTTCATGGGCAGGGTTCATACGGAGGCGATTCGCCGGCTCGGCCATGTAGAGGTGGCCGCCATAGCCGCGGAGAACGCCGAATTAGCCGCTGCGTTCGCGGCGGCGACGGGCATCGAGAAGGCGGTGGACGACTACAACGAGATCCTCGCGGACCCGGAGATCGAGGCGGTCCATATCTGCACGCCCAATGCGCTGCACTATCCCATCGCCAAGGCCGCCATCCTGGCGGGCAAGAACGTGCTGTGCGAGAAGCCGCTCGCGACCTCGGTCGCCGAGGCCCGTGAGCTGGTGGACCTGGCCAAGGAGAGGAACGTCGCCAACTGCCTGAACCACAACCTGCGCTTCTATCCGGTGGTGCAGCAGATGCGCGCCATGATTGCGAACGGCGCCCTGGGCGACATCCTGGTGGTGCAAGGCACTTACTCGCAGGACTGGCTGCTTTACGATACGGACTTCAACTGGCGGGTCATGGCCAAGGAGAACGGGCCGCTGCGCGCCATGGGCGACATCGGCTCGCACTGGATGGACCTGATCAAGCACGTAACCGGCCTCGCGATCACATCGCTGTGCGCGGACCTTCACACCTTCCACGCCACGCGCAAGCGGCCGAAGAAGGCCGTGGAGACGTTCGCCGGCAAGACGCTCGCGCCCGAAGAGTACGACGAGGTTCCCATCGACACCGAGGACTACGGCGCGGTCCTGCTGAAGCTAGGCGGCCGCGCGCGCGGCGCCTTCACCGTAAGCCAGGTGAGTGCCGGCTGCAAGAACCGGTTCCAGGTGGAGATCTTCGGCACCAAGGCGGGTGTGACGTGGAACCAGGAGCGTCCGGACGAGCTGTGGATCGGCCACCGCAACGAGCCCAACCAGCTCCTCCTGAAGGACCCGTCGCTGCTCGACCCGAAGGCGCGCCGCTATGCCGACCTTCCCGGCGGCCACAGCGAGGGCTACGACGACGCCCACAAGATGTGCTTCCGCCGCTTCTACGCGCGGGTCGCCGATCCGGCCGCGCCCATAGAGTATCCGACTTTCGCCGACGGCCACCGCATGATGACGATTCTCGAGAAGGTGATCGAGAGTGCGGGCCGGCGGTCGTGGGTGGACGTGGCGGAGGCATAAGGAGAGGAAGTCCGATGCCCCGAAGCACAATCGGCTTCGACACCGTGCGGGACATCGCGCTCACGCTGCCCGGAGTGGTGGAGAGCACGGCGTACGGTGTCCCTGCGCTAAAGGTCCACGGAAAACTCCTGGCTTGTCTCCCCGCTAGTCGTTCGGCCGAACCCGCTTCGCTCGTCGTTCGCGTGGATCTCGATGACCGCGCCGAGCTGCTCGATACGGACCCCGCTGTTTACTACGTGACAGACCACTACGCCGGCTGCAGCGCCGTGCTGGTTCGCTTGTCTCGCGTTCATCCCGATGCGCTGCGAGACTTGCTCGGGATGGCTTACAAGTTTGTGACCCGCAAAGCCGTCCCCCGTTCGCCGGCGCGGAAGCGCCGCTGACGGAATCGCAGCGTTACCGCTCGATCCCCCGCAGCAGCGCGCTCACCAACTCTTCGCCGGCCTCGAGAGACGGAACGCTGCCCTGAGCTATCTGGGCGCTGCCGCCGCCGCGGCCGCCCAGCTTGGCGACCGCTTCCTTCAGGACGTTGCCTGCGTGGACGCCGGCGTCGGCGGAGACGGCCATCAGCGCGGCGGGTCGCGGTCCGGCAAACAGGGCGATGAAGCACGCGCGGGTCTGCGCCGTGAAGCCCTGGGCCCGCGAGCGCACTTCTTCTTCGGAAACTCCGGCGGCGACGCGCTCCACTACCGCACGCAGGCCGGCTGCATCGGGTGCGGTGGACGCGTAGAGTTCGCGGCCGCGCATTTGCGCCAGCTCGACGGCCGCTTTGCGGCGCGCCTTCTCTACGGTTTCGAGCGACTGCACCTGCGCGGCGGCCAGCGCGGGCGCTTCGTCCAGCGCGCAGGAGAACGTTCGTCCGATGCGGGCCAGCGCGTCGTAATCGGCGTGGGCTCGGCGCACGGCCCGCAGGCCGCACAGAAACTCGATCCTCAAGTTGCCGTGGACGCGTTCGAGCTTGCGGATCAGCACCGGGCCGATCTCGCCGGTCGCGCGCACATGAGTGCCGCCGCAGGCGCTGCGGTCCAGGCCCTCGATGTTGACGATGCGCAGCGTTCCTTCGCGTTCGGACGCCTTGCGCAGACCGGCCGCAGCGGAGGCGTCCTCAAACGAGACCGACATGGCCCGGTTCTCGAAGACGACTTCGTTGGCGCGCAACTCGGCGGCCGCGAGCTCGGTGTCCGCGAGCGAGGCGCCTATGTCGATTGCCGAACTCTCCGCGCCCAGATGGAAGCCGACGGTGGGGGCGCCATAGAGCTCGACCAGCACGGCCGAAAGCAGGTGCTGGCCGCTGTGCTGCTGCATGTGGTCGAAGCGGCGCGGCCAGTCGATCGCACAGGCGACGTCGCCGGTGGCGACGGGCGCGCTGGTGATGTGCGCGATGCGCTCGCCCTCATCGGCGACCTCGATCACCACCGCATCTCCGATGGCACCCGTATCGTGAGGCTGGCCGCCCGAGGCAGGATAGAACGCGGTGCGGTCCAGGTAGACGCGGCAGCCGCCGTTGCCGGTTTCGATGACGCTTGCGTGGAAGTCGCGCAGGTAGGAATCGGTGTAGTAGAGGCGTTCGGTCAGACCCACTCGAACGCGCCTTTCTTCCAGGCCCAGACGTAGCCGACGATCAGGATCGCCAGAAACACAGCCACTTCTGCCACGCCGAACCAGCCAAAATGCTTGAAGCGCACCGCCCACGGAAACAGGAAGATGGTCTCCACGTCGAAGATGACGAACAGGATGGAGACGATGTAGAACCGCACCGCATAGCGGCCCCGGGAATCGGACGCCGCGCGGATTCCGCACTCGTACGCTTCGAGCTTGGTGGAGATGGGCGCCGAAGGCCGCACCAGCTTCGCCAGGTACAGCACCACTACCGGAAACGCCGCCGCGAAGATCGCGAAGATGAAGATGGGGACGTAGCCGGCAGGCATAAGACCGAATATAACATGCCCGTGGCCCGTCGATTCACCGCGCCAAGTGCAGCCGCAGGCTGTAGACGGAGACCGGACCCCGGTCGTGGTTGTAGGCGGGGTTCTCGACGCGCTGGTAGTCCACGGTAACGGTAAAGACCTTCAGCGCCTGCCAGGAGTAGTAGGCTTCGACGATAGACTCGGGGCGGTAGTTGAGGCGGCCGTCGCCGATGCTGAAGCCCAGACCTCCGGCCGCGAGAAAGCTACGCTGGTCGCCGGAAATGTAGTTGCGGACCGCCGCCACGCCCACGCGGTCGGTCGCCCGCCTCCACCGGACGCCGCCGAGAGACACGCCACCACTGATCGAGCGGTCGATCTCGGTGAACTCCCAGGCCTCGGTTTTTCCGTCCGCCCAGCCGTAGCGGGCGAAGATCCCGACATCGTGCGCGACCGCCTGTTCCAGGTTCAGCCCGAAGCCGTATTTCAGCGTTCCGTTGCGGCGGGTAGCCGCGAGATCGGTTGTCCCGTTCGGGAGCATCGCCTCGCGGAAGGTTCCCCCGTCGAAGGTGTTGGCGAACGCGAGCACGCGAAGCGCGCCGGGTTGGCCGGCCGGACTGTAGCGGCTCTCCCACTCGACCACGTTGCCACGGTTCTCCGCGATTCGCGTGTCAAGGACGGACCCGTTGGCGACCGTGGACATCAATGCGTTAGCGGCGCGCAGCGACCACCGTCGCATGGTCAGCTCGGCAAGAACGCCCACGGTATAGCCGCGCGTGTCGGCTGAGTAGTCCCAGGCGCCGTTGTACATGATGGCCCAGTTGATGAACTGCCCGCGCGGATCGTGGCTGTAGGTGTTGCTGTCGAAGAAGTCCGTCAAACCGAACTTGCCGCCCGTGAGCGTCAGGCGCCGCACGGGTTGGGATCCGCCGACCTGATTGGGACCGTCGTCCACATGCTCGGTTTCGGAAGCGAGCGGAATCGTGTAACTCGCGAACGCGCGCGCGAGGTAGAGGGTTGGCGTAGCCTTGGCAACGCGCGGGATCTCGCCGTTGGTGAAGCCCGCGATGCCGGTGACGCCCCCGAATCCCTCGCCGCCGGCGTCTTCGGGATTGACTACGAACTGCCAGCGGCCGAAGTGCGCCGCCAGAAATGCGGTGGCGGTCAGCGAGACTCTGCTTTCGGGATGGTCAGGCAGGCTGTTAGGGCCTGAATAGAGAGCAAAGAAGCTGCCGTGGCGCTGTCCGATGGAGGTGGCCTGGAAGTGAAAGCTCCACCACTTTTCGGCCGCCGGCTGAGGCTGATCCGCGGCGTCCTGCGCGTGCAGCGCGAGCGGCAGAGCAAGGCAGCCCCAGGCGATGAATGTTACAAAACGGTTCACGTATTATCGCAGCCTCATCTTGCATAGTCGCCTTCAGTGCGCGTGCTTTGCAAACACGCCCGCCAGATCGGCCACATTATAGACCGCCCCCAGGCATCGATTCGGCACGAAAAGTGCTAAGCGGTGTTGCCCGCGGCGCGCGGCTCGGGGTGAACGGTGACGTCGGCCTCGGGCAGGATTTGCTCGATGGCGCGCTCGATCCGCTCGGTCAGATCGTGCGCCTCGCGCAGCATCTGGCTGCCGTCCACCAGCACGTGGACGTCGACGAACGGCCGCGAGCCCGAGTAGCGCACCCGCACGTGGTGGCAATTGGTCACGCCGGGCAGCGTCTCGACCGCGGCGGTGATCTTCCGGACCGC
>Ga0265316_10007272_pt1 | contig 10448 bp, 8 predicted proteins | sample 4522metaG_FD_202092 | JGI IMG/M metagenome (GOLD analysis project Ga0265316, IMG submission 202092) | Rhizosphere microbial communities from Carex aquatilis grown in University of Washington, Seatle, WA, United States - 4-5-22 metaG | ecosystem: Host-associated > Plants > Roots > Rhizosphere >...
GAAGCTCGACAGGCCGAGAACGTTCGCAAGATGCTGCTCGCGATGGTCAATGACGTTCGAGTCGTCGTCGTAAAGCTGGCCGACCGTTTGCACAACATGCGCACGCTCGGCTTTCTGAACGCCGAAAAGCAGCAGCGCATCGCGCGCGAGACGCTTGACATTTATGCACCGATCGCCCACCGCCTGGGAATGGGCTTGATTCGCGGAGAGCTGGAAGACCTGGCGTTCAGTTACCTCGAGCCCGAGGCATATCAGGAACTGCAGAAAACCGTCGTCTCGAAGCGCAAGGAATTTGAAGCGTTTCTGGGAGACTTGCAGGATACGATCCGCAAGCGCCTCGATGAAAACGGAATTGCCGCCGAAGTCGATGGCCGCGTTAAGCGCCTGTACTCGATTCACACAAAAAGTTTGCGCCAGCACCGCACGATCGACCAGATTTACGATTTGCTCGCCGTTCGCGTGATCACCGACACGATCCGCAATTGCTACGCGGCGCTCGGCGTGATCCATCAGGTGTGGCGTCCCGTGCCCGGCAGGTTTAAGGATTACATCGCGATGCCGCGGCCCAACCTGTATCAGTCGCTGCACACGACAGTGATCCACGCCGGGCAAACGTTTGAAGTTCAGATTCGCACACAGGAAATGCACCGCATCGCCGAGCAGGGCGTGGCCGCGCATTGGCGCTACAAAGACGGCAAGGACGTTTCCGACGCGGACGATCAGCGCATTCTGTGGATGCGCCAGTTGATCGAGTGGGTCAAGGAAATGCAGGAGCCGTCGGAATTCATGTCCACGCTCAAGGTGGACCTGTATCCCGAGGAAGTGTACGCGTTCACGCCGAAAGGAAAAGTGCTGGCGCTTCCGCGCGGCGCGACGCCCGTGGATTTTGCGTACGCCGTGCACACCGAAGTCGGCAATCAATGCATCGGCGCGAAAGTGAACGGGCAAATCGTTCCGCTGCGGCATCGCCTCACGAACGGCGATGTGGTCGAAGTTCTCACGCAGAAAGGCCACGTCCCCAGCCGCGACTGGTTGAATTTCGTTCGCACCTCGCGCGCGCGCAGCAAGATTCGTCATCACATAACCTCGATCGAACGCAGCCAGGCCACCGAAGTCGGGCGCCGCCTGCTCGAGCGCGAAGCTAGGCAGGCCGGGAAGAGCCTGAAAAAAATTCCCGAGGCCGATCTGCTGCGTGTCGCCGGCGAATACGGATGCGCGAAGCTCGAAGACCTTTTCGCCGATCTAGGCTACGGAAAATTCTCCGCGCGGCAGATTATTTCCAACGCGCTGGGCGAGCCCGTCGCCCCGGCCAAGCATGAAACGCCGGCGGAAGAAGCGGCGACGGGACTGGTTTCCACCGTCAAGCGCATGCTGCGCGTCGGCGACGCGACGCTGCAAGTCGGCGGGCAGGACGATTTGATGGTTTTTCGCGCCAAGTGCTGCAATCCGATTCCCGGCGATGAAATCGTCGGATATGTGACTCGAGGACGCGGTGTTGCCGTCCATTCCAAACTGTGTCCCAACGTTGAGAATCTGCTGTACCAGGTGGAGCGGCGCATCGATGTGGAGTGGGGAGGCGCCGCCGGTTCCACCTATCCCGTCACTTTATTGATTCGTACGCAGGACCGGCCCGGCATGCTTGCCGACATCACCAGCGTCATCAGCGAAACCGGCTCGAATATCCGCACCCTTGGAAGTCACCCCGATAACCTGCATGCCCGTATTGATCTGACCTTGGAAATTACCGACCGCAAACAGCTCGAACGCATCATCGCCAACATCCGCAAAATTTCCGGCATCTTCGGCGTTGAACGGCAATATAAGGTTTAAGTAGAACAGGCCGAAGCCTGTTCCACTTGAACCCTCCCATTAATCTTCGCGGCACACGCAGCCGCCAACTTCTCCCACCACGCGTACAATCAAAACATGCCCTCTCCCGGCAAGTTTTGCGTGTCTTGCGCCCGGCGAATCGCATTGGCCTGGCTGCTGACGTTCGTCCTGGCGTCTTCGGCGTGCAAACACAAGCCGCCCGTCGATACGACCGAGCAAGACCGTGTGGCGATGTGGCTGAGCGATGTCCCGGAACTGAAATCCCTGAATGTTTCCAACGCCGAGATTGGAGAACTCTCCAAGGCCCATGGCGCCGGCGTTTCCGATCCCACTTGTATTGCGCTGATCAAGCTGGCGCGCAGCCGCCAGATTCCCTTCGCGGAAGGACAACCGATCGCGGACCTGGTTTCCGCAGGATCGTCGGATCAAACTGTGCTGGAACTGGCTCGCCTGAATCAACTGGGACTTTGGGCGGGACAAGCGATGGTGCTGCGTCTCGCGGGCTTCTCCGACCAAGTGATTTTGGCCGTGGCGCGTCGCCGTTCGCAGGGCTTGCCCGTGCTCTCCGGCGAAAAACTTGGCGACCTGAAAAATTCCGGCGCGAGCGAAGCGACGATTCTGGACTTTATCGAAAAAGGAATCGGTGAAGAGCAGGCCAACGCCTATATCAAACAGCGCGAATACGCCGCCGGCGGTCACGGATTTGTGTATCAGGGACACCACCGCAAAAAAAGCTGACAACGCACCGAATCCGATTTTGCAGGAAACGTCCATGCAGGTATTCTTGTGTGTGAATGAAAACAAATAAATGCGCGCTCTATATTTTCGACGCGCGCGGAAATTGCGGGCGCCTTGAAAATTGAAATTGTACAGGCCGGAAATCCAGTCCTGCGGCAACCCGCGCGGCCGCTCACGGCTTCGGAAATAACCAGCCGTGAAATCCGGAATCTGATCGAGGCCATGCGAATCTGCATGCATGAAGCGCCGGGCGTGGGACTCGCCGCGCCGCAAATCGGGCTTTCGCTGCAGCTCGCGGTGATCGAAGACCGGGAGGAATATCAGAAGGAAGTTGCGGAAGCGCAATTGAAGGAACGCGAACGAAAGCCCGTTTCATTTCACGCCATCATCAATCCGGCGATCGAAGAAATCGGAGACGAAATGGCGGAGTTTTACGAGGGCTGCCTGAGCGTCGCAGGCTTCACGGCTGTCGTGCCGCGCGCGCGACGCGTGCGCGTGCAATGTTTTGACGAGCACGGAAAGAAAAAAACAATCGAAGCCTCCGGATGGTACGCGCGGATTCTCCAGCACGAAATCGATCACTTGCGGGGCTCGTTGTATATCGACCGCATGCGCAGCCGGTCGTTCAGCACGCTCGAAAACTGGACGCAATTCTGGAAGGGAAAGCCGCTCGGCGAAATCGGAAAAACGCTTGGGTTATCATCGGAACGATCCGGTTGAAATGAAGCAGGGTGGTTGATTTCAACCACATGCAACGGAACAATTCTTCCACTTTTTATCCTTCGTTACGGAACAATAATATTTAATTCTTTCGACACTTTTTTATCTTTGAGTAATGCCGGGCGCAACTTCTCCGGCATGCGGGTGTTTCTTCTAGTGTGCAGGCTCCGAGGAAAAATCGAGACCTGAGAATCGAAATCGAACGCTAGGATCAAAAGGAGAATCATCATGCGAATTACAAAAATCATTTTACAGAGTGCGGCTCTTATTGCCCTGGCGATGCCTGCCGCCTACGCGCAGCAGGTAACAGGGGCTTCCATCAATGACCGCAAGGAAAATCAACAGGATCGCATCGCACAGGGCGTGAAGTCCGGCCAGCTCACCGCCGGCGAAACCGCCAATCTGGAAACCAAGGAACACGCGCTGAACACGGAAGAGCACGGCATGCGCGCGGCCGACGATGGCCACTTGACCGCGGCCGATAAGGCCAAGCTCACGCGCCAGCAGAACAGGCTCTCGAATCAGATTTACAACAAGAAGCACAACGCGCGCGTGCAGTAATTGGACTGCCGCAAAAACGAGAGCCTCCGATTAAAACGGAGGCTCTCGTTTTTAGTAGCACAGGCTTCAGCCTGTCTTCTTTTGATCTCCGTGGCCGCGCCAGGAAATTCAAAAACAGACAGGCTGAAGCCTGTGTAACTGGACCAAAGCCACGAGCATCGGTAGAATCACTTCATCTTGCCCGGGCAAACGCGCGCTCGAATTTTCTTTCCCGCTGCCCTTCTCGCGGGGACATGCCTCGCGGCGGGTTGCACGCAGCCACTCGGCCCCGGTTTTTATTTTGCGGCGCGCCAGACTGAGATTCACGCTTCGCCCGGCACTCCAGACCGACTTCACATTCGCGTTGTCGATCGCCTGGAAAATACAGGGAATCGCACGCTGCGGTCTCTCGATGTCCGCATGCCGGAGCCGCCGAATTTCGGCGCACAAAATCTAAACGTCGCCGTCGATGGCAAAATGGTTTCGCCCGAACACGATTCCGTCGCGGACCGCCGCATGGTTCGCACGGCCTTCGATCCTCCGTGGGATCACCTCCAGCCGCGCGAAATTACCACGGAATGGGATCTGACACCCGGGGCTTCGGAGCGCGGGACCCTCGCCGTCTCCGCCGACGGATTTTATATTGCCGATGCCACGGCGCTGCCGCTTTGGCAGGCACCCAGCGGGCTTTTCGCAAGGGGCGGGTCCGATCCCGACGCGGAGATTTTGTCCATATATGCTCCGCCGGATTTTCGCATCCTCGCTCCCGGCAAGCCTCTCAAGCGCCGCCCGGATGACATCTCGGCCCCGCGCCGATTCCGCATCCAGCCCCACAGAGATTTTCTTCCTTATGTCGTCGCGGGACGCTACCAGGAGCAAGCGATCCGCTCGCACGATGGCACGGTTAGCTTCTGGACGTTTCGTCCACTGGACGCGCAGGCGGCGCACACGGCGGCCGCACGCCTCTCCTCCTCCGAGAAAGCGTTCGCGGATTTTTTCGGACCTGCGTCTTCCGGGAAAACCGTCGTTCGGATAGCCGAAGCCCCGGGCGATTTGCCGTCTGAGTTCAGCGCGGCAAGTGGCCCAGGGGGCGCGTCATTCCCGGAAGGCGTGCTGCTGGATTCCCGCGCAATTGCTCAGGGAGTCGCGAATGAAGCTGTTCTTCAGCTTTCCGAATATGAATTGGCGCGAACCTGGTTTGGCTGGCGCGTGCGTCCCACGACGGAAGCGCAGATCTTATTGGGTCGGGGAGTGGGCCTGTTCGGCCTGGTGATTGCCGCCGAAGCGCGCCAGCCCGACCAGCGCCGCCTCATGGTCGCTTTGCTTTTAGATCTTTATGACCAGGCGCGAGCCATCGCTCCCGATAGGCGTCTTATGGAGTCGGCGGCCGAATATTCGCGTGCCGAACGCATCTCGAACGGCTACCGGGCGGCGCTGTTTTTCGTGGCGCTCGAGGACTTCTGCGGCCATGATAATTTGCGCGCGGCGTTTCGCTATATCATTCGTTCCCGCGAAGGATACGAAACCGATTACGAGGAACTCCGTGCGGCGGTCGAATCGACATCGCATCAAGACTTGGCCGAGATGTTTCGCAGATGGTTGATTCAGCCCGGCGTGCCGGACGATTTTCGCGCGCGTTATGCGAACCCGTCGGCCGCCGGGCTTCAAACAAAGCGATGAAGTATTCCGCGCGGGACGCGCCAAAAATACCAGGAGGAACGTGTGATCGAACCGGTCATAACAGATCGCGGGCCAAAAGCCATCGGCCCTTACTCGCAAGCCATCCGAGCCAACGGGTTTATATTTCTTTCGGGGCAAATCGCTCTCGATCCCGCCACGCAACAGCTCATTGAAGGCGGCGTCGCCGAACAAACCGAGCGCGTATTGGAAAACCTGAAAGCCATTGTGGAAGCGGCGGGCGCATCGCTTCACCATGTGGTTAAGACCACTGTATTCCTCAAGGACATGAACGAATTTGCGGCCATGAACGAGGTCTATTCGCGCTATTTTGTTCGAAACCCGCCGGCACGCTCCACCGTCGAAGTAGCAAGGCTCCCCAAAGACGTGCGAGTGGAAATTGACCTGATTGCTTTGCTCTGAGATCGCGTGGATTGGGGGCGATTCTGGATGGATCGGAGAACGGCAAAGCCAATTCATGGTGGCATTTAGGTTCTGCAATTGGGTAATTTGTTGCAGACTGCACCGCTTTGGAAAAACCCGGTTCGAACTGATATCAAACGGGTTGCACCACCAAGCCAGCCGATTTGGCATCTAAATACAGTGGGGATTGGACTGCTAGAATCATCGCGTCCCTGCTGATCTTTATCGATGGCTCGCACGACTTTTTGCGGTCGGCCTTTTCGGTGGATTTAGTTTGAAAAGCTACGGTCTTGCGGTAGAGTTGGAAACAGCATCTGTCCCTGCCGAGCCTGTTTGGGGAGGCTATCAGTGCGATTCGGGAATACGATAATCCAGCCAGCTTCCGGCGACGTTGCCGGGAAGGCGGCTTTTTCCGCCTTGCGGGAGGCCTGGGCCGGATTTTCGTCCGCCAATCGCACCACCGGCCAGGCAAATCTGACTACCTTGCAGAGGGATCTCGATAAGCAAAATTGCCCGCCTGAATTGTACGGAATCATCGACAGTCTCAAGGCAATCCGCCAAAGGATTGTGACGAACACTCTGCTGGCTGGCTGGACCGAGTGGTCCATCTGCATTCTGATTGGATTAGTGGTAGCCGGGACGGTGAGCTCTCATCTGAATATCGTTTTAGCCCTGGCCCTCCTGCTGGCCGTGATTGGCGTTGCAGCGATCACTGTTTGGATCTGGCGCAACCGGTTGTCCACGTATGAGACGGCGTGTCGGCTGGACGGCGCTGCGGGCCTGCAGGATCGAGTTTCCACGGCGATTTTTTTGAGCGATTCGCGGGATCCACTTGGGATGATTCAGCAGCAGCGCAAGGATGCCGTCGCCCGTGTGGCAAAGGTGGATTCGCGCGCATTGTTTCCGCTGCAAATGCCCGCGACTGCCGTGCACGCTCTCGTGCTTCTCCTGGTTTTCGGCGGGCTTTTTGTTTACCGGATCAATCACCGAGCGCCTCTTGTTTCGCTGCTGCGTTCCACTGCGCGGTCCTCCCTGGTGCAATCGATTTTTACTCCGATCGTTCACGCCATGGAGAAGGACCTGGAACGGACCATCGCTCTGGTAACTCTGAAACCCGAGCTGCAGCCGGATGAAGTTCGTCCCGGCGAAGCTCTGCCCGTGGCGGACGATCTCTGGCAGCCTGCCGAAGAAAAAGCCCCTGACACGAAGGACGCCGAGCCACAGGAAATGGCCGACGAGCATGGCGATCAGCAAGGCCAGCCCAAAGGGCAGGGCAATCCGAACGCGATGCCGCCCTCGGATGAGCAACAGCAACAGGGCGACCCCAATGGGCAACCCCAGGAGGGCAAGCAATCGGATGCGCAGGGCCAGCAAAGCAACCAGCAATCGCTGACCAAAGCAATGATGGACGCGTTGAAAAAAATGATGTCGAATCCCAAGGACCAGCAAAAAGGAAACCAGCAGCAGAATCCGCAAAACATGCAACAGGGAGGCGCGCAGCCGCCGGGCGCGACCGAAAGCGACAAGAAAGGCGACTCGAAAGGCAGTTCCGATCAGAAACAAAATGCTTCCAAGAGCGCCGGCAGCGGAGCGGGAAGCCAGGAAGGCACAAAAGAAATGCTGAAGGGTCAGCCGGCGAAACCGGTGAACGCCGTGCCGGATCGCGTGGCGCTGGAAGCCAGCGGCTACAAGGAACAGACCCGCATGCGGGTCGATACGGAAACCGGGACGGCGCATATGGCTACGCAAGGCGCGTCGCCGCAGACCGAGGCTGTGATTAACGGCGCCGAGCAGGAAAATATTCCCGCGCGCTACCGGCTGTATGTGCAGCGCTATTTTGAACATGCGGACAGCGGTTCGCACTAAACGAATTCCAGAAAATTTTTAACGTCAATCCCAAGGATGGGTTCATGACAGCTTCGGTGGGAACAGAAGGCCAGAAGAGCAATCAGCCAGCCGCGCCGGGCCAGCCCCTCGGTCCGCAGGCCGAATTTCTTGCCGAAAAAATGGGCGAAGTCCGGCGCGAGATTTCCAAGGCGATTGTCGGACAGTCGGAAGTGGTCGAAGGGGTGTTGATGGCCCTTTTGGCGGGCGGACACGTGCTGCTCGAGGGCGCGCCCGGCCTGGGAAAAACGATGCTGGTGCGAACGCTGGCGCAGGCCGTGGCGCTGAAGTATTCACGCATTCAATTCACGCCCGACCTGATGCCCGCCGATGTGATCGGCACGTCCGTGGTGCAGGAAAGTGGCGACGGAACGAACACGCTCGGTTTTCAACCCGGCCCGGTATTTACTAATCTGTTATTGGCTGATGAAATAAATCGCGCGACGCCCAAGACGCAATCGGCGCTGCTCGAAGCCATGCAGGAAAAGCAGGTGACGGTCGCCCATACCTCGCATCAACTCGACGAACCGTTCTTCGTCATGGCCACACAGAATCCGCTCGAAATGGAAGGAACCTATCCCCTCCCCGAAGCGCAACTCGACCGGTTTCTGTTCAAGCTGCGCGTTCCATTTCCGGGACGCGCCGATTTGAACGATATTCTGGACCGCACCACGGCGGGAACCACCGTGCAGGTGCACCCCGTCATCAACGGCCCGCAAATTATGGAGATGCGTCGAATCGTGCGCACGGTCCCGGTGGCTCCGCATGTTCAGGAGTATGTCGTGAAGCTCACGCTGGCCACACATCCGGAAGGCCGCGAGAATGCTCTTGCGACCAAATACATCCGGTACGGCAGTTCGCCCCGTGGCGCGCAGACGCTGATTCTTGGCGGGAAAGTGCGCGCGCTTCTCGCCGGGCGCTTCAACGTCAGCCTGGAAGACATCAAAGCCCTGATGCTGCCGTCTTTGCGCCATCGCATCATTTTGAACTTCGAAGCCCAGGCCGACGGACGAACCACCGACGATTTGCTGGAAGAGATTGCCGGCAAGATCGGCTAAAGCCGGCGTCCCCGACGCACGAGAGGTAGGCGGCGTTGCGCTGCAGGATGCGCGCCGAAGGGAGAGCTTTCTCTTTGTAACCCGATGGCTACGAATTCCGCGCTGCTGCTGGATCGCGAATTTCTGAAAACGCTCGAACAGGTCACGCTGCTCTGCCGGACAAACCTGGCAGGCGCGGTGGGCCCTGAGCACCGTTCGCGCACGCGCGGGCCCGGCATGGAATTCGCCGATTACCGCCGCTACAGCATGGGCGACGATCCCCGGTCGCTCGACTGGAGCGCCTATCTGCGGCTTGGAAAACTTTTCCTGAAAATATACGAGACCGAGCAGCACATTCCTGTACGCATCTTGCTGGACCGCAGCGAATCGATGGATTGCGAATCGCCCGGCACGGCGGAATCGAAATTTTTGTACGCGCAGCGCCTCGCGGCTACGTTTACCTATCTTGCCCTGCTGCATCTGGACACCGCGGCGGTGATTCCGTTCGCCGACCGGTTGAACAAACCACTGATTGTTTCCGGCGGGCGCGACAGATTATGGCCGGTTCTGGAATTTTTGAGCGGGCAATCGGCCGGTGGCGGAACAAACCTTTTTGGGTCCGTCAAGGAATTTATGGGAAATTTTACTTCGCGCGGAATCGTCATTTTAATTTCCGATTTTTTTGACGAGCAGGGGTGCCAACGTTCCGTCGAAATGCTCCGCTCCGCCGGACACGATTTCGTTTTGCTGCAGGTGCATAGCGCCGAGGAGCAGCGGCCCACCGCTTCCGGCGAACTGATCCTGGAAGACGTCGAAACCGGAGCGCAGCGCACCGTGGAATGTTCTCCGCAAAGCACGGCGACATATGAACGCAGATTTCTGGAATTTTCCTCGCGACTGCGCAGGCTGGCTCTTCGCAACGGTGGACGGTACGCGCGCGCCGTGACCAATATCCCTTATCAGGAATTCGTTTTGAAAAGCCTCCGCAGCGGGCAGGTGCTGGCGTGAACTGGATGACGCTCAGTCCGCTGGAAGTCGCCGCGATCTGGGCGGGCCTTGGAGCCGCGGCGCTGTGGCTCTATTTGCATCACAGGCGTCCGCAACGCCGGAAGGTTTCGACGCTGCGTTTCTGGGCGAGCGTACAGGCCGTTTCACAGCCGCGCCGAAGGAAGGTTCGCGAACCCTGGGCGCTGCTCGCGCAGGTTCTCTTTATTTTGCTGCTTCTGCTGGCGCTCGCGAATCCTCGTTGGGGGATCACAACCGAGGGCCGCAATGTCGTGATCCTGTTCGACACATCCATCTGGTCGCAGGCGCGCCCGGCTGGCGAAACTCCCTGGATCGATCGGGAGCGCGCGGAAGCTTTGCGCGTGATCGACTCATTGCCGGCGGCCGACCATGTTTTGCTGCTCCGCGCGGAGGCCGATGCGCCGCCGATCCTGCCGTTCACCACGGACCATGCGGCATTGCGCCGCGCCATCTCCGGCGTTCAGTCTTCGAGCGTGCCCACCGATGTTCCTCGCGCCCTGGATATGGGACGGGCAGCGCTGGCCGGCTCGCGTCGCGGGCTTCTCGTGTATGTTGGGCCGGGCTTGCTGAGCG
>Ga0265316_10007274_pt1 | contig 10447 bp, 4 predicted proteins | sample 4522metaG_FD_202092 | JGI IMG/M metagenome (GOLD analysis project Ga0265316, IMG submission 202092) | Rhizosphere microbial communities from Carex aquatilis grown in University of Washington, Seatle, WA, United States - 4-5-22 metaG | ecosystem: Host-associated > Plants > Roots > Rhizosphere >...
TGCCTTACGGCACGTTCTGGGCAAACTACTTCATGTCGTATGGGCCGGGTTGGACCGGCCACACCGTCCTGCTTCCACGTGGAGCCTACAATGTGTATTGGTCCCTGTGCGTGGAGGAGCATTTCTATCTCCTCTGGCCCTTCTTCCTGTTCATGGTCAAGCGAGCCCGCGTGCGCGTGGCGGTCTCGCTCGCGGTGTGCCTCACCCTCCCGGTACTTCGCCATCTCGCCATTGCCAGCGGCTGGGACCAACCGCTGGCTGTCCACTTCGCCTCGCACTACCGGCTCGACAGTATTCTCTGGGGCGGCTTGGCCGCGCTGTTGGCTAGCCGGATTGCCTGGCGCGACTCGACCCGCCGGCTGCTGTTGGGCGCCGGGGCGGTTTTCATTGGACTGCTGGTGGCAACCAGCACCATGTCGGTTCGCCCGGTCGGCCGGCCCATCGGCTTCTCCGCTGGCTTTTCCCTGCTGGCACTGACCACGGCCATCCTTTTGCTTGAACTCACCCGGCGGCCGAATACCTGGCTGTGCCGCACCCTCGAATTCCGGCCATTGGTTGCCGTGGGTCGCGTCTCCTATGGCATGTATCTGCTGCACCTGCCGGTGATGGACCTGGGCATGCTCCTGCTGTTCGCGCTGCCGCGCCGGCCAACCATCCTCAATCTCGGTCTAGCCATCGTCTTCTTCTGGCTCATCACTTTCACCGCCGCCCAACTGCTGTACCACCTGGTCGAAAAACGCTTTCTCGCAATCAAAGACCGATATTTTCACTAACCCGGTCTAGCCGTCGCATGCGTGGAAACCGGCGGCGGAGGCGGCGGAGGCGGCGGGGGTGGAGGTAGGGCTTCGCTCGGGGGCGGGGGCGGCGGCGGAGGCAGAGGGACCGGGCTCACGCACCCCGAGAGGTCGAAGATCATGAATTCCAGCGCCTTCTCCTGCGCAGAAAGACCGGTCCGAGCGGAACAGCAAGTGGGAAATACCGTGCTGCCGGTGGAAGGATCTCCCGGGAAGCCGGTGGACGCGGAATCGCTCACGTGCATACCGGTGTATGCAAATCTCCCGCATTGCTGTGCTTCGGGTGCGCCTATCGGAGTGTTGAAAGAGAAGTAGTGTGTTGCACCCGCTGGAGGTGCTGTGGCCGCGGTCTCGTAGATCCATCGCTGCGACGGCGGAGTAATTGGGCTTACCGCGGTGTACTTTACCCCTTTAGACAGGTCCAGTTGACCATTGGGGTCAAGCGCGTTGACATTTCCAAGCCAGCTAGCGAACGCAATGCCCTTTGGGAACGATTGATCAATCAGGGTAGGCCTTGGATCTGGTCCCATCAGCGCAATCGACGTTGACCAGGTTGCTACGTCGCCGAAAGTTGACGGATAACCCGCAAACGACTTGATCCACGCCCAGTGGTAGTGTTCGGCAAACACGCGACCACCGGCATTGACGTACACCTTCATTCGATCAACCGCGCCTGGATTCGAAATGAAACTCTGACCTACGGGGCTGTTTGGGTCCACTACGCTCCCGCCACAGTTGAGCAGGATGACGTCGTACTGGTTCAGGTGAACCTGGCTGTCCCAAAGATTCGTCGTGGCATCAGGAAACGTCGCGGTGCTGCCGCTGACCTGATTGCAGGTGTCAGTCCCTTGTGACTGATTGTACAAGGAAATCGAGCCCGAGCCACCGGGTAAACTGAATTCGGATGCATCGACACCTATCCGGCGAAGAAGACACTGCAAGCGCTCGGTAATGGTGGAGTCGGTGACTTGGGCACCATTGACGAGACTGTTTGGATGGCCATTACCAGCCGCTACGGCGATCTTGGGTATGCTGGTGTACTGACCGTTGTTGTCGCCATCGCGGATATTCCTTGGTAGGCGCAGCAAACTTGCCGGTGACGTCTCCAAGATCGGATTGTCTGCGCACTGATTGGTGACCATCGCGGCAGGAATGATGACCTGACGTCGCCACTTTCCGAGTTGCATAACCAACGGGAAATCGGTGCCCCACGGCACGTTGTTGAGGACAAAGTGCCCATTGGTGTCGGTCAACGCAGTTGCAATCGGCTGGCCAGACACCTGGGTGTCGCAAGAGGCGCAGGTCACACCCGCCGGGATCGGGTCCAGCGGCGCGTTCGGTACGGACACGATCACGTTGTACAGCGAATTCATGCCCGCGGGGTCGTACACCGTGCCACTGATGCTGGTCGCGACCCCAGCGTAGCAATCAACTTGGTTCAGGCACAGGTTGCCACAGCGACAAATATGGGCCGCATTACAGGTTGTGCCGGCCGGGCACGTCGTTGGGCAGCTCAGCGTCCCGCCGCAAGCGTCACCGATGTCGCCGCAGTATTGCTGCACGCCATTGGGGTCGTTGCAGGTGGCTTTCAGGCAGTCAGGCCCGCCCAGACACACGTTCTTGTTGCTGCTGCACACCCAAGCGGTGCCAGCAGCCGAGCAGTCCGCGCCGCAATCGAGCGGGTGACCGCAGCCGTCGCCGATGGTTCCGCAGTACTTGCCGCCCGAGGCCGGCTGACAGGCCAGTGGGGTGCATATCCCTGGAGGTCCCTGGCACAAGCCATTTTGGCAGATCCATCCGGCTTTCGCGCATATGGTTCCGCACTGTTGTGTTGATCCGCACGCGTTGCCGATGTCGCCGCAGTACTGATCGCCGTCTGCAGTTATGCAGCTCACTGGCAGACAGCCACCATCGGTGATGCTCGGGCCGTCGCTTGCATCCACACCATCGGTTGCCAGGGGGCCATCGGAAGTGGTCGTCCCGCCTGCTTCACTCGGGCCGTCGCTTCCAGCAACACCGCCTGTTGCCAGGGGGCCATCGGTAATAACCGGGCCGCCCGCTTCACTCGGGCCGTCGCTCCCATCCACGCCGTCGGTTGCAATGCCGCCATCGGTGACACTCGTTCCGCCGGTTACACTCGGGCCATCGCTTCCAGCAACACCGCCTGTCCTTAGAGGCCCGTCTGTGACAGCTGCCCCACCGGTGGCAGTGGACCCATCGTTTCCGCCCACGCCGCCGGTTGCAGCGGGCGCATCGCTGTTGCCCGCATCGCCCGCGTCCATCCCCGTCGTGCCGCCGGTGCCCGCCGCGCCGCCGGTACCGTCCGCGTTCGCATCATTGCCGGTAAGCCTCACATCGCCGACAGAGTCTGGTGCGTGGGTAGCATCAAGCTTGGCATCAGCCGCATCTCCGCCACGGGCCACACCATCGGATGTTCCGCTGTCGTAGGTCCCCAGCGCGTCTCCGCGCACTGACGCTGCGTCTGTCAGATCGCTGGGAGTAAATGGCGTCAGGTCATTAGAGTTGCGCACGGGATCCCGGCAGGTGCCGCCGCTGGTGCAGGTCTGGCCCGCAATCGGGCATGTCTTGCCAATGCACTCACGCGCCAGAAACAGCTTGAGCAGCATCGACTTGCCCTCGACGAATCCCACGATCGCCGTCTCGCTGACCACTGCCGTGGGACCCCGGTACCCGCTGGCGACGATGGTGATGTTCCCTGCCCCGTCGCCAGTTTCCACCACGCCCACGTGCAGGGGCAGCTTGTAGTCACTGATCAGCGAATAGGGCGTGACCGGGGTTGTCCCATTCGCGGTGATCGCCACGTCCACTTTGTCCAGCTCGTCGGGAACCACCAGGTTGCTGTCGATTTCCACGACCAGCATGGTGCGCTGCCTGCCCGAGCACCCGCCCACTGCCAGTAGCGCCGCCAGCCCGAAGAGAAACCGTCTACCCATGGCAGTCACTTCCCCACCGGAATGCAGCCATCCAGCCCAGACGGGCAGGTGCCATCGCGCCCCGGGCTGCCAGTCGACAACAAAACTGCGGTCACCACTGCCGCAACCACCACCACGCCAATGCCCGTCCACAGCCACCAGCGCGTGCCAGACCCAGACGCGGCAGCGCTTTCTTCACTGGCGGGTTTCTGGCCCAAGTCCAAAGCTGCCTGCGCAGCGGCCGGTTTGTCTGCCGGTGGGACTGGCGAGGCGAGAACTGGCGCGGCCACGGGAAGCTGTGCCGGTGCTGCCGCCGGCGGCGCGCTCGGCTCAGGCGGGACTGGCGACGCGGACGGCGGCGCCGCCGGCCCGGGAGCCACAGGTGACGCCGGGCTCTCACTCGGCCCTGCTGGCGCCCAGGGCTTCCGCTCGAACGGGTCTTCCCAGATCCCAGTCAGCCGGTCGGCTTGTGCCGGCGATGCCCCCGGCTTCTGCGCCGCTGTCTTCGCTTCGGAAGCTGTCTCCAAGTCCTTGATCTTCGCTTCGATCATCTCGCGGTTGGGCGTTGCTGGCCTTTCCCGCAGAAATGCCTTGTACGCAATGATGGCTTCCTTGACGTGGCCGGCCTGGCGTTGCGCCTGCGCCACATTGAACAGCAGGGCAGCATCGCCCGACAGCTTGTAGGACTTCTGGAATCCCGCGACGGCTTCGTCCCACTGGCCCAGATTGAACGCGCGCAGGGCTTCCTCGTATGCCTGTTTGGCCGCCACCAGATCTGCGCTCGGCGGCGGCGCCTCGGATGCGGGCTTCGCTTTGGCCGCGTGTGCTGACTTGCCACCTGCCGCCGAAGCAATCCCGCCCTGGCCCACCATCGCAAGCGCGATCAGCAACCCGAGCACCCAGTGCCGCCAGCCGAGATCTCTGTCCTTCAGTCCGGGCATTCTTCCGCCGTGTTTTCTGGCAGAGCGCGAGATATCGTCGGCGGTCCGAGCCATGTGCCGCAAGCTAGCCCCGACGCCATGATAACGGCAGCAGCGCAGGCCGGCAAGAAGAACGCGCAGGGGCTGGCGTCCTAGAAATCCAGGCCGGCGGCAGGAATTGTGCAGGTACCGGTGTAGTAGGTGCCCCACCACCATATCTCGGCATAGTCATGCGGCCCGGCGGTAATGTCGATGACGTTGTAGCCAAGGGTCTTGGCCGCAGGAATCGGCATGGATGCGCAACCAACGGGACTTCCGTTGATCGTGATGGTGCGGCCGTCTGTGCCATAGCAAGCCCAACCACCAGTGATGCTGTCGCAGGTCACGAAACATATCGCGCCCGTGGTACCGAACTTCCCTGTGTGGCCGGGCGACGGCGCCGGCGCGAGCGGGGTGGTGCCCGAAACCACCCTGCAATCCCGTGGTGTAGCAGCGGACGACCCTCCGGAATTGGCCGAGCTACAAACGCCGCCAGCGTTTTGGGCAGAAACCTCATAGTAGTAAGTAGTCCCATCGGTGACGTTCGAGTCGACGTAGCTAGTGGTAGTCACTGCTGTCTTGATGACCCCGAAGGCCCCTGTGGTCCCGGTCCTGCGCGAGACTGTGTACGAGGTCGGACCGCCGGTCGAGGCGGTCCACGACACCGTCACTCGCCCAATCCCCGCGGTGGCCTGGACGTTGCTGGGAACCGACGGCGAGCTGCAGGACACAGCCGGCCCAGCAGCGGGAGTGGAGTTGCCAGACATACAGGTGCCACTCGCATTGCTGGCGCTGACAACGTAGTAGTAGGTCATGCCGGCAGTCAGGCCTGTGCCCAAGTCAGTGAAGCTGGCAGCGGTCTGGTTGGTGCTCACGGCAGTGAACGGTCCGCTCGCGCTCGTCGCGCGCGACACTGTGTACCCCGTAGCAGCGTTCACGGCATTCCACGAGACTGTAATGTTGCCATTGCTGCTATTCGCGCTTGCCGTAACACCGGTGGGCACGATCGGCGGCGTACACACCGGCGTGGCGGAAACCTCGGTCGAATTCGGTGAGGCACAGGCGCCATTGGCCGTGACCACGTAGTAGTACGTAGTCCCGTTCACCAACGCCGGGTCAGTATCGACAAATGTGGTCGCGGAGGTGGTCCCGGCGGAGCTGTAACCGGCGCCGCTGATCGTGCTGCGGCCGATGCCGTACGAAGTGGCCCCAGCAGCAGCGGTCCAGCTCAGCGTCACCTGCCGGTTGCCTGCTGTGGCGCTCACGCCGGTCGGCGCAGCCTGGGCACAGGTCGCAACTGGCATGGCGAAAACCTCGGTCGAGTTGGGTGAGTTGCACGTGCCGTTGCTGGCGCTGACTACGTAGTAGTAGGTCGTTCCGTTGCTGGCCGTCGAGTCTGCGTAGCTGGTCCCTGTCGGGTTGGCGATGCTGCTGTAGGCACCGCCGCTGACGGTGCTGCGCGAGACGGTATACGACACCACGTTTCCGGTCGTCGGGGCGGTCCAGGAAAGCGCGACCTGGTTGTCGCCCGGGGTTGCAAGCAAATTGGTCGGGACCGACGGCGGCGTACACACCGGCGTGGCAGAAGCCTCGGCGGAGCTAGCGGAGCTGCAGGACCCGTTGCTGGCGCTGACAACGTAGTAGTAGATCACGCCGTTGCTGACATTGGTGTCCATGAAGCCCGTGCTGGTTAGCGTGGCAACGGGGGTATACGGACCGCCGGCTTTCGTGCTGCGCAGAACCTGGTACGAAATCGCGCCGGCGGTAGAGGCAGTCCACGCGAGCGCGATTTGGCCATCGCCTGCCGTGGCTAGGACATTCGTGGGCACTGACGGCGGCGTACACTTCGGGGTGGCAGGCACCTCTGCGGAATTGCCTGAGTTGCACCTACCGTTGCTGGCCGTGACCACATAGTAGTAGGTGGTCCCATTGACGACAGTAGCATCGGTAAAGCTGGCGGTGCTTGAGATGGCCACCAAGCCGTAGCCGGAACCTGAGGTCGTGCTGCGCGAAATGCGGTAGGAGACTGCCCCTTGCGGTGCGGTCCAGGTCAACGCCACCGAGCCATTGTTGGCCACGGCGGTCAGGTTGGTCGGCGCAGCCGGCGGCGTGCAGGTGGACGATGCAGCAACCTCGTTCGAGTAGACGGAACTGCACGCACCGTTGCTGGCGGTGACCACGTAGTAGTACGTCGTCCCGCCCGAAACATTGGGGTCGGTGTAGCTAGTGCCCGTGATGACGGTGGCTTGGAACAAGTAGCCTGTCCCGGTCGTGGTGCTACGGGTGACGGAGTATGAGGTGGCGCCAATCGACGGCGTCCAGGTAAGCAAGACTTGGCCGTTGCTCGCTGAGGCAGTCAACGTGGGCGCGGACGGTGGAATGCAAGGACCAGTCGGCTTGACAAAGGTTTCCAGCGAGTTGCCCGATTCGCAGGTCGAGATGGTATTCACGGAAGACACGACGTAGTAGTAGATCGTGTCGCCGGTCAGGCCGGTGTTGACGTAGGGAGGGGCGGTCGTCGTGGGCGGCTGGCCCTGTGTCGCGTACCCAGATCCCGAGATTGGGCTCTGCTTGACGTTGTAACCGGTGGCCCCGGCAACCAGATCCCAGGAGATGGTGGCCTGCTGAGTCCCTGCCAGTGCCGCGACATTCGTGGGCGCCGCAGGAAGCACGTATATGACGTCGACGGGACAGGCGACGCTCGAACCAGTGCAGGTCTCGGCCGGATCGCAATGGCTTCCGTCAGTGGAGGCACGGCAGGTCGTTCCGGGCGGAGCCATGCCGTCAGCCGGACAGTCGGGGCTCGCTCCCGAACAACTCTCGGCAAGATCGCAGGCACCCGCGGCTGGGCGACAAAGCGTGCCCAGGGTCAGGACGACATCGGCCGGGCAGAGGGGGCTGGTACCGGTACAGCTTTCGGCGATGTCGCACAGACCTGCGGCCTGGCGGCAGACGGTAGTTGTGGGCGCGTACTTGTCAGGCGGACACGCGGCGCTGATGCCATCGCAGACCTCGTCCACGTCGCACGGACCCACGGCTTTGCGACAAACGATACCTGGGGCTGCCGGACCAGCAGCGCTCCAGCAAGGACCGCTCGGAAAATCCGCCGCAACATCCCGCGCGGCATCCGGGACGTAGCCAGGCAAAGTGTCTGATGAAAGATCAGCGGCACCGTCGGGCATCCAGACGGAAGGTGCGTCTTTGACAGCACCCAGATCCAAGCCGCGGCCGGCCTCGGCGTCCTGAACAGGCGACGCGCCGAGTTCCGCGCCGGCATCGTGCTGAGTCGGCTGCAGGTCAAGGCCCACGCTGCCACCCCCGTCACTCGTGGAAATGTTCGCATCCGTCTGGCCAGCGCTGCCGCCAGAACCGATCGCGTCCTCATGCGAAGCCGTCGCCGCGTCCGCAAATTGCGCCCGTTCGCTGGGATTGGCATCTGTATGCACCGACGCTGCGTCTGTCAGATCGCTGGGAGTAAATGGCGTCAGGTCATTAGAATTGCGCACGGGATCCCGGCAGGTGCCGCCGCTGGTGCAGGTCTGGCCCGCAGTCGGGCATGTCTTGCCAATGCACTCGCGCGCCAGAAACAGCTTGAGCAGCATCGACTTGCCCTCGACGAATCCCACGATCGCCGTCTCGCTGACCACAAATGTGGGCCCCTTGTACCCGCTGGCGACGATGGTGACGTTCCCTGCCCCGTCGCCAGTTTCCACCACGCCCACGTGCAACGGCAACTTGTAGTCAGTGATCAACGAATAGGGCGTGACTGGGGTTGTCCCATTCGCGGTGATCGCCACGTCCACTTTGTCCAGCTCGTCGGGAACCGCCAGGTTGCTGTCGATTTCCACGACCAGCATGGTGCGCTGCTTGCCCGGGCACCCGCCCACTGCCAGTAGCGCCGCCAGCCCGAAAAGAAACCTTCTACCCATGGCGGTCACTTCCCCACCGGAATGCAGCCATCCAGCCCCGACGGGCACGTGCCATCGCGCCCGGGACTGCGGGTCGCCAACAAGATTGCAGTCACTACCCCGCCAACCACCACCACGCCAATTCCGGTCCACAGCCACCAGCGGCTACTAGATCTGGACGCCGCAGCTCTTTCTTCACTGGCGCGTTTCTCGCCCAGGTCCAAAGCTGCTGTGAGTGGGGGCGGAAAGACCTGCACTGGCTCGGCCACTGGCGCTGCCGCGGGTGGCACGCTCGGCTCAGGCGCGACTGGCGACGCGGACGCAGGCGGCGGTACTGCCGGCGCTGCAGCCACAGGCGCCGCCGGGCTCTCGCTCGGCGCTGGCGCCCAGGTCTTCCGCTCGAACGGGTCTTCCCAGATCCCGGTCAGCCGGTCGGGTTGTGCCGGCGACGCCCCCGGTTTCTGCGCCGCTGTCTTCGCCTCGGCTGATGCCTCCAGGTCCTTGATCTTTGCTTCGATCATCTCGCGGTTGGGCGTTGCTGGCCTTTCCCGCAGAAATGCCTTGTACGCGATGATGGCTTCCTTGACGTGGCCGGCCTGACGTTGCGCCTGCGCCACATTGAACAGCAGGGCAGCATCGCCCGACAGCTTGTAGGACTTCTGGAATCCCGCGACGGCTTCGTCCCACTGGCCCAGATTGAACGCGCGCAGGGCTTCCTCGTACGCCTGCTTGGCCGCGACCAGATCTGCACTCGGCGGCGGCGCCTCGGCTGCGGGCTTCGCTTTGGCCGCATGTGCTGACTTGCCCCCTGCCGCCGAAGCAATCCCGCCCTGGCCCACCATCGCAAGCGCGATCAGCAACCCGAGCACCCAGTGCCGCCAGCCGAGATCTCTGTCGGCCAGCGCGGACATCTTTCCGCCCTGATTCTTGGCGAATCGGGAGATATCGTCGGCATTCAAATCTTCTCGCGACACGTCGGATTCCCGTAGCCATGGTAACGGCAACAGCACCGGCCGGCAATAGCGAACGCCCAATTCACTGGAGCCATCGAGTAAGGAAGAAACCCACCTGCGGTCGGTCGCCCTAAAACTCCCCGTGCACGCCCAGCGACGGTAAGACAATGCGCTGGCTGTCCACGACGATTGGGCCCGAGGGAATATTCTGGCCCATGTCGAAAATCTGGCGATTGAATGTGCAGTTCACCATTTCGAGGTAGACATCCAGCACGAACTTGTTGAACAACAGCCTGCGCTCTGCGCGCAAATCGATCTGATAGTAGGTGGGCAGGCGAACGAAGCTCTCGGCATCGCTGTTCCTGATGAGCACGGGACGTCCAGTGTTCAGGTGGGCGCGGCCACCAAAGGTATTGCGGCCGAGCCGGTATCCCAGTACCAGATTGAGAATGTGGCGCTGATCCCAGTCCGAGGGTCCAATCACGCCGCCGCCGAGGGCACGCTGGTTCTGCGAAATGGTGTAGGCCAGCCAGCCGTGCAAACGCTCACTCGCCGGGCGGCGAATCAGCAACTCCGCGCCGTAGGACCGCGCGTCCCGCCGAACCAGAAAGTCACTCGCCAACAGATCCGGCCAAAACACAGTCGGATCGCGCAGGTCGGTCAGCACGTAGCGCTGCACGTAGCCGGTCAGCTCGATTTCCACGCCGCGCAGTCGCTTGGTCCCGGCGCCCAGCGATGCTTGCCATGAGGTCTGCAGTCCGTAAAGCGCCAGCCCGAAATTCTCGGCGGCCGGGATCTGTAACGGCAGGCTGGGCGCTTGGCTGAAACGGCCCCCACGAGCCTCGATCCAGGTCAGCGGTTCGACAAGCAGGCGCACGCCCAAGCGCGGTCCCACATCCG
>Ga0265316_10007276_pt1 | contig 10447 bp, 6 predicted proteins | sample 4522metaG_FD_202092 | JGI IMG/M metagenome (GOLD analysis project Ga0265316, IMG submission 202092) | Rhizosphere microbial communities from Carex aquatilis grown in University of Washington, Seatle, WA, United States - 4-5-22 metaG | ecosystem: Host-associated > Plants > Roots > Rhizosphere >...
CAGAAGCGAGACTTTCTCCGTGGTATAAAATATCAGCAAAACTTAAAAATATATTTGAATCAGAAAAATGGCGTCCGATGACTGAAGCTTTGATATTAATCATAACCGTTGTTATTGTCTATTTTATTATTTATTTGCCATGGCAGCAAAATACGGATCTTTTGGCAGTTTTAAAAATAGATAATGAAGGGAAAATAGGTACGATTGCAGTTTATACCAAACCGCTTAATGAGTATGGCATGGGTTTTTCTGAAAGTTTGGAACATATCTCACAAACAGCTATCAATTTGGCTTCAAATACAAGTGCTTCGTCAGAATTAAAACAAGGATTATTTAATGCGGTAGATAAGGCTTTTGTAAAGCAATTGGAGATTAGTCCCAATGATGCTCGTTACAGATTATTTTATGGGCTCTTTCTTTCCAGATTTGGTTCGTATGATAAGTCGATTGAACAATTACAAATAGCCCAAAAACTTTCCCCTAATAAACAGCAAATGTATTTTGAACTAACAAGCAACTTTATGGCTGAAGGCAAACTAACAGAGGCGGTCCAAATAGCTAAGACGGCTTATGAACTGGAACCCTCTTATACAGACGCCAGACTTATTTATGGTTTAGCCCTACTGGCTTCAGGCAACAATCTTTCAACTGAAATTTTAAAAGGCATACCAGAATCAACAATAGTTTTTGACGACCGCTACATCAGTGTACTGTTGACTCTCAAAAAGTTTCCGGAAATTATTGCGGTGGTCAAAAAGAGAATTGAACTTGATCCAAGCAATCTTCAGCACTACATCACTCTGACTGCCGCTTATTTGCAAGCCAATCAGAGAGCCGAAGCTATCCAAACTTTGCAAGAAATTGAAAAATTAAATCCGGCCACCAAAGATAAGATGGAGTATTATATAAGTGAAATCAAAGCTGGGCGCAATCCGTAATCCACAGGCCTATTTGCAATTGTGAGAGCAGTATGCTATACTAGCTGGGTGAGTGCGGCAATAGAGATTGCCACACAAATGAATGTCTGCGAAAACGCCCTAGCAATAGGGCTTTTTCGTTGACCGACAAATCTTCTTATTATTAACTTTGGCTAAAAACAAAAACATGCTGTTCCTGCGTTAGGTCATAAGGATAAGGCTCTTGGAACAGCAGTTTTTGTTTTTAGCCTTTCCGTCTCCTATCTTGTTGAAAGTAAGAATAGGGTGAGTTATTATAACTATGTGTCGTGGCGTGACCGGCGGTTCGCACTCACATAGACATTTGTTTTGGAGATCGCTTCCGCCGGTCGCGCAGCGACATAAAAATAAAAAAAATAATTAAAAAATATTTTTTAATTATTTTTTTTATTTTTAAAAAGTTATCCACATATTTTTGTAAAAAATCATTTACTAAAAGTTTTATTAGAGTGATAATTATAACAGGTCGAACGTTCCGAAAAAATTTTGTTCGCCAGCTGGCGGAAAATTTTCATCGGAGTAAGCGCGCTTAAAAAAATAATCTCATTCCGATCTCGTTTTTTGCGGGAAAGGAACCCAAATAAAATGGCAGCAAAGAAAAAGAAAGCAAAGAAAAGAGCATAGTTCTCTCCCGATTCTGATTTTATCGGAATCGCGGATCTCTGATTTTGATTTATTTAAATCAGGGTTTTCCCACTTAAGCAAAAACCGCTCTCATGCGGTTTTTGCTTTTAAATTTATGATGAAAAAAGCCAACAATTATGCTATTATAAGCCCACTATGTCATTTTTGGGTAAAATATTTGGAGACCAAAGTAGCCGTTATATAAAGGAAATATCACCTTTAGTTCTTAAAATAAATAGCTTTGAAGAAACTATTTCTAAGCTGTCTCCTGAAGAATTAAAAGCAAAAACTTTTGAATTCAAAGAAAGATTGGGGAAAGGAGAAACATTGGATGAAATTTTGCCAGAAGCTTTTGCTTGTGTGCGGGAAGCAGCCAAAAGAACTTTAGAGGAGAGGCATTTTGATGTCCAACTTTTAGGTGGCATTGTGATGCATCAAGGCAGTATTGCCGAGATGCGCACTGGAGAAGGCAAGACTTTGGTCGCCACTCTGCCGGCTTATCTTAATGCTTTAACCGGCAAGGGAGTGCATGTGGTGACCGTTAATGATTATCTATCTCGCCGTGATACCGTTTGGATGGGCGAAGTTTATGATGCACTTGGATTAAAAGTAGGCGTGATTGCCCATGAATCTTCTTTTATTTATGATCCGGACCACAGCGATAAAGACAAAGAAAGAGATGAAAAAGGTTCTTTTCATATTGTGCATGAATTCTTAAAACCTTGTAGCCGAGTGGAGGCTTACGAGGCTGATATTACTTATGGCACTAACAGTGAATTTGGTTTTGATTATTTGCGGGATAACCTCGAATATAAATATGAAAATGTTCGGCAAAAAAGGCATAATTTTGCCATTGTTGATGAAATCGATTCTATTTTAATAGATGAAGCTCGAACGCCACTTATTATTTCAGCGCCGTCGGCAGATTCTGATGTTTTATATAAAAAATTTGCGCAAGTGGCCGATAAACTTAAAGAAGATGAGCATTATACGGTAGATGAAAAAATGAATGCGGTGCTTTTAACCGACGAAGGTATTAGTAAAGCCGAAGAAATTTTAGGTATCCAAAATATTTATGCCGTAGGTGCTGGAAGCACTGTCGGTACTGGTAGTGCCGAAGGAGGCATAAAATTGATACACCATCTAGAAACGGCAGTGAAAGCTAAAGCTTTGTACCACATAGACAAAGATTATGTGGTTAAAGAAGATGAAGTAATTATTGTTGATTCTTATACCGGCAGATTGCAACCAGGCAGGCGCTGGTCGGAAGGTTTGCATCAGGCGATTGAAGCCAAAGAGAACGTGAGTGTTCAAAAAGAAAGTCGCACTTTTGCTTCCATTACCTACCAAAATTATTTTAGAATGTATGAAAAATTATCAGGTATGACTGGTACAGCCATTACTTCTAGCGAGGAATTTTATAAAGTTTATGGACTTAATACAGTCGCTATTCCTCCAAATAAAACTCCAGCCAGAGTTGATAAAAATGATCTTATTTATCAAACTGAAAATGGCAAACTTTTAGCCATTGCCCGAAAAGTCAAAGAACTTCAAAAAAAAGGCCAGCCGGTATTGATCGGTACTATTTCCATTGAGAAAAATGAACTGCTAGGGGAGTATTTAAAAAGAGAAGGAGTAAATTTTGAAATGTTAAATGCCAAAAATCATGAAAGGGAAGGAGAGATTATCGCTCAAGCCGGCAGGCTCGGGGGAGTAACAGTGGCTACTAACATGGCTGGCCGAGGAGTGGATATAAAATTAGGCGGCGCCCCTTTTGTAAAACAAGCTTACGAAGAAGTTAAAAATTTGGGCGGTCTTTTTGTTTTGGGTACCGAGAGGCATGATGCTCGACGCATCGATAATCAGCTTCGTGGCCGATCAGGCCGCCAAGGGGATTCGGGCGAAACCCAGTTTTTTGTTTCCATGGAGGATCATATTATGAGAGTCTTTGCCGCTGATACGGTTAAAAATATGATGGGCCGGCTTGGTATTCCGGAAGATGAAGCCATTGAAAATAAACTCATTACTAAATCATTGGAGAGCGCTCAGGAAAAAATAGAGGGTTTAAATTTTGATGCCCGCAAGCACATCCTGGAATACGATGATGTTTTAAATTTTCAAAGAAAAACTTTTTATGAACGCCGCCGAAATATTTTAGTCGGTGATGAAAAAAATGTTTTAGATTATCTAGAAAAAATATCGGAAAATGTTTTACCCGAAATCAAAGAGGCTATTGCCAAAAAAAGAACTGAATTGGGAGCAGAAAATTTTATCAAAGCTTTTAGAGAATTGAGTTTGCAAACTTTTGATATGTTTTGGGTAGAACATTTGGAAATGATGGATTATCTGCGGGGCAGTGTGAATCTGCGCGCTTATGGCCAGAGAGATCCGTTGGTAGAATACAAAAAAGAAGGTTTGAAACTCTTTAAAGAAATGGAAGAATCAATTGAGAATGCTATTTTAGGCACTATCACCAAAGTAGATGATTCCATTATTAATCTAGCCGCTCAAAAAGAAGTGGAAAATCAGGCGCTTAAAATAACAAGCGTTACTGACGCCACACCCGCCTCCGCTAAAGCTACGGACGGGCAAGGTAAAAATATCGGTCGCAATGATCCCTGTTGGTGTGGTTCGGGTTTGAAGTTTAAAAAGTGTCATGGCAAATAAAAGAGATGTTTGACAGAAAATAGTATCTCTGATACTATGCGACGCAGGAGAGTACTATGAAATGTCCAGTAATTGGAAAGGTCGGAGCTTTGAAAATGGGCGAGACCTGGAAAAATGGCTATTCGACCGTTCTTATGAACGGCCGGAAAGAAAGCCTTTTCTTGTAACAGGTCGGTTCAGCGAATTTGCAAGGAAAGTAATCCTTGCTGTCAACGAAGAAGAGGCGGAATTTCCCAATACCAATTTCTCTAAGAGTTTTCATTACAATGTGAGAACTTACTTGGAGAATTTAGGTGTTCCTGCTGGTGGTCTTCGTTTATATGGTTCGGTTGGGAGTGAAGCGGATGTTTTCTACTTCACTGACGCACTGTTTTATATTTCTGGGTGTGAAAGTATTGCTTCTCTGGACTCATTCCTTGCCAAGAACATCGTAGCCTTGAGAGACTTTTGGATTGAAACATCCTCCTCCTTTGTTTTTACGGAGGAAGAATTTCAGTCATGCATTTTCCGTCACAAATTACTCATAAGCAAGTATTTGCGGGAAACGGAAGATGGCGAGAAGACTCTTGGCATCTGGGTTTTGTCGGAGGATTACAAAAAAACCTGGGTTTCTGGACGAGAAGTTTCGTGGTCAGTAAACGATCCGGATAGGCCGAGTCAGAGGCCAGAAAACCATTTTCTTTTAACTCAATGGCATTTGCCACCGCATCGCCGTAAAGAATTGGCCAAGCGCATAGCTTTAGCGCTGGCCAAACAGATTTGTGGCTATACCACTTTGCCCGCTACTTCTTGAATAAAAGGGAGTAGCGGGTTTTTGTATGATATAATTCCATCGATGAATATTTTTAATACAGATATTGCGGAACTTATTAAATTAGTTGGCTATTTCGGTATGTTTGCGATTGTTTTTGCTGAATCCGGAGTTTTTTTTGGTTTTTTTCTGCCAGGCGGGTCAATGATTTTCACGGCTGGTCTTTTGGCTTCGCAGGGTTTGTTTAACATTTATTGGTTGGTTTTTTTGTTGGGTTTGGCCGCTGTTCTTGGAGATAGCACCGGTTATTGGTTTGGCGCCAAAGTCGGTCCTAAAATTCTTAAGAAGGAAGATTCCATATTTTTCAATAAAAAATACGTAGAAAGAACCGAAGAATTTTATAAAAAATATGGGCGAATGACGGTGATTATTGGGCGTTTTGTGCCAATTGTCAGAACTTTTGCGCCGATTTTAGCCGGAGTAGGGAAGATGAATTATCGGAAGTTTTTATTTTATAACGTTATTGGCGCTTTTCTTTGGGCAGTGGGGCTGGCTCTTTTGGGTTTTTATTTGGGAGTATCAGTGCCGGGGATTGAAAAATATATTTTCCCGATCATTATATTGATTGTGGTTCTCTCGGTTTTGCCGATAATTTTTAATTTGATATTTAAAAAAAGAGCCTAGTTTTCCACTAAGTTAACTTTGGTGGTTTTTATTGTGTTAAAATATAGGAACAGATTGGGGAAAAAACAGTTTCTCTTCTGTTCCTGTATCTTAAAAAATAATTGTTCAGCCTATAACTTTAAAAAAGTGGCCAATTTAAAATCACCAAATGTTTTAATGTTCGGGTGGGAATTCCCGCCATTTAATAGTGGTGGTTTGGGGGTCGCTTGCGAAGGTCTTTCTAAAGCCTTAGCTTCCAGTGGAGTGCCATTAACTTTTGTTTTGCCTTTTAAAATTCCAATCTCAGCTCCTTGGTGCAAATTTGTGTTTGCTAATGAATCTTCGGAAACTTTGGATGATACTCAAATTAGAAAATTATTTTCTGGTTATCAAAGTCACAGCTATTTTTCCGGAATCAAAAAATATGGTCTGCCTGAATTCATATCTGGAGATTTGATTGAAAGAGTAAGGGGTTATGCTAAAGCGGCTCCCAATATTGCCAGAAAAAATAAACATTCCGTTATTCATGCCCACGATTGGCTCACTTATCCAGCGGGTATTGCAGCCAAAGAAACCTCTGGAAAACCTTTGGTGGTGCATGTCCATGCCACCGAGTTTGACAGAAGCGGTAGTGACAGCGTAAACAAAGATATTTACAATATTGAACTTGAGGGTTTTAGGCGAGCGGATGCAATTGCTGCCGTTTCAGAATGGACCAAAAAGAAAATAGTTAACAAATATGGAATTCCGGCTGGCAAAGTGAAAGTGGTTTATAATGGCATTGAATTTAGCAACAACGGGGCTGTGATCGAACAAAATTTGGGTAGATTAAAACAGAACGGAGCCAAGATAGTTTTATTTGTTGGCCGGATTACTTTGCAGAAAGGCCCGGATTATTTTGTATCAATGGCGGAAAAAGTGCTGGCACACGAGCCGAACACTTTTTTTGTGGTCTCCGGCAGTGGTGATATGGAAGGGGAAATGATAAGACAAGTGGCGAGCCGCGGACTATCTGCCAAATTTATTTTCTGCGGATTTTTGAGAGGTGAAGAATTAAATAGAGTTTATAAAGCCGCTGATATTTTTGTGATGCCTTCAGTGTCAGAGCCTTTTGGTTTGGTGCCGCTGGAAGCCATGATTTCGGAAGTGCCGGTACTAGTCTCTAAAGAATCTGGAGTCAGTGAAATTCTGGCTAGTGCTTTGAAGTCTCATTTTTGGGATATTGATGATATGGCTGATAAAGTGATCTCTGTTTTACGTCATAAAAAATTGCAAAATCATTTATCGGTCAATGGCCGGGAAGAAGTGAAAGCTATCCACTGGAAAACAGCCGCTGAATCTTTAATTTCATTATATAATTCCTTAGACAATGCCTTCAGTATGTTTTTACTTCCAAGTGCACCAGCCTTTGCGCGTACGCAAGTATCGGATTTTTGATGTTGGTCAAAATAGCTCTTATTTTAACGATGAAAGCGGTACTAATTTAGACAATAAAGCTATTATTGAAAAAGTGGCTCGCAAGTGTTATTTGCCAGCCAATAGCGTTCTCTTAGAAAATATAAAAAATAATCCGGAATTTAAAGTCAGCTTCAGTATTTCTGGAGTGGCTTTGGAGCAATTTGAAAAATATATGCCGGAAGTAATTGATTCGTTTAAGGCCTTGGTGGAGACCGGCAATGTGGAACTGCTTTCAGAAACTTATCATCACTCTCTGGCTTCTATTTATTCGCCGGAAGAGTTTGAGAGCCAAGTTGGTCTGCATCGTAAAAAAATTAAAGATTTATTTGGCGTAACCCCTTCGGTTTTTCGTAATACCGAACTCATTTATTCGAATGAGATAGCCAAAATGGTGGAGAAAATGGGCTACAAAGGCATTTTAGCGGAAGGGGCTGACCATATTTTGGGTTGGCGCAGTCCAACTTTTGTCTACAAACCAACTGGTACCGATAATATAAAACTGCTTCTCAAACATTATCGTCTTTCCGATGATGTTGCTTTCAGATTTTCTCAGAGAAGTTGGGAAAGCTGGCCACTGACAGCGCCTAAGTTTGCCGATTGGATTTCTTCTCATAATGGCAATGGCAATACTATTAATCTTTTTATGGATTACGAAACATTCGGGGAACATCAATGGGAAGACACAGGCATCTTTGAATTTTTACGCTATTTACCTGGAGAGATTTTAAAAAATCCGGACAATAATTTTGCCACTCCTTCGGAAGTAATCGACCGCTATGAAGCCAAAGGAGAATTAGATGTGCCTTACTATGTTTCTTGGGCGGACACGGAGCGAGATTTATCGGCTTGGACAGGCAACGACTTGCAAAAGGAGGCACTAGAGACTTTATATGCTTTAGGCAAAGAAATAATTCATATTGATGATCCAGAACTTTTGGAAGATTGGCGCCGTTTGCAGACTTCCGATCACTTCTATTATATGTGCACTAAATGGTGGAACGACGGCGATGTCCATAAATATTTTTCGCCTTACGAATCACCCTATGAAGCTTTTATCGCCTATATGAATGTCATGCAGGATATGCGTCTGCGCCTTGACACTGCCCAAAAAAATCAAGAACACGACGTTTCTCTCCACAAAGTCAGACCGTTAAGGTTTAGTGAGGTGTAAATAACTCACCCCAACCCCTCTCTTACAACAAGAGAGGGGCCAAGAAATATTATGCCAAAGTGTCAAAGGGCACCTTTGACACCATCTAATTAATCTTATTTTAAGCCATTATTTGATATTACTGTTTACAAACAAATAAATGTTTTAGGCACACACATTTGGCGGATTGATTAGCTCATAATTCTTAAGGAATTCGTTGGGTGTTTTGCCGTTCAATCCGCAATGCTCTAAATCGTTGTAGTAATCATTCCATATTTTCATCTTCTTTTGCAAATCTGTTGAATTTTTGAATTTGTATTTTTCATAGAATTTTTCTTGATCTTCTCGATGACTTCTTTCCACCGCTCCATTTTGAGCCGGTTTGCCGGGGTCAATGAGGTAGTGGATTATGTTGTGCTTGGCGCAAAATTGATCAAGAGAGTGGAGATTTCTTGAAGAAAGATCGGATCGTCTGTATGAGCCAAAATATCGGTTGGTAAATATCTGACCATTGTCTGTTTTGATGGCCAAGATTTTGTGTTTGAACTTCTCCATTACAATCTTTAGAAACTCAACTGAATGAAAACTTGATTGTTCCTCAAACACTTCCAAATGCCTCCATCTTGAAGCGGTATCAATGGCGGTATATTGGTAATATCTTTTGCCTGCAACGCGTCCTGGCACGTATTTAACATCAATCTCGACCAGTTCCCCAGGTTTTCTCTCGACCTTGATGTATTTGTATGAAATCTTTTTGACTCGATACTTGCGTACCAAGTTTTCTTTCTTCAAAATCTTTCCGATGGTTCTTGGGTGTATACGTATTCCTTCCTTTTTCAGTTGCCAGTGTATTTTTAATGCACACTTTTTGGTTTTCTTTCTAATTGAAATCACTCTTTCCTTGATCCAAATCGGAGTCTCATTTCGGTATCTCTTTGGCTCTGTTGATTTGAGTTCAAGTGACCAATCTCCGTGCTTCTTGCACATAGCTAGCCATCTCTCCAGGCTTCGTTTGCTGTGTGGACAGACCTTTGCCACATCGACCAATCTCACTTGTCCATATGCTATGGGCAGGACCCACCTCAATCTCTCTTCTTTTATTGTTTTTGCCATATGTATTGCCATTAGGCCATTCTAGGCCAAAACCGCCAAAAGAGTGTGCACATTACCAAAAATGCTTGACAAATTATATTAAATAGTATACTATATAAGAGGATCAAATCGCGGGGTTATGGCCCACGTCGCACGACCCAGTGCGTTAAAACGGGCGGTAAATAAGAGGAGAAGATTTTATGCCAGGTTGAACAAGCAGCAAAAAATAGCGTTGCGCCCCAAATGCGGGAGTCCACACGGACCCCGCATTTTGATTTATATAAAATTAAACTTTGTATTTAGACAAAAACTTTTCTTTAAAATCAAAAAAAGTATTATTCAAAATTGACTCACGAATTTGAGACATTAGATTGTTCAAAAAATAAATATTGTGGATTGAAGCCAGAGTGGCGGCCAACATTTCTTTGGAACGAAAAAGATGGGAAATATAGGCAGTAGTGTAGTTTTGACAAGTATAGCATCCGCAGTCCACCTCAATTGGTTCAAAAATATTTTTATATTTAGCATTCATAATATTTATTTTGCCGTATTTGATATAAAGAGTGCCATTACGCGCTAGCCGAGTCGGCGCCACACAATCAAAAGTATCACAGCCGTTTTCCACTCCCAAAATTAAATCAATTGGCTCCCCTACTCCTAAAAGATGCCGAGGTTTTTCGGCCGGCAAAATTTCATTGACCCATCGGACTGCATTGGCCATATCTTCTTTCACAAACGAACCACCGATGCCAAACCCTCCGAAATCCGTTTTACCTATGACATTGGCGCTTGCCTTTCTCAAATCTTCGTAACGGCCACCTTGGACGATGCCGAAAAGATGTTGCTCAAAAACCTCACCCCTAACCCCTCTCCTAGGTGCAGGAGAGGGGAAAGGAATTGTCTCGAGAACAACTCTCGGACCGCGACTGGCGGGAGAGTGAGGAGATTTTTCAGCAGAAAAATACTCCGGTTGTTCGAGAGATAATTCTTTCCCCTCTTTTAGCTGGCGAAACTCAGTGAGACAACGCTCCGCCCAGCGGTGAGTGCGTTCCATCGCCTCTCTCAAATATTCTTTGGAAGCGTGGG
>Ga0265316_10007277_pt1 | contig 10445 bp, 9 predicted proteins | sample 4522metaG_FD_202092 | JGI IMG/M metagenome (GOLD analysis project Ga0265316, IMG submission 202092) | Rhizosphere microbial communities from Carex aquatilis grown in University of Washington, Seatle, WA, United States - 4-5-22 metaG | ecosystem: Host-associated > Plants > Roots > Rhizosphere >...
ATCCTTTCAACGCGGTAATCCGTGGCATTCGCGGCCGCGGTAATCCGTGGCATTCGTGTTTTATTACGATTATACTTTCACCAAGAGTACGCCGTGGCCCTGCTTGCCCGCTATCTTTCACCGACTCAGATCGTGACCTTGAGGAGCCGCTCCAAGGAGGGGGCAATCCGCGAGTTGACCGGAACGCTCCCCCTGGCGGACAGGCACGTGGATCCCGAAATCGTCATTGCGGCTATCCAAGACAGGGAAAGAATCGTGAGCTCCTGGATCGGCCCCGGCATTGCAATCCCGCACGCGCGCCTGCCCGAGTGGCGGGGGATCGAAGTGGCGGTGGGCAGGAGCCACAGGGGCGTGGGCTGGGATTCAAGCGATGGAAACCCTGTCAGCCTGATCTTCCTCATCGTGAGCGGCATCGACGACCCCGACCAGCACGTGCTGCTCCTTGCCGAGATTGCCCGCACTCTGCGGGACCGCGCCCTTGTGCAGCTCATCCTGACTGCGCGCACGGCAGCGGAGACATGGCGTCTCCTGACCACGCGCGGCTACGGGGAGCAGGACGGCAAGCCGGCCAGCTCCGCAAAAGTAAGGCTTTCCCGGCTGCTGTATGCGCACGCGCTTTCCGTGGCGGAGGAGGTCAAGGCCAGCGCCGTCGTGCTGCACGGAGACGCGGTGGGCAGTCTCCGCTTCATCGAAGACATACCATCGCAGATCCAGCTCATCCTCATCACCTCGGCAAAAACGGACGTCGTCGCGGACCACGCCCAGGTCTCCCACGTGGTGCAGGTGCCCTTTCCCACGATGAACAGGTCGGATCAGGTGGAGCTCGGGCTGCTCTTTGCGGTCTCCCGCGGCCTGCTGTCGCGCGGTGACATGGTTGTCAGCCTCTCGGGAGTCCCTTCTTCCGGGTTTCTCGATACCCTCCTCGTCATCGACGTGGGCCGCGAGTTTCCCACCGTCTTCTCAAAGGCAGGCGCCATGCCCCTCGGAGACGTCGAGCCCCAGGTTCTGGAGAAGATCCTGCAGCTTGCAACGGACATCGCGCGGGAGGGCCGCGAGGGCCGGCCCGTGGGAACCACCTTTGTGGTGGGTGACTACGACCGGGTGGTGCAGTACTGCCGACAGATGGTCATCAATCCTTTCCGAGGCTACGGGGAGGAGGAGAAAAGCATCATGGACCCGAGCCTGGAAGAAACGGTCAAGGAGTTCTCGACGATTGACGGGGCATTCATCATCCGCGGGGACGGGGTGATCATGTCCGCCGGCACATTCCTGCGTCCGGAAAAGGCGGCAGTGAACCTCGCATCCGGTCTTGGCTCCCGGCACGCCGCGGCCGCGGCCCTTTCCCAGATCACGGCCAGCGTCGCGGTCGTGGTGTCGCAGTCCACCGGCAGCGTGTCTCTCTTCAAGGGCGGCGGTCTTGTCATGGACCTGGAGAAGACGAGCCCGGCTGCGCGATAGTATGTCGATGCTCGTGGTCTTCAGGGGCCTGCCGGGCACGGGAAAATCCCACCTGGTCTCGGCCCTCGTCAGGGAAAAGCCGGGATTCCTCGTCCTGAGCCGCGACAGTCTCCGCGCCAGCATGCTCCTGCACCCCACGTTCGGTCAGGAGGAAAAGAACCTCGTTGACGATGTGATCGTGTCCATGACCGAGTTCCTTCTGGCGCGGCAGCGTGACGTCGTGATAGACGGCATGGCGCTTTCCTCCGCGTACCGCGTGGAACAGTTCGCTCGCGCCGCGAAATCCCGCGGCGCAGAGTTCCGCATTATCCAGTGCGTGTGCGCCGAGAAAACGGCGCTGGACCGCATTGCGCAGGGCAGGGGCGCACACCCGGCAGGAGACCGGGGGGAGAAGCTGTACCTCGAAACCAGGGAGCGCTTCGAGCCGGTTCCCCATCCCTTTCTGACCGTGGACACGGATGAGAACACGGCCTTTTCCCTTGCCCTGATCCTCGGCTACCTGTCTCCCGTATGATAGAGTCGACTGGTGGACAAAGGCTTCATTCTCCACTCCTCTGAGCGCACACGCGCCGGCCATACGGAGCTCAACCTCGTGGGCAGGCTGGAGTGCGGGGACACCTTTGCGATCGTGGAAAGAAGGATGACGCCCTTCTTCTACGTGCGGGACGCGGATTTTTCCCTTGCCCAGTCTGTTGCCGCGGGAAGCCCGGGCACGGCAACCTTCATTCCTTCTGACCGCGCGACCATGGGCGGAGCCGCGGTGCGGCGGGTGGAGACTCCCACGACTGCGACAAGCCAGCGGCTGCGGGACGCGCTGCATCAGGCCGGTGTCAGGACCTACGAGGCGGACGTGAAGCTGTCCACCCAGTTCCTGATGGATCACCATGTGCATGGCAGCGTGGCGGTGGAGGGAGAGTGGCGGAAAGGCCGGCGGGTGGGCCGGATCTATGAAAACCCGAAAGTAGAGCCGATAAAGGCGGAGCCTCGCCTCACGGTGCTTTCCCTCGACATAGAAACGGATGCGCGCGCCGCAGTGGTGTACGCGGTGGGCCTGGCGTTTTTCGACCCGGCCCTGGGCACGACACGGGGGGAGATGCTGTTCAACGGGCCCGGTCCTGCATCGGCGCAATGCTTTCCCACGGAAGAGGCGATGTTGCACGCGCTCCGCGCCCGGATCGTGGAGCTGGACCCGGACATCATCACGGGCTGGAACGTGGTGGATTTCGACTTTCGGGTGCTTGCCCGGCGATTCGCCGCGCGCGGGGTGGCGTTCGACATCGGCCGCTCGGATTCAGCCGCAAGCTTCCTGGATAGGGTGGACACGGACGGCATCACGCGCTGGAATCGCAGCAAGGCCATCGTGCCCGGGCGGCAGGTGCTGGACGGGCTGTGGCTTGCGCGCATGGCAGGCATGGGTCTGGAGGACTATCGACTGGAAACCGTGGCGCAGAACGTTCTGGGCCGCGGCAAACGGATCGACGAGCTTCCCGGAGAAAGCCGCACGGCAGCGGTGGAGCGGCTGTATCGGCAGGAGCCGGAAAACCTCTGCGCATACTGCCTGGAGGACACCCGCCTGGCCCTGGAGATACTTCAGAAGGAGGGCCTCCTCGACCTGGCCATCCACAAATCGCTCCTCATTGGAACCTCTCTTGAACAGACCTCAATGAGCGTGGCCTCGTTCGAGTTTCTCTACATGGAGCACCTGCACGAGCGGAGAACAGTGGCGCCGACGCTCGGCGTGGACCAGGACGCCCTGGACCGCGCGCCCGGCGGCGGCATCATCACGCCGCGCGCGGGACTGTACCGCAGCGTCCTGGCATTCGACTTCAAGAGCCTCTACCCGTCCATCATCCGCACGTTCAATATCGATCCGCTCACCAGGGTGAGACCGGTATCAGCGGACAGTGACGCTGAGGCCGGCGTTCTGGACCAGGAGCCCATCACGGCCCCGAACGGCGCTGCCTTTCGCCGGGAGCCGGGCATCCTCCCCGGCATCCTGGACAGGTTCTTCGAAAGCCGCGAGGCAGCGCGCCAACAGGGAGATCGCCGGGCAGTGTACGCCTACAAGATCGTGATGAACTCCTTCTATGGGGTGCTGGGCACGCCGGGGTGCAGGTTTGCCGCCTCTGCCCTTGCAGGGGCCATCACGACCTTCGGCCAGCATATTCTGTACTGGGCGCGCGACCAGGTCAGCGCAAAAGGCTACGAGGTCATCTACGGGGACACGGACTCGCTGTTCGTGCTGAGCGGCGCGGACAAGGACGCACCCGTGGAAGAAATGGCCTCTGTCGGCGGGGAGCTGGCTCTCTTTCTCAACGGCCGACTCGCCGACTACCTGCAGTCAACCTACGGAGTGGCTTCGCGGCTGGAGCTGGAGTTCGAGGCGATCTATCGGCAATTCTTCCTGCCGCCCATGAGGACGGCCGGCCCATCCGTCGAAGATGCGGACGATGATTTCGAAGCCAGGGGCCGGGCAAAAGGTTATGCCGGCCTGCATGTCTCGACCCGGGAGGGCATTGAGTCCCAGGCCCTGGAGATCGTGGGCCTGGAAGCGGTGCGTCACGACTGGACAGCGCTGGCCCAGGAGCTGCAGCGGGAGCTTCTTGACCGGGTGTTTCACGATGCAGGGGCGGAAGAGATCGAACGGCGGCTGCGCACCCTGCTGAAGGATCTGCGCGCGGGCAGGCTGGACGGGAAGCTCGCCTACCGCAAGTCCCTGAGGAAGCCGGTGGAGGCATACACGAAATCATCGCCGCCTCATGCGCGCGCGGCAGCCCTCCTGCCGCCGGAAGAAAGATCCGGCATCATCCGCTACGTGTGGACGACCGAAGGTCCCCAGCCGGAGAGCAGGCTGACCGCGCGTCCCGACTACGAGCATTACGTGCAGAAGCAGGTCAGGCCGATCGTCGAATCCCTTGCTCCCTATATCGGGCTGTCCACGCAGAATCTTTTCGACTCGGGCGGGCAGCTGGGGTTGTTCTAGACCCGCGGGGATAACAGAGTTTTATGGACCATTAACCTCGCGTCTATGGGAAGCGGGTGCGGCAAGGGATACGTTCAGCAGCATGAGAGGAGATCACATGAAACGACTCATTCCCCTTCTGTTCCTGGGGCTGCCGCTGGCGCTGTTTGCGCAGGGCCCCAAAACCCAGGAGACCACGATGTTGAAGGGCTTCGGGCTCAACGATTCGCAGATTGCCCAGGTATTCGACATCCAGGACAAGACACGGGCGACAGTCAAGCAGGATACGGTTCAGCTTCGGCTCCTGCACGCCCAGATGGAAAAAGCTCTTCTGCCTGTCACGCCCAACATGCAGGACGTCAACGGGTACATCACCCAGATCGCGCAGACGCGTACTGATCTGATGAAGACATTCGTGGGTGCACGCGTGCAGGTCCGCCAGATCATCGGTGACGACAACTTCCCCGCCTACACCAAGTTCATCATGCGCGGCTTCAGGGGGGGTGAAAGACGCGGCGGCATGGGAATGCTTCGCGGCGGCCCGGGAGGACCGATGGGGCAGGACGGGCCCATGATGGGCAACCCGAGAGCCAGCGGCGATCTGAGCCAGTAAAGCAGGAACACAGAACGCGGAACGCGGAAGGCCTGCTCCCGCGGCCGCGGTACTCCGTGACATTCCGCTGTGCGAGGATTTCCTGGTCCATAGTCGCTTACCCTCACGAAATCGGGGAATTTAGAAGTGCCTCTTCTAAATTTCTCAAAAACGTGAGGGCGGCGACGCGTCGTGCCGGTTTTGACGGTGCGCCCCGGTTGCCCCCCAGTACATAATCTGATACAGTACATAGGACATCTATGCTGTACTTCATCGCCATCGTTGTCATTTTCGCGTCTGCGCCGTGCGTATTCGTCACCCTTTTCTTTTTCACGGCACCGTATGGAAGGCATTTCCGGCAGGGCTGGGGGCCGTCGGTTTCCCCGCGCGCCGGCTGGATCCTGATGGAGCTGCCCGCGCTCGTGGTCATCGGGGCAACGGTGCTTTTCAGCGGCCGGACCGTCAGCCCCATGGCACTTTTGCTCCTGGGGCTGTGGGAGATCCACTACCTTTATCGGGCATGCCTTTTCCCTTTCCTCATGAGGCAGAACGGCAAGCGCTTCCCTATCGTGCTTATCCTGTTCGCCGCAATTTTCAACAGCCTCAACGGGTATGCAAACGGCACGTTCCTTGCGAATGCATCGCCCTTCCCCGCGGACGGACTTTTCGCGCGTGTGCGGCTGTGCGTCGGGATTGTCCTTTTTGTCGCTGGATTCCTCATCCATGTGCGGGCGGACCACAACCTCCGCAACCTCCGCGCGCCGGGAGAGGGCGGCTACAAGATCCCCCGCGGCGGGCTTTTCGAGTACATCGCCAACCCCAACTATTTCGGCGAGATCGTGGAATGGACAGGCTTTGCGCTGGCCGCGTGGTCCATACCCGGGCTGGGTTTTGCGGTGTTCACCGTGGCCAACCTGGTCCCGCGGGCATATTCCAACCGGGCCTGGTACGTCGCCAGGTTCCCCGACTACCCGAAGGAACGCAAGCGGGTCATCCCGCTCCTGTTCTGAAAAGCCCTCATCGATCCCCTTCCTCTTTCATCCTGACAAGCTCACGGGTGGAAAGCATGCCGCAGGCCGCGGAGATATCCTGGCCCCGGGAATGCCGGATGGTGGTCATGATCCCGTGCTCGCGGAGATGCGCCTCGAACTGAACCATCGCCTCCCGCGGGCTCGGGGCCAGCGGCGTACCAGGGATCGGATGGAAGGCGATGAGGTTGACCCGGCAGCGGATCCCGTTCAGGATCCGGGACAGCTCCCGCGCATGCCGGGGAGTGTCGTTCAGCCGGTCGAACAGGATGTACTCGAAGGAGACCCGTCGCTGTCCATGGATGGCGCTGCGGCGCAGCTCGGCGAGCACCTCCTTCAGAGGGTACACGTTCTCCACCGGCATGAGCCGCCGCCGCTCCTCTTCGAAAGGCGTGTGAAGGCTGACGGCCAGGTGACATCGGGTCCGCTCGAGGAACGTGCGCATCGCGGGAACAAGGCCCACGGTGGACACGGTGATCCGCGTGGGGCTGAGACCGAAGCCGTAGTCGGCGCAGAGAATCTCCAGGCTGTCCAGCACGTTGGCCAGGTTGTCCAGCGGCTCGCCCATGCCCATGTACACGATGTTCGTCACCGTGTCGCGCTCCGGGAGGCTCTGGTACTGGTTGAGGATTTCTCCGGATGAGAGCTGGCCTTGAAAGCCCTGCTTTCCCGTCATGCAGAACAGGCACCCCATCTTGCACCCCACCTGCACCGAAAGGCACAGGGTGCTGCGCCGCGCTTCGGGGATCCACGCGGCCTCCACGAAACCGCCCTTTTCCGCGCCAAACAGGTACTTGCGGGTGCCGTCTGCAGATGCGGTAGCCTTGACCGGCGGCTGAAGGTCGATTGCGTAGCGCGCGGCCAGGCTCTCCCGCACAGCCTTCGGCAGGTTGGACATTGCGGCGAAGGTGCCCGCGTTCTTGCGGTAGAGCCAGTCGCCGATCTGCCGGGCCCCGTAGGCGGGGATCCCCTCCGCCTCCGCCACCTTTCCGAGCTGCGCAATGGTCATGCCGAACAGGTTTTCCTTGATTGCGGGCCTCAGAAGTATATCTCTCCTATCACGTTCTCGAAAGGAACTCCCTTTGCGATGATGATATCACGGCAGTCGACCACCATGCGGCTGCCGCCGCACAGGAGATAGCGCGACGCCAGCGGAAGCCGCTGCAGCGTGAGCCACTCGGTGGGGCGTCCATGAAAGACCCCTGCGGCCGCCTCCCGGGAGCAGCACGCCGTGTAACGTTCTCCCAGGGCATCTGCAAACAGCCGGCGGTTCAGCAACCCCGCGATCGTCCGGCTGCCGTGTATCAGAGTCTTCTCCCGGCTGAGACCCGAGCGGACCATTGATGCAAAGGGAGCGGCCCCGGTTCCCGCCGCTACCCAGCATGAAGGGCCTTCTTCGTCCCTGAATGGACCGAAAGCGGATGAGACCATGAGGGTCTGGCCCTGGCGCAGCCCGGCAAGGCGCGGCGTCAGGAGGCCTTCAGGCACCAGGTCGTACAGAATCTCCACCCGTGGATCTCCACTGCCGCTTGCAATGCTGTAGAGCCGCGGCGGAACGGCCGCATCCACGGTGAGCCAGACCGACTGACCGGGAATGAAGTCAAACTCACGCGGAAAAGAGAGCATGAAAATCCCCGGGGCGATCTCGTGATTCGCAATGACACGCGTCTCAGTCAGCTTTTCCGGCCCGGCCACCTGCACCCGCCCAATATACACAAAGAATCACTTGCCGCCAGCCCGCCGCGGTGATATGTTCGCTTCACGATGTCGGGTGAGGACAAGAGCACGGGGAAAAAAAACGGGGCAAATGGTCCCACCGCCGGCTCATCCCCTCCCGCGCCGGAACCCCCCGCTGAGCCGCCACCAGGTCCACAGCCCACGGTCCCGCTTGTTGTCCCCGACGCCCAGCCCCAGACTGCAGGCACGCTGATCCAGGTTCCTGCACCATCGGGTCCCAGGCCGCAGCGGTTCCTGTTCATCTCCAAGTGGGGCCTCATTCACGACCTGGCCTGGGAAGTACGGAAGGAGGGCCAGGAAGTCCGCTATCACATCATGATGAAATCGGAACGCGAGGTGGCGGACGGCTTCGTGGAAAAGGTGGACCGCTGGGAGGAGAGCAGGGACTGGGCCGATGTCATTGTATTCGATGACTGCGAGTTCGGCCCCCTTGCGGACAAGCTGCGCGCGGAAGGAAAGGCCGTAGTCGGCGGCACCCCCTATACGGACAGGCTGGAAATGGATCGCGAGTTCGGCCAGGAAGAGATGCGGGCGGCCGGCCTCACCATCCTGCCGCGCTGGGAGTTCGACTCCTTCGATGCCGCCATCGCTTTCATCAAGTCCACGCCGGGGCGCTACGTCGTCAAGCCGAGCGGCGCTGCGCAGAATGAAAAAGTCCTTTCTTTCGTGGGCCAGGAAGAGGACGGCCTGGACGTCCTCACGATGCTGGAGCACTATAAGACGGGCTGGGGCAAGAAGATCAAGCGCTTCCAGCTCCAGAAATACGCGTCAGGGGTCGAGGTGGCGGTCGGGGGTTTCTTCGACGGAAGGGATTTCCTGCATCCGGTGTTCGTCAACTTCGAGCACAAGCGGATGTTCAATGAGGATATCGGCCCCCAGACAGGTGAAATGGGGACCTCGGGCTTCTGGCACGGGAACAGCACGCTGTTCCAGCAGACCCTTCTCAGGATGAAGGACCGCCTGGCAGCGGTTCACTACACCGGGTATATCGACATCAACTGCATCGCCAACTCGCGGGGCATCTACCCCCTGGAGTTCACCTGCAGGTTCGGCTACCCCACCATCAACCTGCAGATCGAAGGGGTGCTGTCCCGGTGGTCCGATCTCCTGGGCGCCATGGCGCGCGGGCAGCCCGTCACAATGCGGGCCAAGAAAGGCTTCCAGATCTGCGTGGTGATTGCCGTTCCGCCGTTTCCCTTCCTGGATTCGGACGCATTCCGCAAGTTCAGCGAGGACGCGGTGGTGATCTTCCGCAAGCCGATGAGCGAAGGCATCCACCCCTGCGACATACGCCTGGTGGACGGGGACTGGCGCCTCACGGGGAACTCCGGCTACGTCATGGTGGTCACGGGATCAGGATCCACCATGGATGATGCGCGCCGCGAGGCATACAACCGGGTGAAAAACATCATCATCCCCAACATGTTCTACCGCACCGACATCGGCGAGCGCTGGCACCGTGACGGAGACCTCCTTCAGACCTGGGGCTACCTGCTGTAGGCCCTTGTTTCCCTTGCCCGGGCATTGCTTTGGACTTACTTTTGCAGGATGCGGCTTTCCATTCTGACATGCGCCTTTCTGGCCTGTTTCCTGCCTGCCGCCCTTTTCGCGCTGAGCGGCCAGGTGGTCTATACCGAGGGCGACGTCTCGATCCGAAACGGTTCGCAGACGCATGACGCGGTCCCGGGCGAGCCGCTCAATCCGGGAGACGTCATCTCAACAGGGACGGAGTCCCTTGCAGTCATCGGCCTCGCCAATTCGACCACGCTGAAGCTCAGGCCGAAGACCACCCTTGCCATTGACTCCATCGGGGAGTCCACTGCGGTGACGCTCAACGCAGGGGGCGTGTTCACACACGTGCTGAAAAAGCTGACGGGCCGGTTCACCGTGCAGACGCAGACCGCCGTGGCGGGCGTCCGGGGGACTGAGTTCTTCATTGCGTACGGCCGGACCGTGGACGCGCTGTCGGATGTGTGGCTGTGCGTCAATTCGGGAGCCGTCGACGTCTCCCTCCCACGGACCGGCCAGTCCGTGGTGGTCAAAGAAGGGTTCGGAATCAATATCGTGGCAGGGACAAAGCTCACTACGCCGCGCAATTACCCCTGGACGCGCAGGCTCAACTGGAACATGGACGCCGCGGCAGGCAAGGTTGTGGACACGACGAACCTGGACGAGGCATACAGCGATCTGCTCAATCAGGACTATCACTGAGAAAGGGAGGTCCCGTGAAGAAAGCGGCAGGATTCGCTCTTCTTGTCCTTGTCTCCGCGGGAGCCTTTGCGCAGGCGTTCGTGCCCGTTGCCCCGAAAGGCCTGGTCGAGTTCCAGGGCCGCACCCAGGTTATCGCAAATATTGGAGCCGTGGATCTTCTGCTGGAAGGGCTGGGCAGGACCGAGTACGTGGACCCGACTCTCCAGTCATTTGAATCACTGACCCTCGGTGGATACTACCGCCTGCTGAAGAACCTCAAGATCGGCGCCTTCTATCGGCTCCAGGCAGGAGCGCATCACGACGATGACTGGACTCACCAGGTCGCCACGTCCGGGATTGCGTGGGGTTGGAACGACACCACTACCCGGCTGGAGCACCTCCTGATGCTGGATGCGAGCCCACGGTTCGTCCTTGATTTCCTGCCGGGGCGGAACTGGGTGTTCATGCTCAAGGGACG
>Ga0265316_10007280_pt1 | contig 10441 bp, 10 predicted proteins | sample 4522metaG_FD_202092 | JGI IMG/M metagenome (GOLD analysis project Ga0265316, IMG submission 202092) | Rhizosphere microbial communities from Carex aquatilis grown in University of Washington, Seatle, WA, United States - 4-5-22 metaG | ecosystem: Host-associated > Plants > Roots > Rhizosphere >...
GGCCATCGTTGGCCGGTATTTTTATCGCTTTGTGGGGCGAGGGCTTATGTTTTTTGGTTAATGCGGTGAGTTATATTCCGATCATCATCTCTTTTTCCATGATGCGTACCGCAAAAATTAAAAGACATGCGCCGGAACATAAAATATTAAAGGAGCTTAGAGAAGGTTTCAAATACGCGGCTTCCAGCCCAAGCATTAAATATGTTTTATTGCTTTTGGGTATCGTGAGTTTTCTGGCGGTGCCGTACCAGGTTTTGATGCCGATTTTCGCGCGCAATATTTTTTCCGGTGATTCCCGTACTTTGGGATTTTTGATGGGTATGGCCGGTTTCGGCGCTTTATGCGGCGCTTTGGTCTTGGCCGGCCGCGCCAATACGACCGGGCTTATCCGGATTATCGGTATCTCGTCGTTCGGCGTAAGTTTTATGATAATAATTTTTTCGCTTTCGCGTAACCTTATTTTTTCCATGGCCGTGATCGCTTTTACCGGTTTTTTTATGATGGTGCAGATGGTCTCAAGCAACACGGTTTTGCAGACGGTGGCTTCGGAAGATAAGCGCGGGCGAGTGATGAGTTTTTATACGATGGCCTTTATCGGCGTTACGCCTTTCGCGAGTTTGATCGCGGGAACAGTAGCTTTTAAAATCGGTGCCCCCAATACCTTGTTGTTGTGCGGGATTTTTTCACTTTTTTCTGCCTTTGTATTTGAAAGAAAACTTTCTAAAATATATAATTGAATTGCAGGAACAAAATTATTAACACACCAAAGGGGAGGTGGGTTGTGAAGAAATTTGTTTGGGTTTTTGTTTGGTTTGTCGGCATTGCTTTGTTGGCGGTTATTACCTATAGCCAGGATGTACAGATAAAAGAGTCGGGCAGCCAGGAGGCTTCGCTTAAATAACTTTTCGTATACCTCATGAACGCAGATTCCCGTAAAAAAGCATTTAATCTTATTATCCTTTTTGGGTTGGTGAGCCTTTTCGGCGACATTATCTACGAAGGCGCGCGCAGTGTTAACGGCCCATATTTGAAAACATTAGGCGCCAACGCCGCCTTGGTCGGTTTGATCGCGGGGTTAGGTGAATTTTTAGGCTACGGCATACGTTTTATTTCTGGTTACTTTTCCGATAAGACGCGCGCTTACTGGGTTTTTACTTTTTTCGGTTACGCCATGCTATGCTCGGTGCCGCTGATGGCCTTAGCCGGCGTATGGCAGTTGGCGGCATTGTTTATCGTTATGGAGCGCTTAGGGAAGGCGGTAAGAAGCCCAGCGCGCGATACGATCGTTTCGCAGGCGGTGAAACAAGTCGGTACCGGCTTTGGTTTTGCTTTGATCGAAGTGCTCGACCAGGTCGGCGCCGTTGTCGGCCCTTTGATCTTTTCCGGCTTGCTTTTTCTTTCTCAGGTAAAGTTAAAAACAGTAAACGATTATCAATTTGGCTATTCCTTTTACTGGCTGCCGTTTTTCCTGCTGTTGATCTGTGTTTATGTGGCATATCGTAAAGTGCCTAACCCGGCCGAACTCGAAGGTTTGCCTGCGGCCCCCAAGCCGGACAAGCTTTCCAAAGTTTTTTGGACATATAATTTATTTACTTTCTTATCTACTGCCGGTTATGTGAATTTCATTTTGATGGGTTATCACTTTAAGGCTAAGGGTCTTTTAACCGATCCGCAGATCCCGTTTTTTTACGCGATCGCCATGGCGGTCGATGCCGTGGCCGCTTTAATCATCGGTAAAACCTATGATGTTTTCAAAGAGAAGAAAAAAAATGAGCTGGCTGGTTTGTATGTGCTGATCTTTATTCCGGTAGCTTCCATATTTATTCCCTTTTTGGCCTTTTCGTTAAATTACGGGATGATCGTCGTTAGCGTGATCTTGTGGGGAGCGGTAATGGGCGCGCATGAAACGATCATGCGATCGGCAATCGCGGATATAACGCCATTAAAAAAACGCGGCACCGGTTACGGTATTTTTAATGTTTCTTATGGGGTAGCGGTGTTCATCGGTACCGCTTTATTCGGACTCCTTTACGACCATTCCATCTTTGCCGCTTCTCTTTGCGCCGCAGGATTTCAAGCCGCGGCGATCGCGGTATTTTTTATCCTCAAGTCTCAGGCTATAAAAGAAGCTTTCCATCACGCGTAAAACTGTTATAATATTTAAGGTTTTTAACATTATTCTAAGGAGGTGCGAAGATGAAGTTCTGGGGCATAGTTTTTGCGGGGTTGTTCTTAGTAAGTGTTGCCGGTTGTGCAACACAAAATGTTGCTGCGTCGAGCGAAAAGGATCTTAAAGCGAAGGTCGCTTCGCTGGAAGAACAACTACGTGCGAAAGATGAAGAGATCCGCAATTTACAGGATAATCCCGGTAAAGGCACAGGCGATGTTTCTTCCGGTGCTGCGGAAAAATTAAATTACAAACAGATCCAGCAGGCTTTAAAAAATGCCGGTTACTATAAAGGTACGATTGACGGCAAAATGGGCGGCCAGACCAAAAAGGCGCTTAAAAAGTTTCAGCATGCCTGTGGTTTAACCGCCGACGGTGTGGCGGGTAAGCGCACAATGATCGAGCTGCAGAAGCACCTCTGATCGTTCGGTATGACTAAGGCTCTGGGTACAGGGAGGTTTTATGCTTACCCAAAGATTGTTGGCATTGTCGCTGGTCGGCACCGAGTGGATCATCTATGCGCTGGTATTGCTCTCGGTAATATCCCTGGCGGTCATTATTGAACGCTTGATTGTTTTGCATGCGCGTACCGCCGGGTTAAAGCGCCTGCAGCGGGCGATCTCGGCGGCGTTGAAAAAAGGCGACCGCGACGCGGTGGAAGGTATTTTGCGCACCGATGCGAGTTCATCAGCGGTGATCGCTTATTCGGTTTTACAGAACCTTAAAAGCACTAAACTCGATTTTGAAGAGTGTTTGTCGATCGCGCTCTCCGAAGAACGGTTAAGCCTCGAACGGCGCATTACTTTTTTGGGTACATTAGGCGCTAACGCGCCGTTTATCGGGCTTTTCGGTACCGTGCTGGGTATCATCAGTGCTTTTCATAACTTGGCCGGTAATGTCAAGGGCGGGCCGTCGGTGGTAATGTCGGGGATCTCCGAGGCGCTGGTTGCGACGGCATTAGGCCTTCTGGTCGCGATCCCCGGCGTTATTGCGTATAACTATTTTGTGCGCCGGGTAAAACGTATCATGGTGCAGGCTGAAAATTTTGCCCGCTTTGTCGTTTCCTATTATTTCGGCGGTAACAAGGGCTAAGGTTATGGCCGGGCGCATTGTCAGTGATGAGCGCGATATTATCTCCGAGATCAATATTATTCCTCTGGTGGATATCAGTCTGGTTTTATTGATCATCTTTATGGTCACTGCCAATTACGTGATGACTAATTTTATCAAGGTGGATGTACCCAAAGCCGAATATGCCAAAGCCGGCGAGTTCAGCAAGGTTTTGAATATAACCATCACCAAAGATGGAGCGTTATATTTTTTGGATAAACCTGTTAAGCTCAATGAGCTTAAAAGCCGGCTTGCCGGTTTTTCACACAACAATCCTGATCCTGAAATTATTTTGAACGCCGATAAAAATGTTAATTTTAAAAGCGTAGTTTCGGTGATCGATATTTTAAGCGATTTAAATATCAATAAGATAAACATTGCAACCGTGCAGGAATAAATAGCACGGCCGTCCTGCGTAACGGCTTTCCGTTTCTTACATTTTTTTTATTTTACCTGTTAATAAATAGTCAAGATGTCCGGTTGAATTAAATCGTGATATGTCCGGTTCAGGGCGTTAATAATAGTTGTTTCTGGCTACGTGTTTTATTTTTCGATAAAGCCCATTCGTTTCCTTTCGGTAAATAATAACCTATATCATGCGGTCCGAAGTTTAAGGATATGCTGCCGTCTAAATGTTCGTAGACCGTGACCTTGCACTTTGCGAATGACACTCTCAGCGAAGACTGATTTATTTGCAATATCCGGTTATTGAATGAGATCGTATTGTCGTTGTTGACCATGCGTTCGTGTTTTAAGCAAAAGATTTTATTTAAATCTCTGCTTGGCGGTATCGGCATAAATGCCGTTCCCGCTTCCGGTGCCGGTCGCTTATTTTTTTTATTTTACCTTGTTATTCAATTATAAATATGTTATATCTACATAATTAGTTGAGTCGGATAACGTCTATTAATTTTGAGCAAGGAGAATGTCCGTGCAAAAATTGCGTAAACCGATTATTTTAGTGTTGCTTTTAGCTTTTTGTTCCAGCCTTTTAGGGCCGGCACCGGTGATGGCGCAGACGGTTTATCTGCCGCAGCCCGGCACGCTGGTCGGGTTATCCCAGCATGTTGCCTGTCCGGTATTACGCGGCGTTAAGGTCGATCCTAATAACCCACTGCGGCTTGAGTTTATTATCGATACGCCAAACAACACTGCGGTAAGCAAAGAAGAGTTTGACCGTTTGATCGGTTATTTTATGGCGGTGCTAACCATTCCGGAGAAAGATTTTTGGGTCAACTTATCGCCCTATGAGCAAGAGCGCATTATCAATCCTGTTGTGGAGCAGACCAGCTTTGGCCGCGAGCTTTTGACTCAGGACTACCTATTAAAACAATTAGCGGCATCGTTGACCCATCCGGAATCGCAAACCGGTAAAAATTATTGGAATGAAATTAATCGTGTAGGGGCGAATAATCATTCGCCCGTGGATAATTTCAATAAAGTATGGATCATGCCGGAAAAGGCCGAGATTTACGAGAACGGCAATGTGGCTTATTTGACCCAGGCGAGTTTGAAGGTATTGACGGAGGAGGATTACTTGGCGCAATCTCAGCCAGGGATTACCACGCCCCATAATAATTCAGCTCGTAATGACGCCCTGGAGTCGTTTAAGAATAACATTCTTCCTGCAATCGACCAAGACGTAAATAACGGTGAGAACTTTACCCAATTGCGCCAGATGTATTGCTCATTTTTATTGGCCAGCTGGTTCAAAAGCCGCCTTAAGGAGTCGCTTTATAAATATTACATCAACCAAAATAAAGTTCAGGGAATTGAGCTGAAAGATAAGAATATTAAGGAAAAAATTTACAACCAATATGTTGAGGCATTTAAAAAGGGTGTTTATAATTACGTAAAAAAAGAAATCGTAGGGGCGAATAATCATTCGCCCGTTAAGAAAATCACCAAACGCCAATACTTCAGCGGTGGCGTGGTTCTTGAGCAAGGCGCAGTGGGCGCATCGGGCAGCACAACAATAATTACTACCGATCGGGCAGCGGTGACTCTACCTGCGGCTTATAGCAGGCCGGTGGTGGTTGGCGATGTCGATGTCCTGCCCGGCGGTAAAGGGTCAGGTTCCGGCGCGTCGAAGAAGGCCGGTACGGATTGGGAGCCGGTTACCGATGCCGAGAAAGATCATATACTTGATTTATATAAGCGCGGGATTGGCGGGGTTCACCGCTATGAATTATTTCCTCACTCCCAGCGTTTGGAGGTGGGGTATATAGTTATTGACGATGAGATGTCGCCTAATAAACGAGGCTGTCACGTGACGGCAGAAAACGGTACAAGAATAATTGCCTTACGCGGGGGGTTGGACCATGAAACCGGGATGTATGTAGTTGAGCATGAAGATTCCGAGATCCGGGTAGATTTTGCCAACAAACGAGGCGTTCAGCGTGTGGCGACAAATGCAAATATACCTTATGAGAGAGCTTTGCATATGATTGTTTCTGCCGGCGAGCGTGCGGCGTGGATAAGCGGGAAAAAAGATGGATTGATGCCGGTAGACGAGGAAGACCTGCAAAGCTATGATCTGGAGACTTTGCGGAATATTATTAACGATCAGCGCGGATTGCAGTATGGTTTGATCGTGGATTACTTTAATGGCGATTCCCATGTGATAGGGAATTCTCTTAGCTATGAAGCAAGATTTAAAGCGCGCGCTTGGAAGCTGTTGGAGAAAAAAAGCGCAACTGCCGGGAAAGATTCCGGTTCTTCCTTGACCGATACCGATACGAACGACCGGCGTTTGGATGAGCCGACGCGCCAGGCAATTGTCGCGCTCGAAACAAAGTGGAAACAACAGATCAGGTCCGGGCTTCGGATACGGGAGGAAAAAAGGAGGCTAAAAATCTCCGCCGATACGGATGTTAATCAAACGGTCTATGTTTTGGAGGTTGATCCCGAGAAGGAAAATATGCCTGCGCAAATGATTGCGCATAGTTTTAGGATGAATGTAGGTAAATATGGCGGCGAGATCAAGGTGGTTGTGCGGCCGGCGATGCCCGCCAGGCAAGGTAGATTACCTGAGCGTTATCAGCCTTATTTGAAAACACTTGTTAAGTATTTTGACGGTACAGTGGAAGGATGGGAAGCGAAGATCATTGCCGATATCGATTTGCACGAGCGGTATGAGCTTTTGCTGCGCGATCATACTTTAGCCTTTCATGCTCAGCAGTTATGGCACTACGATGGCGATCTTACGCCTTTTCAATATTTGCAGCTTGTTATGCATGAGAATGATGCCCAGTGGCAGGCGCGGATGCATGGAGAAAACCGCGTGGAGCATGAAGCGAAGATCCTTAGAGAATTTGGTAAGATTAACGGGACCCGAAGGATTTTGGAGGATAATCGGCAAAGCTATGGCAGTGTAAAAGCTGCCGGCACTAAAGCTGATTACGAAGCAGTTTCCGGCGCGGGGAAGGTGGCGGGGACGCCATATTCGCCAATAAATGAGGCTAAGCTGGCAGAGCTTATTGCAGGCGATCCCGCTATTTTTGATTCGGAAAGTTTTATGAGTTTGTTTCCGTTAGAAAGGCGTAATATAGATGTAAGCAATTTCCGCAAGGCTCTTGACTTGCTGAAGGAGCGCGGACATAGAGTACCGTTGCTTAAGGTAGTTATGGATAATGTAGGATTCGTGCCGGAGAATGAGTTAAGTCGTTGGGTTTCCCCTCACGCGGGTTTCATTGGCGGTGAGCCGTTTATTGTTTTGCGTCAAGGGCTAAGCGCCGAGGAAATTGCCTGGGCTTTAGCGCATGATACTAGTGAATATGCAAGATACAAGCAATTCGCTACTTTGTATCAGAGCATAGCGAGGGATTACAAGATAAGTGTTGAGCGGGTAGCACACATCGATCAATCGGCCGACGATGTAATTATGTGGCTTGTAGCACGTGAAGGCGGTTTGATGCCGGTACATGAGGCAATGTTATCAGGAAAAATCGGTAATGCGCAATATTACCGGGGTATCCTAGAAGATGGACGTGAAATGCAAGAGGGCATTCTTGCTAGGCTTGGTTACGGTAGTGTTAGTATGGGGCAATATAAAGAGTATCAAGACCGTTTTAAAGCGCGTGCTGATCGGTTGGGCGGTATTGCCTTAGAAACCAACATCATCTTAAAATCCGGCAGCAAAGCCATTGAGATCAAAGTTACCCCGCAACAGGTCGAGATGATGAAAAACTCACCACGCGTGGGCTACAAAGTGGTTACGGTCGGCGAGCAACATTCATTGAAAGAAGTCTTAAGTTTGTGATACTATTGGTTAATGAATAAACCAAAAGTAATGGCCGCGATGAGCGGTGGGGTCGACTCTTCGGTTGCCGCCTATCTTTTGAAAAAAGAGGGCTTTGAAGTCGCCGGCCTTACCATGTGCCTTGGGATTAAGCGCGAAGATTCGGCCGCCTGCTGCGGGGCCGAGGCGATTAACGATGCAAAAAAAGTTTGCGATAGGCTCGATATTCCGCACTATGTTTTGGATTTCTCCCAAGACCTTCAAACAAAAGTCATTACCCCCTTTATCGAAGATTATCTAAGTGGTAAAACGCCCAATCCTTGTGTAAATTGTAATAAATATCTGAAGTTCGATATTCTGCTAAAAAAAGCGATGGCGCTGGGTTTTGGGTTTTTAGCCACCGGCCACTATGCGGCGATTACGCAAACGCCGGCCGGATATTTTTTAAAGCGCAGTGCGGATAAAAAGAAAGACCAGACTTATTTTTTGTATGCGATAAAAAAAGAGGTTTTGCCGTACATTAAGTTTCCTTTAGCGGATTTAACTAAACCAGCAGTACGCGTTTGGGCGAAAGAAGCAGGTTTACCGGTAGCGGAAAAAAAAGAGAGCCAGGATATCTGCTTTGTCCCGGATAACGATTACGCCAGGCTTATTGGTAATTCCCGGTCGATTGAGCCCGGTGACATTGTTGATTTAAAGGGAAAAATTTTAGGCCGTCACAAAGGGATTATCTATTACACAATCGGTCAACGCCAGGGTTTAGGGATTGGCGGCGGCACGCCGTTTTACGTGACGGCCATCGACGTAAAAAACAACCAAATAGTTGTGGGCGGAAAAAACGATCTTCTTTCGCGCGGTCTGATCGCTGTGGATACAAATATGTTTTTAAACACTTTGCCGGCAAAACTTTCCTGCAAGATCCGCTACGCGTCCAAAGAAGTGCCCTGTTCGGTTACGGTAAAGGGCACTATGATGGAAGTTATTTTCCATACACCGCAAGAGGCAGTTACTCCCGGCCAATCTGTGGTTTTGTACGACGGCGATATCGTTGCCGGCGGCGGCACAATAGCGCAAGCGCTAGAATAATATAGCAATTTGGTGTAGGGGCGGGTCATGACCCGCCCAACCCGCCCGTTATTTTTCATTGACCAATGTTGTTTGATGATGTTTAATATTTAACCTATGGAAATTATCAAACATTTGCTCGATTTTATTATTCATATCGATAAACATATGGCGTTGATCATCCAGGATTTCGGCGTTTGGTCGTATTTGTTTTTATTTTTGATCATTTTCGGCGAGACCGGTTTGGTGGTCGTGCCGTTTTTGCCGGGAGATTCTTTGCTTTTTGCTGCCGGAGCGTTTGCCGCGACGGGATCTTTTAACCTGGGTTATTTATTTTTTCTTTTGTTTGTCGCCGCGATCTCGGGGAATATGGTCAATTACACGATCGGCCACACCTTCGGCGATAAGATGTTTACTCCCCAAAGCCGTATTTTTAAAAAAGCTTATTTAGACCGCACCCATAAATTTTATGAAAAGTACGGCGGCCGCACGATCATCTTGACCCGCTTTATGCCGATTTTACGTACCTTCGCGCCGTTTGTCGCGGGGGTGGGGAGGATGGGCTACGGGAGATTTTTTTCCTATAATGTTATCGGCGGATTTTTGTGGGTATCGAGTTTTATCTTTGCCGGATATTTTTTCGGCAATATGCCGGTGGTAAAACACAATTTTACTCTGGTGATCATGGCGATCATCGTGATCTCGATCCTGCCGGCGGTGATCGAAATCTGGAAACATAAACATGCAAGTAAAGCTTAATGGGAAGGTAGAAGATATTAAAGTGAAAACTCTAGGCGAATTAGTTAAGCTCAAAGGTTTTAATTGCGCGCGGGTGGTTATCGAACATAATCTAAAGATCATTCCGGAAGAAAAATTATCCGGTACAAGGTTGGAAGAAAACGACGTAATCGAAATCCTGGCATTTATCGGCGGCGGTTGATATGAATGACATTTTAAAAATCGGCGGGAAAGAAATAACCAATCGGTTGTTTATCGGTACCGGCAAGTTCGGTGATTTTGGTTTGATGAAGCAGGCTTTAGAGATAGCCGCAGCTCAAGTGGTTACTGTCGCGTTACGCAGGGTTAACCTTGAGGATAAGACCGATAATATTTTAGAATATATTCCCAAAAATTGCACGATTATGGTCAATACTTCCGGTGCGCGCGATTGCGATGAGGCGGTGCGCATCGCCCGGTTAGCGCGAGGAGCAGACCGCGGTAATTGGATAAAGCTCGAAGCTATTCCCGACAACAAATATTTGATGCCCGACAATGAAGAGACTCTCAGGGCGGTCGAGATTTTGGCTAAAGAGGGTTTTATGGTTTTTCCTTATATGAACCCCGACCTGATCATGGCGCGTAAAATGCGTGATGCCGGCGCGGCGGCGATCATGCCCTTAGGCTCGCCCATCGGCACCAACCGCGGGTTTAAAACCCAGGAGATCGTGCGCATGATTATTAAGGAAATCGATTTGCCGATTATTGTCGATGCCGGATTAGCCTTGCCGTCGCACCTGGCCGAATGTATGGAGTCAGGCTGCGCTGCAGTTTTAGTCAATACCGCGATCGCTACGGCAAAAGACCCAATAGCTTTAGCCAAAGCTTTTTCTTATGCCGTCCAAGCCGGCCGTCTTGCTTATTTATCCGCTGGAAATGATCTAAGCGATCAAGCCCGCGCCTCTTCGCCTTTGACCGGATTCCTGCGCCAGGATTAAAGAAAAAATTTTCCCCAAAATCACCTTGAAATTGTGTAACTATTATGTTATATTTTGTAAACGCTTACAATTATTGCCTGGGGAGGCAAAAACACGGAGGAATACTGTATGTTTTTGTTATCCTTAAGGAAAGCCAAATCCACT
>Ga0265316_10007284_pt1 | contig 10436 bp, 4 predicted proteins | sample 4522metaG_FD_202092 | JGI IMG/M metagenome (GOLD analysis project Ga0265316, IMG submission 202092) | Rhizosphere microbial communities from Carex aquatilis grown in University of Washington, Seatle, WA, United States - 4-5-22 metaG | ecosystem: Host-associated > Plants > Roots > Rhizosphere >...
ACCGTCTTTACGCACGTATGTGTTTTCCAACCTGATTAAAGGTTTTTGCGATTTTATTAATCTCTCGAATTGCCTGGCGAGAGCGGCGCGGTCTTTTTCCGGCATAAAATCAAAGGGTGTCTTACCAACTATTTCATCCGGATTATACCCTAGTATGTTTTTAACTTCTGGATTGACATAAGTATATATCCCTTGAGTGTTCATTTCCCAGACTAAGTCGGTCGTGTTTTCAGTTAACGTTTGGAAACGTACTTCACTTTCTTTAAGAGCGCGTTCAGTCTGCTTTCGCTCGTTAATTTCCTGAACGAGTTTTTCATTTACCTTTGCCAATTCAGCAGTGCGCTCTTTCACTCTCGCTTCCAACTCGCTTCTTGCGGCTGCTAAAGCTTCTTCCGCCCGTTTACGTATTGTGATATCCCTGATATTGCACTGAATAACTCTTTCGCCATCAATCAGATATACATTAGAGACAAACTCAACCGCAATCGGGACTCCGTTCTTAGTTTCGAGAGGCAAATGCTCGTACCGGACATATTGTTTGTTCTGTAATTCTTGAAAAGCTGCCTTGCTTGTTTTTATATCTTTGAAAGGTCCGATTTCCCAGAGTCTCTTACCTAAAAAGTCTTTATGGGAGTACCCCAGCATATTTTCCAGATATGGGTTTACATCGATGATTTTTCCTGAGTCTGCATTCAGGATCAATATACCGTCTTGCGCGGTCTCAAACAGACGCCGGTAGCGGATTTCGGAAGATTCGAGCAGATGCAGAATCCTATTCGTCTTAATCGAATCCCTAAATACCCATTTGCCTGCCTGCTCAAATAGAATTGATTCGTGATTGTTAACAACTTCTGCAATGTCTGATACCGTGCAGCTATCCAGAAAATAGGAACATAGATAAACGATGTGATATTTGCCGATACCATCAAAAAGATCGGATTCGAATTTTTGGAATTGTCTCCAGTCTTCGCTGCCAAGCCATGAAGCATCACCGGAGATGCGGAGTCCTTCAAATCCTTTTTTCCTGGCTGACTTCTCTTGACCGATCAAACCTTCCAATAGATTGCTATAACCTGATTTTTCCAAGGTGTGATACCATTCCTTGTAATCAAGTATGACCATCTGTCCATTGGCAATATAATCACTAAAGTTACTTTCATCTTTTTTTACGCAGGCCTTTGTCTCATCAACGTCTAGAGGCCGCGATGTCAACCGAAGGCAGAACTCATTGTTTTCCAATCCAGCCTTGAAAAAAGGTAACAGGATGTCAGGCAGGTTTTCTTTCATCTTATAAAACTGACATATATGCGCGCCCCAATGTATATCTCCAACGCAATCGATGCCGGATTTTATAAGATTATTTGTCGTTTTCATTGTTTCGCAACTTCAACATCTAAGAAAGCTAACCTTTGTTTGATATTTGCATTAATCCATGAATCTCCGGATTTCATTCATATACCGGATTCCTCTTTAGTTATTTTCGTGTTTTTACCCCTTTGGCTGGGATATACGTATATTCAACTTGTATTCTGCCTTTTTCAACTTTCATCTCGTTCAGATCTTCCTCTGTAAATATCCTCCAACCTCTTTGGTCCTTGAAGTTTTTTTGTAGAATGCCACGTTTAAGCCATCGAAACATAGTGGCTCGGCTAATACCGATCTTCTGACAAGCTTCCAAGGTACAGTAATACGTTTTGCTGTTGATTTTGATCGGCATGGAATAATATCTCCTAATATTAGCTAGGTATACTTAATACTATTTGACCATATTTTCGTATTAATCCACTTGCCCGTCTATCCCCCATTTGGGCTATGAGATATAGTACTTTCGTAATAGTAAACTGCTCTTTTAAAGGAGGTTAATTAAAAAAAACTCACTTACTATAAGCCTTTTCTTACAAATAAATGAGTTAATATCTGACAAAGATATCAGAGCCTTCTGGCTTTATTTCAATTTCTTAATTGATACAATTGGAACTGATTGTTAAACTTGACAGAACTGCTCACAACAACGTTTAGTCAAATTAAACTAAAGAGAAGCAATCGAAAACAAAGGCAACAAGAATGAGAATTGGTCAGGACCACTATAAGGTGTTAGGCATATCGCCAGCTGCAAGTGTCCAGGAAATAAAGGAGGCATACCGCCAACAAGCTTTTCGATATCATCCGGACAGGAATCAATTGAGCCTGACAACCAATGAGAAAATGGAGGAAATAAACGAGGCTTATGCTACCCTTTCAGACCCTATCAAACGGAAAGAATACGATGTTCCGATGGGATATCGGGTCTTGGCGCCAAAGTTTAAGGAAGGTAGCAAAGTAATAGTCAGTTCACATTCTTCGACGCCTTTTAAAGATCACGTCGGGTTGATAGAAAGCGAACCTGTTAAAGACATGTTTCGTTTCTGGTATAAAGTGAAGTTTAGTTCGAATAATATGGATTCTGTCAACTGCTTCGCTGAAGAAGAGCTTGATGAAGTGAAAGAGTAATATCCTGAAAATAGGTATGAAAGGAAAAACACTTGTATTTGTTAAGTTTAAATAGCGTTAATGGGAAAACAGATTCTCCAGACCATGGGCTAATTTGCAGAAACTGGATAAAGGAGGCATCGGGTTTATGAGAGAATTTGTGCAGAAAACCTTGTCCCGCCTCAAGTGGTTGGCAATGTCTGATAGGGACAGGTACCTTTATCTATGGGGGCGTACTCGTAACAACTTGTAATCATGGAATAAAATAATAACCCACCCTGGAGACTTAGTCTAAAGTAACTAAAATCCAAAATTCCTTGGATTAATGTAATCACTGAATATAATAAAGCACAGGAGAAATATAATGACAGTGAACAGAATTATTTGTCCACGATGTTCGGTTCAAAACGCAGGTTGGTTGATTTACGAAAATGGTTACACTCATTGTATTATGTGTGGTTATGTACTTGAAGACGAGGCCCGCGTTGGGGTTAGATTAATCGACGTTGTTCAAAAGGGTGTTGCATTTCAAAAGCAGCAAGCTGTGCTCAAGCGTTTTAAAGGAACAAAAATAGAATAAACGTCCGGGAGTTTTTAGGTGCAGGGGAGGAAAGGAAAATTTAAAGGAAAAATTAAGTAATCTTGACCGTGGGGAAATGGTCAAAGAAAAACCCTAAAAAAGTTTGAAGCTATTTTATAAATAAGTCAGATAAATACCCCCCGGCAAACTGTGGGGCATTATGGGAAACCGGTGGCTAGCAATCTTTAGCCAAAAAGGGGGAACGATGGTAACTCTAGAGTATCATAAAGGTTCTTTCTGTAATTACATAATTAAGTTTTGTCAAGAAGGATACTGTTCGGAATGTGAGATTTATTTGAAGAAGGCATCACCGTCTAAGGTGGTAGGCCAACGCATTATGCCGATATTGCAAGAACGAGTTTAACGAAATAGCCGCCGCTGTGTATGAATAAATGACTGTGAGAATACCCCGGGATTGTGCGCTTGCATTGAGCGATAAAGCGGGCGATTATCAGCATCATTACGGATCACTCTTGTTTGCTTTGCTAATCAACAGGTATCAACCCTTATATATTGAACTTAAGATTTCCAATAATGGATATAGGAATAGCCTTTAGAAAGCGGTAAGCGATAAGGAGAAAATCATGTTAAAATCTAATATTTCTAGGCGTTTAATCACCACGGCTCTGGTATTATTTCTTTCGCTATTAACGTTATTACTGTTTATTCCACTGCCGGCCATGGGGGGAACAATCGCTGGGAATTTTACTCCTTTGGCCTCTTCCCCTATGAATATTACCGCTTTTACCGTCGACCCCACTACAGGGTTAATGTATGGGCAAGAGGACGGGAATACCACCGCCGGCACACATTATTACAAGTACAATCCTTCAACGAATGCATGGTCTACTTTAGCAACTTGTCCTCAACCTTCTGGAAATAATGCCGGAGCAATATATCTGAACGGTAATATTTATATCAGTTATACCGGTACTACAAACTTGGAAGTTTATCATATTGGTTCCGATTCCTGGTCTACCATCACCGGTGGCGTCGGCACCGGTGCTATCTCCACTGACGGAACCGATATCTACTTATCCGGCTCCGCCTTTAAAAAATGGGTCATCAGTTCAAGTCAATGGGTAACTTTAACTGCCGGGACCACCCAAGCCTGGGGCGGATTGCAATACCGAAACGGATATTTTTATTCTGATGACGGGAACGGATCAATCGGTTTTAACAGATATAACGTCGCCACCAATACATGGGCGGCTCTTAGCTCTGTACCCGGTGGGGCAGTTTTAGGTTCAGCAATTTTCGATGCCTATTACTATTGTATGGGCTCATATAGCGGTACCAATCTCTACTCTTATGACCTCGGCGCAGGAGCATGGAATAATACCTTAACGTTACCTTTTTCGATCGATGATTCTTCAATTGTTGTATATCAGAATTCGCTATATATAATTCAGGGTGAGGCTGGCGGTGGCTTCAGTAGATTTACCCCTAATAATCCGATACTCTCAAGCATTGAAGGGACTCCAACCACGTACACTATCGGTGATTCTCCTAAAATCATTACGGTCAGCATCACCGGAGCGGATAATGACGATACCGAATGGGAAAGTGGGACTGTTTCTGTCACTGGCAACTTTCAATCGGGAAAAGATGTCTTAGCTTTTAGCACACAAAACGGTATCTCCGGCAGTTGGAATTCGACAAACGGTGTCTTATCGCTTACCGGTGAAACGACTATTGCGAATTGGATATCCGCTTTTCGAAGCGTTACTTATTTCAATAATTCTCTTACCTCTACCGCCAACACCCGTACCATTGCCTTCCAAGTAAGAGACGGGGAGCAAAACTCTAATGTGCAATCGAGGGGCATTGTCCTAACGGTGCCGCCCCCTCCTGATATCGACGTTCAGGGAAATGGTATTTCAATCGTCAGCGGCGATACCACGCCGTCCACGGCTGATTTTACTGATTTCGGAAGTACTGATATGGATAGCGGGTCGATAGTCCGCACCTTTACCATCAGAAGTACCGGTACGAGCAGTTTGGATTTAACCGGGAGTCCTAAAATCATTATCAGCGGCACTAATGCCGTTGACTTCTCGGTCACTACTCTACCATCGTCTCCGATAGCCGGAGGCGCCAGCACGACTTTCCAGGTGACTTTTGACCCGAGTTCCCCAGGGATCAGGGCGGCTACGTTATCAATTGCCAGCAATGACCCTGATGAAAACCCTTATACTTTCTCCATTCAAGGCAAAGGCACAAAATTTCTGACCGTAAGTGGTATCACGGCCGGCAATAAAGAATATGACGGCACCAATACTGCCAGCTTGAATACAGGCAGCGCTGCGCTGGTGGGTATTGTTTCAGGAGACACGGTGTCCCTCAATAACGGTTCTGCAGCTGCAGTTTTTGCCGATAAGAACGTCGGCGCAGGGAAAACGGTCACTATTTCCGGACTGACTATCGGCGGGGCCGATGCTGGCAATTACTCCCTTACCCAGCCAACAACTACCGCTAACATCACCGCCAGAGACATCACGGTCAAAGCCATCAACAGTAGTAAGACCTATGACGGAACAACTACCTCGCCAGGTGTGCCGAGCGTTATTTCCGGCTCTTTGGCGTCCGGGGATACTGTAGCATGGACTCAGATTTTTGATAATAAGAATGTAGGCACTAATAAAACATTAACAGCGGCAGGCGCAGTTAGTGATGGCAACAGCGGCAACAACTACAATATAACCTTTACCACTGTCAGCACCGGCACCATCACTACCAGAGCTATTACCGTGACCGCAGTTACCAACACCAAGGCTTATGATGGCACAACTAGCTCTACCGGAATGCCAACCTTAACATTTGGCACCCTGGCAACGGGCGACACCGGAACCTGGACTCAAACCTTTAATACCAAATACCCGGAAACTAATAAAACGTTGACACCTGCCGGTGTAGTCAATGATGGTAATGGCGGCAGCAACTATGATGTCACGTTCGCCACGGTAGATACCGGCACCATTACAGCGCGAGCGATTACAGTCACGGCTTCCACAGATTCAAAGGCTTATAACGGCACAACCAATTCAACAGGTACCCCAACTATTACAGTAGGCTCGCTTGTGGTTGGAGATAGCGCCGTCTGGACGCAAACATTCAATAACAAGAACGTCGGTACGAATAAGACAATAACGCCGGCAGGTACAGTTAGTGACGGCAGCGGCGGTAGCAACTACTCTGTAACGTTTGCCAGCGTCACCACCGGCTCAATCAATGCTAAACCCCTGACCGTAAGCGGTATCATGGCCGGTAATAAAGAATATGACGGCATTAATACTGCCGCCTTGAATACCGGCAGCGCTATGATCGTGGGTATTGTTTCAGGAGACACCGTTTCCCTCAATAACGGTTCTGCGGCTGCGGTTTTTGCCGATAAGAATGTCGGCACAGGGAAAACGGTCACTATTTCCGGATTGACTATCGGTGGAACTGATGCAGGAAATTATTCCCTTACCCAGCCGACAACTACCGCTAACATCACCGCCAGAGCCATCACGGTCAAAGCCATTAATAACAGTAAGAGCTATGACGGAACAACTGCCTCGGCAGGCGCGCCGAGCATTATTTCCGGGTCTCTGGCTACCGGGGATACTGTGGCATGGACACAAGCGTTCGATACCAAGAATATCGGCACCAACAAGACATTAACGCCGGCAGGCGCGGTCAGCGACGGCAACGCCGGCGACAATTACACTGTGACCTTTACCACTGTTGGCACGGGTACCATCACTACAAGAGCTATTACCGTGACTGCAATTGCCAGCACCAAGGCTTATGACGGCACAACTAACTCTACCGGAATGCCAAACATTACAACCGGCTCTCTGGCTACTGGCGATACCGTGACATGGACACAGACATTCAGCTCGAAACTTGCCGAAACTAATAAAACCCTAACACCGGCGGGTGTGGTTAATGATGGAAACGGCGGCAACAATTATATCGTAACTTATGCCACGGTAGATACCGGCACCATTACAGCCCGAGCGATTACAGTCACAGCCTCTACAGACTCAAAGGCTTATAACGGTACAACCATTTCTGCGGGTACACCAACTATTACAGTCGGCTCACTTGTGGCTGGAGATAGCGCCGTATGGACACAAACCTTCGATAACAAGAACATCGGTACGAATAAGACCATAACCTCTGCAGGTACAGTTAGTGACGGCAGCGACGGTAGCAACTACTCTATAACGTTTGCCAACGTCACCACAGGTACAATCAATGCTAAACCCCTGACCGTAAGCGGTATCGCTGCCGGCAATAAGGAATATGACGGCACCAATACCGCTACCTTGAATACAGGTAGCGCTGCGCTCGTGGGTATTGTTTCAGGAGACACCCTTTCCCTCAATAACGGTTCTGCAGCTGCGGTTTTTGCCGATAAGAACGTCGGCGCAGGAAAAACGGTCACTATTTCCGGATTGACTATAGGCGGGGCTGATGCCGGGAACTATTCCCTTACCCAGCCGGTCATTACCGATAACATCACCGCCAAGAATCTTACAGTAACTGCGGTGACGGACAGCAAAGAATATAACGGGACAACCAGTTCAACAGGAGCACCAACCATCACTGTTGGCTCGCTGGTAGCTGAAGATAGCGCGATTTGGACTCAGACCTTCAGCAACAAAAACGCAGGAACCAGTAAAACCATTACCCCTTCGGGAACCGTCAGTGACGGCAACAGCGGCAATAACTACAATGTGACCTTTACAACGGTTGGTACGGGTACAATTACCGCCAGAGCTATGACTGTAATTGCATCGGCAGACAGTAAAGGCTATGACGGCACGGTCAGTTCCACGGGAACGCCAACCATCACTACGGGCTCTCTCGCTGCTGGCGATACCGTGATCTGGATACAGACCTTCGATAATAAGAACGTTGGTTCTGGCAAGACATTGACTCCGACAGGAACGGTGAGCGACGGAAATAGCGGTAATAACTATAATGTGACCTTGACCGCTGTTAGCACAGGGACCGTTACGGCGCGGGCAATCACTGTCACGGCATCAACAGATAGTAAAGAATATAACGGTACGGCTAGCTCAACGGGAATTCCGACTATTTCGGCTGGCTCGTTTGCAACCGGCGACAGTGCGACCTGGACGCAAACCTTCGATAACAAGAACGTCGGTACGAGTAAGACAATAACATCGGCGGGAACAGTAAGCGACGGGAATAGCGGCAATAATTATACCGTAACATTCACCAGCGTGAGCACCGGCGCAATCACATTTAAACCCTTAACTGTAAGCGGTGTCGCGGCAAATAACAAAGATTATGACGGGACCAATGCAGTTACATTGAACACGGGCAGCGCTACCATTGTGGGAGTAGTTTCTGGAGACAGCGTTTCGCTGAATACTACTGCGGCTGGTGTTTTCACCGACAAGGCTGTAGGGACTGGTAAAACCGTCATCGTTTCCGGATTAACCATCGGCGGGGTTGATTTTGCTAATTACTCGCTCTCCCAACCCACCACTACGGCCAATATTACAAGCAAGGCTATAATGGTGACTGGTATTACCGCCAACAATAAGCAATATGATGGCACTGTTACTGCCACTCTGAATACTGGCGGTTGTGTGCTGGTTGGGGTAATTTCGGGAGATACGGTTTCCCTGACCGGTTCAGGGACAGGTGTTTTTGCGGACAAGTCGGTGGGGACTAATAAAACTGTCAACGTGTCCGGACTGACCGCTGGCGGGATTGATGGAGCTAATTACGCACTTACACAGCCTACCACTGCGGCCAATATTACGGGCAAGACCTTAGCAGTAAGCGGTATTACCGCGAATGATAAGCCCTACGATGGCACTGCTGCTGCCACCTTGAACATCGGCAGCGCCGCCCTGGTGGGACTCGTTTCGGGGGATACCGTTACCTTGAATGCTTCTTCAGCAGTTGGCTTGTTTGTCGACATCAACGTTGGTTCGGGTAAAACGGTTACTATTTCAGGGTTGACTATTGGAGGGGCTGACGTCGCTAATTACACGCTAGCTCAGCCTACAACTACAGCAAATATTACGGATGTAAGCAGCGTGGGTAGTGGGGGCGGTGGTGGTGGCGGAGGATGGGGAACACCAGCCCCAACCTCCACACCTACTACGACGCCTACGACTACCGTCTCGACCTCTACAACAACGACGCCGCCGGTTACAACGATGCTTCCATACATTATACCAATCGCGACAACGACGGCAACAACAACCACGTCGACCGCACCTACAACTACTAGGACACCGGCTCTACATCAACTGACGGTCAACATCGAGGGTCAAACCGGGACGGTTACAATCAATGATGCGGGGTTATGTCAGGGCACAGCTTCGGTCTCTTCTACAGACAAAAACATAGGTATTATAATACCGAATGGGACAACAGTTTTAACCAGAGATAATACTGCTTCTGTGCAAATAACAATTAAACCGGATCCAAACCCGCCGTCGCCGCCTGCTACCTTTAATCTTGTCGGGGTGCCGTATGACTGTTTACCCAGCGGCACAACATTCAGTCCACCTATTACATTGGTCTGGCACTACGACAAGGCCGAGTTGGCTACTGGAACTGAAGAGACTAAATTACAGGTGTGTTTATTCAATGAAGCTACTGGCCAATGGGAAACGGTACCGGGAGTGGTAGACACAGTTAATAAAACAATTAGCGCTACCTTATCTCATTTCACCATATATGGTGTTATCGCTCCAGCGGTGGCCACCGTGAAACCTGCGCCGGTTCAGTCAACCACGTCAAAATATTTATGGATAGGAATAGTTATTTTCTTAATAGTGCTTGTAATCGCGATAATATTAGCCAGAAGAAAGAAAAAATCTAAAAAAAATTAAGCCTTATACTTTGGAAGTCATGGGTAAACGAAAAACTGTTCATGCAAGAACTGCGAAACAGGTGAGAAGTGAGATATACCCTTGAAAATGAGATCACAGTCGTGACAATAGAAATCGAAGGGCAAATATATTACAAAACCTCAGGAGCTTGCAAGAAAGCGGGGATTAGCCGGACCACCTTATAGTCTGGTAAATATCAATCAGAAAGCCTTGGCACACAGTCTAAGGTTAGATTTACAGATTGCAGAAAACATAAACGGCACGAAAATCAAAGCGGATGAGCGAAGACTGAAGCAAATGATGTTCAATCTGCTGTCAAACTCGGCCAAGTTCACACCGGATGGTGGGGAGGTACGGGCAACTGTTCAATCAGAACACGTTCCTGTTCCGCCAGTGTCGCCAGCGCTGTCTCCAAGATCGCCGGATCTATTTCCAGTAGTTCAGCCGCTTTCTTTTTCAGCTCTTCATATGGGTAGTAGACATGCCCTTCATCCACCAGTTCGCTCAATACATGG
>Ga0265316_10007291_pt1 | contig 10431 bp, 5 predicted proteins | sample 4522metaG_FD_202092 | JGI IMG/M metagenome (GOLD analysis project Ga0265316, IMG submission 202092) | Rhizosphere microbial communities from Carex aquatilis grown in University of Washington, Seatle, WA, United States - 4-5-22 metaG | ecosystem: Host-associated > Plants > Roots > Rhizosphere >...
TGAAATTGGCAATATCATTTAACTTTTCTATTGCAACTGAAGCTGAATCTTTTGGTTGAACTTTTACAGTGTCTGCATTTTGATTGGCAGATGTGACCGTTGAAGGTTGATTGCATGCACCTACAATTAGACATGTTGAAAATATTGAAACTAAATATGATGTTTTGTTCTTCATGATGATTAATATTATTGTTTTATAGAATTTTCAATTTGATTATTTACGGAACCATTTTTTAAGGATCTTTTTTCAGTCCATTTACTGATAAAATAAATTACTGAACCTGACAATACTGCCAGCAACCCTATTATTGAATACTTTGGATGACCATAAAAAGTAAAGCATAAAGTCCATATAACGATGATAAGAAATATAATGGGAGTTACAGGATAACCCCATGTTTTATAAGGTCTTTCAACATCTTTAAACTTAATTCGGTGAATAAAAATTCCAAAGACTGCAAGAAAAGTGAAAAAAGCCAATACAAAACCTGTTGAAGCAAGAATGGTATTAAATGAGGAGGTAAGTATAAGCAGAATAGCAATAGTCGATTGCAATAAAATTGCAGGCACTGGAGTACCATGATTCCTGGATTTGAAAGAAATGAATTTAAGCAGTTTAATATCTTCACCCATAACCTGCGCAATGCGGGGACCTACGAACACAAAAGAACTAATATTCGCTATCAATAAAAGTGAAATAAGTATGCCCATAATACTTCCACCTGTTTTCCCAAAGATGTGAAATGCAGAAATAAGACCAGGATTCTGAATGTTATTATCCATTATCAATTCGGACCTTGGAGCCGTATAAATAAACGTAAAATTCAGTAAAAAATAAAGCGCTGTTACAGATAATGTACTTAATAAAAGTGAACGAGGTATAGTCTGCTGAGGTTTATCTATATCATTTGCAATATAGGCTGCAGCATTCCAGCCCGAAAAAGCATATGATACATATATTAATGAAATTGCAATTTCAGGTTTAATAAAATCTTTAAAAGAGAAAGTATTGAAATGAATTGATAAACTCTGATGAGATGGCGCTATGAAAATACCGCAGATTACAAAAACAAGTATTAAAAAAATATTGAAAAGAGTAAATATTTTTTGAAAGTTTCCACCTAATTTAATATCATAAGCATGAATAATTGTAATTAATATTATTACTGAAAGGGCCATAGATTTAGGTGACAAAAAAGGAAATACACCATGTGAATATTCACCTAAAGCCATAGCGGCAATAGCAACTGGTGCTGCAAAACCAACTGTAATAGATACCCAGCCTGAAAGGAAACCTAACCAGGGATGATATATTTTGGTTAGATAGTGATATTCACCGCCTGATCTGGGCATTGCAGCTCCTAATTCACTATATACCAAAGCGCCGCATAAAGCAAGAATGCCTCCTATAACCCAGAGGGCCAGTATAACTATTGCATTTGGAATGTCTTTGAATTGATAACCTAGCGAGGTAAAAACTCCAACTCCTATCATATTTGTGATAACAAAAGCAGAAGTTGTTATTAATCCGAGTTTACGAGTTTGCAAGCCGTTCAATGCCATTAAATATGCTTAAAAATTACAGGTTGCTAAAATAATACTTTTTTATATATAAGCTCGTTAAGTCAGAAAAATGATGATAACAATTAACAAACATATAATAGTAATTTATTGGGTTCGCAAAAATAAAACCCGCTTAGATGATCCAAGCGGGTTTTTAGTAGTTAGTTAGTTTTTATAAAAAATCAATCCAATGATTGTCCATTATTATTAGAGATAGAAATAACCTGATCATATTGTTCAGGAGTAAGGTCATTAAAGAAATAATTAACAGGATTAACTATTTCTTTATTTTTTATTACTTCATAATGTAAATGAGGTCCAGTAGATAATCCGGTACTTCCGACCAAACCAATAATATCACCACGTTTTACTTTCTGTCCCTGAACAACTTTAAAGGCACTTAAATGGGCATAACGGGTTTTATAACCAAAACCATGATCTATAATTATACTGTTCCCGTATCCATGAAAAGAACTTTCAGTCTTTTCTATAACGCCATCGCCGGTTGCATAAACTTCAGTACCAATAGGAGCTGCGAAATCAAGGCCCGGATGAAAAATTCTGATCTTATACCATGGATGTATTCGCCAGCCAAATCCGGAAGATGTGCGTTCCAGTCCCTTATTGGCTACAGGCTGAATAGCAGGTATGCATTTTAACATACCTTCTTTATTCAATGCCAATGGAATTATCAGGTCATATGATTTTGACTGAATATCAATCTGTTTTAGAACTTTATCAAGCTGTTTAGCGGTATTTATTATAAGGGAGGAATTTTCGTAACCTTCAAGATCAGCATAGCGATTGACACCACCGATCCCTGCTTCACGAATTGAACGTGGTATAGGTTCAGCTTCAAAAATTGTACGGTAAATATTGTCATCGCGTTGTCTCAGATCTTCCAAAACTGCCGAAGCCAGATTTATGTTTTTCTGCATATCCTTATATCGATCTTTCATTTGTTCAAGTTCTCTCTTTAAAATTCTTTCGTGGGGAGAAGCGAAAAAATTAGAAAACAAAAAATAAAATCCGACTGAGATAACAATACCTGCGAAAAAATATTTAACTAATTTAATAATTAGCCCCTTGAAACCAAGCCTGTTTGGATGTAGGCTCAACGACTCAGGGTCAAAGCGGTACATACTTCTTGGCATAATGTGTTGGTTTAATGTGGTTTATACTAAAAATGCCGTTAATAGGGACAAATCTAAGTGAAATAAATTAATTTTACAAGCTTTTTAAGCTAAAGATATGAGATACAGGTATTTTAAAATTTCCTTTCTGTTAGATAAAAATTAAAACATTGTGAATTTTAGAATTTGTACCTAAATCTTTACTTTTAAAATTTGAAGTTAATCAGAGGTTTTGTGAACTTTTACGACGCACCTTTCAAAAGGATTCAATTTAAAAGTTAATTAACAACCTGCTTGATAAAAATAATTACTAATTTTTTTGATTTAAGTTATATTTTATGAATTCAAATAATGTTAGAGAGTCCTTTTTAAGTTTTTTCAAATCTAAACAACATCAAATTGTTGCTTCAGCTCCCATGGTTGTAAAAAACGACCCGACTTTGATGTTTACCAATGCCGGAATGAACCAGTTTAAAGATATTTTTCTGGGCAATTCTCCGGCAAAGTATACGCGAATTGCAAATTCTCAGAAATGTCTCAGGGTATCCGGCAAACATAATGACCTGGAAGAAGTTGGCCATGATACCTATCATCACACAATGTTTGAAATGCTGGGCAACTGGTCATTTGGTGACTATTTTAAAGAAGAAGCAATTAGATGGGCCTGGGAGTTTTTAATTGAGGTATTAAAAATAGATAAGGACAGAATTTATGTTACCATTTTTGAAGGAGATGAATCTGAACGTCTTGAGAGAGATATGGAATCCTATAATTTTTGGAAGTTTTGGATTGGAGAGAATCGAATTATATTGGGAAATAAAAAAGATAATTTCTGGGAAATGGGTGAGACCGGTCCATGCGGTCCATGTTCTGAAATACATTATGATGCCAGAAGCGAAAAAGACAGGAAGAAAATAGATGGCAGAATATTGGTTAATACCAGTAATCCACAGGTCATAGAAATCTGGAACCTGGTTTTTATACAATACAACCGCAAAGCTGACGGGTCATTGGATCTGCTGCCAAAAAAACATGTTGATACCGGCATGGGATTTGAAAGGTTATGCATGGTTGTACAAGGTAAACAGTCGAATTACGACACTGATGTTTTCACACCTGTTATTGATGAGATTTCCAGACTTACAGGAATTGCTTACGGTAAAAATAACAATACCGATATAGCCATGCGTGTAGTTGCTGACCATTTACGGGCAGTATCTTTCGCGATAGCTGATGGGCAGTTACCATCCAATAATAAAGCCGGATATGTAATACGCCGTATTTTACGCCGTGCTGTCAGATATTCTTATACTTATCTAAAACAGAACGAGCCCTTTCTGTGCAAATTGGTTCCGTTGTTTGCAAATCATTTGGGAAATGCATTCCCGGAACTTAAATCTCAGGAAAAGCTTATTATCCAGGTTATTGCTGAAGAAGAAAATGCGTTCCTGAAAACACTCTCCACCGGCATAAAATTGTTAGATCAGTTAATTGAAAAAGCCAAATCAAATAAATTAAACATCCTGAATGGTCAATCAGCTTTTGAATTATATGATACCTATGGATTTCCCCTGGATCTTACTGAATTGATTCTTAAAGAACAGGGAATGTCAGTGAACCATGAAGAATTTAATTTGGAAATGCAAAAACAAAAAACGCGTTCCCGATCAGATGCTTCTGTTGAAACAGATGACTGGGTTGTAATTATTCCTGATATAAAATCAGATTTTGTTGGTTATGATTCCACTGAAGCAAATATTAATATTACCAGATACAGGAAAGTCATTTCCAAAGGAAAAAATTATTATCAGCTTGTATTTGATAAAACACCTTTCTACGCTGAAAGTGGCGGTCAGATTGGCGACATAGGAGTTCTATCATTTGAGGATGAAAAAATAAATATTATAAATACAGTCAAAGAAAACAATCTTATTTTACACCTGACAGAGAAGCTGCCTTCAAAACTAAATGGCAATTACAAAGCTAAAGTTGAAACTGTCAGAAGGCTATCAACCGAAAGAAATCACTCTGCCACACATTTACTTCACTTTGCCCTCCGCCAGGTATTGGGCAAGCATGTAGAGCAAAAAGGATCATTGGTTCATCCGGATTATCTCAGGTTTGATTTTTCCCATTTTCAAAAATTGAGCGCCATAGAAATTCATGAAATAGAAAAAATTGTAAATAATCTGATATTGGATAATATTTCCGGAGAGAAAGAAGAATTGCCGATTGAGCAAGCCAGAAAAATGGGTGCCATGATGTTGTTTGGTGAAAAATATGGAGAAAAAGTCAGGGTTGTAAAATTTGCTGATTCCATTGAACTTTGTGGTGGTACACATGTTAATTCAACGGGTCAGATAGGTTTTTTTAAAATTGTATCTGAAAGTGCTATTGCAGCTGGAATCCGGCGTATTGAAGCAATTACCGGAAACAAAGCGCTGGAGTATATCAATAACCAGCTTGAAATTATAAATGAATTAAAAAATATTTTGAATAATCCGCAGGATATCCTGAAAAGTGTTGATAACCTGATAAAAGAAAAAATAGATTTACAGAAAAAAGCTGAAGAATTTTCAAAAAGCAAGATTGAATCTATACTTAATGATTTGACTTGCAGAATTCAAAAATCAGGAAATATTAATTTAATAGTAGAGAAAATTGAAGTTGATTCAGTTGCTGAAATGAAAGAGCTGGCTTTTAATTTAAAGGGACAAATTGAAAACCTTGTATTGGTTATTGGTTCAGAAATTGAAGGTAAAGCTAATATGGCTGTCTTGATCTCAGATAATTTGGTAAAAAATAATAAACTCGATGCTTCAATTTTAGTGCGTGAACTTGCAAAAGAAATCGACGGTGGTGGTGGTGGACAATCATTTTATGCTACTGCCGGAGGTAAAAAACCTGAAGGTTTGCAAAATGCTTTAGTGAAGGCCAGGAAAATATTGGAGAGTATCTAACACCGAATCCAAATAAATTTTGTCCAATTTTCGTTTCCCTGCTTTTCGTATATTTGGTATAACATAAATAATTTTCAAGTATGGAAATCACCCGTGTTTTTGATTTACTTGATAATTTCAAAGAGAAGTATTCTGATAAGGATGATGTCATAGCAGGGAAAGAAAATGGCAGATGGGTAAAATATAGTACACTTGATTACATCGAACAATCTAATCTGGTATCCTGCGGATTGTTGGCACTTGGCATAAAAAAAGGTGACCGAATTGCTTCCATCTCAAACAATCGTCCGGAATGGAATTTTTTAGATATGGGTATGGCCCAGGCTGGAATTATTCATGTTCCTATTTATCCTACTATCAGCAAAGACGACTACTTCTATATTCTTACCCATTGCAAGCCTAAAATTGTTATAATTTCTGATAAAATATTATATGATAAAATTCAGCCTATTGCAGCAATGGCTGGTATTAATGACATCTATACCATTAATAATATTGATGGAGTTAAAAACTGGCAGGCAATTATCAGCAATGGCAAAGACAACCTGGATAAATTGATGCCTGAATTGAAGCGCATTAAAGAAGGCATTAAAACCGGGGATTTGTTTACTTTAATTTATACCAGTGGAACAACTGGTTTTCCTAAAGGAGTAATGCTTTCGCACAGTAATCTGGTAAATAATTTTATTGAGACATCGAAGGCCCATAATAGTGGTTCAGAAGCAAGGGCGTTAAGCTTTTTACCCTTGAGCCATGTTTATGAACGTTGTTTAAACTATCACTATCAGTATAAAGGTATAGGCATATACTATGCTGAAAATATGGGTACAATAGTTGATGACACCCGTGAAATAAAGCCCACTCTATTTTGCTCAGTACCCCGTGTGCTCGAATTATTTTTTGAAAAGATTCAGGGCAAGGCTCATGAATTGCCATTTCTGAGTCGCATAATTTTTTTCTGGGCAATAGGGGTAGCAGAAAAATTTGATGTTGACAAACCGGACAGATGGTTCTATAATCTGAAGCTGAAAATTGCCGACAAGCTTGTGTTCTCAAAATGGCGTGAGGCACTTGGCGGAAAATTAGATAAAATTGTTTCGGGAGGTGCTTCTCTGCAGATAAGGTTAACAAGGATATTTTGGGCAGCCGGTATGCATATCATCGAAGGATATGGACTTACCGAAACCTCCCCGGTTATTGCAGTTAACGATCTTGCCAAACCAATGGTTAAATTTGGTACCGTTGGCCCGATATTAAAAGGAGTTGAAGTTAAAATAGCTGATGATGGTGAAATTTTATGCAAAGGTCACAATGTTATGATTGGTTATTATAATGATCCTAAATTGACAAATGCATCAATAGATAAAGAAGGATGGTTTCATACCGGTGATATTGGAACGCTTGTAGATGGCAAATTTCTGATGATTACAGACAGAAAGAAAGAGATTTTTAAACTATCCAATGGTCGTTATGTTGCTCCTCAGGTCATAGAAAACAAATTAAAAGAATCTGAATTTATAGAACAAGCAATGGTTTTGGGAGAAAACCAGAAATTTGCAAGCGCTTTAATTCAACCTAATTTTTCATTTCTTCAAACATGGTGTATATGCAACAAAATTCATTTCAATGATAATATTGAAATAATTAATAATCCTAAAGTCATCAGACAATATAATAAAGTAATAGTTGATTTGAACCAGAAAATGGGACATTCGGAACATATTAAAAGGTTCAGACTGATACCTGATGAGTGGTCCACTTTTTCAGGAGAACTCTCTCCTACTTTAAAGCTAAAACGCAATTTTATCTGCGAGAAATATAAAGATATAATTGACCAGATTTATGTTCTCCAGAAAAATGGAAAAGATTTAAAATAAAATAATTCTAGCCTCTCAATATTAATGTTTACTTAAGTTTACAGTCGATCTCTAACAATGAAAATTACTTACTTTACAACATGTCTTTTGTTAAACCTGAAATTTTCATCATAATATTATTAAGAATCAGAATTAAATATGCAAGCAATAATAAGACCTGTTAGGGTCGACATATTGGTAACAAGTTATAAAGTACGAAAATTGCGCCAAGAACAAAGTTAATAATAAGTTAAACTATACTTGGCGCAAAATAGGTAGAATAATGATTTAGAGATTACTACCCGTGCCATGAAAATAATATTCTCAAATTTACGTATATCTTGGCACGTTTAGCACCAGAGATTCCTATACTACCAATATCTAGCTCCTAACGGAGCTTTTTTATACTGCTAATAAAGCAATTATTTGCGGCGGAGTCGAAGTATAGCCAGTTAATTGATCTTTGGTAACCAATATTTGTTACTTTATCCAAAAATTTATTTCAAATTTAACAGCGGACTTTTGACAACAGGCCTGTCGCTGGAAAGAGGTTTGGTCCGGTGGTCAAAGTCAACCTCCTTAATTAAAATACCATCAGGTACAATATATGAAACTGGCGGCCCATTAGGTATTGCTTCCTGATTGTCAATCATCGAACCACCTTCTTCATTCTCAGAACTCTCGTTCATAAAAGTATTGTACAATAGCGAACCGGAAGATACACCTATAATCTTCTTAAGAGAGGCTATATTTAATGATTTCATGGAAGCATCGCGAAGCAAAGTTTCTTTGCCATCAGCTACAGAAACCTTATAAATATTTAACGGCATATAGAAATTGCCTTGTTTAATGGGTTTAATCATTATCGCGTAATCCAGATCATTTTCTTTAGCTGTTTTTATTAGCTGCTCCTTTAGCTTATCAATTGTCTTGCCATCCGTTGCAGTTATAAAAATAACTCCGGGACCGAGGTCATGGGTTATGCTGCCATATTTCGTAATAGAATACCGGTTATGTCCATTTGATTCTTTGATATTTCTGGTAGGCGTACGGCCATTATATAAACTTTTTAAAACACCATTTTCGATCAGGGTAAGTGTATCAGGAGGAACAACTCCTTCCCCATCAACATCATAACTACCAACCAGATTGACACCATGATATGTTTTTAAGCGGGACAAGTCTTTAACGGTTATATTTTTTGCAATGACAGGTTTATCTAATTTTGCTTCTACAGAATTTATATTTTGTCCATAAAACATAGACATTTGGGAACTATTATAAAGAGGTTCTCTGTAGGCAATAAGGTTATCAGTGCCTGTAAAAAATCCCTGGGAAAATGCCTCAGCAACAGCCTGTCCCAAAAACAAAACCGGACCTGAATAGTTTTCATCCAGTATTGATGCCTTTCCTCTTTCTATAAGACTTTGGGCTAAAGCCCGGGCATCATCCTGCATATTTTCAATTTTTGGCAAGTCATCCTGGTTTACAGCGCTGTATCTGACCTGAGCTGAAACATTATCCCCATCTGTAGCCTGACTCAAGGCAGAAGCCATAATATAAACGAGATCAATCGGAGTTTGAATCTGACAATTTTCACTGCTGTAAAAATAAATATTGGCATGTATTTGAAAAGCTGCTACTTCAGAATAAAAAACATCAGGATAGTCTTTAAATACGGTAGATACGTCTTTTACTAATTTTTGAAGGTATTCCTTATTCCAGGAATAATGTTTGTCAGGGATACTCATCGTAATTACAGGAACCTTACAAAAATCTGGTATTTGCAGATCTTTCTGGCTTAAATTTTTATCTTTTAGCGAGGCAATTTTATTTTTATAATTTTCGGCAGCGGATTTATAAGTATTATTCGTCATCATCCATAATGCTCGCCTGATACCAAAATAATCATTGTCCAAAGGTAGTTCGAGGTCACCATCACGGGGAGCCTTGGCACGTGTAGCATCTGTAAAATTTTCATCATTTAATTGATAATCACCTACCAATACACGGTTGCTCCAGCTGCGATAATGTCTTTCAGAAGCATTACTCAATGACCCCAGGGAAGCTGTAGTGAAAATAGTTTTCACATCTTCAATAGAATAGGCAATATAAAATGGTGCCTGACAATCATTACAAATCAGCTTTTTCATGCTTCTATCCAGTTCATCCTTCATAGCTCTAAACATAATCGTCTCAGTGCTATCCTGAGAATAAACCTGCTGACTTAGAAGTATTACTATTCCAATAATCAATTTTACTATTTTGTTTTTGTACATATATTTTAGTTTCAATTTTTAACTTTTAAGTTCAAAGCTACTAACCTTCTAGCGGTTTGATATCAATTGCTATTTAATGAACATTTGTTCATAACCGCTTGAAGGTTTTGCTATCTCCAACTTCCGGTTTCCATCTTCACAATTCACATCTCCTCCATTCACAACTTCACGATTCAAATATTCCCATCTTCACAATTCACAACTTCACAGGTTTACTTCGAAATTTTTTCAACATCCGGTCTGGGTAACAAAGGCATTTGTCCATAGCTTTCCGGTTGTTTCTGGGTTTCAATCTTTTTTATGTAAAGGGATGGTGAAACCGCAGTTACAGGTATTGTGCCAGATTCAGCCCCGCAATAACCGGTAAACATTCCAATACTGTCACCTGTAGCTTCAACTTCTGAAAATATTGCCAGTGGAGTGCCAATAAAATTGAGACCCCGAACCATTTCGTCCGGTCTGCCATCAACATAAATTTTATAAACAACAGTTGGTTTGACATTAAAAACATTGGGCGTATACCTGTTTGTTAGCGTAAATCCTCCGACAACCTGGTCAAAAAGATATCCATAAGGTTTATTTTCCTTCTTACATTCGGCAATTAATTTTTTTCTGAGTTCTTTCTCGGTCAATTGTTTTC
>Ga0265316_10007295_pt1 | contig 10427 bp, 11 predicted proteins | sample 4522metaG_FD_202092 | JGI IMG/M metagenome (GOLD analysis project Ga0265316, IMG submission 202092) | Rhizosphere microbial communities from Carex aquatilis grown in University of Washington, Seatle, WA, United States - 4-5-22 metaG | ecosystem: Host-associated > Plants > Roots > Rhizosphere >...
ATCCAGAATTTTCCTTACGGTTAGCCCAAACCGGTTAATCCTTCCCTTGCCCTTCGCGGGTGATTCGGTACTGTCCGCGACTCTATTTTTTCAGCCATGCCGTCGATCCACGAATTTGCCGCTGCCAAAGCTGCCGGGCGCAAGCTGGTCATAGTGACCTCTTACGACGCCTGGTCGGCCCGATTGCTGGCCGACACACCGGTCGATTGCCTGCTGGTCGGCGATAGTGTGATGATGGTCATGCACGGCGAACGCGACACGCTCGGTGCCACCACCGAGATCATGGCGTTGCATGTCCGCGCCGTGGCGCGCGGTGCATCGTCCAAGTTAATCGTGGCGGACATGCCTTTTCTCGCGGCGCGCAAGGGCGCGGCCTATGCGCTCGATAGTGCCGCGGAGCTGCTCCGCGCCGGTGCGGATGCCGTGAAGATCGAGGGCGTACGCGGTCACGCCGACGTCATCCGCCACCTCGTCGAATCCGGAATTCCGGTCATGGGGCATCTCGGCCTCACGCCGCAGTGGGTCCACCAATTTGGCGGTTATAAGGTGCAGGCGCGCGAGGCGGCTGCCGCCGCCCAATTGGGCGAAGACGCGGCCGCGCTGGAGGCGGCCGGTTGTTTCTCCGTGGTGCTCGAGTGCATCCCGCAGAAACTCGCCCGCGAGGTCACCGCCGACTTGCGCATCCCCACCATCGGCATCGGCGCCGGTGCGGGCTGCGACGGCCAGGTGCTCGTGCTGCACGATCTCCTCGGCTTCAACCCGGACTTCAAACCCCGCTTCGTCCGGCATTTCGGCGCCGGCGCCGCCTTTGTGCGCCAAGGTGTGACGGACTTCGCCCAAGCCGTGCAGGCCGGGAAATTTCCCACCGCCAAGGAGAGCTTCTAGCCATGCCACGGGTTGTCCAAACGGTGGCCGAATGGCGCCAACTTCGCGCCGCGCACCGCGCGGCTGGCCGTATGGTCGGTTTCGTGCCAACGATGGGCGCGCTGCACGCCGGCCATGCCTCGCTCTTTCAGGCCGCCCGTCGCGATTGCGCGGTCGTGCTCGCCTCGGTCTTCGTCAATCCCACCCAGTTCGACGAGAAACACGACTTCGAGTTGTACCCACGCATGCTCGATCAGGATTGCGCTTTGATGGATCGGGCAAGTGTCGACGTCGTTTTCGCCCCGAGCGTGGCCGAGATGTATCCCAACGGCATGCGCTATGCCGTTACCGAAAACCAATTCAGCCGCGAACTCTGCGGCGCGCATCGCCCGGGACATTTCGACGGCGTGCTCACCGTGGTGCTAAAGCTCCTTCAGATCGCCGATGCCGAGCGCGCCTATTTCGGCGAAAAGGATTTTCAGCAGCTGCAACTCATCCGCGGCCTGTGCACCGCGTTTTTCCTGCCCACCGAGATCGTCCCCTGCCCAACCGTGCGCGAGCCCGACGGTCTCGCCATGAGTTCGCGCAACGCCCGACTCTCGCCCGCCGAGCGGGCGCTCGCGCCGACGTTTCACCGTGTGCTCGCTTCCGCCTCCACCGCCACCGCCGCCAGTGCTGAGCTCGCCGCGGCCGGTTTCGCCGTCGACTACGTGGAAGATCGCGAAAACCGCCGCTATGGCGCCGTCCGTCTCGGCCCAACCCGCTTGATCGACAATGTCCCGCTCTAACGTCCTCTTTTTCCTCACCGGCTCGATCGCCTGTTACAAGGCGTGCACCGTGCTCTCGCGCCTCGCCCAGGCCGGCGTCACCGTGCAGACGGTCGCCACTCCCGCCGCACTGCGTTTCATCGGCCCGGCGACACTCGAAGCCCTCAGCGGCCGGCCGGTTTTTTCGGACATGTGGGAATCGGGCCGCGCCCTCGACCACATCGAATTCGCGCGCCAGGCCGATCTCGCTCTCATCTGCCCCGCGACCGGCAACACCCTCAACCGCCTTGCCGCCGGCCTCGCCGACGATCTTGTCGGCGCGCTCTTCCTCGCGTGGGAGCACAAACAAAAGCCGTGGTGGATCGCGCCGGCGATGAACACGCTCATGTGGCAACATCCCGCCACGCAGGCATCGGTCGAGAAACTGCGCACGTGGGGCATGCGCTTCATCGAGCCCGCCGAGGGCCTGCTGGCCTGCGGCGACACCGGCCCCGGCCGTCTCGCCGAGCCCGAGCTGATCGCCGCCGAGGTGTTGAAGGCGCTCGGCCAGCACACTGCCTAAAGGCTGAGCGCGTTGTCCTCAACGCGCTCAGCCGGTTGAGAACAACCGGCGCCACTTCACCATGAACATCCTCGTCACTGCCGGAGCCACGCGCGAACCGCTCGATGCGGTGCGTTTTCTCTCCAATGTGAGTACCGGCAACACCGGGGCGGCCTTGGCCGATGCGTTGACCGCACGCGATCATCGCGTGACCCTGCTGCGCGGCGAGTCCGCCGTGGCCCCCCGCTCGGCCTGCGAGGTCGATGTTTTCACTTCGAACGAGGACTTGCGGGTACGTCTGCAACGACGCCTGGAGGGTGGGACTTTCGACGCGGTAATCATGTGCGCCGCCGTGGCTGACTACCGGCCGGATCGCACTGCCGCCGGCAAAATCGCCTCCGACGCGTCCGAGCTGATGATTCGTCTCGTGCGCAATCCAAAGATTCTCCCGCAACTGAAGTCGTTCTCGCCGCGCCCGCTGGTGGTCGTCGGCTTCAAACTCACCGTCGGCGCCGATGCCGTCGCCGGCCGCGCCGCCGTGGCGGCCCAATTTGCCACCGGCACGGTGGACGCCGTGGTGCATAATGATTTCGAAGAAATTCGTGCGTCGCCGATCCATCCATTCTGGCTCTACCGGTCAGCCGCGGCCGCGCCCGAGCAAATCAACGGCGCCAAAACTCTCGCAGAGGTGCTGGATCGTCTCGTGGCCGCGAGCGTGAGCGAGCAGACCAAGGCCAACTCTCGCTCAAAATGAGATTCGCCCCAAGGCCGTGCCAGTTGGAACCGCTTGACCTCAAGCGGTTCAAGCGCGTTGGGGTCAACGCGCTCCACCGGCGGAAAGTCGTATTGACCGTTAGTTGTCGTTAGAACCAAAACCCGCCAAGCCGCCATGCGCACGCTCGTCCTCAACCTCGGCAACACCTCGCTCTTCGCCGGCGTGTTTTCCGACGAGCGTGGACGGATGCCTCTTCGGCAGATTCGCAGTGTAGCCACGAGCGTGAGCGAGTGGAGTTCCGCTCAGCCCCCGAATGTAGCTGCGAGCGTGAGCGAGTGGATTCCCAAGCCTCCACTCGCTCACGCCCGTGGCTACAAGGAGATCGTGGCGCAGTCCTCCGCCAACCTGACCACTCACTTCCGCGTCCCAATCCGGGACGCGGCGACCGCGCGCGGCTTTGCCCGGCTGGTCGCCCGTCGCGTGCGCGGCAAAATCGACCGTGCGGCCCTCTGCTCGGTCGTGCCGGCGCTCACGGCGCCGATCGCACGGCATATCCACCGGACTTTCGGGATTGCGCCGCAGATTCTCACGGCAGATGCGCCGCACGGCTTGACCATCGGCTACCGCCGGCCGCGCGAACTCGGCACCGACCGGCTCGCGGCAGCACTGGGCGCGCGGGTGCTGTTCCCAAAATCAAATGTCATCGTGGTCGATTGCGGCACGGCCACGACGGTCACCGCACTGCGCCGCGATGGGGTTTTGGCCGGCGGCGCCATCTTCCCCGGGTTCTCGCTGTGGGCGGACCTGCTCGCGACCCGCACCGCCCAGTTGCCGAGAATCGCGTTGCGGAAACCGAGGGCCGCCGTCGGCCGTTCGCCGCGCGAAGCGATTGCCAGCGGTCTTTATCACGGCCACGCGGGCGCAATCCGGGAATTGATCCAACGGGTTCACGCCGAAGCGTTCGGACGTCAAAAAGCGGTCGTGATCGGCACCGGCGGCCACGCGCCCCGGTTCGTCCGGGAAAAGCTCTTTACCGTGCTCGCGCCGGATCTCATTCTGACCGGTCTGCGCGCCTTCGCCGCGTCAAATCACGATCATGCTTAGAACGTTTCTCCGCGCCAAAATCCACCGGGCCACCGTTACGGCCGCCGATCCCAATTACGAGGGCTCGATCTCGATCGACCGCGCCCTGTGCCGGGCCGCGGGGCTGGCGGAGTTCGAGCAGGTCGATATCTACGACATCACCAACGGCGCGCGTTTTACGACGTACGTGATCTTCGGCGAACCGGGGCAGATTCAGATCAACGGCGCCGCGGCACTCCTGGCCCGGCCGGGCGACCTAGTCATTGTGGTGGTCTATGCCGCTCTCGCACCGGAAGAAGTTGCACAACACCGCGCCACCATCGTGCAAGTGGACGCTAAGAACCGGGTCACTTCAACCCGCCTCGCCACGGTCACCGCGCCGTGAGCGGCTTTTGACCCCAGCACGTCTTCGCCATACCTTCGTGTGCCATGATTGCGACCGACCACCAGATCGACGCCGAAGCCGAGCGGCTGCTCCGCTCGCTGATGAACGTCGAATGCGACGATCGCCACCAATGGAATCTCGACACCTGCCGCGAGATCGCGCCGCTGACCCTGGAGATCAACCGTCTCAAGCGTGAAAAACAGGCCATCGTGCTCGCCCACTCCTACGTGGAGCCGGAGATCATCTACGGCGTGGCCGACTTCAAGGGCGACTCCTACTTCCTCAGCCTGCAGGCGAAAAACGCGCAGGCCAAAATGATCGTTTTCGCGGGCGTCGTCTTCATGGCCGAGACGGCCAAGATCCTCTGCCCCGATGCCACCGTGGTCGTGCCCGACCGCGGCTCGGGCTGCTCGCTGGCCGATTCGCTCACCGACGACGACCTGCGCCGGCTAAAGGGCCTTTACCCCGATGCCGCGGTCGTCTGCTACATCAACAGCACCGCCGCGGTGAAGGCCGAAAGCGACGTCTGCGTCACGTCTGGCAACGTCTACGACATCGTCGCGCGCCTGCCGCAACGCCGCATCCTTTTCGTGCCTGACCGTCTCATGGCGGAAAACGTCCGCACCGAGCTGAAACGCCGTGGCGTCGACAAGGAGATCGTTTCGTCCGATGGCACGTGTGTGGTGCACGAGGAATTCACGGCGGAACAGATCGCCGAGGCGCGAGCGCGTTTCCCTGGACTCAAGGTCGTGGTGCATCCCGAATGCCCGCCGGAGGTCGCCGCGGCCGCCGATTTCGTCGGCAGCACCGGCGCCATGATGAAGTACGTGCGCGCCACCTCCGCTCCCTACTTCCTCATGCTGACCGAGTGCGGCCTCGTCGGCCGGCTTGAGGTCGAGAACCCGGGAAAACATTTCGTTGGCGGCTGCCGGCTGTGCCCGTACATGAAACTCAACTCCCTCGAAAAGATTCGCGACGTGCTCGCCGCCCCGCGGCCGCATCAGATCGTTACGCTGGACGAGGACCTGCGCCGCCGCGCCGCGCGCTGCATCGACAAGATGTTCGAACTGGCCCCGGAAGCCAAAGGCTGAAGAACTGAAAAGCTGAAAGGCTGAATCCAACGTGCGCATCAATCCGCCAATATCAAAATCAGCCTTTCCCCGGTCCGCGCGAAACGACGTCGGACCAACGGTACCCCACTTCATGTTTCAGCCCTTCAGCCCTTCATTCCTTCAGCCCTTTTTCTTCCCATGCCCGATCCCCGCACCGACCACCTGATCGACCTCGCGCTGGAGGAAGACGCCGGACTCGGCGATGTGACGAGCCGCGCGATCTTCCGCGCCGGCCACCGCTCGCGCGCCTTCATCGCCGCCGGTCATGACCTTGTCGTCTGCGGGCTCGACGTCGCCGCGCAGGTCTTCACCCGCGTCGACCCGGCGCTGAAAGTGCAGCTCGTCGCCCGCGATGGCGCCCGGGTGAAGGCAGGCGGTGTGGTGTTACGCGTCGCCGGGCCCACCGCGTCGCTGCTCACCGCCGAGCGCACCGCGCTCAACTTCATCCAACGCCTCTCCGGCATCGCCACGCTCGCGCGGAAATTTGCCGACGTGGCCGGCCCGCTCGGCGTGCGCATCGTCGACACGCGCAAGACCACGCCGGGCTTCCGCGCGCTCGAGAAATACGCCGTGCGCTGCGGCGGCTGCCACAACCACCGCTCGTCGCTGGGCGAGCACGTGTTGATCAAGGACAACCATATCGCCGCCGCCGGCTCGCTGGCCCGGGCCGTGCAGCGGGCGCGTGCCGCGGCGCCGCATTCAGCCAAAATCGAAGTCGAGGCCAAGACCCTGGCCGAGGTCCGCGAGGCGGTGCGCGCCCGGGCCGAGGTCATCCTGCTCGACAACATGACACCGCCGAAGATTCGCGCGGCCGTGGCCGCGATTGCCGGCGCCGCCCTTGTCGAGGTGTCGGGTGGCGTGCGCTTCGAAACGCTGCGCGATTTCGCGCTGCCCGGCGTCGATGTGATCAGCATCGGCGCGCTGACGCATTCCGCGCCGGCCGCGGACTTGAGCCTGACGGTTCTGCCGGCGAAATCATCCCGCATGAACTAGGCTGAAAGCACAGTCATCCGCCGCATGCCCTCTTCCATCAGTTCGTTTTCTGTAGCGGCGGTCTATGACCGCCGAGATCTTCCTACCGTCTGCCCGGCGGTCATAGACCGCCGCTACAGTCCGGGCCCAAACCACTAAACCAAGCGCCCCTTTCCATGAACGTCATCCGCACAGATTGTCTCGTGATCGGCGCCGGCCTGGCCGGTTGCGCGTACGCGCTCCGCGCCGCGGGTCACGGGCTCAACGTGCAGCTGCTCTCGCTCGACGGCCCGCTCGCCGCCAACAGCGACTGGGCCCAGGGCGGCATCATCTACAGCGCAACGTCCGATCCGGCGGTGTTTGCCCGCGACATCATGGAGGCGAGCGACAATATCGCCAATCCGCTCGCCGTTGACCAGCTGGTCCGCGAGGGTCCGGCCGCGGTGAAGGAATTGCTGTTGGACGAAATCCACGTGCCCTTCGACCGCGACGCGTCGGGCGAGCTCGAGCTGACCCGCGAAGGCGGACACAGCGAACGCCGCATCATCCATTTCAAGGACACCACCGGCCACGCCATCCTGTCGACCATCGCCGCGCGCGTCGACACCACGCCCCGCATCACACGCCGGCTCGGCTGGGTCGCCATCGACCTGCTCACCCTCTCGCACACCACCGACAATCCCGCCGACAAATACCAGCCGTTGACGTGCTTCGGCGCCTATGTGCTCGACACCGCCACCGGCGAGGTATCCGCCATCGTGGCGAAGAAGACGATCCTCGCGACCGGCGGGCTCGGGCAGATTTTCCAGCACACCACCAACCAGCCCGGCAGCGTGGGCCACGGCGTGGCGATGGCGTATCGCGTCGGCGCGCGCATCATCGACCTGGAGTACACGCAGTTTCACCCCACCGTGTTCCTGAAGAAAGGCGCGCCGCGGTTCCTGATCACCGAGGCGCTGCGCGGCGAGGGCGCCGTGCTGGTCAACGCCCGCGGCGAACGTTTCATGGACAAGGTGCATCCGCGCGGCTCGCTCGCCCCGCGCGACGTGGTCTCGCGCCACATTCACCTCGAGCTCGCCGCCAGCGGCGAGACCTGCGTGTTCCTGGATCTCTCGGCGATGAAGCCAGATTTCATTCGCGAGCGGTTTCCGAGCATCTACGAGCGCTGTCGCCAGTACGGGATCGACATCACGCGCGAACCGATCCCGGTGGTGCCGGCGGCGCATTTCTCGTGCGGCGGCGTGCACACCGACCTCGCCGGCCGCACCAACGTCCGCCATTTGAATGCCATTGGCGAAACCGGCTGCACCGGCCTGCACGGCGCCAACCGCCTCGCCAGCACGTCGCTCCTCGAATGTCTCACGAGCGCCAAATTCACGGCCCTGGCCGACATCGATGACATCGCCCGCAACGAATTTCGCCTGCCCGAGCCGCGAACCTGGCAGAGCCCGGCGCGCGAAGCCGATCCCACGCTGGTCCGGCAGGATTTGGAACTCCTCCGGCAGACGATGTGGAACTACGCCGGCGTGATCCGCTCGCCGAAACGCCTGACGCGGGCGCGGCGCATCCTGCTCGAGCTGCGGGAGGAGACCCAGTCGTTCTACCGCGGTTGCCGGCTCTCGCGGCCGATGATCGAGCTGCGCAATGCCGTGCAGACCGCCCTGCTCGTCGTCTACGCTGCCGGCCTCAACCCCCACAGCAAGGGCTGCCATTACGTGACCGAAAGCGAGGATTGAGCGCGGGCCGCTGCCGCAACCAAACCGGCATCGGATTTTACAGGAGGCAACCGAGGAAACGGAGAAAATGACTTTAGACTCCAATCGCTTCTCGAATTCAGACTCAGACCTCCTGAGCCCGCCAGGCGGGCTGGCGCGAAACGTGGAAAACGACTGAGCCCAAAGTTGGAAACCGGCTCACCTGTAGCGGCGGTCTATGACCGCCGAGGCACGCTGCGGATCCTGTTCGGCGGTCATAGACCGCCGCTACAGAATACCGTTTGGGCTCAACGTGATTTCACGGGATCAGGATGTCTGATGAACATGTCCTCCTGCTTGCCCCTGTGACCTCTGAGTCAAAAAATACCTGTGAGAAGACGGCAGGTTCAGTCATGGCAATGCAGTTGGTTGAGGATTCCGATGCATCCAATCCGTGCCAATCCGCGTAATCAGCGGAAAAGTTACTTTCTCAGTTGCCTCCGTTGCCTCCTGTAAAATCCGGTTTTGGTTTCGTTGCGGCTCAACCGTGCCGCGCGTCTCTATGTCAAACTGCTTCTCTCAGGATCAGCCCGAAACCCGGCCCTGCACCTCGCGGCAGATGGCGAGGAGCGCCTGGAAATCCTCGTCGCGCGAACGGCTGACGATCACGTGGTCGAATTTCGGTTTTTCGCGCAGCTCGATCTCGGCGGTGCGCAGGCGGCGCGCGATCTCCTCCTCGGCATCGGTGCCGCGCCCGACGAGACGCGAGCGGATGATTTCCGGCGACACCTCGATGAAAACCGTCGTCATGGACCGGCGCAGCAGCGGTTCCGTCGCCGCCACCCGGCGGAAACTGTCCACGCCCTGCACGTCGATGTTGATGGCCAGCTTCTGCCCGCGGCGCAGCGGTTCCAGCACGGCCGCCGCCAGCGTGCCGTAGCGGCGGTCGACGCCCTTGGACGGGTCGCTATGCACCCAGGCCGACTCGAGGAATTCGCCCGCGGCCAGCTTGGCGTCAAACTCGGCCGGGGTGAGGAAATGATAATCCACGCCATTGATCTCGCCCGGGCGCGGCGGACGGGTCGTGGCCGTGACCACCCGGGTGAACCCCAGCCCCTCGCGCACGAGGCGACCGCAGAGCGTGCTTTTCCCCGAACCGGCCGGACCGGCGAGAACCAGCAGAACCGGCGTTTGAATGGCGGGGGTGGTCATTCGAGGTGGAACGAAGGATTCAATCGCCGGGAACGGCCCAGAGTCAAAGTGGATTCTGCGCTATGCACCGGATCTGCGGCCTTTCCCTGTGAAATCGTGTAGCAGCCGAGGTAACGAGGCTGTGCCAGGGATTCACCGTGTCCCAGCCTCCTCACGTCGGCTGCTACTGGCGGCGGCATGACAGCGGCACAAGCCAGTTCAGTACGTGAACGCCACAGCAATGAGGAGCACGCCGTAGCCGAGCAGCGTGCTGCCGACGGCGCGGGGTCGACCGCTCGTGCGGAACAACCATTCGAAGAAATCCCGCAACCGGTACGGCGTGGCGCCGAGCCAGATGGCGAGCGCGATACACGCGTACACGAAGCCCACCAGGAGCAATCGTTGCGGGTGGCTCCATTCCATGTAGGCGGCGTCGAGCAACGGCGAGGCCGCGAGCAGGACCAGCGCCGCCAGCCCGCGCACCGCCAGAAAATCGGGTACGCACCAAAAAGAGAGCGCCGCCACCAGGGCGAAGCCGATGAAGAGCGGCAGGCGGTACTCGCCAAAATCCGCCGGGGAGAGATTCCACACCCGGTAAAGGAACCACCCGCTCGCCGCGCCAAAGAAGATGATCGTGGCGTTGGCGGACCGGGGAAGCGATTTGAGCGTGGAGGAGACGAGCGTGTTGCCGCTGAGCAATGCGCCGCCAACGGCGACGAGGATCAGCCCGGGCAGAAGCGTGGCAAGAAGCAGACTCATAAATATGTTATCCTACTCGTTCTCATTCTCATTCTCGTTCTCTCGTGCCAGAGCCTCCGCGATACCATCTCGGAGAATATGCTCAGGCCACGAAGGATTATTGGCCACGAAAAGCACCAAGAATCGAAGGTGAGTGCTGGACTCTGCGTTGCGCCTATAGGCGCGCTGGAATCCTTAATCGGAGACCAAGACAATTTTTGTGGTCTTCGTGGCCAATCAGATCGACCCCACTTGGTTACGGCTCCGCTACGACAGGCATATCCGTGGGCAATCGGATCTATCGTCCTTGGCGGCGGCTCCTCCAAGTCTTCGATCCACGCGGCAAAACGCAACGCCTCCTGATA
>Ga0265316_10007296_pt1 | contig 10427 bp, 7 predicted proteins | sample 4522metaG_FD_202092 | JGI IMG/M metagenome (GOLD analysis project Ga0265316, IMG submission 202092) | Rhizosphere microbial communities from Carex aquatilis grown in University of Washington, Seatle, WA, United States - 4-5-22 metaG | ecosystem: Host-associated > Plants > Roots > Rhizosphere >...
TCCTCTTTTATTATCGATTCAATGTCATAGCCAAATTCTTTCATCAATTTATTGATTTCTTCTGACAGACCAAGATTACTGAGAGAATGTTCCAGCAGGCTTCCCATCAGAAACTCAAGCGACATATAATGGACCATCTTCACGTTGCTCTGGAAATACTGGTGCTGCGTTCTTATCCAGTTTCTTACAAGCCTGTCCCTTATGGATAGAGCCAGGGCCATCAGAACGTCATGACTGGTTACTGTATTTTTGTCTTTAGCAAGGTCGTATTCTAAGTGTTCGGCAAACTGGGTTTGCATTGAGTCCTGAGTGACTTTTGAGCCTTCTGTAAAAAAAATTGAATTATTATTCTTAGCCATTAAATAGTATTAATAGTTTTTGATCACTTCAACAAATATGCGGAATTTCCGGATCAGTAATTATCAGAAAACAAAATCTTTATCAATGTCTTTGAATGATCTTGCTTCCTTATCTTTAGGCGAGACTAAAGGATTTGTAACGTTCCAGTCTATTTTTAAATCGTTATCTGCATAATAGATCGAACGCTCATGCTCTTTGCTGTAATATTGCGTGCATTTATAATGAAAAACGGCTTCGGCTGAGAGAACTGAAAAACCATGTGCAAAACCGGGCGGAATCCAAATCTGGTCGTGGTTATCGCCGGATAAAACAGCCGCTGCATACTTGCCGAAAGTAGGGGAGCCGAACCTGATATCTACCGCTACATCAAGAACTTCGCCGCTGAGAACCTGGCAAAGCTTACCCTGAGCATATTCGCCCACCTGGTAATGCAGGCCGCGCAACGTTCCCTTCACAGATCTTGAAATGTTATCCTGAACGAATTTGTAATCGATTCCAATTTTTACGTACTCATTTTCTTTAAATGACTCGAAAAAATAACCGCGCTCATCAGAAAATGATTTAGGGTTAATGACAATAATATCATTTATCCAGGTTCTTTTGTATTCCATCTATTCCAGATCTCTGAGTACTTTTTCCAGGTATGTTTTATAATAACACTTAGGCATACCTTCGATCAGTTTTTTAAATCCGTTGGTGTCAATAAATTTCATGTAGAGCGCAATCTCCTCGATACATGCAACCTTCAGGCCCTGCCTGTCTTCTATAACTCCAAAAAAGTTTGAAGCCTGAAGCAGGGATTCGGGTGTTCCCGTATCCAGCCATGCGACTCCGCGGCCGATCTTCTCAACGTTCAGTTCGCCCTTCTTCAAATACTCAACGTTTACATCTGTGATTTCAAGTTCGCCTCTGGGAGATGGCTTTAAGTTTTTAGATACACCGATAACGCGGTTATCATATACATATAATCCCGGAACGGCATAATCTGATTTTGGTTTTTTGGGTTTCTCTTCTATTGAAATAGCTTTACCGTTATCATCAAATTCTACAATCCCGTAACGTTCGGGGTCGGTCACACGGTAGCCGAATACGGTTGCGCCGTGTTTTCTTTCAATTGCGCGCCGGAAAAAGCTCAGGTTGCCATAGAAAATATTATCGCCCAGTATCAGCGTCACTCCGTCTGTCCCAACAAATTTTTCGCCGATAATAAATGATTCTGCTATTCCGTTGGGCGCCTTTTGCTCTGCATATTCAATGTTCAGCCCTAAATGCCTGCCATCTTTAAATAACTTTTGATAGAACGGGATGGTTTCATTGTTCGAAATTATAAGGATGTCCTTTATCCCGCCAAGCATTAGTATTGATAGGGGATAGTATATCAACGGCTTATCATAGATTAATGTAAGCTGTTTGCTGTATAGCTGCGATATCGGATACATCCTTGAACCCGCGCCGCCTGCTAATATTATGCCTTTCATGAATCTCCTTAATTGCGAGCCCCAATTTATTGGGGCGTAGCAACCTCTCTTATTTTATTGCGACTTGAGGGCGAATCAATCTCATTAGTTCAAAGTTCCGAGATTGCCGCGTCGTTCCGCAAAGCGCCTGCCTGCTGCAGGCAGGGAACCCCTCGCAATTTATAAATTATTTAATACTTTCTGTTCAAATACCAATTCCACGCGGTCTGAATGATCTCATCCAGCCCGTACTTAGCGCTCCATCCTAAAAGATTTTTTGCTTTCGAGTTTTCCGCGACCAGTCTTGCAGGGTCGCCCGCACGGCGCGGCACAATTTCAGACCTGATCTCTTTTCCTGTGATCCTTCTTGCCGCGTCAATCATTTCTTTAACTGAATATCCGTTGCCGGTCCCTACGTTTATATAGTCAGATTTGTTTACCTTATCAATATAATCAAGCGCTCTTAAATGTGCGTCGGCGAGATCGTTAACGTGAATATAATCTCTTATGCATGTGCCGTCGGCAGTATCGTAATCTTCGCCAAAAATCATTATTTTCTCTTTTATACCAAGCGCTGCATACAGTATTAACGGAATTAAATGCGGCTCCGGTTCATGGCTCTCGCCAATTGAAGCATCATCCGAGCAGCCCGCCGCGTTAAAATATCTGAGAGCGATGTGTTTAAGCTCATGTGACATGTCATAATCCCTGAGTATCTCCTCAATCATATATTTTGTTCGCGCGTACGGATTGATGGGATTTGCAAGCTCGCTTTCCGATATCGGAATATTCACGGGGTTGCCGTAAATGGAACATGTGGACGAAAATACAAATTTCTTAATGTTATTTTCTTTTACCGCGTTGATAAGATTAAAACTTCCGACAACATTATTCCGGTAATACATTCCCGGGTCTGCAACTGATTCGCCAACATAAGTAAATGCAGCAAAATGTATCACCGCATCTACAGGATATTTTTTTATGGCTGAAAATAATGAATCGTATTCAAGCAAATCCACTTTTTCAAATGGAACGCCCTTAGGCACCGCTTCAATATGTCCCCTCGAAAGATTATCAAGTATAACTACCTCAAACCCTCTATCAAGCAGAAGTTTTACCGTATGTGATCCAATATAACCCGCTCCGCCTGTGACTAATATCAAGTTTTCTCCCCGAATTTTAAGTGAATTACTAAGATAAAATGAGAGATTATTTATTACAATGTATTAAATAAAATATTGAATTTGAAGCAGAAATGACAATAAAAAAGCCCGCAACTATATAAGAAACGGGCATTACAAAGTTAAATCAGCGGTTAATTCTAAAAGCTATAACCTGTAACCTGCAAACTTGTAACTTATTTTACCAAAATCATCTTTTTAGTATCGGTGAAGGCTTCTGTTGTTAATCTATAGAAATAAATGCCGCTGGTCAGATGTGATGCGTCAAAACTAAATTCATAAGTTCCGGGATTAAGCTGCCCATTCAGTAAAGTCTCAACTTCTCTTCCCAGAATATCAAACACAACCAGTTTTACATTGCCGGTTTTAGCAATTTGAAATTGAATTTTTGTTGCCGGGTTAAACGGATTGGGGTAATTCTGTTTCAGGCTGTAACTGCCCGGAACATTCTCCGAGATCGTTCTTATGCCAAAAGGAAAAGTATTATCATTAAAAGATAATCCTCCAAAACCGGGATAAGTTGTATTAATACCTGAAGCAGTATAGTTAGCGCTGTTATATGCAGTTGTGATGTCCCATTTCCAGATATTGGAATTTCCCTGGTCGTTTAGATAAATTGTGTTGTCTTTGAAAGCCGAGCCTCCGAACTTCGCGTCCTGAAAATAGTACACGCTGGTTGAAGCAGTCGGGACCGTATAAGTAGTTATAACATTTGGGTTGTTTCGCGTTCCACTTACGATCTGGGTCAAAAGCGTTGTAAGATATGTATTATTGATTTTTACAAAGGTACCCTGTCCCGGATTATTTGTTCTAATCACATCATTGTTGTTGCTTACCCACAGATTATAGGCGTTATCGAATGCAAGTCCTTCAGGGGCTGAGAAAAGCTTTACATTGACTGAGCCGCCGTCAGGCATTAATGCCGGATATGATCCGGGTCCATTTACAATAATATAAAAATCATCATAACCCGAAGATGCAGTGAAACAAAGAACCCTGTGTTCATCAAGGCTTCCGGTCCACAGATTGCCTGCCGCGTCAAACGCAATTCCTGTAAAGTAATTTACCCAATAATTCGGAACAGGGAGATCAAAAGCAGATGCTGTTGAATAACCTGACGCTTTTGTATAACGGGTAATGATTCCGCTGTTTGCCCCGGTAAAAAATTTTGCCACATATAGATCTCCGGTTACGGGATGAATTGCGATTCCCGCAACAGATGCTGAAGTAATGATGATCGGCGAGATGCCGTTCCGGACCGGGTATATATCGCCGTAATTATATATCAGAACTCCGCCCTGGGTTCCATCCTTATCGAAAGAGATGAATAGCTGCCCATTATAAATAGTAGTTGCGTTTGGCCCTGCAGGTCCGAAAGGAATAGGAAAATTTGTGAATTCAGGCGCCAGGTCAAATGTATAGAATAACGCCGCCGTTGAAGCAGTGTAGAATTTAACTTTCATATCTCCGTAATATGGTTCAGCAATATAATCGCCGGCTGAAAAAACCTGGCTAAAGGAGCTGCCGCTCAGCGCTGTAAAAACAAAAACTGCCATGAAAACTTTATATAATTTCCTCATATTCCTTTTGATTAAATTTATAATTATTGTGATGAAAAGGATTTGATAGTCTTTTATCCCGTATCATTGTTTCGCCGATGTTGGTGTTATCACCAACATCCTATACTAATTATCAAATGTTTTACTTGCAAACTTGCAACCTGCAACTTGCTACTTCACTAAGACCATCTTCATCGTCTTTGTAAAACTCTCAGGCGATGAATTGTCTTTTGCTGTAATCCTGTAAATATAAATTCCGCTGGCAAGATTTGTGCCGTCAAATTCCGCAGTATAATACCCGGCGTCTTTGGTCTCGTTTACAATAGTTGTAACTTCCTGTCCTGCCAAATTGTAAACCTTAATGCTCACCAGTCCGGTAAACGGTATCTGGTAATCGATCCTTGCTTTTGGATTAGACGGATTAGGATAACTTTGTGATACGCTGAATGAATTAGGCGCTCCGATAATTACATCCGAACTCAGATTAAAATATTCAAAGTTGCCGTTGTAGTCCGTTTGTTTGAGACGGTAATCGTATTTGCCTGCGCCAAGTTTTTCATCATTAAATGTATAATGATTCACCTGGCTGCTTGTTCCGTGTCCCGGAATAAAAGCTAAACTGCTCCAGTCATTGTTTCCCTTAATGCTTCTCTCAACGTCGAAACCTGAATTATTTAATTCCATTGTTGTCGCCCAGTTAAGCGAAACGCTGTTAGCGGCATACACGCTTGCATTGAATGACTGCATTGTTACCGGCAGGGAATTATCCACAGTCAAAATATTTGTCCCGGTCAAAAATTGCCCGTCCGGATTCGTTATTGTCACAGAATATGTTCCGGGCGAAACCCCGGTTGTGTTTAAGTTCAATTGAACGCTTGTACTGGAAATGAACGTAACGTTGTTAACAATTATTCCGCCGGTCGCTGAAGCGGTTAGGCGCTTTGTATATCCGGGCCCTCCTGCATCGCTGCCCGGGTCGTAAAATCCTGAACCTGAAACTGAAGAACCTGTCACAGTTGTGGTAAGCGATGACTGGTTTGTAACTACATTAGTTGCCGATACCGGGGTTGCAGGCGGCGGCGCCTTTAGCTGCAATACATGTACGCACCATGAGTTCGCAACATTACAGTATTCCTGGAATGTCCACATTGTCATGTTGTCGGTTGGGTCAACCGCGATCTGTGAATAATCTCCCCACCGCTGAGGAGTTACAGACTGAGCATTATAGTTTGTAGAGCTTGTAACCGCAGGGGAGTATGCTTCCAAAGTGCCTGCTGCATCGCCTGATAGCCTGCCGCTGATATAAATATCAGCTCTGAAATTTGTTCCTGCTGAACTGCATGAAAGAGCCATGTGGCCCTGTCCGCTCATAGCTACGCTTGGTATCCAGAATCCCCTTGGATTGCTGGCCGTATTATCAAATAATGTGCCCGATTGGTTCAATGTCGGAGTCGATGTCATATTTGTAAATTCATACCATCTCGCGGCGTTTCTTGTACCCGCGCTGCCACCAACACCTGAAGTATTAACTCTTAAATTCTGCGCGGTCCAGAGTGATGAAGTACCTGTTATAGTGTTTGTTTTAAGCTGCGCGGCAAATAATCTGTGGTCCAGTGCGTCAAGAGTATGCGAACTGCCAAGCGCCGATTGATTCAGAGGCGCATATGTTGTAGGTGTTGTAATGCTAATGTTACCGGAGCTGGAAGGTGTAGCCCCGGGGTTTGTTATCCTGATAATATTTATTTTACTATAAACTCCCACATCAGTTCCGATAAAATAACCCTCAGTCGAATTCGGGTTATCGTTATCTACTCCCTGTGGCGTATAAATTCCGGTTGAGGATGTCCCCATCTGTCTGAATGCGGTAACAGTCAAAGTTCCTGAAATGAGATTTGCCTTATTTACAACAAATCCGGTTGTACCTAAAAACGAAGTTCCCGCCGCGTTAAAAATATTGACGCCGATATATAAAGCGTATTTGTCTAATCCTAAAGTATCGTAGTCAGCGAAACCGCCTGTATCCGAATTTGGCGTCGTTCCCACAAGGTCATGCTGGAAAAAAAAGAAAGTGAAGCTTGCCGCGCCTGTAATTGTCGAGCCTGAACTTACAGCTATTAAAACTCTGTCCGGAGTTGCTACGTCGATAACGGTAAGGAACCATCTTTGGGTTAGCCTGTCGTATCTTACGTGAGTATCTGATGTGCTTGCTGATCGAACCGATGCGAAAAAATTATCCGTTGTAGTGTTCAGTGCGCCTAATACGCCGGTCTTATCAAATACTTTTAATCTTCCGTTTGATGTCACTACAATTTGAGTTGGTCCTACCGAACCGCAGCAATCCGGCGGCACATAACCAACAGTCTCGCCAATTTGCGTTCCGTCAAATGAAACTCCCACAGTTTGAGGCGCATTACCTTCGGTTACTCCGTTGTTCTTCGAATTTGCATCATACGGCCAGTATGGTATTTCAGGCGCATCCGGATTCTGCTGCAATTGCGGAAGCTCTTCGTCTTCTTCATCTTTCGGCGTGCGTACGTTTCCATCCCAATGAACTGGATGTTTTCTTTCACGCTCCATAATACTGTTCACTGTTTCAGTTATCCCGTTGGCGCCATGCCATGGAATTCCCGTTACTGTCGTTCCGCTTTGAACGCCGATTCCGAAGGTCGGACTCAGTGTTAGTTTCGGAACAACAACAGAATTTTCGTAATACCTGCCGCTGCTGGGCGCAAGTACTACAATTGCCACCGCAAAAATGAATATGAGACCTTTAGTCTTTATCTTCATTTTTTACTTAATAACTGAATTTTCAGGAAAATTTAACCCAATATAAACATTATTTATTTTAAAAGTAAACACCCAGCAATTATGGCGCCAAACGAAAATTGTGCAACTTAACGCTTGTTAGGTAAAAATAAATAACTGTGAATTTTATGATTTTTTTAGTATTTTTGTAAGATGGAAGGGTTACACATATCAATTATTTTAAACTTATTTGTTCTTACACAAGGAGAGGATACTATAGACTATGTTAGTCGGAATCTTAAAAGAATCCGGCCCAGATAGAAGGGTCGCGGTTCTTCCGGAAGTTGCCGGGCAATTTGTAAAGTTGGGTTTGAAGGTTGCTGTAGAAAAAGATGCGGGAAAAAATTCATTTGCTTACGACGATGATTATAAAAATGCGGGAGCCGATGTATTCAGTAAAAAAGACGTTCTTGAAAAAAGCGATTTAGTAATAAAGATAAATCAGCCTACAGATGATGAAGTGAACGCTTTAAAACCCGGACAAATTCTGCTATCAATTATTCAGCCGCTCTTATTCCCAGATCTCGTAAAAAATCTCAACGGAAAAAAAGTAACAGTATTCGGGCTTGATGTTATCCCGAGAACGACGCGCGCGCAGTCGATGGATATCCTGTCTTCACAGGCGTCCGTTGCCGGTTATAAAGCCGTTTTAATGGCGGCCACGCATCTTGCGAAATTTTTCCCGATGATGATAACCGCTGCAGGAAGCATTACTCCTGCCAAAATGTTAATACTCGGCGCCGGCGTTGCAGGCTTACAGGCTGTAGCAACGGCAAGAAAGCTGGGCGCAGTTGTTGAAGTATTTGACACAAGGCCCGCGGTAAAAGAAGAAGTGCTCTCGCTCGGCGGAAAATTCGTCGAGGTGGAAGGCGCAGCCGACGCTTCAAAAGCGGGCGGTTATGCCGTTGAGCAAACGGAAGAATATAAACAGAAACAATCCGCTCTTATCCAGAAACATGCAGCCGCAGCCGATGTGATAATTACAACGGCGCAGATCCCGGGACGCAAAGCCCCGCTTCTTGTTACAAAAGCCACGGTAGACGCTATGAAAAAAGGTTCGGTTATTGTTGATCTTGCCGCATCAACCGGCGGTAATTGCGAAGTTACTAAAGATAACGAAGTATTGAATTACAATGACATTACAGTTATTGGCAACTCGTACCTTGCTTCAACTATGCCATCTGACGCAAGCAAAATGTTCTCGAAGAACGTTTTGAATTTCCTTAAACTTATCGTGAAAGACGGGAACGTGAACCTGAACTTTGAGGACGATCTTGTAAAAGGAACATGCATTGCGCATAACGGCGAGATAGTTCATAAACCAACATTGGAATTAATAAATAAAACAGCTTGATAATATGGAAAGTATATTAAATTTTATCGGTGAAAACATCCTGATGATATATGTAGTCATCCTTTCGATCTTTCTGGGTGTAGAGGTTATATCCAAGGTGCCCTCTATTCTGCATACACCGCTGATGTCCGGCGCTAATGCCATTCACGGAGTAGTTATAGTAGGCGCTATTTTGGTAATGGGACTTGCCGATCCCAACGACACTCCGGCTCTTGTGCTCGGATTTTTTGCTGTAATTTTAGGAACTCTGAACGTAGTCGGCGGATTTGTTGTTACCGACAGGATGCTCGGAATGTTCAAAAGAAAGGCTAAGTAAGGTAAGATAAATATGTCAGGAATTTATATTTTATTATTCATATATCTCATCGGCTCAATTACTTTTATTATGGGCCTTAAATTATTGGGTCATCCTGATTCGGCGCGCAAAGGAAATTTGATCGCGGCGGCAGGTATGACATTAGCCGTTCTTGGAACGATATTTTTATATAAGAACGAACACGGAAAAGCTATAGGAAATTATCTTTGGATATTCGGCGGACTGATTGTTGGCGGAGTAGTGGGAACTCTCGCAGCCAAGAAAGTTAAAATGACCGCAATGCCGCAGATGGTATCTATCTTTAACGGGATGGGCGCCGCATGCGTTGCAGTTATGTCAATTGTTGAATTTACACATTACGGTATTAATCATCCCGGCGCTAATATGATGAACGGGCAGGTTCTTACTATTATGCTTGGCCTCATGATCGGGTGCGTTTCATTTTCGGGAAGTATTATTGCATGGGGAAAGCTCGAAGGAAAATTCGGCGATTTCGCGCTTCCGCTGGGCCAGATATTTAACATTATCCTTGTGATAGTTATGGTTGGCCTCTCGGCTTACATTATGACAATGGCCACTGCAAATGTAACTTTGCTTTATGTTGTGGTTGCTGTGTCGCTCGTTTACGGAATCATGTTTGTGTTCCCGATCGGCGGCGCTGATATGCCTGTGGTTATATCGCTTCTTAACTCGTTCACCGGTATGGCTGCCGCTTGCGGCGGTTTCCTTTACAACAACCAGGTGATGTTGACTGGAGGTATACTTGTTGGTTCTTCCGGAACAATACTTACAATTCTTATGTGTAAAGCAATGAACCGTTCGCTTACTAACGTGATCATCGGTTCATTCTCGCAGAAGAATGCCGCATCTAAAACGGAAGCAGGCGAGAAACCGCCTGTTAAAGAGATCAATGTATCTGATTGCGCGATATTAATGAGCTATGCTAACAAAGTTATTATTATTCCGGGTTACGGACTTGCGGTAGCACAGGCGCAGCATGCTTGTCATGAGCTTGAAAAAATACTTGAGTCAAAAGGAGTCCCGGTCGAATATGCAATCCATCCGGTTGCGGGCAGAATGCCCGGACATATGAACGTGCTTCTTGCCGAAGCAGATGTTCCGTATCCGAAGCTCCGCGAAATGGATGATATTAATTCCGAGTTCGATAACTGCGACGTTGCGCTGGTACTGGGCGCTAACGATGTTGTGAATCCGGCGGCTAAGAAAGATCCTAATTCGCCGATCTACGGAATGCCGATACTTGAAGCTGAGAACGCAAAGAACATTATTATTAACAAGAGAAGCATGCGTCCGGGTTATGCGGGTATTGATAACGATCTGTTCTACGACCCGAAAACAAGAATGTTATTCGGCGACGCTAAAGACGTTCTTCAA
>Ga0265316_10007297_pt1 | contig 10426 bp, 15 predicted proteins | sample 4522metaG_FD_202092 | JGI IMG/M metagenome (GOLD analysis project Ga0265316, IMG submission 202092) | Rhizosphere microbial communities from Carex aquatilis grown in University of Washington, Seatle, WA, United States - 4-5-22 metaG | ecosystem: Host-associated > Plants > Roots > Rhizosphere >...
GGGATCCGCGACATCCTGGCCAAGGTGTTTGGCTCTACCAACCCGGTGAACGTCACCCGAGCGACGATGGAAGCGCTCAAGAGCCTGCACTCGGCCGAGGAGATCAGCGCTCGCCGCGGTGTCCGAGTCCACAGCAACGTCCCCGGGCAGCCCACCGTGGAGGTGGCAAATGGCCGGTAAGCTGCGCGTTACCCAGACCAAGAGCACCATCAGTCATATCGCCCGCAACCGCGGGACGATACGGGCGCTCGGCCTCAAGCGCATCGGCGACGTCGTCGAAGTGCCCGACAACGAAGCCACGCGCGGCATGGTGCGGCAGGTCCGTTTCCTCGTCGAGGTCGAGGAGCTGCCCGAGGAGAAGCGATGAAGCTGCACGACCTGCACCCCGCGGAAGGTTCCCGCAAGAAGCGCATGCGCGTCGGCCGGGGCATCGCCGCGGGCAAGGGCAAGACCGCCGGCCGCGGCACGAAGGGCCAGAAGGCTCGCACCGGCGGGACGATCCAGCCGTGGTTCGAGGGTGGACAGACCCCGATCCACGTCCGCGTCCCCAAGCTGCGCGGCTTTCGGAACCCGTTCCGGATCGAATATGAGGTCGTCAACATCGGCCGCATCAACGATCTGGCGGAGACGGGTATCCTCGACGCGCCCGAGCTCGCGGCCGCTGCCGACACCGCCAAGGTACCGGCGAAGGCCGGCAAGCCAATCCCGGTGACGATCACGCCCGACATCCTCGCGGCCGTCGGGTTGGTGCGAACGCTGGACAAGCCGCTCAAGGTCCTCGGCCACGGCGACGTGACCCGGGCCCTGTTCGTCGTCGCCGACGCGTTCAGCAAGAGCGCCGTCGCGAAGATCGAAGCGGCGGGCGGCACGGCGCACGTCCTGGAGTTTCCCAGCGATGCCGGCTCAGACGAGCCGCTCGAGTCCGACTCGGACGCCGAATCCACCGTTGAGTCCGATGCTCCGGCCGCTCCCAAGGCTCCGAAGACGGCCAGGGCCGAGAAGCCGGCTGCCGAGACCGCCAAGGCCGAAAAGCCGGCTGCGAAGGCTCAGGCCGACAAGCCGGCTGCGAAGGCTCAGGCCGACAAGCCGGCTGCGAAGGCGGCCAGGCCGGCCAAGGCCGACAAGCCCGCGTCCGACGCGGCCAAGGACGCCTGAGCCATGCTTGAGTCGATGCTGAACGCCTTCCGAGCCCCGGACATCCGTCGGAGGCTGCTCTTCGTTGCGCTCATCCTGATCGTCTATCGCGCCCTCGCGCACGTGCTGATTCCGGGTATCAACACATCGTCCCTGAACGCAGCCGGCACCGACAACAGCGTCTTCGGTCTGCTGTCGCTCTTCTCCGGCGGCGATGTCCGCAGAATGTCCATCGTCGGTCTGGGCCTGAACCCGTACATCAACGCGACGATCATCATGCAGATCCTGCAGACGACGATCCCGTCGCTCAAGGCCCTGGCCAGTGAAGGCGAATACGGCCGGAACAAGATCACCAGCTATTCGCGCTGGTTGTCCGTGCCGCTTTCCATGCTCCAGGCCTACGGCATCCTCGCCTTCCTGCAGGCCGACCTGCAGGGCCAGGGCATCACGGCCTACACCACGCCGTTCAGCTTCGAGACGTACCAGTCGTGGACTCAGATCATCGCCCTCACGACCGGCTCGATCCTGTTGATGTGGCTGGGCGAGCTGATCACCGAGAAGGGGATCGGCAACGGCATCAGCTTCATCATCTTCGCCGGCATCGTGTCGCGCGTCCCGGGCGTGATCCAGGGCTTCCTGAGCAACCCGGACTGGCTCGAACTGGTGGTCTTCGGGATGGTCGGAATTCTGATCATCTTCGTGATCATCTTCGTGCAGGAAGGTCAGCGCAGGATCCCCATCCAGTACGCCAACAGGGTTCGCGGGCACCGCATATACCAGGGCGGTTCCACGTTCCTGCCACTCAGGGTGAACATGTCGGGCGTCATCCCGATCATCTTCGCCATCAGCATCCTGCTGTTCCCGCTCCAGATCGCGACCTACTTCAAGAGCTCGAGCGTGGCGGTGGTTTCGCAGATCTCCACTGGGATCCTCACCTGGCTCGATACCCGGGGTCTGCTCTATCTGAGCCTCTACTTCCTGCTGACCCTTGCGTTCGGCTTCTTCTACACATTCATCGTCTTCAAGCCGGACGAGACGGCAAACAACTTACGCAAGTCGGGCGGCTTCATACCCGGCATCCGGCCAGGCCAACCGACTGAGGACTACCTCCGCCGCGTCGCCTTCCGGATCACCCTGGCGGGCGCCACCTTCATCGCCATCGTGGCGGTGCTGCCAATGGTCCTCGCCGCTCTGCCGATGTTCAGCAACCTCAACTCCGTCGGCGTCGGCCTCGGAGGCACCAGCATCCTGATCGTCGTCAGCGTCGTGGTCGAGACCATGAAACAGCTCGAAGCGCAACTGATGATGCGCAGCTACGAAGGGTTCATTCGTTGATCGGAAATGTCGTCGTCCTTCTCGGCGCACCCGGCGCCGGGAAGGGCACTCAGGCCCAGATCCTGGCCGAGCGACTCGGCCTGGCACACGTCGCCACCGGCGACCTGTTCCGGGCCGCGGTGCGCGACGGCACGCCGCTGGGCGTGACCGCCAAGGGCTACATGGATCGGGGCGAGCTCGTGCCCGACTCGGTAACCATCGACATGCTCCTCGAGCGCCTGGCCAAGCCCGACGCCTCGAAGGGCATCCTGCTCGACGGCTTCCCGCGCAACACGGCCCAGGCCGAGGTTCTCGACAAGGCCCTCGCCGAACGTGGCGGCAAGGTGGACATCGCACCGTACATCGAAGTCCCCGAGGCCGATCTCGTGGCCCGCCTGGGAGGACGCTGGATCTGCCGCGCGCAGGGCCATCCCTACCACGAGCAGACCAAGAAGCCGCTGGTCCCGGGCGTCTGCGACGTCGACGGGTCCGAGCTGTATCAGCGCACCGACGATCAGCCGGCCACGGTGCAGGCTCGCCTGCGCCAGCAGCTCGGCGCCCTGGACCAGGTGGTCGGGTACTACCGCGGCCATGGGGTCCTGGCGACTGTCGACGGCAACCAGCCGATCGATCGCGTCACGGACGGCCTGAAGGTGGCCATCGCCGCCGCAACCGGCCGGCAGGGCTGAGGTCGAGATGGCTTCCGTCGTCCGCAGATCCCGCCAGGAGATCGACCTGATGCGCCGTGCAGGCCGCATCGTGGCCGAGGTCCTGGCCGCTGTGGAAGAGACACTCAAGCCCGGCGTCACCACGGCCGATCTGGACGCGGTGGCAGAGAACTACATCCGCAAGGCCGGGGCTCGCCCGTCCTTCAAGGGTTATCGCGGCTTCCCCGCATGCATCTGCGTTTCGATCGACTCCGAAGTGGTCCACGGCATACCAGGCAAGCGGGTAATCCAAGAGGGTCAGGTCGTCTCGGTCGACGCCGGCGCAATCTGGCAGGGCTATCACGGCGACGGCGCTCGGACGTTCTACGTCGGAACGCCACCGCCCGATGTCGATCGGCTGATCCAGACGACACGGCTGGCATTGATGGCCGGCATCGCTGCCGCCGTCCCCGGCAACCACATCGACGACATTTCGGGGGCCGTCGAGGACGTCGCCGTCGAGGGCAACTGCGGGATCGTCCGGCCGTACGTCGGCCACGGCATCGGAACCCGAATGCACGAGGATCTCCAGATCCCGAACTATCGGACCGGCAGCCGCGGCATCGAGCTTTCGGTCGGAGTCTGCATGGCCATCGAGCCGATGCTCACGCTCGGCAGTGCCGACGTCGAGACGCTGGCCGACGGCTGGACCGTCGTCACCACGGATCATTCGCTGGCCGCTCATTTCGAGCACACGATCGCCGTCACGGACAACGGTCCGGAAATCCTGACGACGGTATGACGTACATCGGCGAGCACGTCAACGCTGTCGGCGCGGCCGGAGATCCCGGGCGCGGACGACCGGCCTGCGCCTCGTGGTTGCCGGACGCGTCAATCTTTGATAACCTGTTCGTTCGTGTGTCGGCCGAGGTCGGCCGGCATTCGTGCGAGAAAGGGAAGTAACCTAGAACGTGGCCAAGAAGGACGCGATCGAAGTCGAAGGCACCGTGTTGGAGCCCTTGCCCAACACGATGTTCGCCGTAGAGCTCGAGAACGGCCACCGCGTTCTGGCTCACATCTCAGGCAAGCTGCGAATGAACTTCATCCGCATCCTGCCCGGGGACCGTGTCAGGGTGGAGCTATCGCCCTACGACCTGACACGGGGTCGCATCACTTATCGACTCAAGTAAACGCCGACGACAAAACGAGGATCCCTTGAAAGTCAGAGCTTCCGTCAAGGCCCGCTGCGACAACTGCAAAGTGATCCGCCGACACGGGACCGTGATGGTCATCTGCGCGAATCCCAAGCACAAGCAGCGGCAGGGTTAGGCTATGGCACGCATCGCCGGCATCGACATTCCCCGCGAGAAGCGGGTCGAGATCGCTCTTACCTACATCTACGGTATTGGCCTTCCCACCAGCCAGAAGATCCTCGTACAGGCCAACGTCAACCCGGACACTCGTGTCCGGGATCTGACCGAGGAGCAGGTCAACCGGCTGCGAGAGATCATCGACCGACGTTACAAGGTTGAAGGTGACCTTCGCCGCGAGGTTGCCATGAACATCAAGCGGCTAATCGAGATCGGCTCCTATCGCGGCCTGCGCCATCGGCGCAACCTGCCGGCCCGGGGCCAGCGGACCAAGACGAATGCCCGGCAGCGCCGAGGACCGAAGAAGACGGTCGGCGTCCGGCGCAAGGCTACGAAGTAAGAGGAGCCGGACGCAGGCATGGCCGAACGGAAGCGCGCCACCAAGCAGCGGCGCCGGGAGAGGAAGAACGTGCCCCAGGGGCACGTTCACATCCAGGCGAGCTTCAACAACACGATCATCACGATCACCGACCCCAACGGCAACGTGATCAGCTGGGGCTCTGCCGGCGTCGCCGGCTTCAAGGGCTCCCGCAAGAGCACGCCGTACGCCGCCGCCCTCTCGGCCGATCAGGCCGCCAAGAAGGCGATGGAGCACGGGATGCGCCAGGTCGAGGTGTACGTGAAGGGGCCGGGTGCCGGCCGTGAGCAGGCTATCCGCTCGCTTCAGGCGGCGGGCCTCGAGGTGAGCGCGATCACCGACGTCACCCCAGTCCCTCACAACGGTTGCCGCCCGCCCAAGCGGCGCCGGGTCTAGGTAGGACGACAGATGGCCCGATACACCGATCCAGTTTGCCGGATCTGCCGCCGGGAGGGCACCAAGCTCTTCCTCAAGGGGACCCGTTGCTATTCCAAGAAGTGCGCTTTCGAGCGCCGACCGGCCCCTCCCGGCCAGCATGGAATCCGCCGCCGCAAGGTCGGCGAATACGGCATGCAGCTGCGCGAGAAGCAGAAGATCAGGCGCGTCTACAGCGTCCTGGAGCGTCAGTTCCATGGCTACTTCGAAAAGGCGAGTTCGACGCCCGGAGTCACCGGCGAGAACCTCCTTCGGATCCTGGAACTGCGCATGGACAACGTCGTGTACCGGATGGGCTTCGCGGCCTCGCGCGCTGAGGCGCGCCAGCTCGTGGGGCACGCTCACTTCACCGTGAACGGTCGCGTTTCCAGCATTCCGTCGCTGCACTTGCGCCCCGGCGACAAAGTCGAGGTGCGCGAGACGCATCGAACCCGTGAGCCCTTCAAGGAGGCCGTGGAGCTCATCAAGTCGCGCCAGGTTCCGGAGTGGCTCAGCGTAGATCCGGCGAAGCTCGCCGGTTCCGTGCTGACTGCCCCGAGGCGCGACCAGATGCCACTGGACCTCAACGAGCAGCTCGTGGTCGAGTACTACTCGAGGTAAGGCCCACCTATGATCGAACTCGAGAGCCCGCAGATCGCGCCGATAGAAGAACTCGGCTCGTACGCCAAGTACGAGGCCAGCCCGCTTCCGGCCGGCTACGGCGTCACCCTGGGAAATGCCCTGCGGCGCGTCCTGCTGTCGTCGCTGGAGGGCTCGGCCATCACGGCCATCCAGATCCGCGACGTCTATCACGAATTCACGAGCATCCCCGGCGTGAAGGAGGACGTCACTCAGATTGTCCTCAACGTCAAGAAGCTCCGTCTCAAGAGCTTCGCGACGCACCCGGTCCAGCTCAAGCTCATCAAGGCCGGCGCAGGCAAGGTCACAGCCGCCGACATCCAGGAATCGGCCGACGTCGAAGTCGTCAATCCCGAGCTAGAGCTGATGACGCTCGACTCCGACGACGTGACGATCGAGATGGACCTCACCGTCGAGAAGGGCGTCGGCTACATGGCCGCCGAGCGGGCGGAGTCGATGCCGATCGGCGTCATTCCGGTCGACGCGATCTTCACCCCGGTCCGCAAGGTCAACTTCGCGGTCGAGAACACGCGTGTCGGCCAGATGACCAACTACGACAAGCTGACGATCGAACTCGAGACGGACGGCACCATCTCGCCCGAGGAGGCCCTCGGTCGGGCCGCCGACATCCTGGTTCGGCAGTTCTCGCTCTTCGCCAACATCGGTCTCGTTGCGACCACCACCGATCGTGTTGCGACCAACGTCCCGCAGCTCCCCCCGAACATGCTCGACATGCCGATCGAGGAGTTGGACCTGCCGATGCGGGCCTACAACTCGCTCAAGCGCAACAACATCGTCAAGGTCGGGCAGCTGCTCCAGCTCTCCGACGACGATCTGCTGCGAATGCGCAACTTCGGCAAGAAGTCGCTGGACGAGATGAAGGAGAGGCTGCGCATGCGCGGCTTCATCCTGCCCGAGACGGAAGACAGCGCTCTCGGCGACGACATCGAAGAGGTCGAAGACGAAGAGCAGTTCGACGACCTGCCCCCTGAGGAGGCCTGAGCCATGGCCCATCGAATCGGCGGCCGGAAGCTCAGCCGCAAGCAGGGGCCACGACTGGCCCTCTACAAGAACCTGACCGTGTCCGTGCTGCGCTATGAGCGCATCAAGACCACCGAGGCGAAGGCCAAGGAGATCCGCGGTCGGGTGGAGAAGATGATCACCCTCGCCAAGCGGGGCGACCTTTCGGCCCGGCGGGCGGTGATCGCGGAATTCCCGAACGAGCCGCTCGTTGTGACCAAGCTCTTCAGCGAGATAGCTCCCAAGTATGCCGACCGGACCTCCGGGTTCACCCGGATCGTTCACCTCGGCCAGCGTCAGGGCGACTCGGCCCCGATCGTACAACTAGAGTTGGTCTAGAGGCCAGATCGATGCACGCCGCTCCGGAGGCAGCAATGCGCCGGCAGCGTCGCGATAGGTGAGCGCGAAGGTCGAGCAATCGGCCGACGGAGATGGCTCGCCGGATGCCCGAGAGGGCAGCCTCGTGCGATACCTCGCACGGGTTGAATATGACGGCACGGACTTCGCCGGGTTCCAGATCCAACCTGAAGCTCGGACAGTCCAGGGAGAACTCGAAGCCGCGCTGGCGCGGATCTCCGGTGGAAGCCGGGTCCGGGTCGATGCGGCGGGCCGAACCGATGCCGGAGTCCACGCCCGCGGGCAGGTGATCGCATTCACCGATCCGCTGGGTCGCCCGGCTAGGGAGCTGACCAGGGCGCTCAACGCCCTACTGCCAGCGGACGTAGCGCTTCGCGAGATGCGTCGCGTCCCGGCCGGGTTCCATCCACGCCACGCGGCGCGATATCGGGAGTATCGCTACACCGTCTGGAACGGGCCGCGAAGTCCGCTCCGCGAGCGTTTCGCGCTCGGGGTGCGGGACCCACTGGACATCGCCGCGATGGAGCGGGCCGGGTCGGTCTTTATTGGCCGTCACGACTTCAGCGCCTTCGGGGCGGCGCACCGGCAGCCGGTCCGGACCGTGCATTGGGTCCGCGTCCGGAGGAAAGGTTCGCTCGTGACGATAGACGTCGCGGCCGACGCCTTCCTGCGCCAGATGGTGCGAAGGATCGTGGCCGCTCTCCTGGAGGCCGGTCACGACAGGACAGATGAAGAGGCAGTCGCCGCGGCGCTCGCGTCGGGACGACCGGCTTTCAACGGGGCCACGGCCCCGGCGAAAGGCCTTTGCCTGAGACGCGTCGTTCTGGGCCCCATGAGGGGCAGGGCGGCGCCGGCAAACACGACCGCCAGATCGAACGGAGAACGATGACCGCCAAGACATATACGGTCCGTGAGAGCGAGATCGAGCGACGCTGGTACGTCGTGGACGCGACGGACGAGACGCTCGGCCGTTTGTCGTCGCGCATCGCTCGCGTCCTCGAAGGCAAGAACAAGCCGCTGTACAGCCCCACGATGGACTCGGGCGACCATGTCGTCGTCGTGAACGCCGGCAAGATCGCCGTCACGTCGGACAAGCGCGAGACCAAGCTGTACATGCGCCATAGCGGCTATCCGCACGGCCTCAAGTCGGAAACCCTGGGCCATCTCCTCGAGCGCCGGCCTGAGGAAGTCATCCGCCGAGCCGTCAAGGGGATGCTGCCGCACAACAAGTTGGGCGCCCAGCAGCTGACCAAGCTCAAGATCTACGCCGGCCCCGAGCACCCGCACCAGGCTCAGCGACCTGAGCCGCTGGCCTGACGAGGAGCGCAATGACTACTGCAGCTTTCTTCTACGGGACCGGCCGCCGCAAGACCGCGGTGGCGCGTGTCCGGCTCGTGCCCGGCTCGGGCGAGATCGTCGTCAACGATCGGACCCTCGAGGCGCATTTCGGCAATGCCATCGACGAGGCTGACGTTCGCATGCCGTTCCGGGTGACCGGGACCGAAGGCACCTACAACGCCCAGATCAAGGTCGAAGGCGGCGGGGTCACCGGCCAGGCCGGCGCCATCCGCCACGGCATCGCCCGAGCCCTCCTTCAGATGGACCCCGAGGGGAACCGTCTGCCGCTGCGCCAGGCCGGCCTCCTGACCCGCGACCCGCGGATGAAGGAGCGCAAGAAGTACGGGCTCAAGCGGGCACGCAAGGCGCCGCAGTACACGAAGCGATAAGTCACCTCGCGGGCCGTCCAGCGCTTCGTTGGAACCTGTGCTCCTCGCTCGCGTACGTTGAGTACGCTCGCTCCGGTGCTCGGCTCCGCCTCGCTCTGAACGGCCGGCTCGGCGACAGACCAGATCGCGTCAAGCGCCGTCCAGCGCTTCGTTGGAACCTGTGCTCCTCGCTCGCGTACGTTGAGTACGCTCGCTCCGGTGCTCGGCTCCGCCTCGCACTGAACTCGCCGGCTCGGCGACAGACCGGCGACAGACCCGACGCGTCGACCGCCGTACGCGGGCACGTCGGTTGCCTGGCATTGCCTGGGCCGGGACGCCGTTTCTGCGATGGCGGCGTCGCTCTGCCCAGGGGCTTGCTCCGGAGCGGCTGCGGGTGGCCGCCGGCCCACGGATTCGGGGCGCTTGAGGCGTGGATCGGGCGTTGCGGCGGGCGTACTGGACACGTGGCGTAGGACCACCTGCGAAACGGGTCCAGCGCAGGTACTTTCGACACCAGGGCGTCCAGAAGTCATCATGTGCGTCATGACGGACGACCTCTACGAGCGCTACAAGGAAGCACTTCGGACCGGCCACGTGTCGGTCTTGAGGGGCTCCCTCGACGAAGCCCTGGCGGCCTACAAGATGGCCGCGGAGATCGCCCCATCGCGCGCACTGCCGCACACGAGCCTGGGCGGCGTCTACATGCGGTTGGGCCATCTCCAGGACGCGTTGACGGAATTCGCGGCGGCCGTGGCGAGATCGCCGCACGACGAGGGGGCGCTCCTCGGACAGGCCGAAGCCCTGGCCGCGGCCGGCATGCGCAGCGAGGCGGCCGGTGCCCTGGACCACGTCGCCGAGATCCAGGAAGCCAGCGGACGACTGCCCGAAGCCGCCGACACTCTCCGGCGGGCGGTCGAGCTCGAAGAGGCGCCCGAGAGAATTCGCCGTCAGCGGGCTCTGCTGCGCGAGATCAGGTTCTCGGCCGGTGACCACGCCGCCGAGCAACTGCTGGCTCGGGCTCTCCGCCTGCGCGATGAACCGGCGCCGGAAGCGGCCCGTCCCGCCGCCGGGTCGGAAGTCGCCGACAGGGAGGTCGCCGCAACGAATGCGCCGGCACCTGCGCTGGACGGAGTGATCCCGGGATTCGGGCGGCCGCCCGCCGAGCCGCGCCGTCGGGTCGACGCCGGCGAGCCCGCTGCCGCTGCCGCGCCGATATTCGAGACTGTGTTCGCTGCTCAGGCCGAGCCCGGGCCCGCGCTGGAACCCGTAATGGTCGAAGCGGTCGCTTTCGCTCCGGCGCCGGAGCCCGTCGCCGCCGAGCCGGCGTTCGCCTCCGCCGAGTCTGCCGAGCCCGCGCCCGCCGCCGAGCCTGCGCCCGAGCCCGTGTTCGCCGCCGCCGCGCCGCGCGCGCTGGTGTTCGACGAGCGTCCGGCCGTGGGGGTCATGGAAGGCGTCGAGCCGTTGGCA
>Ga0265316_10007301_pt1 | contig 10424 bp, 6 predicted proteins | sample 4522metaG_FD_202092 | JGI IMG/M metagenome (GOLD analysis project Ga0265316, IMG submission 202092) | Rhizosphere microbial communities from Carex aquatilis grown in University of Washington, Seatle, WA, United States - 4-5-22 metaG | ecosystem: Host-associated > Plants > Roots > Rhizosphere >...
CCGGAAGTCTTGGAGCCCGCCGCTTCCCAAACCTTGCGGAATTCGGGCTGCAAGTTCTCCTTGTTCTTCTGGATATAATCGATCAGTTGCGCGGGCACCGGCTTGGCGAAGGCTGCATCCGCCAGCGGAGACCGGTCGCGCGAGTCGCCGCCCAAGCCCACTTCGTTTTCCACCTGGACCATGATGACGCGATGGGTGGTGTCCACCTCGCGACAGTGCCGCATCAGCGCCGCGAAAGCCTTTGCATCGGCATTCCGGTTGTTCTCGCTGAGGGTCGATAGCACTTCCACGGTCTTGCCGCCCAGGATCTGGGCGCGTGGGAATCGCTCCTGATTCGCCTTCACCCAAGTGGGAACGAAGCTGGAAAGCCCGTTCTTCCAGCTTGCGAACCACATCCACACGATCCGCATGTCATGCTGCTTTGCGTTTTCGATCGCCGCGTCCGCGATGCTGAAGTCGTACTTGCCCTCCTCGGGCTCGATCCACGACCAGGACATGCCCGTGATAATGGTGTTCGCGTGAATCTTGTCCGCCAACATCGGCCAGACTCTCGTCTTCATCTCCTCCAAATTGGATGACTTCGTATTAGCGAGTTCCCCTACCAGCATGAGAAAAGGTTTGCCGTCGACGATCATTTGCGTGGTCGGCCCCCGCTTCTCCAGATGAGGGAGAGCTGTCGTGGCCGGTTGAGTATTGTTCTGCGAGCACGCTGTCGTAATCGCCAGCGCGAAGATCACCAAACAGAAAAGCACAGTTCGTAGTTTCATCTTCATCACCTCAGAAAAGGATTCGTGGGAGGAGATTGCATCACCTTGACGCGCTGAGCGTGTCCCTCTCAGCCGCACCTTGCTGCTATTTCGAGGTTGTTTGGCACGGCCGCCTTCGGTGCCAAGCCACCGGCTGTTCAGGTTTTGCGCCATAAGCCGGAGTTTCCATTTTGGACTTCCAAGTCCCATTCAGTATAAACCAAACCGCCATTCCAGGTCCTGCGAGTTATAGGTTTCCTGCGGGAGCTGTCTTCGTCCCGCAAGACGGGATCGACGCCCTCCCCGTCATGCCGGCACCGAAGCGCAAGGACGGATCACTCTCGCGACACGCCGTCCACGTCAACAAGGCCCTCGCATCGGGGTTTGCGGACCACGAAAACCAATGGTCTGCACCACACTACTCCACCCGGTAGTTGGGCGCTTCCTTGGTGATGATCACGTCGTGCACGTGGCTCTCGCGCAGCCCCGCACTCGAGACTCGCATGAAGCGCGCCTTGCGCTGCAACTCGCCGATATCCCGCGCGCCGCAATAGCCCATGCCCGAGCGCAGCCCGCCCACAAGCTGATACACCATTTCGGAAAGCGGCCCCTTGGCGGCCACGCGCCCTTCGATGCCCTCGGGCACCAGCTTGGAATTCGGGTCCTGCGAATAGCGGTCTGAGCTGCCCTGTTGCATGGCGCCCGTCGATCCCATGCCGCGATACGTCTTAAACGTGCGGCCCTGGTAGAGGATGGTTTCGCCGGGGCTCTCGTCGGTGCCCGCCAGCAAGCTGCCGATCATGACCGTATCGGCGCCGGCGGCAATCGCCTTGGTGATGTCGCCAGAAAACTTGATGCCGCCATCGGCGATGAGAGGCACTCCAGCTTCGCGCGTGGCCCGCGCGCACTCCACAATGGCGGTGATCTGCGGGACGCCCGCGCCGGAAACCACGCGCGTGGTGCAGATGGAACCGGGGCCGATGCCCACCTTGACGCCGTCCACGCCGAGGGAAATCAGTTCCTTTGCGCCTTCGTAGGTGGCCACGTTGCCAGTGATGAGCTCGACCTCGGGCAGCTTGCTCTTGATGGTCTTCACCGCGCTCATGACGCGCGCGCTGTGGCCGTGCGCGGTGTCGATGGCCAGCACGTCCACCTTGCGCGCCACCAGTTCCTGGGCGCGTTCCAGAAAATCGCCGGTGGCGCCGATTGCCGCCCCCACCCGCAGCCGGCCCTGGCTGTCCTTGGCTGAGATCGGGTACTTCAACTTTTTCTGAATGTCCTTGACGGTGATCAGGCCCTTGAGGGTGAACTGGTCGTCCACCACCAACAGTTTTTCGACGCGGTGCTTGTGCAGGATGGCCTCCGCCTGCTCCAGCGTGGTGCCCACCGGAACCGTCACCAGGTTCTCCTTGGTCATCACCTCTGAGATGGGCAGGTCGAAGCGATTCTCAAACCGCAGGTCGCGGTTGGTGAGGATGCCGACCAGCTTGCCGCCCTTGGTGACCGGCACGCCGGAGATGCGGAACCGGCTCATGAGTTCCTGCGCCGCCGAGATGGGCTGGTCGGGACCGATGGTGATGGGGTCCACGATCATGCCGCTTTCACTGCGCTTCACGCGGTCCACCTCTTCGGCCTGCCGCTCGATGGACATGTTGCGATGGATGATGCCGATGCCGCCCTGCTGCGCCAGCGCGATCGCCAGGTGCGACTCGGTGACGGTGTCCATGGCGGCGGAGACAATCGGAATGTTCAATGCGATCTGGCGAGTGAGGCACGTGCGCGTGTCCACCTCGGCCGGGACCACTTCGCTGCGGGCCGGCTCCAGCAAAACATCGTCGAAGGTGAGGCCCTCGGTGAGTACGTCTTGAATCATGGTGATTCCTCCCATGATAACGTAGCCGCGGGCGCCACCCCCGCTCAGTTCCCCACGGACGTGTACAACACTACTTGCGCCCCGACCACGCCGTTCAAACTGAACGACACCGGCACGGCGTCGCTGGCGGCGACGTTCGGCACCACCACGTTCAATTGGTACACACCCGCCAGGCTCGGCGCCAATCCCGAGTATTGGAGCGTGGCTTGAGTCGATCCGAAGAAGATTTGCAATGGCAGCGTCAGGGTAGTGTTACCCGGATAGAGCTGGCCCGCGGGAGTGTTGGGAGTCACCGGGCCAAATCCGATGCCAAAAATAATGATCACGTCCCCGGGCCTGGCCCGCCGCGAGGCGTATCCCGAAATGGCGCCGGGCGGCGCAACAAAGGTCTGGAAGTCGGGAAACAGCGCCCCTAAAAACTGCACTCCCCCGATATTCAGATATCCCGGAGCCAACATCCCCGCCGCAGTCGGGTTCACGATGACGGGATAGGCAGAGCTGGTTCCGGTCGCCGCGGTCACCGTAATCTGCTGCTGGCCGGTTGCCACATTCGATGGCACCAGCGCATTCACCTGGCCCGGGCTGATGTAGCCGATGAATGCGGCCTGGCCGCCGATGGTCACCTTGGTTCCATCAAGCGAAGTGGGGGCATTCACGCCGTTGAAGGCGCTGCCCCAATCCCGCGAGTCGACTGCCAGGTTCGATCCGTAGATCTCGATCCAGGTCCCCGGCGCGATCGACCGGAAACCTCCGAAGGCACTCGCGGTGACCACTCCGCCGATGGAGGGCGGGGCCGGCGTAAGCAGGCGAATCACGTTGTTCTGGGCATCCGAGACGTAGATATTGCCGGCGGCATCCACCAACACCACCCGCGGGAACGATAGTTGCGCGCTGGCGGAGGGTCCCCCGTCCCCCGCATAACCGGAGCGGCCGGTGCCGGCCACGGTCGCGATGATGCCGGTCGCCGCCGACACCATGCGAATCCGCTGGTTATTGGTATCCGCGATGTAGACGTTGCCGGCGGCATCCACGGCGACGCCGGCAGGGTTATTGAGTGCCGCGCTGATGGCCGGGCCTCCGTCTCCGCTATAGCCAACCACACTGTTGCCGGCCACCGTCGTGGTCTTGGTGATGGAGCCGGCGGGCGCCACTTTGAGAATGCGGCTGTTGCCGGTGTCCGCGATGTAGACATCGCCGGCCGCATCCACCGCGACAGCCCTGGGCGACTTCAGATTGAAGCTGCCGATGGAAAGCGTCGTGATGATGCCGGTCGACGCCGCCACTATGCGGATGCTGTTGGTCCCGGTGTCCACAATGTAGAGGTTGCCCGCGGCATCCACGGCCAGGCCGGTTGGGATGGCGAGCTGCGCGTTGATGGCCAGGCCATGGTCCCCGCCCCCGCCACCACCGAGAGTGTTATCGCCCGCGTACGTCGTGATGTTGCCGCCGGCCACCTTGCGGATCACCCAGTTGCTGGTGTCCGCGATGTAGATGTTACCCGAAGAGTCCACCGCCACGCCGGAAGGATTGTAGAGTTCGGCGCTGGTGGCCGCTGCTTTGTCCCCCAGGAAGCCCGCCGTACCGTTGCCGGCCACTGTCGAGATTGTGCCACCCGCCACCTCGCGGACCCGGCTGTTGCTGGAATCGGCGATGTAGAGGTTGCCCTTAGAGTCCAGCGCCAGGCCCAAGGGGTTGTTGAGCTCGGCCGCGGTGGCCGCGCCCGCATCTCCCAAATAACCGCCGGTATTGTTGCCGGCGAACGTCGTAATGGTGTACGCCGGCGTCGCCGTCTGGCACAAGGCCGGCGCGAAAATGGACGCGACGCCCATCGTAATAACGAAAATAGTCCGGTTGAACGCGCGGTGTTTCACTTAGATGATCTCCACTTTCTGTCCCCGCTCATACCACTTTACTAGCCCGCAACCCGCTCCATTGTTCCGCCAGCACGATGGAATTGGCTGGGTTCCTGGGGTCGTATTTCACGGAAACCGCGTCGATCGTCGAGAAATCGCGCGGCATATACTGCTGCAGCATCGAGACATCCTGCGACGCGGTGTACTCCACCCCGCGAACGCCGTACGAATAGAACAAAAGGTCGTCGCGGATCTCCACCAGCACGGCGTCGCTCATTTTGCCATGACCCACCAGGGCCGCCCGGCGGCGCCGCTCCCGTTCCTCCGGCGCGATGCGGGAACGCTTCCACGCCCGGTATCCGGCAAGCGCGCCCACCGCTGCGAGCACTACGGCCAGCGTCAGCAAGATTGCGTTCGCCACCGCCCATGACAGACCTAGAACACGCGGCATCTGTGGAACGGCTACCCGCCTTCGTCCAGGTTTGCGGTATCGAGAATAACCTTCACGCTCGCTGTTCTCCGGATCACTTTCAGTTTAGCGCATCGTTCAAAGGCTCTTCACCGCAGAGACGGTAGAGTAGGAGAGAGGGCGAGTACCGAGATGCCGGCCCACTCTCCCCTCGTCGAACCGGACATGCGGATTTCCCGGCATCCGGCTCTCCTGAAAACTCTCGCCTGAGGCTTGCACAGGCAGTTGCGCGGTATTGGCTCACAAGTAAGGCAGCGCCAGTTTCTGAAGCTGTTCATAGTAAGTCACCCCTTCCGGCGGTCGGAAGGGCCGCTGGCTGCGCCGTCTCATGCCCCACCGGGTATGATGGAATACTCGGTCTTTGGCCTGCGCCGCATGCTTCTGCTGCAACTGGTCCTGACATTCGGGCTTCTCGCGGTCTGCGCATTCACGCCGGGCTTCTTCTTCGTGCGGCGTTTTCGATGGACTCCGCTGGAGAAACTCTGCGGCTCCATCGGCCTGTCGCTGGTCATGCTCTTCCTGGCATCCTGGCTGGTCTACCTGTCTACCAGCGGGGATGCCAGTGAGCGCGTTCCGTTCTGGTGCGTCTCCGCGGTTTCGGTGGCTCTGGGAATCGCCGCCCGGCGGGACATCGCGCGGCTGTTCCACGTTAGCCGGGTGCGCCAGGCAACCGGCGCATACGGGTTCCTGCTGCTGTGGACATTGCCGATTCTGGGAATGATCCGCGGCTATTCCGGCGGCACGTGGTTCGGCGATTGGCTCGAACATTTCCAACGGTCCCTGTTCTTTCTGCATCACTTTCCAGTGCACACGGCGATCTTCGGCGATTATGCGCTGCCGGCACGGCCGCCGATGATGAACGTGCTGGGGGCCTTCTTTATGGCCCAAAGCGCGGACCGCTTCGAGATTTTCCAACTGACCTTCACGTTTTTGAACCTGCTGGTCTTTTTGCCGTGCTGCCTCATCATGCCGGCGCTTGCCGGAGCGCGCCGGCGGCGCGCCTTGCCGCTGCTCTGCCTGTTCGCGCTGAATCCCGTGGTGATCGAGAACGCCACCTATTCGTGGACCAAAATGTTCTCCGCCTTCTACGTGGTGCTGGCGATTTGCCTGTACCTGGCGGGCTGGAGAAAGCGGGACCGGGGACGGATGACCGCGGCTTTCCTGGCGTTGGCGGCCGGGGTCCTGGTGCATTATTCGGCAGCGCCCTACCTATTGCTGTTGAGCGGCCACTATCTGTTCTTCGTGTTTCCGCGGCGCCGGCGGAGGTGGCGGGAGTTGGTGTCCATCGCGGCGCTCTGTGCGGCGCCGCTGCTGGTCTGGTTGGGGTGGTCCGTCGAGCACTACGGAACTCGAGCGACCCTGGCATCCAACCCCACCGTCGCCTTGGGCCGGCAATACCAGGGCAATACCGCCGAGAAAGTGGCCGCCAACCTTTTCGATTCGCTGGTGCCGGCCCTGTTTCGGGATCCCTCGGCGGTCGATCGATTCAGCCAGCCGAATACCGCCGCGGCAATACGCGACAATGTGTTCGCCTTCTACCAACCCAACCTGATATTCGGCATGGGCCTTGTGGGCGGTCCGCTGGTTCTGTCTCTTCTCTATTCCGCCTGGGAGCGCCGCAAAGGGTGCAAGTCGGAAGGGAAGTTCTGGCTGGCGTTTGTTCCGTGTTGCGTGTTTGTGGGCATTCTGGTGGTGGGAGAGCGCGATTCCCTGGGGGACGCGCACCTTACCTTGCTTTCCCTGGAAGCCATGGGCCTGGCGCTACTGGCCGGGACTCTACCCGTGCGGCGGGCGCTGGCCGTGGCCCTGGTAGCCGGTTCGATCGCCGACTTCTCCCTGGGCATTTTCTTGCAGGCACGGGTTGAGAATCTGGAAAACGCCCCCGGAGAGACGGTCTTTTCTGGCTTGACCGCTGCCGATGGCAAGTACAGTGTCGGCCAGCCGGGGCCTCGCCTGTTTTCGGCCTCAACCACGGCCTGGCGCAACTGGTATCGCAAACATCAATACGAACTGTGCAACCTGTGGATGGCGGAACTGGCTCCCCACATGGCGAAAGAGGCGGAAGCGCGCCAGCTTGCCGATGTCCTGAAATCGCAGATCGAGGAGGACCGCACCGCCTGGTATGGATGGTATGCGCGCCATGGCGGAACGGTGGAGTTTCTGGGGGATCGCGTGGCGCAATCGTCCGTGGTCTCCGGTGGCGAACTTCTCCTGTTGCTGGGGCTCTTCGCGGGCTTGCTCAAGAAACTGTGGGACTGCTCCTCTTGAATCCCGGTCGAAACCGCGGGAAAATACTGCCAAAAAGAACTTCCGGAATGGAAATTCCGATTATATGCCGCCGAAAGAAAAGCTGAAGCCGCCTTTCGATCCCAAAGTCTTCCTCGCCAAGGTCGGCGCGGGCCGCAAACGGGGCTTCATCGACGAGCCCCGCCGTCTGTTCAATACTGTACACTCACGGCCGCCGGGGATAGGAAGCCCGCCGGGAACACGGCGGCCCCCGGCATTTCTCCTGTAGAATCAAAGTTACCCTTCTTCCTCATGCCCGAGACATTCGAGCAACTTCTTGATCGCGCCGCTTCGGCATTCGGAATCGATCCCGGTTTTTGGGATATCTGGGGCCATTACCACACCACCCCCACGGAAGCCAAGCAGGCCATTCTGCGCGGCCTCGGTTTTGCCGCGGACAATCTGCAAGAACTGGAGCATTCGCTCGCCGCCCTCACGCGCCGGGAGTGGGAGAGGCTGCTGCCGCCGGCCGTGGTCGCCCGCGAATCGGCCGAGACCGAACTGGTTCTCAACGTGCCTGCGGAATTGCTGGGCGACCGCGCGCAGATTGCGATCCGCCGCGAGGACGGTTCTACGGCCGGGTTCGAGCGCAACCTCTGGGAGCTTCCGCAGACCGCCCACATCGAAATGGATGGCCGCACCTGGGTGCGGAAACAGGCGCGCCTTCCCATCACCCTGCCGCTCGGCTATCACGACATAACCGTCAAGCTGGGCGCCGCCAGTGCGGCCACGCGCTACATAGTGACGCCGGATCGGGCCTGGATCTCCCCCCACCTGGGCCGCGGCGGCCGGGAGGCGGGCGTGGCCGTGAGCCTTTACGGAGTGCGTTCGGCCCGCAACTGGGGGTGCGGCGATTTTGGCGACCTGCTGCAAGTGGTGGACTGGGTCGCCGACGATCTCGGCGCCAGTTTCGTGGCGCTCAACCCGCTCCACGCCATACACAATCGGCGCCCCTTCAATACCAGCCCGTATCTTCCGAATTCCAGCTTCTACCAGAACTTTCTCTACCTCGATATCGAAAACTTGGAGGACCACACCCGCAGCCGCCGGGCGCTCGCATTGCGCCAGTCCGCGGCAGTCCGCGCCGAGATCGAGGCGTTGCGCGATGCGCCGTTCGTCGAGTACGAGCGCGTAAGCGCGCTGAAGTTGCGCTTCCTCAAGCTGCTGTTCGCCGGGTTCCTGCGAGAGTGGCGGCAAGGCTCGGCGCGCGCCCGGGAGTTCCAGGCGTTTCTGGAACGCGAAGGCGATCTGCTGGAGCGGTTCGCCACCTACTGCGCGCTCGACGAGCACCTGCACCAGCGCGATCCGCAGTTGTGGCTCTGGACCGAATGGCCCCGCCCGTATCAAGACCCCTCATCGGAAGAAACGCGCGCCTTCCGCAGGAAACACTGGCGGCGCGTGATGTTTTACCAGTACCTGCAGTGGCAAGTGGACATCCAACTGCGCCGCGCGCAACAAAGGGCGCGCGCCCGGCATCTTTCCATCGGCTTGTATCACGACCTGGCGCTGGCCACGGACCGCTTCGGCTCCGACCTGTGGGGGCACCGCTCCTTTTACGTGCCGGGCTGCCGCGTGGGATCGCCGCCCGACGATTTTTCTCCCCATGGCCAGGACTGGGCGTTTCCGCCGCCCAACGCGAATCGGCACCGCGAAGACGGATACCGGTTGTTTGCCGAATCCATCCGGAAGAACTGCCGCCACGGCGGCGCGCTACGCATCGACCACGTCATGCGGCTCTTTCGGCTGTATTGGATTCCCGACGGGTTCGACGCCTCGCACGGAGCATACGTCCGGCAACTCTCCGAGGACTTGGTGCGCATTCTCGCGCTGGAGAGCGTCCGCAACCAGGTGGTGGTCGTGGGAGAAGACCTGGGCACCGTGGAGCCGGCCGTGCGCGAAGCTCTGGCGCGCTTTGGCATCCTCAGTTACCGCCTGTTCTACTTCGAGAAGAACGAGCGCGGCGAATTCCGCCCCTACGAAGAGTACCCGCGGCAGTCGCTGGTCTCCTCCACCACCCACGACCTCGCAACGCTGGCCGGCTTTTGGATCGGTGCGGACATAGAGGCCCGCCTACGCGCCGGCATGATCGACGAACGGGGCTACCAGTCTCAGATCGAGAGCCGCGCGCGCGACAAGCAGAAGATGCTGGCTGTGCTGTCTCAGACCGGATTGTTGTCGCCCGAGTTGCCCCGCTCCGCCGCCGATTACCCCGAGCTGAGTGCCGAGTTGCACAATGCCATCGTGGGATTCCTGGCGCTCACGCCGTCGCAGCTTCTAGCCATCAATCAGGAAGACCTCACCAAGGAACTGGAGCAGCAGAACCTGCCCGGAACCACCTGGCAGTATCCCAATTGGGGAAGAAAGATGCGCCTCAGCGTCGAGCAGTTACGATCGGACCCCCAGGCCCGCGGTTTCACCGCCATGTTCGCCAACTGGATCGTGAAATCCGGCAGAAAAAATCAATCTAGCCACGGATGAACACGGATAAACACGGATAAGAAAGATACAGAGGTTTAAGAATTTCTTGGTTTTTGCTTATCCGTGTTCATCCGTGTTCATCCGTGGCCATTCTCTTTATCTTCGTACTTCTCCCGGTTTGTCCATCCGCGGCCCTGGCTGCGCGCAGAATTCAAAACTGGGCGGCTCTCTGCCGGCAGCAGCCAGCAGGAAGAGTGCAGTTCGCAGGACCAAAGGATAGCGGTCTGGCCCATACTGAAATGAGATTTGAAAGTCCAAAATGGAGATTCCGGAGTAACATAAGACAATGAGCTTCCGGATGAGTTTCCGATGCCTGGCAGGCCATGACTGGAACGGTTGCACCTGCCGCCGCTGCAAAGGGACGCGCAACAAGGGCCATGACTGGGACGGTTGCACCTGCCGCCGCTGTATGAAGACGCGTGACCACTACTGGCCGGAGAATAGGGACCCGTTGTACTGCCAGTGCTTTCATTGCGGGGCGAGGATTGCCCACGACTGGGATATGTCGACGGCCATACCCAATGCTCCGCTCATGTTCGCCCGCGCGATATATTGCCGGCGATGCGGGTCGAAACGTGACCCAATCTTGTCCAGGTAATTGCCTTTAGGTAGCCTGTCCTCGAAATGAAGTTTGCTCCGTGCGTCCGATGATTTCGTTCGAATCGAGATCGCAGGCAGCAGCCCGTCCCGCTCTATTTGCCCTGAATCCGATTTCTGGC
>Ga0265316_10007302_pt1 | contig 10423 bp, 10 predicted proteins | sample 4522metaG_FD_202092 | JGI IMG/M metagenome (GOLD analysis project Ga0265316, IMG submission 202092) | Rhizosphere microbial communities from Carex aquatilis grown in University of Washington, Seatle, WA, United States - 4-5-22 metaG | ecosystem: Host-associated > Plants > Roots > Rhizosphere >...
TCTTTTTTTGGAACCTGACCAAGATTGCCAACCAGGCCAAAACTGAATCGACTCCTGGAACGGCCTTCGCCCTGAAGGCCCAGCATGTGGTGCAGTGTTCTGCTGACGAGATCACCCTGGTGGATAATCATCAGAAAGCGACTCATTTGGATAAGGACTCAACCTGGCCGGAGTGCTCCGTCTTCCAGAAGGACGATGTTTTGGATTTCTACCTCTCCCGAGGCGACAAGACCCGGCTACTGAGCTATGAGAGCACCGCCTGGTGGCGCAAAGCCATGTAAGAGCCAAAAGATCTGGCCAGTTTCCCGCTCCTGCGCACCATCCGTCTTAACAACCCTATCGCTTGGGTCTGCCTCCGCCTTTGCCCCAACCGATTGCGCAGCAGGTCTAACTACTGTCATTCCAGGCTTCTGGACCAGCAGGCTAAAAGACTATGAATCTCCTGTAACTCCCTGAAATTCCTTGAATTTGCCTGTGAAATCGCGCAATATACAACTCTACCGGCAAGGTTGCCGGAATCCGCCCAAGGCAATGTCCATTCAGGAGGCAACTGTGCGCAACGCCGCCGCCCGCTCCAACCTGCTGGTCCCCGAGGTGCGCGAGGTTCTGGACATCCGCCAGGCCTCCGATTACCTCGGCATCTCGCCCGATACGCTCTACAAATATGCTTCGGAAGGGTTCGTGCCCGCCTTCAAGCTGGGCAACCGTTGGCGCTTCAAGCGCTCTCGTTTGGATGAGTGGATGGATCACCGATCCGACCTTCAGGCCGCCGAGGCTGAAGTCGACCCAAACCAAAAGAAGCCGGTACGCAACGCCCATACGGGCCAGGGTTTCCACTAGGACCTAGCGAACAGCTTTCGGTTGTCAGTCTTGACCGGGGTTTATCCCCTAACCCCTCATCCCTAACCACTGTTATTCTTACCCCCGTGGACCACTTCCTCCGCATCGGCCTTCTGCGCCGCCGATTGACCAAAGCCGGGCTTCATGGCCTGCTGATTACTCATCTCCCCGATCTCCGCTATCTCTCTGGTTTCACAGGGTCAACCGCTGCCCTGGCCGTGACGCGCCGCTCAGCACGACTTTTTACAGATGGCCGCTATACGGCGCAGGCCACTCAAGAGGTTTCGGCCGCACAGGTCCAGATTGTGCAAAGTTCGTCGGCCGTCGCCGCCGTTCAGTGGCTGGCCGCGCAGCCGGGCGTGGAGTTCGCCGGTTTCGACCCTGCCTGGACCAGCGTGGCCAATCTCGCCCGCTATAAAGCCTCTCTGCCGACGCGCCTTCGCCGCGGCTTTCTCTCCGCGCTCGCCACCCCTCTGGTCGAGCCCCTGCGGCTCATCAAGGACGAGGACGAGCTGGCGCTGATGGCCGAGGCGGCGCTGGCGGGTTGCAGGCTCTTCGAGCAGATTCTGGGCTTTATCCGGCCAGGGCTCAGGGAGATCGAGGTGGCCGCGGAGCTGGAGCATCGGGTCCGCCTCTTGGGCGCCGAGGGCATGTCGTTTGAGACCATTGTCGCCTCGGGCGCGCGCTCGGCCCTGCCCCACGGACGCGCCACAACCGCCCTGCTGCCTCGCAGGGGCTTTGTGACCCTGGACTTCGGTGTTATTCTCAGAGGGTACTGCTCGGATATGACCCGAACTGTGTACCTTGGTAGGCCCAGGGGCAACGAGCGGAACGCATACAACGCCGTGCTGGAGGCGCAGGAGGCCGCGGTAGCCGCGGTTGGCCCGGGCATCAGTTGCGCGGACGTGGACGAGGCCGCCCGGAGCATCTTGCGCAGGGCGGGTTTGGCCGAGGCATTTTCCCACTCCACCGGCCATGGCGTGGGCCTTGAAATCCACGAGCCCCCGCGTATCGGCGCCGGACAGACAACCAGATTGCACGCAGGCATGGTCGTGACCATCGAGCCGGGAATCTATCTGGCTGGTCGGTTCGGCATTCGCATCGAGGACATGGTGGCTGTAACCAGGGCAGGAGGGCAGGTGCTGACCCCTGCACCGAAGGCCCTCATTGAACTTTGATCTAGCCCATCCCGCCTGCATGGGGGGAGAGTTAAGGAACGAATGAATCCACTGAACCCAGAGAATATCGACGATCTGAAACAACTGATCGAGTTCCTGAAAGAGAATCAGATTGCGGAGATCGAGTTGGACCGAGGCGAGACGAGAGTCTGGCTCAAGTTCGACCGGCCCTCCGACATGCCTGCCGGATTGTCTGAACTGGCCGGTTTGCTAGCCAACGCGCGGGCAGCCTCGGCACAGCCGGTGACATCGACGCCCGCCGCTCTGCCGGTAGCCGCAGCGGCTCCCGTTGACCCGGATGTGGGCCTGCACCTGGTCAAGTCGCCCATGGTCGGCACATTCTATGGTTCGCCTTCGCCCGGCGCCGCGCCTTTCGTCGTTCCCGGCGATCAAGTCGAGAAGGGCCAGGTCGTCTGCATCGTCGAAGCTATGAAGCTGATGAACGATATCGAATCCGACGCCGCCGGCGAGATCGTCAAATGCTTCGTTACCAACGGCCAGCCCATCGAGTTTGGGCAGCCCCTCTTTTCCGTCCGGCTGGGATAGGATCCTGAATGTTTCGTAAAGTACTGGTAGCCAATCGCGGCGAAATCGCGCTGCGCATACTGAACGCCTGCCGGGAACTCGGCATCCGCACCGTCGCCGTCTACAGCGAGGCCGACCGCGACTCGCTGCACGTCCGCTTTGCCGACGAGGCCATCTGCATCGGCCCTCCGCGCCTGGCGGAAAGCTACCTCAACGTGCCCGCGGTCATCTCTGCCGCCGAGATCGCCGACGTGGACGCAATTCATCCCGGCTATGGCCTGCTGAGCGAGAATGCCAACTTCGCCGAGGTCTGCCGCGCCTCGAATATCAAGTTCATCGGCCCACCGCCTGAGGTCACCCGCCTGATGGGCGAAAAGGAAAAGGCCCGCCAGGCGATGAAGAAGGCCAAGGTGCCCATCCTGCCCGGCTCCGACGGCATCATCGCCACAGACAAGGAGGCGCTGGAATGGGCGAAGAAGGTAGGCTATCCGGTCATCCTGAAGGCCAAGGCCGGCGGCGGCGGGCGCGGCATGAGAATTGTGCGCGCCGCGGATGAACTGCCCAATCTCTTCCACGCCGCGTACAGCGAGGCGGCCAACGCCTTCGGCAACGGCGAGCTGTACATGGAAAAGTTCATCGAGCAGCCCCGCCACATCGAGTTCCAGATGCTGGCCGATGAGCACGGCAACGTGGCCTCGCTCTTTGAGCGCGAGTGCACCATCCAGCGCCGCCACCAGAAACTCATTGAAGAGGCGCCCTCGCTCCAGGTGACGCCCAGGCTGCGCGAGGAGCTGGGCCGCACTCTCTGTCGCTGCTTGGCGGAGATCGGCTACCAGAACGCCGGCACCGTCGAGTTCCTCATGAACGGGGACGGCCAGCTCTACTTTATCGAGATGAATACTCGCATCCAGGTTGAGCACCCTATTACAGAGGCCATCACTGGCGTCGATATTGTGAAGGCTCAGTTGCGCATCGCCGCCGGAGAGCGGCTGGACGCCATTCTGCCCTCAAAGCTCGAGCTTCGCGGCCACGCAATCGAGTGCCGCATCAACGCCGAGCACCCGCAGAAGTTCACCCCGTCGGCGGGCAAGATCACGGTCTTCAACGTACCTGGCGGCAATGGCGTGCGCGTGGATACGGCGCAGTACGCCGAGGGCGTGGTCCCGCCCTACTACGACTCGCTTATCGCCAAGCTCGTCGTCCATGGACGCGACCGTGCCGAGGCCATCGCCAAGATGGATCGCGCCCTCAGCCAGTTCGTGGTGCAGGGCATCGAGACCTCCATCTCCATGCACCAGGCAATCTTCCAGGATCCCGGCTTCCGCGCCGGCGACTTCGACACCAGTTTCATGGAGCGATTTCTGGCCCCCACGGCTGAAACCGGCAAATAAACTCCTGGCGTAGCGCAAGTAGATCGGTCCATCGAGCAACTCCGATTGACCGCTTCTTTCTTGGGCGGGATTTGGTGTTTGCGCGATGTGGTGAAGCGGACGAAAATTTATCGCTTTTTCTTCGCTTTTCTACCCCGAATCGGGTATCCTGACTTCGCAACTTGGGAGGTTGCTGATGGACTTTCAAAAAGAACTGATTACCGAGTATGACCGCGAGGCCGCCAAAACCCGCAAGATTCTTGAGGCCATCCCCGTGGACGCCGACTTCACCTATAAACCACACCCCAAATCCATGAGCCTGGGCCGGTTGGCCGGGCACATCGCCGAGACCGCCGGAGAGTGGGCGACAACCACCTTCACCACGGATAAGCTGGAGTTCCCCGCGGACCACAAGTGGGAAGCCTATGTGCCCGCCTCCACGCAGGCTTTGCTGGAGCGCTTTGACAAAGATGTCGCCAAAGCCAAGACGGCGTTCGCCGCCTTCGCGCCGGCGAAGTGGGACGAGAACTGGAAGTTTGTGGCTGGCGGCCAGGCCTGGATCGACGACTCCAAGTACCGGGTCTTCCGCGACTGGGTGCTCGACCACCTGATTCACCACCGCGCGCAGTTGGGCGTCTACCTGCGCCTGCTCAACAAGCCGATCCCCGGCATGTATGGCCCCTCGGCGGACGAGATGTAAGAGGGCATATATCAGTTGACAAGTATCCCCGTGCGAAACTGGGGATACTTGTCTGCGAGCCATTATGAATTAGGGAGGTCCATGAATACCAGGTATGTGATTCCCCGCTTGTTTGCTTCCTCATTGCTTGCATTTGCGGTGCTGGCTGGGTGCCACACCGGCCAGAGGGCTGGAACCCAGCCCTCCTCCACCGCCAACTACAAGGTCTACAAGCTGCGCGGCAAAGTCGCCTCAACAGACGCCGCGCGTGGCGAGGTGACGGTGAACCATGAGGCCATTCCAGGCTTCATGGAGGCCATGACCATGCCCTACAAGCTCAAGGACTCGAGCATCCTGGGCGAGCTGCATCCGGGCGACCTGATCACCGCCGACTTGCTGGTCTCGCCGGACCCCAATGCCGACTACCTGCTCGATCACATTGTTGTGGTGGCGCAGGCCCGGCCCGATTACAAGCCCAAGGTCTCTTATCACGTGCCCGCGCCGGGCGATGTTGTGCCGGATTTCAAGCTGCGCAACCAGGACGGGCGCACCATCCATCTGGGCCAGTTTCGGGGCAAGGCGCTGCTGGTCACCTTTATCTACACGCGCTGCCCATCGCCCCAGTTCTGCCCCCGGGTGACGCGCGCCTTCGCCGCGGTCGATAGGCAGTTGGCCGCCAACCCGGTGCTCTATGCCAGGACCCATCTTCTTTGCGTCAGCTTCGACCCGGAGCACGACACGCCCGTGCGTCTGCGGGCTTACGGCGCCACATATATCGGCAGCGACGCAAAGAATGTCTTCGCCCATTGGGATTTTGCCGTGCCGGAGAAGCCGGTTCTGCTGGAGATGGCGAAGTTCTTCAACCTGGGGATGACCACCGAGGCCGACTCGACGATTACCCACACGCTCTCCACCACGCTGATTAGTGCAAATGGCAAAGTGGTGCGTTTCTATCCGGGCAACGAGTGGACGGTCGAGGATGTGTTGGCCGATTTGCAGGGGACGGCCGCATTCGCTGGTTGACCCTCCGTTAGCCGGTGGTCTGACCAGTTATAATCTGCGAGGACACAAGTTCTGTAGTGAATTTTCTAAAAACTAAGGAGAGTAAGGCTATGAGTCATGGTTTGAATATCCGCAAGGATGCGGAGTTGGATTTTCTCTCGCTGGGCGCGCTGGTGCACCGGCTCGATCCGGGAATTATTCCCTTCCGCAAGGCGACGGAGTGCAAGATTCACGTCAGCGGTGGCGAGTTCAACGTGGCCGCCAACCTCTCCGACTGCTTTGGCATGAAGACGGGCATCGCTACTGCCATGGCCGACTATCCCATCGGCGATCTGATCGCCGAGCGGGTGCGCGCCATGGGCGTCAAACCCTTTTACAAGCACTTCAAGCACGATGGCGTGCGCGGCCCCAACATGGCCACCGTCTACAGCGACCGCGGTTATGGCGTGCGCGCCCCGGTGGTCTTCTACAACCGTTGCAACGAAGCGGCCGGGCAACTGAAGCCGGGCGACTTCGATTGGGCCAAGATCTTTGCCGGCGGCGTGCGCTGGGTGCATTCGGGCGGCATCTTTGCGGCGCTCTCGCCCACCACGGCGCCCCTGGCCGCGGAGATGATGAAGGCCGCCAAGGCAGCTGGCGCTGTCACCTCCTTCGATCTCAACTTCCGCGAGAAGCTGTGGAAGATCTCCGGTGGAGACGAGAAGGCCGTCGAGACCATCGGCACAATCATTGAAAACGTGGATGTGCTGGTGGGCAACGAAGAGGACCTGCAGAAGGGGCTGGGTATTCCCGGCCCTGAGGTCGCGGCCAAATCCAAGCTCGACCCCAGCGTCTTCTTCGGCATGATCGACAACGTAGTCAAGAAGCATCCCAAGGTGAAGGTGGTGGCCACGACGCTGCGCGAGGTGCACTCGACGAATCACCACAGCTGGAGCGCGGTTGCCTGGATCGACGGCAAGACCTACACCGCGCCCACGGCCGAACTCGACGTGGTGGATCGCGTAGGCGGCGGAGACGGTTTTGCGGCCGGCTTCATCTACGGCCTGCTGAACGGCGAAACGCCCGAAGAAGCCATCAAGCTGGGATGGGCGCACGGCGCGCTGCTGACCACCTTCCCCGGCGACACCACCATGGCCACGGTGGACCAGGTGCGAGCCTTCGCCAAGGGCGGATCGGCGCGCATTCAGCGGTAGCCACAAGAGCAATCCCCTGTCCCCGGCTGGCGGCCCATCGCATCGCGGAAGGCTGCCGGCCGGGGACTTTGCCTTTGAAACTGATATTCTTGGCAGGCATAGAGATGGAGGTCTCTCATGGCAAAAATTACCATGGTTTTTGCGGTTCTCTTGATTGCATTGGGTCTGGCAGGCTACTTGGGCACCGGCAGCTTGCACCCCACCGCGCTGATTCCAACGTGGATCGGGCTGGCGCTGGGTGTCTTCGGCTTTTTGGCCATCAGCCCCAACGAAAGCCGGCGCAAGCTCTTCATGCACATCAATGTGACCATCGGCCTGCTGGGCTTTCTGGGTACAGTGGTCGAGATTGCGCGCAGCTTTATTGCTACCGCCTCGCCTGACCCGATCGCCCTGACCGCCAAGATCGCGCTGGCCGTGCTGCTGCTCGTTTACGTCATCCTTTGTGTGCAGTCCTTCATCGCCGCCCGTCGCTCTGGGAAGGTCTAGCGCATGGGCACGATGCGGGGCGGAGGGTTGGGCATGGGCGGCTCGCGCGCGGAGCGGTCTCCGCGTGGAGGCGGGGCGCGCGCCGCTCAAGCCGATCTGCCCAAGCGCAAGCCCAACCTGAAAAAACTGTGGCCTCAGGTCTGGGCCCTGGTGGCGCCGCGCAAAGGCCTGCTCTTCGCCGGGCTGTGCCTGATGGCCGTCAACCGCCTGGCCGGCCTGGTGTTGCCCCTGATCTCGAAGCCGCTGCTGGACACGGTGCTTGCTCCGCCGTATCCGCAGCATCCGCGGCCCGATCTGCTGCCTCGCATCATCGCACTGGTTCTTTTTGCCACTCTGGTACAGGCCATTACCTCGTTCTCGCTGACGCAACTGCTCTCCAAAGCCGGCCAGCGGCTGATCGCCGAGATGCGCTGCAAGGTGCAGCGGCACGTGGGTTTGCTCTCCGTCTCCTACTACGACGAAAACCGCACCGGCACGCTGGTGGCGCGCATCATGACCGACGTGGAAGGCGTGCGCAATCTGGTCGGAACCGGGCTGGTGGAGTTTGTGGGCGGACTGCTCACCGCCGTGATGGTCTTCTTTTTTCTGCTGAGCCGTAGCGTTACGGTCACGCTCACTGTCTTCACCGTAGTGGGCTTGTTCGTCTTCTTCTTACAGTATGGCTTCAAGATCATCCGCCCCATCTTTCGCGAGCGGGCCAGGATCAACGCCGAGGTCACGGGCCGGCTGACCGAGTCGTTGGGCGGCGTGCGCGTCATCAAGGGTTACCACGCAGAGGAGCGCGAGGCTGGGGTCTTCTCGGCCGGCGTGGATCGGCTCCTGGCCAACGTGATGAAGTCTCTGACTATGACCAGCGCGCTCACCGCAGCCTCAACCACCGTGCTGGGGCTGGTCTCTGCGTTGGTGATGTGGCTGGGCGGCCATCTCGTGCTGGGAAACACCTGGACGACCGGCGCCTACTTTCAATACATCATGCTTCTCGCCTTCATGATCGCGCCGGTCTTTCAGATCGTGAACATCGGCACGCAGTTGACCGAGGCCTTTGCCGGCCTGGACCGCACCAGCGAGATCATGGCCGAGCCGGAAGAAAATAAGAGCCCCGGCCGCACCGTGAAGATGCCGCCCATCCAGGGTACCGTGTGCTTCGAGGATGTGGAGTTTGCCTACGACCCCGACAAGCCGGTGCTGCTCGGCCTCAGCTTCCTCGCCACGCCGGGAACGGTGACCGCGCTGGTCGGCTCCTCAGGTTCGGGCAAGTCCACCATCATCAGCCTGCTCTGCGCCTTCCACACTCCGTCGAAGGGTCGCGTGGTTGTGGACGATGTGGACCTTGCGCACGTGGACCTGAACACCTTTCGCTCGCAGTTGGGCGTGGTGTTGCAGGACTCGTTTCTCTTCGATGGCACCATCCGCGAGAATATCCTCTTTTCACGGCCCGACGCGACCGAGGAGCAGTTTCTCTTCGCCTGTCGCACGGCACGCGTGGACGAGTTTGCCGAGCGCTACCCTGAAGCCTATGACACCATCGTGGGCGAGCGCGGCGTAAAGCTCTCGGGCGGGCAGCGCCAGAGGCTGTCCATCGCTCGCGCCCTGCTGGCCGAGCCGCGCATCCTGATTCTCGACGAGGCCACCAGCTCACTCGACTCGGAGTCCGAGGCCATGATCCAGGCCGGCCTGAGTCAACTGATGCAAGGACGCACGACCTTCGTCATCGCCCACCGCCTCTCGACCATCCGCCGCGCCGACCAGATTCTGGTCGTCGAGCAGGGCCTCATCGTGGAGCGCGGCAACCACGCGGAACTCTTCGCGTTGCGCGGCCGCTACTATGACCTCTACACCCGCCAGCACGGCCTCGAAGCAAATCTGTTTCTGGCGCCGGGTGAAGGGGACGTAGTGCCGGAGGAATAAACGGCATCGTGTCGCTGTGTCTCATCCATCGAATTTGCGTATCAAAACTTGACCCGGCGTCCCAAATCCTGCAAACTATAAAAGAATCGTCAGACGGAATAGAGGACCACAATGCGAGACGCTGCCCCCCAGGGAACCTACAAAGTGCAAGCCCTCGACCGGGCCTTTGCCGTGCTTGATCTGCTCTCAGAAAGCGATATGCCCCTCGGACTGGCGCAGGTGGCCGCATCCCTGCAACTGCACAAGAGCACCGCGCACCGCTTCCTGATGGTTTTGGAACGCCACCGCATGGTGGAGCGCACCGCGAGCGGCAAATTCCGCCTGGGCCTCAGGCTCTTCGACTTCGGCAATCGCGCCATTGAGCAGTATGACCTGCGTGAACGCGCCCAGCCGCATCTGCGCCACCTGGTGGCAGAGACCGAAGAGACCGCGCACCTCTGCATTTTGGAGGCGGCCCGCGTCATCTACATCGACAAGATTGAGCCGGCCCGCTCAGTGCGCATGATTACCCGCATCGGGGCCAGCAACCCCGTCTATTGCACCTCGGTGGGCAAGGCGATTCTGGCCTTTCTACCCGAGGAGCGCGCCGCCGACATTGTGCGCCGCCTCCGCTTTGAGCGTTTCACGCACCGCACCATCGCCACTGCGGAGGCCTTACGCGCGGAGATGGAAAAAACCCGCCGCCGCGGTTACGCCGTGGACGACGAGGAGCTTGAGGAGGGTTTGCGCTGCATCGCCGTACCGATTCTGGATGCGCAGCGCCTGCCGGTTGCGGCGGTCAGCGTCTCCGGGCCTTCGTTCCGCGTGACAGCGCAGAAGCTGCCCGCCATCGCCAACCACCTGCTGCAATGCGTGCGCGGCATCTCGGTAGATATGGGGTACATCTCCGCCGGGCGCGGCAACCGTGCTTTGTCCGCATAATTGTGAGTCAGGAGGGATCCTGGGTTCGCTTCGCTGGCGGTTTTTCGGCAAAATGTTGAAGCTATTATGTGCTGCCGGAGCCCTCTCACTGCCCCGCTTTCTGATACACTCATTCATGTCGCTCAAGCAAATCCGCTGTGCGGCTGAGAGCTGTTAATCAGTCTATTGGATAGAGTGTCCGGCTTCTTGAGCAGGCGATATTTCAGAGTAGTACAGGTTGGTTCCGGGGACGTAGCTCAGTCGGTTAGAGCGCTGCCCTGTCACGGCAGAGGTCGCGAGTTCGAGTCTCGTCGTCCCCGCCATTCACTCCAAAGGACTTAG
>Ga0265316_10007306_pt1 | contig 10422 bp, 3 predicted proteins | sample 4522metaG_FD_202092 | JGI IMG/M metagenome (GOLD analysis project Ga0265316, IMG submission 202092) | Rhizosphere microbial communities from Carex aquatilis grown in University of Washington, Seatle, WA, United States - 4-5-22 metaG | ecosystem: Host-associated > Plants > Roots > Rhizosphere >...
CCGACGATGGCGTCGACGTCCTTTCAGCGGGTGTCATCAGCACGCCCGGCGTCGCATGCCTGGTCCGACAGAAAAAATTCTCCGCCGGTATGGTCATTTCCGCCTCGCACAATCCGTTTCACGACAACGGTGTCAAACTCTTTGCCGGAACGGGCATGAAGTTTCCCGACGACGTCGAGGAACATCTGGAAATCGAAATTCACCAGCACAAGGAACATGAAACCGCTCCCCATGGAGTGCCGGTCACCACCGATAATTCGCTCGACGAAGAATATCTGGCGTACCTGCGCGGGCGCGTCATCCCCGGCGCGAAATTATCGGGAATGAAGCTCGTCCTCGATTGCGCCAATGGCGCCGCCAGCCAGCTCGGTCCGTCGCTCTTCCGTTCGCTCGGCGCCGAAGTCGTCACGATTCACGATCGGCCCAACGGCCGGAACATCAACGAGAACTGCGGCGCGCTGCACCCCGAGAATTTACGGAAAAAAGTGCTCGAGACGCATGCCGATCTGGGTGTCGCATTTGACGGCGATGCCGATCGCGCCATGTTCGTCAGCGCTTCCGGCCAGCATGTCGATGGCGACGGCGTGCTTCTTGCCGCGGCGCGATATCTGAAATCCACCGGACAGTTGCGCGGCAACCGCGTGATCGGCACGACGATGGCGAACCTCGGCCTCGAACGCGTCCTCCAAGCCGAAGGCCTCACCCTGTCGCGCGAGCCGGTCGGCGACCGTTACGTGCTCGAAGAAATGGTGCGCAGCGGAGCGAACCTCGGTGGTGAGCAATCCGGGCACATTATTTTTCTCGACGACGCCACCACGGGCGACGGCCTGCTCACCGCCTTGAAAATTGCTTGTCTCGTTTCGCTGCGCGGCCCGCTCGATCAATTGATCCGCGGCCTGAAAGTCTTTCCTCAAACCATCGTGAACGTGAAAGTGGCCTCCAAGCCTCCTCTCGAATCCCTGCCTCTGGTTTCCGCCGCGATTGACAACGCCACGAAGACCCTGGGCGCAGCTGGCCGAGTCGTCGTGCGCTATTCGGGCACCGAGCCCAAAGCGCGCGTTATGGTCGAGGCTGAACATGCCGATGACGTGACGCTCTGGGCGGAAACCCTTGCCTCCGCCATTCGAACAGCCATTGGCTCTTAATTTTTTCGGTCCCCGATCCCGTCAGCCAGTTTCCAATATCTCCTAAAGTCGGTAGTTCACCCTGCAAAATAATGTGGAAAAATGTATATATTTGGATGGATTGAATCAATAAAACCGGACCTTATTAGAATAAGATGTTTATTTTCATTTATATAAAAACTTGTAAAGAAATGTAAATTGTATGGCACCCAGCTTGCACTAGTAGAATTAAGATTTGTAGTGGTTTTAAGTTTTTTTCCCGGGGTGGTGGTTACGTTCCGGTTGTGGCCGGAACGGGGTGAAATGGGGTATCGCCGAAAAGGGCTCGTATGCGAGCCCTTTTTGTTTTTCTTACCCTCATCTGCGTGCGCTGTCTCACCCCTATACTTGACCAACTCAGAGCAGCTCCCGCGCCAGGAAATTCCTAGCAGATCATTTGAATGATGTTGAGCGTGTCGATGATTTCTTTCGGAGCCGGCAGCTCGTCGGCATCCTTTCCCATCCATTGTCCAAAGAGGTCGCCGTAACGGTCGGTGACGAACACTCCCACGCGACCGAGCCCCGCGGGGCCAAAGGCTTCGAGACCGAGGAACGCGCGCTGCGAATTCCCGGTGGTGTCAGAAGCAGCGATGAAAGGCGTAGGCAGCGCCTCAGTTTTTGGCGGCAGGGTTTCAGTGTAGATCAGGAGGACGACAGCATCGCGTTCCGCGAGCTCCGCCGAACGCGCGGACAATGGACCGAGCCAGCCCTCGCAACGCAGGCAATCCGCGTGAAGAAACACAATCACCAGCGGGCGTTTCTGTTTGTAGTCCCACGCGCGAACGGTTTTTCCATCCGCAGTTTGCGCCGTGAGTGGAGGAATCACTTGTCGCAAAAGTAGTGGTCCTGGCATTGGCGGCTCAACCGTGGCGCTTGTTAGAAAGGCCGTTTTTTCTACTTTGCGGGGAAAAACAAAGGGCACGGACAACCGTGCCCTTGCCGATATTCGGTTCTCTTCTCCTGATCTAAATGGAACCCCAAATTTCGATGCGCTTCCTAGATCTTTCTGCTTCCTCCCAGATGTGCCGGAGAAGAACCCTAAGGTACGCAACCCGCCACATTAACCGTTCGAAATCTGGCGGCCGTTCCTTTAGCCTGTTGAACTCCTTGTTGCATCCGCTTTGCCATCTTTTTTCGAGTGCATCTATATCTTTTCCGGTCCAAGCATTCGAAAACTGTTGCTCCGCCCTCGAAACTGCACTTGATACCATTCTCGTCTTGTATGTCATGTTCGAATAAGCTCCCTCAATCGTTGCCGAATTGTTTAGCTGCAGCCGGACGTTCCGCCGCAGTTCTCGCACTTGTAGCACGCGCCATTGGGCGTCATCAGCATGCCGCATTCCGAGCACGTCGGCGCGCCGTCGAACATCGGACGCGACGCCGCGCTGGCGCCCGCCGGATTGTCGTCGGTCAGCTGAGGAATAAACGCGGGCGCGACCGTCGGCGACGCTACGACGGTTGCGGCCGGCAATGCGGCTTCGCCATCGTGCGTGAGGTAGTCGCGGGAGATGAACCGTCCGCCCAGCCAGCGCGCGATGTAATCGAGCACGGATTTAGCGTACGGAATCGCCGGATGGCCCGTGTAGCCGGCGGGTTCGAAGCGCGTGTTGATGAATTTATCCACCAGCGCCTTGAGCGGCACGCCGTACTGCAGGCCGATGGAAACCGATAGCGCGAAGCCGTCCATGAACCCGGAAAGCGTCGAGCCTTCCTTGGCCATCTTGATGAAGATTTCGCCCGGCTCGCCGGATTCGTACATCCCGACGGTGATGTAGCCTTCGTGGCCGCCGATGGAGAACTTGTGCGTGATCGAAGAACGCTCGACCGGCAGCTTGCGGCGATGCGCGCGAATGAAAAGCTCGCGTTGTTCGGCTACGGCTGACGGACCTTCCGCCGCCTTTGCCGCGATCTGTCCCTGCTGAGCCGTGTCCTTCTTGTCGCCCGCGGCGGAAAGCGGTTGAGATCCTTTCGAATTATCGCGGTAAATCGCAACGGCCTTCACGCCCAGCTTCCAGGATTCGATATACGCCTGCATCACGTCTTCGATCGTCGATTCCTCGGGCATGTTGATCGTCTTGCTGATCGCGCCGGAAAGGAACGGCTGCGCCGCCGCCATCATCTTCAGGTGGCCGCGCCAAGCGATCGAGCGCCCGCCGGCGGTCGCCAGCGAGCAATCGAACACCGCGAGGTGCTCGGGCTTGAATCCGGGCGCGCCTTCGATCTTGCCGTTTTTGTCGATGTAGGAAACGATCTGCGAAGTTTCCTCGGGCGAATAGCCGAGGTGCAACAGCGCCTGCGGCACGGTGTTGTTGACGATCTTGATGACGCCGCCGCCGACAAGTTTCTTATATTTCACCAGCGCCAGGTCCGGCTCGACGCCGGTGGTGTCGCAATCCATCATGAAGCCGATCGTGCCCGTGGGAGCCAGCACGGTGACCTGCGAATTCTTGTAGCCGTACTTTTCGCCGAGAGCCAGAGCGGCGTCCCACGAAGTCTGTGCGGCGCCCAGCAGCGAAGGCTGCACATTTTCCGGTTTGATCGGCCGCAGAGCATCGCGGTGCATTCGAATGACATCGAGCATCGGTTCGCGGTTCACGGCGTATCCGGCAAATGGCCCGAGGCGCTCGGCAATGCGCGCGGATTGCGCGTACGCTTCGCCGCACATCAGCGCGGTCACTGCTCCGGCCATGTCGCGGCCGCCGTCGGAATCATAGGGCAGCGCCATGGACATCAGCAGCGCGCCGAGGTTGGCATAGCCCAGGCCCAGCGGGCGGAACTTGTGCGAATTTTCGGCGATTCGCGGCGTCGGGTAGCTGGCGTTGTCCACCAGGATTTCCTGCGCCGTGATGGTGATATCCACGGCGTGGCGGAACGCTTCCACGTCAAACGTGCCGTTCGAATTCAAATACTTCATCAGGTTCAGCGACGCCAGGTTGCAGGCCGTGTCGTCCAGGAACATGTACTCGGAGCACGGATTCGAGGCATTGATGCGCGCCGTGGACTTGCAGGTGTGCCAGCGGTTCACAGTGGTGTCGTACTGCATGCCGGGATCGCCGCACTGCCAGGCGGATTCGGCCATGCGGTGCAGCAGTTCGCGCGCGCTGAATTTTTCACAGGGGTTGCCGTCGTTCACGTTGCGCGTCCACCAGTCGCGATCGTCCTCGACCGCCTGCATGAACTCATCGGTGACGCGGACCGAGTGGTTGGCGTTCTGGAAGAACACCGAAGAGTACGCCTCGCCGTCGATCGCGGGATCGTAGCCCTGCTCGATCAGCACGTGCGCCTTGTGCTCCTCTTTCATTTTCGAGTCGATAAACTCGACGATGTCCGGATGATCCACGTTCAGGATCACCATCTTGGCGGCGCGGCGCGTCTTGCCGCCGGACTTGATCACGCCGGCAAACGCGTCAAATCCCTTCATGAAGCTGACCGGACCGGAAGCGATGCCGCCGCCGGAAAGCGTTTCGCGGCTGCCGCGCAGGGTCGAAAAATTTGTGCCCGTGCCCGAGCCCCACTTGAACAGCATGCCCTCGGTCTTGGCGAGGTTCATGATCGATTCCATGTCGTCCTGCACTGAATTGATGAAGCAGGCCGAGCATTGCGGCTTGGGCTGCACGCCCACGTTGAACCAAACCGGCGAGTTGAAGGCCACCTTCTGCTCGACGAGCAGGTGCGTCAAATCGTCGCGGAAAGCGTCGCGCGAGGCGGTGTTTGCGTAGTAGCCGCCCTGTTCGCCCCAGCGCACAATCGTGTCCACCACGCGCCCGATCAGTTGGCGGACCGAATATTCGCGCTCCGGCGTGTTCATCTTCCCGTGAAAATATTTTGAGGCAACGATGTTGGTCGCCGTCATCGACCAGTTCTTCGGCACTTCCACGCCTTCCTGGCGGAAGATGGTCTTGCCTTTTTCGTTGCCGATCAGCGCGACGCGGCGTTCCCACTCGACGGCGTCGAACGGCGCGGTGCGGCCGTCGGTAAAATATCGTTTGAATTCCAAACCCGTGCGGACTTCCACATCGGCGGGAACTTCCCCCTTCGGTTGGATCGCCGACTTGTCGTTCAACGTCATCTTCGTATGTGCCATTTCGCCTCCGCGCAGGTAGGCTCCCCCGCGCAGAGGGAACCCTTTTATTTTACTCCCGAATCAGTCCGGGAGTACGCAGTTGCCTGATTTTCAGCAGGCAGCCGCTTGAATCGATTTCAGTTCCGGGAATCCAGTTTCATCAAAAATAAAAAAACCTTCCCGTCCGCATCTCCGCAGCGCGCTTGCGCGCCTGCGAATTTGCGCTACGTTTCGCCGACAGCTGGGACCATCGGCGACAGGGAGTGGAAGGGAGCCTCCTCGGTGTCTTCGATCAACCCGGTAGATTGCGCCACGCGACGTTGCGGTTTCCCGGGGAATATGGGCCGCCCGCTAATCGCATCACGACACTCCGAATCTGAGGGCGCAATGTAATCAAACGATAAAAATCTGTCAAGGGAAAACGGGAGTTAAAGCACAAAATCTTGGTGCACCGTGCCCAAACTGTCTATCCCTAGTGGTCCTGTTCCAAACCAACACAACTCGAAAAGACCGGCGCGCCCCTGAATTCGCACACCGTCTTTCTTTCAAAACCATAGCACATCGATGCGCGCCCGGAAACCGAATTGGCCTGCAACCTCTGTGTAAAACTTTTTTCGCGGTGGAAAATTTTGTTCTTCCGCTTCCCGCAACGCGCAATAGCATTCCGGGCGTGGCGTAATCCAAGGCGTTTCCAACGTTGAGAAATGCAGACGACGCCCCGCCGATGTGGTTTTGCTTTTTATGTCCGGGGCATTCCGAGACTTCGTTGACGAGGTGTGGCATGCTGCCGAAAGCTTCCTCTTCATATTGTCGAGTCTTTTACCTGTACGCCGGGCCAACTTTGCGGGAAAGACACAGCGGTTCCGTTGCGTTGCAATAGGAAACACCCCTCATGCTAACGTGTTTCGAACTGGAAATGGCGGCAGCATGGATGGTGGGTTGTCGGAGGAGTTTGGTGCCGGTTCTGCCCGCAGGCGCAACACCACTTGAACGATGGGCGAGCAATGCGCCGCGTTTCATCGGCCTTTTGCTGGCGCTCGGCGGATTCCTGTTTTGCGCCGCTGGGGCGCGCGGCCAAATTTCGCCGGGGCCCCTTTCGAAAGCGCACCAATCCCTGGAGGGCTCGACGCATTGCGCCTCCTGCCATCAATTCGGGACCAGCACGCCGACGTTCAAGTGCCTCGATTGCCATAAGGAAATCGCGGAACGGCTGAACGCGCATGCGGGTTACCATGCGCTGCTCGGGATGAAGAATCCCGACGGCAAGGATTGCGTGCGGTGCCACCTGGAACATAATGGCGAGAATTTCACACTCATCCATTGGGATCCTTCACTCAGGCAATTCGATCACCGTCAAACGGGATATGCACTTGTCGAAAAACACGCGGCGGTCGAGTGCGCGAGCTGTCACACGCCCGCGCGCATGGTCGCGGCGCGGCGTGCCCTGATTCAAAAGAGGAACGTTTCCACCTCATTCATGGCGCTCTCGCAAGACTGCGTGTCCTGCCATACCGATGTGCACAAGGGGCAGCTCGGCGCGGACTGCCTGCGTTGCCACAACCTGACGGACTGGAAACAGGCGCGCCAGTTCGACCATTCGAAAACGAAATACCCGTTGACGGGCATGCACGCACAGGTCGTGTGTGACAAATGCCACTTCCCTTCCGGCCCGGATAAAGAGGCGAAATTCACGGGAATTAAATTCGATGCCTGCACGGCGTGCCACACCGACCCGCATAAGGGAGCTTTCAAGGGAGCGTGCGAATCCTGTCATACGACGGCCGGCTGGAAAAAAGTAAATGCGTCGATGGAATTCGATCATTCCAAAACAAAATACCCCTTGCTGGGAATGCATCTGAAGGTGGGCTGCGGCGAATGCCACGCGGGCGGCGATTTCAAAAAACTTCTTCCGTTCGATACGTGCGCGGCGTGTCATTCGCCCGACCCTCACAAGGGCCAGTTTCAAGCCCGTGTGAGCAAGGGAGAATGCGCGGAGTGCCATGTCGTCGCCGGCTGGAAGCCGTCGCTGTTTGGCGTGAAGGAGCACGCGACTTCCGCTTACCCGCTGGAAGGAAAACACGCCATCGTCGCCTGCGAAAAGTGCCACACGCCTGCCGGCAAGGACACGGTTTACAAAGTGAAATTCGCAGCTTGCCTGGATTGCCATAAAGACGCGCACGACAATCAATTCGCCGCGGCGCCTTATATGAACCGCTGCGAAGCCTGCCACACCGTGAAGGATTTTCACCGCTCAACGTTTACAATTGCCAAACACAAAAACACGCACTTCGTTCTCACGGGCGCTCACGTGGCGGTTTCCTGCGGCGACTGCCACAAGGCCGGCCTGGCCGGCAGAACCGACAGGATTTTGCCGTTCCGTTTCCAGGACCAGACTTGTACGGCTTGCCACGCCGATCCTCACAAGGGCGAATTCAAGGACCGTATGGCGGCTAAGCGAGCCGACGGAACTTCCCTGGGCTGCGAGTCCTGCCACAACACCCGGTCCTGGATCGATATCCGCATTTTTGACCATTCGAAAACGAAGTTCGCCCTGGTCGGAGCGCACCGCGGTGTGGCGTGCGGGGATTGTCACAAGCCCGTTCAAGGAACGCATGAAATTCAATTCAAGGGCACTCCGCAGAATTGTGAAGCCTGCCATACCGATGCGCATGCCGGTCAATTTGTTTCCAAAGAGGGCATCACAAGATGCGGCGACTGTCATGTCGTTCAGCGTTGGACACCCTCGATTTTCGATCATGATAAACGCACCCAATTCCCCTTGTCGGGGGCACACGCCAATGTAGCTTGCTCGATGTGCCATGCGCTGCAACGCGAGGTGCAGGGGAAGACGGTTCTGTTTTACAAGCCGACAAGTAAAGTCTGTGCCGATTGCCATGGCCCGGACGTTAAACCGCTCTAAGGCAGGGATGAGAATTGTTGCAATACCCCGAATGCAAATGGGAATCGGAAACATACGTCGACCCGGCAGTCAAATTGATCGATTTGAACAATCATCGCTGATTCCATGCTTTCGCGGAGGGCATTTCGGGTGTAAGTAGTGGGTAGGGATATGGCCCCTAACTGGCCTACTGGTCAGTTGTTTAGCGCCTGTCGGAGGCGTTACGATTTGGTTTCTCGATTCGTGCGCAGGACTGGGATTTTCTTCCAGTAATTGGGGTTAGTCATCAAACGAGCGATTCAGGTCGGGTGTTCTCTTATGTTCGTCGCGCTCAGTCTCGTGGCCGCTCGCTCGAGTTTTGCTCAGAGGGAGCCAAGCCGGAGTCCCCACGGATCTCTTTCCATTCCCTGCGAAAACTGCCACACCAATTCGAACTGGACACCGATTCGAGCGATCCCCGAATTCAATCATGACACGACGCGCTACCCGTTGCGTGGAATGCACACGAAGGCGTATTGCACGGAATGCCACCTGAAGCCGGTTTTCACGGATGTGGGCAAAAACTGCGCGGATTGTCATGCGGATATCCATCGCCGGCAGTTGGGCGCGAACTGCGCCCAGTGTCACACGGTTCTTGGCTGGCAGGTTTCCGTGAAGGCAATCGAGCAGCATTTCAACCGGTTTCCATTGCTGGGAGCGCACGCCGCGGTGGAGTGCGATCAGTGCCACAAAAATACGGCGGCGGGACAATACCTCGGTCTTTCCACGGCTTGCTCTTCCTGCCATTTGTCCGATTTTCTGGGCACGACAAATCCGAATCACGCTCAGGCGGGCTCGTTCTTTTCCGCGTCGAACTGCTCGCAATGCCACTCGTTCGATACATGGTTGAACGCCAAGTTCGATCACAGTTCCACTGGATTTCTGCTGACCAACGGGCATTCCAACGTTCCCTGCGTCTCCTGCCACGTCAATAACAATTACAACTTGACGATTACGCCGAGCGATTGCGGCAATTCGCAATGCCATTTGACCACCTGGCAACAGACGAACAATCCGGTGCATCCCGCCGCCGGCCCGGCTTTTGCTTTGGGGAATTGCTCGACGTGCCACAATACGATCAGTTGGAATTCGGCGACGTTCGACCATACATCCACTGGATTTCTGCTGAACAACGGTCACGCCAATGTGGCCTGCACCTCGTGCCACATCAACAATAACTACACACTGACGATTACACCCACCGACTGCGGGAATTCACAATGCCATCTGACCACCTGGCAGCAGACGAATAATCCGGTGCACCCCACGTCGGGAGCTGCCTTCGCCGCGGCAAACTGCTCCACATGCCACACAACAGTCAGTTGGACGACTGCGACGTTCGATCACAGCACGACTGGTTTTGCTTTGACCGGGACGCACACGTCCCCGTCGCCGACGCCCTGCACTTCCTGCCATGTCAACAATAACTACACGCTCAGCTCGTCGGATTGCTACGGATGCCACCAGGCTGCATTCATCAGCACCACAACAATCGGTGGAAACGTTCCGAACCATGTGACGGCCGGATTTCCCACCACGGCCTCCGCCTGCGCGACGTGCCACCCGATTACGACCTGGTCCGCCGGCGTTTTCGATCACAGCACGACCGGATTTTTGCTGACAAACGGGCACGCCAACGTGGCTTGCAATCTGTGCCACATCAACAATAACTACGCTTTGAATATCGCGCCTGCCGCCTGCGGTACTTCGGGTTGCCACTTGACGGACTGGCAAAATACCAATGCCCCGCCACACCCGGCGGCCGGAGCCACGTTTGCAGTAGGCAACTGCTCGACCTGCCATACCACTGCGACGTGGACCGCCGCAACTTTCGACCACAGCACAACGGGATTTGCCTTGACGGGAACGCACATGTCCCCGACACCGACGCCATGCGCTTCCTGCCATATCGCAAACAATTACACTCTTTCTTCAACCGATTGTTACGGTTGCCATCAGGCGGATTTCCAGAGCACAACAACGCTGGGCGGAAGCGTTCCGAATCACGTCACGGCTGGATTTCCCACGGCGGCCGCACAGTGCGCATCGTGCCATCCGATCACCACTTGGGCAGCGGGAGTATTCGACCACAGCACCACCGGATTCCCATTGACCAATAGCCATGCGACGGCGGCCTGCAATCTCTGTCATGTCGGTAACAATTACAGCCTTAGCATTGCGCCAACGGCGTGCGGGACGGCAGGTTGCCATTTGACGGACTGGCAGACAACGAACGCCCCACCGCACCAGACCGCCGG
>Ga0265316_10007307_pt1 | contig 10421 bp, 8 predicted proteins | sample 4522metaG_FD_202092 | JGI IMG/M metagenome (GOLD analysis project Ga0265316, IMG submission 202092) | Rhizosphere microbial communities from Carex aquatilis grown in University of Washington, Seatle, WA, United States - 4-5-22 metaG | ecosystem: Host-associated > Plants > Roots > Rhizosphere >...
AACTTTTATTCTAAGCCCGACAAACTCCTAGCGTAACCTGAAAGTAACCTGGAAAATCAAAATCGTACTTGGCACGCCGCCTGCAGTGTGCATGTTCCGTCACCGTTCCAACCATGATCCGGTCCTCACATTCTCTCTGCGACATCGCCGGCACTTCGTTTACGAAGGCCACGGCGACGTCTTGTCGCTCCGAGATGCGTCCGGTCGTCTCGCGCTGGAACCAGCAGCATACCGACACGGGCTCTCTGGCCAAAACCTCCGCCTAGCGGTCACGTTTAAAGCCAATTCAAAAAGAGAGCCCGGCGGCGACCAGCCTCCAGGAAGCTCCTGCCTTTCCCGCCCATGCACACGATCAACCTCCCAGTCAAATCCTCGAGTCGCCACCGCGCCAGCGGGTCCGTGCCCATTGACTTCCGCGCGCCGAATTACGACTGCCGGGAGCAAGCCGATGCACTGCAGCTCGTCGTTTACGTGCCGGGCGTCACCGCCGCCGGGGTGGAAATCGCCACGCGTGGCCCCGACATCACCGTGACGGCGCGCAAAGCGCATGTCGTGCGCGTCAACTGGCAGGCCCTGCACCTCGAACGGGCGCAACGCGACTACCAGCTGCGCCTGCGGCTCGGCCATGGGTTCGACTATGGCAATCTCGAAGCCCGGATCGCCGACGGCATCCTGACGATCACGCTACCCAAGCGGCCATCGGCCAGCATGTTGACTAGGCTGCCCCACGCGGCCTGAAACGCGGAACCAGGCGCACGGCGTCGGAGTCTGTTAAAGGCAACAGGCTCCCGCGCCGGCGCATCTTGGTCGGGTTATTACGTACTTATTTTCGCAACAACCGTGTCGATAATACCCGTACCCAACATAAGCTTTTCGCAATCCATCATGCATTTGCCCTTCCATCTTTTCCGCCTGGAGTCGGACCCTTCGCAACGGGATAGCGAGTCCGTCCACTTGGTCAGAAATCGGGATCTGCAATGGGACCGCCCCGTCTTTCGTGCTCCGACCCTGCCGACGCCACGCCAGTTGTACAACGAGCTGCCCTTCTCGGTGAATTTTCGCACCAGGGACTGCACCCGTCGCTGATCTGGCCGTCGGATCTATTCTTTCGAATGCATCGCACGCGCCGCCCGAGACCGCGGCGATCAGGCGTTTGGCATAGCAGATGAAAAGACCCTTGGTCCTCTACGTCGCACCCGTCATGATGCTCGCGAAGAGCGCGACGCTCTTCTACATGCTATTCGGTAGCGAAGCCGCGTACCGCCCAAGAATGTCTTTTCAGCCGACGATGTTTTTGGTCGGTGCCGTTTGGCTCTACGTCCAGCCCAAATGGGCGCGATGGTTGGTCGGCGCTTTCTTTGCTCACGCGATGATTAGGGAGAGCTCCGTGTTGCTGGCATTCCAGGGTTCGACGATGGATTTGATTCGCCGCCCGTTTAGCTTGGCGATGGCCGCGTGGTTTGCCTGGGCGCTGCTGATTGGCCGCGATATTCGTGGGTTCATTGCCGCCAAGAATGAGCCGGATCATCCGCCAGAGCCACGCTCCTAGCTCACACGGTCACTCGCTGTGTTGTGGTTTGCTGCGACAGCACGCGAGTCGGCCAGTCGCAAAGGTGACGGGTTTTGGCTGTCGCTAAGAGCGCTCCCCAAAATCTGGGGCTTCGTAGCGCAGGCATCCCTGCCTCCTTCCTTGGTCGATGCAGGCTAGAAACCTGCGTTACTTCTACGACTGCAGATCGGAGCATACTCACGAGCCGAGTGCTTTCACCGCTTCCGCCAGGCGGCGCACGCCTTCCTCGATGCGCGCCTCGTCGGTGTTGGTGAAATTCAGCCGCATCGCGCGTTCGCCGCCCTCGCCGACGTAAAACGCCGTGCCCGGCACAAACGCGACTTTCCGCTCCGCGGCGCGTTCGAACAGGACGCGGGCTTCCACTCCGGCGGGCAACGTCACCCATAGGAACATGCCGCCCTCCGGATCGTTGCAGCCCGCCCCCGATGGCAGTTCCCGGCGCAGCGCCGCCACCATTGTCGCGGCCCGCCGGCCATAAACGGCCCGCAACCGGGCGAGGTGGGCCCCGAGCGCATCGCCCGCCAGATAGCGGTGCATGATCCGCTGGGCAAAGATGTCGGTGTGCAGGTCGGCCGCCTGCTTCATGACCACCAGCCGGCGGATGACCTCGCGCGGCGCGCACACCCAGCCGAGACGCAGACCCGGCGCCACGAGTTTCGAAAAGGAGCCGAGCATGATACCGCCTTTGTTGTACATTCGTAGCGGCGGCAAATCCGCTCCGCGGTAGCGCAGCTCGCCATACGGATCGTCTTCCACCAGCACCGTGCCGGCCGCCCGGACCGCCTCCGCTACGGCGCGGCGCACTTCTGCGGCATAAGTGCGGCCCGAGGGATTCTGGAAATTCGGGACCGTGTAGAGCAGCTTCACCCGCCGCGCGGCGAGCGTCTCCCGAAGCGCCGGCACGTCGAGGCCGGTTTCGGTCAGCGTGACGCCGGCGAAAACCGGTTGGTAAACGGAAAATGCCTGGATCGCGCCGAGGTACCCCGGCCGCTCGATCGCGACCGTGTCGCCGGGGTCGATGAACACCTTGGCCAGCAGATCGAGGCCCTGCTGCGAACCGGTCGTGATCAGAATCTCGTCGGGATCAGCCGCCAGACCGAAGCGTTCGGCATAACGCCCGCAAACCCACTCGCGCAACGGCCGGTAGCCCTCGGTGGTGCTGTATTGCAACGCTTCGCGACCGCTCGTGCGCAACACGTCGGCCGCGATTTCGGCCAGCGCCTCGATCGGGAAAAGCTCCGGGCTGGGCAGGCCACCCGCAAACGAAATGACTTCCGGATTCTCCGTGACCTTCAGGATTTCTCGGATGAAAGAGGTTTTCACCGCGCTCATCCGCCGGGCAAAGCGCGGCGTCCAATCGTCGGCGGCAGGTGGTAACAGAGCGTCAGGCTCGGAGGCATTCATGGTTGAAATGGTCGGGAGATTTGTCCGCCCACCATGAACCTCCTCGGCCACGCTGCAATGCCCGGAGCACGCCCGCGGCGCCAGCGCTTCGCCTCGCCCACCAGCACAGTTGGGAGCGCGGACGTATCGCGCCAGCGATCGTCCGCCCTCACCGCCGATGTCCATCAAACCTCGCCGCGCTCCAGCGAATCAGCCAGCAGCTCCGCCATGTGTTGCGGCCGGGCCGGCGTGAGATGCTCGATCTGCTGCCGGCAACTCGTGCCCGACGCCACAATGACCGTGCCCGATGGCTGCGCGCCGATCTGGTCGGTCAGCGCCGCGCCGACCTTCCGTGACAGTTCGTACTTCGAAGCCATCGCGCCGAAAGCTCCGGCCATGCCACAACAGCCGGTGTCCAGCAACGCGGCGGTGCGGCCCGGCAGCCGCTGCGCCAGTCTCTTCATGAACGCCGGATTCAACCGCGACTTGGCATGGCAATGCGCATGGATGGCGACGGGCGTCGTCGCGCGACGGAACGACAACGCCGCCGGTTCGCGGCTGAGCAAGTCCTCGATGAAATGCTCGAAGAGATGGCAGCGCGACGCCACGCGTTCCGCACCCGGCAGCTTCAACTCGCGATAATCCTCCGCGAACATCGACCAACACGACGGTTCTAGAAACAAGACGGGAAGACGCTCCGTGTCCGCCTCGAGCAACGCCAGATTGTGCCGGCCCAAACGCACGACTTCGCGCAGATTACCCTGGCTGAACGCCGGCCGGCCGCAGCACTTGCGCCCCCGTGGCAGCACCACTTCGAAGCCGGCGGCCTCGAGCACGGCGACGGCCGCGCGACCTATGTGCGGCTCGTGGTACCGCACAAACGTGTCGTCCCAGAGCATGACCTTGCCACGATGCACGCAAGCCGGCGCCGCCCCAGCACCGCGCCGCGCAAACCAACGGTCGAACCGCTCGGCGGCGTAGCGCGGCAGCGGGCGTTGCCGGGCGAAACCCAGCGTCTTCTCCATGAGCCAACGGAGCCCGCGCGACTCAAGCGCGGCGTTGGCGAGGCCGGGCGCGACGCAGCCGAGCCGGCCCAGCAGATCCACCCGGCTCACGAGCTGCGCCACCAGCGGTACGCCATCCTGCCGCTGCCGGGCCTGAAGCAGTTCCGCTTTCAGCAACGCGAGATTGACGTTCGACGGACACTCGCTCGTGCAGGCCTTGCACGAGAGACAGGCATCGAGCGCCGCTGCCAGCTCCTTACTGCGCAATAGTTGATGGCCGCCGCCCCACTGCCCCTCCAGCGCCGCGCGAACGGTGTTGGCCCGGCCGCGCGTGGACATGATTTCCTCGCCCGTCGCGATGAATGTCGGACACATGGTCGGCACCTGCTTGGTGCATCCGCCACAGCCATTGCACTGTTCCAGATTGCCAACGAACGACCCGTCCTTGGCCGCAAACGCCAGCATCGGCTCGAAGGGCAGCTTTAGTTCGTAGCCCGCGCCCCAGCGGAGATGGGTGTCGATCTTGTACTCCTGGGTTCGATGGCCGCCGACCTCCTGTTCCATCGGCCCGACGATCTTGCCGGGATTGAGAATGTCACGCGGATCGAACGAGGCCTTGATCGCGCGCATCACGTCCAGCAACTCGGCGCCCAGCTGCTCACGCATAAACTCGGTGCGCGCGAGGCCTACGCCGTGCTCCGCCGCGAGGGAGCCGTGGAACTGCCGCACCAACGCCGACGTCTCGTCCGCAATTTGCCGCAGCTTCTTCACGCCGTCCGCCGTGTGCAGATCGAGCACGGGCCGGATGTGGAGCAACCCCGACGCGGCATGACCGTAAAAGCAGGCGTTCACGCCGAGCGGTTGCAACAACGCCTGCATCCCCGCCACGAATTCCGGCATCCGCTCCGGCCGCACCGCCGTGTCTTCGACACAGGTCACGGGTTTCGCCGCTCCGGGACAGCCGGTCAGCAGCGACAGGCCGGCTTTGCGCAGCCCCCATACGAGATTCATTTCGTCCGCACCAGTGACGATCCGGGTGCGCAGGCCCAGCCGCCTCCGCTCCAGCGCGGCCAGCCGCTCCGCCACGTCCGCATAAAACTCGACGATCAGAAACGCCTCGCACGGCCGGCCATCGAGCTCGAGTAGATCGCGGGCGGCCTGGAACTTCACCTGCCCCCTCGTCTGGTCGAACAGCACCCGGTCCACGTGCTCGATGGCGACAGGCTGGAGATCGAGCAACTCCACCGTGGCCTGCAACGCCTCGGTGACCGATGCGAAAAAAATCAGGCCCAAGCCCTTTTGCTGCGGCAAGGGCACCAGGCTCAGCTCGGCCGAGAGGATGCCCGCGAGCGTGCCTTCGCTGCCGGCCAGCACGTGCGCCAGGTTTCCGGGTTGACGCAGCAACCGGCTGAGGCCGTAGCCCGGCCAGCGTTTGCGCGAACCGCCCGGCATGCGCGCAGCAATTTCGGCGGCGTGCCGGCGGACCAGCTCGTCAACCAATTCCCGTTGCGGACGCAGCATGTCGCGCCCGGCGCCGATGGTTTCCACGCCGCCGTCGGCCAGCACGATTTCCAACGCGACGACATGGTCGGCCGTCGTGCCGTAAAACGGCGTGCGCGCTCCGGAGGAGTCGTTGGCAATCATGCCACCGAGCGTGGCGCGCGAACTGGTCGCCACATCCGGCCCAAAGCCCAAACCGTGCGGTTTCAGGAAATCGTTCAACTGGTCGAGGACCACGCCAGCTCCCACGCGGACGGTGCGCCGCTCCAAATCCAAAGCGGAGATTTGCCGGTTGTGCCGGGCAAAATCCACCACCAGCCCTTCGCCGAGCGCGCCGCCCACCAGGCCGCTGCCGGCACCGCGCGGCGTCACCGGCACTCCGGCGTCGCCCGCCGCGCGCAGCACAGCGGCCGCCTGAGTCGTGGTGCGCGGGAAGGCGACGCCGAGCGGCTCGATCTGGTAGATTGAAGCGTCGGTGGCGAAAAGCCGCCGGGTCAGCCGGTCGAAGCGAACTTCGCAATCGACTGCGGCGATCGCCTGCTGTTGCGCATTGAGGTTCATGAGCCGCCGGCAAGTTCAGGTCGCGCAAGGGCGTTGACAACCCTGAAGCGGCAGTGCGACGCGCCCCCTTGACGGCGCTAGTGCGACCGGCGACAATGCGCGCGTTTCAGCGCCACACAAACCGGAGGACTAGCGATGCAACTGACGAATGTACCAATCGAGAAGCCGGACCCCATTAACTTTATCCTGGGGCAGACTCATTTCATCAAGACGGTCGAGGACGTGCACGAGGCACTGGTGAACGCCGTGCCGGACATCAAGTTCGGGCTGGCTTTTTGCGAGGCGTCGGGGAAATGCCTCGTGCGCTGGTCGGGCACCGACGCGGCCATGACTGAGCTGGCCAGGAATAACGCCCTGGCCATCGGTGCGGGTCACGCGTTCATCGTGTTTCTCGGCGAGGGGTTTTTCCCGGTCAACGTCCTCAATGCGATCAAGGCAGTGCCGGAGGTATGTCGCATCTTCTGCGCCACGGCCAATCCGACGGAGGTCATCGTGGCCGAAACGGAGCAGGGCCGCGGCATCCTGGGCGTGATCGACGGCTCCGCGCCCCAGGGTGTCGAGGGCGAGGCAGACATCGCCTGGCGGAAAAACTTCCTGCGACAGATCGGGTACAAGCTATGATCGATTGACGACAAACGCGGTTGTTCCTGATCGACCTCACCGGAACGAAATCCGGCCATCGTCCTGAATGCGCCACGTGATCGTTCCGCGTTTGCGGCCGAAACTCGTCCGTAGCGTCGGGAACGTCCTTGCCGAGGGGCAGCCGCCCCCCTAACCACTCAACGCCAGCCACCAATCTGCTCCCGACTGGAAAAACCGCCGATTCTCGTAATCGACCAGCTCCGTCAACCGCTATACCCTCCCGCCACCATGGTTCCCCTCCTCGCACTCATCCTCGGCGTCGGCCTCGCCGCGCTCATCACCCTGCTCTTCGGCGTCTACACCATCGGACCAACCGAACGCGGCGTGCTGACCTCATTCGGTCGGGCGCAAAGAATCGCCGGTACCAGCGCCGCTGATCCGCAACTCGGCGCACTCCTCACCGACGAGGAGAAACAGCGCTACAATTATCCGTGCGTCCGGGTCATCCCGCCCGGCGGCCCCTATTTCAAATGGCCCTGGCAGAAACTCTACAAGGTTGGCATGACCATCCAGACGACCGATATCACGTGGGATCCCGACATCCAGCAGGACACGATCGAGGCCGTCACCAAGGACAACCTGAACGTCGCGATCACCGGGCAGATCCGCTGGCGGCCGTGTGAGCGCAATCTCTACGCGTACCTCTTTGGTGTCGCGCATCCAGCGGCGCACGTGGTCGGTTATTTCATCTCGGTGTTACGCGATCGCATCGCCACGTTCCAGGGCGAAACGCACGAGGGTGCGGTCGAGGGTGTTTCCATCAACGATCTCCGGAAAAATCTCTCCAGCATCAACCATTACATGGAAGATGCCTGCCGCAAGACGGCCGCGCGCTACGGCGTCGAACTCGACGCCGCGCTGATCACGACGATCGATCCGCCGCCGGATGTTGACGAGGCGCTGGCGTCGATCAACACGACACAGAACCAAGTCGCCGCCTCGATCAGCCAGGCGAAGGCCGACGCTGACCAGAAACTCAAGATGGCCGAGCAGGCCGTGCAAATCGCCCAGAATCGCGCGGCTGCCGAGGCCGCGCCCCTGCTCGAGCTCGGCAAGACCCTCGGCGCCATGCACCACGAGGGCGGCAAATCCGCCCTCGACGCGTACCTCCGCAACGCCGCGCTGCCCCTGCGCGAGAAAGCGGCCCAAACCATCATCAACCTTTGACCGACCTCCCCATGCCTATTCTCATTTCTCTCATCGTCGGTTTTTTTCTGCCGTTCGTCCTGACGCCGATCCTGATCTTCCTTGGGCGTGTCTTCCAGCTGTGGCGGGTGCTGCCGGAACGCACCGTGCTGGTTTACACCCTTTTCGGCAAAGTCATCGGCCAGGTCGAAGAGCCCGGCTTGTTTTTCCCGATCGCCCATTTCGGACCGCGCGCATTGCTGCTGCCGCTCTTCGGCAAGGCGTACAAAGTCAAAACGTTCATCTTTCAGTCGTACCTCCGCAACCAACTGGTCAACTCCGAGGAGGGCGCGCCCATGGGAGTCGGCATCTGGTTCGAGATGTTCGTGAATGATCCCGAGGCGTACCTCTTCCAAAACTCCGATCCGATCGGTTCGCTGAAGGCCAATGTCGCCACCGCCGTGGTCAAACAGCTCTCCAATCTCAAGCTGGAGGTGCTCCTCGAAAACCGCGATGCGCTCTCCCGCAAGGTGCGCGAGGAGGTGACGCCAACCTCCACGCAATGGGGCTTCAACCTCGGCTCGACCTACATCCGCAAGGTCGCCTTCCGCGACAAAGGGATGATGTTGGAAATCCAACGCAAGGTCGTGAACCGCTTGCGGCAGGTCACCGCCGCGATGAAGCAGGCTGGCGAAAACGAGGTCGCGCTGATTCACTCCTCGGCCGACATGAAGGCGTCCCAACGTCTGGGAGAAGCACAAGCCGTCCGGCCCACGGTCGTCGGCAAGGCGCTTGCGGAAATCCAGCGCACGCCCGAGGTCGCCGAGGCATTGTTCCGGCTCCTCGATATCCAGGCCACCTTGAAGACTCCCGGAAAGATCGTTCTCGGGCCGACGGCCGACATCGAGATATTGCTGAATAACTGATTCGCCTCTGCCGCGGCAACTGCTACGCTTGCAGCTGTGCAGGTGTAGCATGGCCAATGACTCGATCGTATTCGCGGGTTTGATGCCGCACGCGCCGGTCCTCGTGCCGGGCGTGGGAGGCGACCGCCTCGCGGACGTCGCCGCCACGGTCCGGGCCATGGCAACAGTCGCCCGGCGTGCGGTTGCGACGCAGCCCGAGACCCTCGTGCTTGTGTCCCCGCATTCGCCCCGCCACCCGGGCGCATTCGGCCTCTGGCGCACGTCGCAGTTGCGCGGCTCGCTCGAAAGATTCGGTTCGCCGGAAGATCGCGTGGACGTGCCGCTCAATCGGACATTTGCCGACGAGTTGGAAAAGGAAGCCGCCCGCCGCGGACTGCGGACCTGGCACATCCCGGACAAATCGCTCGATCACGGCGCGGTCGTGCCGCTGTGTTATCTCGTCGCCGCCGGCTGGAACGGGCCGACGGTGATTCTGAGTTTGAACTATCCGGGCGAAGGCGGGCTGGAGGACCTCGGCCAGGCGATCGCCACCGTCGCGCAGGAGTGCCGCCAGCAGACGGCCATCATCGCCAGCGGCGACATGAGCCATCGGCTCACGCCTGCAGCGCCGAGCGGTTTTCACCCCAATGGACAGCGTTTCGACGAGGCGTTGATCGCGCTGCTGCGACAGGGCGCATATCGCGAGATCGCACGGATCGACTCCGATTTGAAAGAATCGGCGGCGGAGGATGCCGCCGACTCCACCCGAATCGCGGTGACGGCCGCGGGCTACCGAACAGAGGGCCACGAGGTTCTGAGCTATGAAGGGCCGTTTGGCGTCGGTTACGGCGTGGCGATTTTGTTCGAGCAGAAAGGCACGGGAGATTCCGTTGCAGCATCGGCTTTGGCCCGTAGCCACGAGCGTGAGCGAGTGGAAACAAGCTCTTCCACTCGCTCACGCTCGTGGCTACACAAAACCTTGCCCGAGCCACAGGTCATCGCCAGTTTATCCGATCTGCCGGTCGTCGCGCGCCGCGCGGTCGAAGCCGCGCTCGGCTCGGGACCAAAAACGCCGCCGTTCCACGCAACGGGCGAACTGACCGGACGGCATGGCGTGTTTGTGACTTTGCACACGGAGAAAGAGAAGCTGCGGGGCTGCATCGGCTCGCTCGCCCCTATAGAAAAAGACCTGGTGGAGGAGACATGGCGCCTGGCGGTGGCCGCGGCCTCTCACGATTATCGCTTCCGGCCGGTGACGGCGGCGGAGCTGCCCGGGATGCGGTTCAGCGTAACCGTCCTCGGGGAGTTGGAACCGGTGCCGTCGCCGGCAGAGTTGAATCCGGCGGTCTATGGTGTCGTGGTGACGGCCGCCGATGGGCGCAAGGGCGTCCTGCTGCCGGACATCGCAGGCATCGATTCAGTGGCAGAACAGATCGCGATCGCCCGCGACAAAGCCGGCATCGGCTCCGACGAGCCGGTCGAGCTGCAACGATTCCGGGCGGTGAGTTTCAAGGAGCAGTGAATGGCCAGGTAATCATCACCGATACAAACCCCGGAGCATTCGATCGAACACAACTGATGCCAGTCTGCAACCTGCCCTCACTTGACTTTGGTAGCCGCGAGCGCGAGCGAATGGAGGCGCATCCACTCGCTCACGCTCGCGGCCACGGCCCAACCAGGCTGAAACCAACTCCAGCGTATCCCACCCAACGCGGGTGGCAGGAGAATTGA
>Ga0265316_10007308_pt1 | contig 10420 bp, 12 predicted proteins | sample 4522metaG_FD_202092 | JGI IMG/M metagenome (GOLD analysis project Ga0265316, IMG submission 202092) | Rhizosphere microbial communities from Carex aquatilis grown in University of Washington, Seatle, WA, United States - 4-5-22 metaG | ecosystem: Host-associated > Plants > Roots > Rhizosphere >...
ACTTGCCAAAATCCGCCGGCAGGCTGCGCCAGCTCGCATGGTTGCGAGAGATCCACAACACGGCTTCGACGAAGAGGCGGTTGTCGCGGGCATGGCGACCCGGATCGCCCTTTTTGCCGGGGAGTTTGGAAGCGATCAGCCTCCAACGCTCGTCGGTGAGGTAAATTTCCCCCGGCGAGCGCTCTCGCTCAGGTTCGTGGCGAATATCGCGGGAGTTGAGCTGGCACCCCATATGACTCTCCATCTATCGGCTGCGCAAGCAGCGCATTTTTCAATCTATCGTTAGTGCGGGTTCTGGAAACGGCGCGGAGCGGAAACGATTGGCCGCGCGAAGAGCCTCACCTCCTCCGTGAACAACGGGGGCGGAGAGCCCTTTGAGGCGCAAGCTCCCGCTGGCGGGTAAGATTCAGCTGCCGATCTCGATCCAGCAGATGCGCGCTTGCTTGTCTCTGGGCTCAGAACCTTGGAACGAAGTTCCTGAGCTTTGCGATCCCCGTCGGAAGAGGATTTTTTCGTCGCGACTGCGGCTCCCAGCAAGAAGGCCCAGGCGAAGAACGCGCTCGCCGCCCAAGCGCCTAGAAGGTAGAGCCCGCTCAGGACGAAATAAGCGGCCAGCGCAGCGCAAAGCGCGAAAACCACGACATTGATCAGCGGTAGGGTAAAGGAAAAGCTGGTCGGGCCGGATCGCTCGTCAAATCCTCGTATGTGAAGCCGATGGATCGACGTCTTATCGCATTCCTCGGCGGCAAGCGCGGCTAGGCCCGCGGATTCATCAGAAGAATCTCTCGTTGAACGCCCGTTTTCGCGGGAATATTTCTGGAAATGCGGAGAGAGCATCTCGATATCCCCGTTGATATCCTTTTGGAAAGCGCGCGGCGCAGTAAACTGATAAACTTAGACTTTACCCTTGCTCTTGGTGGAGCAGATCTCCAGCACAACGCTGCGCGACGATTCGCGTAACATTGTATAACCCATAAAATACCCGGAACCCGCACGCGGTCAATATGGTATTTTCGCGCAGTGACGCCAAGTTGCACTGCAGTGCAGCATCAGCATTAAGGCGCGCGACGGCGTCGCTCATCAAGAGCACGGGCGGACATTCTCACGCGAAATCACTTCGTTTCGTCCGAAATCAATATATTTCGCTTGCGAAACGCCGGGGAAATCGCTGTGCCGGGCTGGGCGTCAAGCTTTTGCGAGCGTGCGCCGCAGCAACGTCTGCATCGCGTCCGCCTCTTCAAGCTCGAGACGGACCGGCAGCGTCTCGACCGTGTCACCCGCGTCCAGACGCCGGGCGTCTTTCTCCGTCGTGACGAGCCGCGCGGAGAGGCTCTGCGCCCTGCGAGAAAGCTCCGCGAGCTCGGCCGCCGAATAGAGGTGGTGGTCGGGAAACCAGCGCTGGCCCACCACTCGCGCCCCGATCTCCTCCAGGCTCTGTGAGAATTTTTGAGGGCGCCCGACGCCGGCGAAGGCGAAGACTTGGGTCCCCGCGAAGCGCGCCGCGGCGTCGGGATCGGGCGCAAGGCGGCCGCGCAGCACGGCCCTCGCCTGCCGCAGCCACGAGGATTTTTCGCCCTCGCCGATTAGGATCACGGCGTCGGCGCAGGCGATCTGCGCGGCAAGCGGCGCGCGCAAGGGCCCCGCCGGCGGACAGAGCCCGTTGCCGGCGCCATAGGCCGCGTCGACCACGAGGATCGCAAGATCGGGCGCGAGGCTGCGCGAATGCAGCCCGTCGTCGAGGACGAGCGCAGTCGCGCCCTCGCGCGCCGCAAGCCGGGCCGAGGCGAGGCGATCGACCCCCACGAAAGTCGGGGCGACGCCGGCCAGCAGCAACGCCTCGTCGCCCACGTCGCGCGCGTCATGGCGCGAGAGATCTACGCGCAGCGGCGTGCGGCTCGCGCCGGCGCGACCATAGCCCCGCGTGAGAAAAGCCGGTTTCTCTCCCATCGCCAGGAGCATTCGCACGAGCGCAAGCGCCGTGGGCGTCTTGCCGTCGCCCCCGAGCGTGATCCCACCGACTACGATCGTCGGCAGTTCCACGCGCGGCGCGCTTCGCCCAAGACGCGCCTGCGCGACGGCCCCGTAAAGCGCCCCCAATGGCGCAAGCGCCAAAGCCAGCGGCCCTGCGGGCCGGCCCCAGAATTCCGGCGCGCGCAGACCGATAGTCACGCCTCCTCGCGCGCGGCGAGCAGAGGCTCCAGCGCGGCCACGATCCGCTGCGAAGCGCCGCCGAGCTTCTCGACGACGGCGCGCGCGCGCCGCCCCATGTCGCGCAGCCGGCGCGGCTCGGCGAAGAGCCGCTTCGCGGAGCGCGCGAGCTCGCGCGCATCCGCGCAGGCGAGCGCGGCCCCCGCGGCGTCGAGCGCGGCGAAAATCTCGCTGAAATCCGCAACATTCGGCCCGTGCAGCAGCGCGCAGCCGAAGCGCGCCGGCTCGATTGGATTATGCCCGCCGCCGGGAGAAAAGGAGCGGCCCATGAAGACGACGCCGGCGAGCGGAAAGGCCAAGCCCAGCTCCCCCAGCGTGTCGAAGAGATAGATCGCGGTCTCCTTTTGCGGGCGCTCGCCCAGCGAGCGGCGCGCGACCGTCAAGCCGCGCTCGGCCGCAAGGCTCATGATCTCCTCGGCCCGCTCGGGATGGCGCGGCGCGACGATGGTGAGAAGATCGGGAAAGGCGCCAGCGATCTCGAAATGCGCGTCGAAGGTGATCGCCTCCTCGCCGCGATGCGTCGAGATCGCCGCGAAGACGGGCCGCGCGCCGAGCGCCCCGCGCAATTCCGCGAGGGCGATCGGATCGGCGCGAAGCGGATCGGAGTCGAACTTCAGATTGCCCGCAACCGTTACGGCCTCGACGCCAAGGCCGATGAAGCGAGCGGCGTTGGCGGCGTCCTGCGCGAAGCAGAGGTCGATCCGCGAGAAGACGCGCGCGGCGACGCCCGGCGCCTCGCGCCAGCGCGCCATCGACGTCTCGGAGATGCGGGCGTTGACGAGCGCGAAGGGAATGCCACGCGCCTTCGACGCCAGAAGCATGTTCGGCCAGATTTCTGACTCGGCGAAGAGCGCCAGGTCCGGGCGCCAGTGATCGAGGAATCGCGCGACGAATGGCCAGGAGTCGAGCGGCGCATATTGGTGAAAAGCGCCGGGCGGAAGACGCTCGCAGAGCACCTGCGCCGAGCTCTTCGTGCCCGTCGTGATGAGCGCGGCGAAGCCCCGCGAGAGCAGCCGGTCAACGAGCGGCAGGAGCGAGAGCCCTTCGCCGACGCTCGCCCCATGCAGCCACACGAGCGGACCCTCCGGCCGCATCGCGCTCGGAAAGCCCATGCGCTCAGAGAGCCTCGCCGGGTCCTCCTTGCCCATGTGGGCGCGCGAGAGCAGGAGCGGGCGCGCCAGCGGAGAGAGCGCCGTCGTCGCGAAGCGATAGAGGAGAAGCAGAGGCATGGGAGCGAGGAGCTGGCGCGCTTTGGGCGGTTGAGTCGGAGGCGGAGGATAGCATGGTTGAGGGAGCGGCTCGCAGGGAAGCGCTAATCCAAAGTCCTCGCCCTGATGAGCCCGCGTAGCTGGCGTTCCTCAGGACGAGGGGGAGGATAATCACCTCGCGCTGGCTGGCGATCTCAAAAAGCTATCGTCCGTTCGCGAGATGAGATTGCAGCACGTCTTCGTTGCGACGCGCATCTTGTGCGCGACAGCCCCGCGACGGGGCCGGGATTACTCCATTTGCAGCAAGTGACGATATCCGATCTGGGTCATCCAACGCGCGCGCGCCAAATGGGTGTCGTGCACGATTTTGGCGCGCTCGGGCTCGCGAAACGCATCGAGACCGAAGATGATCATCACGGCTTCACGCCAATCCGCGCCCTCCGCGGCCGCGTCGAGCAGGCGCAGATAGGTCTTGAGGTGTTTCTGGTCATAGGCGTTCACGCGCTCGGCCACAGGACACCGATCCTCGAAAGACTCTAAGCTCATTCAAACCTCCTGAACGCCCCGCACAAGAACTCTCACGAATCTTGCGCGCATTTTTGAGGCGAGATTTCTCGATGCAACCGAACAGCGATGCGAGCCGCGCATAATGCGCGTTTCCCATACCCCCAGACGCTCGCTGCTAATCGAGCAGCTCCGCCGGCGCGGCGATGATGATCTCGGCGCCGGCGGCCATGAGCTCCTCTCGGCCGCCATAGCCCCACAGCACGCCGACCGTCGGAACGCCGTTGCGGAGCGCGGCGCGTACGTCCTGCTCGCGGTCGCCCACCATGCAAAGCTCGTCCTTCTCGAGGCGCTCCTCTTCCATCAGATGCGCGATGAGATCGCCCTTGTCGTCGAATCTGCCGTCGAGCTCCGGCCCATAAACGCCGTCCAGCAAATCGGCGAAGCCGAAGAACTCGACGACGCGTTTGGCGAAGACGGCCGGCTTCGCCGTGCAAAGGAAAAGACGGGTCTCGCCGGCGCGAAGCGCTGCCAGCGCCTCGTGGACGCCGGGATAAGGCGCCGCCGCTGTGAGCCCCCATTGTGAGTGTCGTTCGCGATAGTGACGCACCGCGACTTCCGGGTCGCCGCGCTCGCCGAGCAGCCGCGCGAAACTCGTCCGCAGCGACGGGCCGATGATCCAACTCAAATCCTCGTCGGCGTCGATCGGATGGCCCATGCGCGCCAACGCGTAGCGGCAGCTGCCGATGATCCCCTCGGCCGGATCGACGAGGGTCCCGTCGAGGTCGAGCAGGAGAGTTTTTCGCCGACGCGCGGGCATGTGAGCTTCACTCCTCTGGAAAGCCTCGCCGTTTTGAGCGATGATCGCACCCTCGATGCGGCTCGCCGCGGCCGCGCCACGCCACGCCAAGGGGCATGTTTATTTCTCAAGAACGAGGAAAGCGACGCCCCATGGTCCTCAGAATCTCACCCGATATTCCCTTCGTCGCCGCGGTGGCCGCGGTCCTCGCTTTGACGTTGGGCGGACCCGCGCGCGCGGAAGAATCGCTATCGCCATCGGCCGCGCAGCCATCCTCCATCCTGTCGTCGCTGCCCACGCAGCCTTCGCTGACCGACACGCCCGATGGTCCCAAAGAGGCGCTGCGCGACTTCGGGATCATGCCCGACGTCTGGATCACGCAGTTCTATCAAGGACAAACCCAAGGCAGCGGCAGCGACACCTGGCGCTACGGCGGCAAGCTCGATGCTTTTCTCAAGGTCGATGCGGAAAAGCTCGGGCTTTGGCAGGGTCTGCACGCCAATGTTCAATATGAGCATTACCTGGGCGACAACCTGAATAGCGAGCTCGGCCAGCCCATAAACCGGAAAAACTATACTCTCCTGCCGGTCAACACGGCCGAGGCCTATGTGCGAGAGGACGGCTATCACTCCGCTCTCTCGATCAGCCTCACCCAGGATTTTGGGGATCACGTTTCCGTAAGCGCCGGAAAATTCAACATGATGACGCTCGCCGCGCGAACCCCTCTGCTGGGCGGCGGCGGCATCGACACTTTCATGAACAGAGCTTTCGCGTTGCCGTCGACCGGCGTGTCCTACACCGCGCGACGCGGGGGGCCCGGCGACAGGGTCGTGATTTCGGCGCCCTATCTCATCGGCGGCATCGCGAGCGTGAAGACGGAGCCGATCACTTTCGCCCTGGCCCTCGTCGATCCGCGCAGCGCGATCGACCCCAGAGTAATCGAGCGGCCCTTTGAAAAAGGCGTGGCGGTGGGCGGCGCGGCGACCTTGAAAACCAACCTCGCCGATTTGCAGGGCTATCACACCGTGCGCGTCGCCTACAGCAACGCGCGGGGCATCGACCTCGACAGCGTCGATGGGCGCCTGCCGCCTTCCGCCGCCGGCGTCCCGGCGACGAAGAAGGGATTTTGGTTCGCCTCTTACGCCATTCAACAAAACCTTTTTCAAAGCCGAGAGAATCCGAATGTGGGATGGGGGCTCTTCACGCTTGGAAACGTGACGGACGGTAATCCGAGCCCGGTCAAATGGAGCGTCATCGCGGGCCTTGCGGGAAACAACCTTCTCGAGGGCCGCGAGAACGATCGCTGGGGCGCCGGTTTCTTTCACTATGCGCTCACCGAGCCGCTGCTTGCCGGGCTGGCTGCTGCGCGCGTCAACCGACGCAGCGAGGGCGGAGTGGAGACGTTCTACAACCTCGCAATCACGCCCTGGCTGCGCCTGTCCGGCGATCTGCAAGTCATTGATCCCTGGATTCCGAGCGCGTCGCGGGCCGTCTACGCTGCGCTACGCTTGCAGACCAAATTCTAGCCGGAGATCGCCCCACGACTTTCGGAGGCCGCCAACTCCGCTGTCGCCCGAGTAGGCTTCGCAAAGCCCGCGAGGATCAGAGCGACGCCGACGGAGCCAACTCCTCGGCGCTTCAGACGCAGGCGGTCCAGGGGTCGATCACCGTGAGGCCAACGGCCGCAAATGCGCTGACGTCGCGGGAGGCGACAGAGAAATTATGCGAGGCGGCGATGGCGGCGATATAGCCGTCTGGCGTGGGGAAGCCCTTTCCCGCGGCGCGCGCCTTCACCGCGAGATCGCAATAGCGACGAGCCGCATGGATATCGAAGGGGAGAATGCGATCCGCGAACAGTTCCAGCACGCTTTCGCACGCGGCGGCGAGCTTTTGCCGGCGCCGCCCCTCGGGAAGCGCGCCAACGCCGAACATCAGCTCGGCGACCGTAATGCTGGAAAGATAGAGCGTTTCCGCCGTCTGTTCATCGAGCCATCGGCGGACGGCGCAATCCGGCTCCGGCTTCATCGCTTCGGAGACGACATTCGTGTCGAGCAGGATCATTCGAAGCGCAGCGGCTCTGCGGGTCTCTGGTCTCGGCCCTTTTCAAGCGCTTCGACGTCGGCGTTGGTCAGGCCGACCTTGCGGCTCATTTCCGCCAGCACGCTTCCGAGGCGGAGACGATCCGCCGGGCGCACGGCGGCCTCCAATATGTCGCGAATCTCCGCTTCCGTGCTGCGGCCGTGTTGCGCCGCCCGTACCTTCAGGGCGCGATGCGTTGCTTCGGGAAGGTTGCGGATGGTGACAGCCGGCATGATGGCGTTCTACCAGGAGACGATTGTGTTGCTATCAATTTATGGGAAATGATAGCAATTGACAAGAGCGTGTCCGGGTTACGGCGAAACGAAAGAGCGCCGGAGGGAGGCCGCGCGCGAGAACGCCACGAAGCCGCCACATTCGCGCAGGAAAATAAGTCAATAAAAACAATCAATTCCTTAGATTGCTGAAACTGGAGGAACCATGAAGCATCGCTCGTCCGTCCGGCTCGCCCTTCTGTTGGGCTGGGCGACGGTTCTCCCCCTTGCCTGGCCGGCTCCGACATTCGCGCAATATGACGTGAGCGTCTCGGCCGACGCGCCGCCGCCGCCGCTGCCGGTCTATATCCAGCCGCCGATACCGGCGGAGGGCTATTTGTGGATTCCCGGCTACTGGGCCTGGAACGGATATGATTATTTCTGGGTGCCGGGATATTGGGTGCAACCGCCCGAGCCCGGACTGTTGTGGACGCCGGGTTACTGGGGCTGGAATAACGGCGCCTATGTCTTCAACCCTGGCTATTGGGGGCCGACCGTCGGCTTCTACGGCGGCGTCAACTACGGCTATGGCTATTTCGGCGACGGATTCGCGGGCGGATATTGGAGAAGCGGCCGCTTCTTTTACAACAGCGCCGTCTTGAACGTCGGCGCCGCGAACATCACCAACGTCTACGTCAACAACGTCACCGTCAATCGCAACGTCGCCAATATCAGCTACAACGGCGGACCGGGCGGGTTGAGGGTTGAGCCGACGCCGGCCGAACGGGCCGCCTGGAGCCAGGCGCGTATCGCGCCGACGCCGGCGCAGGCGCAGCATTACAACGCCGCGCGCGCCGACGGCGCCTTGGCCGCGAGCGCCAATCACGGCGTGCCGCCTATCGCCGCAACACCGACGGCCGGGCGCCTCCACGGCCCCGGCGTGACCGGGGCCGAAGTGCGGCATGGGGTCGTGCCCGGCGGGGTCGCGCCCGGTGCTGGCGGGCATGCGCTGCCGCCCCCCGTCGGCGTCCCACATGGCGTCCCGAACGATCACGCTTTGCCCGCTCCGCCGCATCCGGCGGCGGCTGGCGGCGCGCCGGGATCGGCGCCTTATGGGGAGCCCGGCGGTCACGCCTATCCGGCCCCGCCCCATCCGGGGGCGAAATACGACCACGCGGGGCCGCCGAGCGGGGGCGCTCCGGCGGCCCCGCATCAAATGGCGCCGCAGGCGGAGCCGCGTTTCGGGGGAGAGCCGCCGCCTCCGGCGGGTCATCCGGGGCCGGCGAACCCGCAGCGTTTTGGCGCGCCCCCAGGGCAACACCCTGGAAACCCGCAGGCCGGCGGCCAGCCCCAAGCGCCTCATCCTGCGAATGCGAGGCCGGCTGCACCGCATCCCAATGAGGAGCATCGGGAGCCGCAAGGCGAACAAAAGGGGCCGCGCTAGAGCGCCTCCGTTCAAACGCCGCGTGATCTAGTCCTGGTCGCTCAGAAGGAGATTGAGCAGGGTGTCGCGATCGCCGCGCAAACGCGCGAGATGGAGGGCGGCGAGCTTCGCCAGAGCGCGGTGCGCCAGAGGCGTCATCAACACTAGCGAGCGGCGCCGATCGGCTGGGTCGACGCGCCGCCGCACGAGCTTCGCCTCGGCGAGACGCGTGACGAGCTCGGCGGCGCTGTGGTCCTTGATCATCAGCTCTTCGGCGAGTTCGCCCACGCTGAGCGGCCGCTCGGCGCCGCGGGTCTTGATCACGAGCAGCGCCTGGTACCACTGCGTCGTCATGCCCATGTCGGCGGCCGCCTGCTCGCTGAAGGCGAGAAACTGCCGGAGCGTGTAGCGAAAGCGCGCGAGAGCCGCAAAGTCCTCCAGGGTCGGCGAAGAGTCTCCATCCGCGCCGAAACGCGAGGTGACTGCGAAGGCCTTCGTCATGCAATTCTCTCCCGTGGCGCCTTCCGAGCCTCCGGCGGCCACGCATCAAAATTCGCGCCCCGGGGCGCCCCGGCGACTAGAAAGCCAACATAATCGCCGCTTGTAAACACGAGCACGACCGCTGAAAGCAAATTTTTTTCAGCAGGTTGCAAATTTCAATTAGGTACTAGTACTTAATGCTCTTACAAATCGTTGGGCTTCCCGCCGTCCGGGGCGTCCTTTCGCCGCCACAAGAAAATTGGGGCGCTCTCCCGAGAGGCTTGGGCGCGGCGCGGCGCGGAGGCGTCTCAGCCTATCCCTTCGGCAGCCAAGGCGCGACGCACGCCCTCCTCGCGCGCGAGCGCCTCGTGGTGAGCGCGAATCGCTGGAAAATGCGTCAGGCCTCCGGGAAGCGTCGCTTGGCCCCAGCGCACCATCGGAAAGGCGTACGCGTCGAGAATCGAGCGCGCGTCGCCCACAAAGTACGTGCGGCCCTGGAGATGGGTCTCCATGATCGCGAAGCGCGTGCGCACGAGGGCGAGTCCCGCCTCGCGCACCGCCTTCAACGAAGCGTCGTCGGTCGCCGTGGTGTAGCGCTGCGCGACGAAGACCGGAAAGAACGCCGGATGCAGGTCGCCGGTGAAGAAGGAAAGCCAGCGGTCGATCTCCGCCTGCTCACGGGGGCTCTCGCCGCCGGCGAGCCGCGCTTGCGGATGGAGGCGCGCCAGATAGCGCAGGATCGCCGCGGCTTGCGTGAGAATCCAGCCTTCGCCCGTATCGAGCGCCGGCACGGCGCCCGAAGGATTGACCTTCAGGAGCTCGGGCGAGCGGGGCTTGACGGCTTGAGCCTCATAGGGAGCCCCGATCCATTCGAGAACGATGTGGACGGCGAGCGAGCAGGCGCCGGGAGCATAGTAGAGCTTCATCTTCTGATCCTCGTGCTTCAGCCTCAAGATGCGCCGCCCGCATGGGTCGGGATGTGGTGGAGGTAGGGCCGATCGACCCTTGTCGCCATGGCGGCGTCGACGTCTCGGGCTTCAAACTCATACCGGCCTTACGCTTCCCAAAGCGCCAGGAGATCGGCGTCGGCCATCGGCGGCTACGCTCCTGTCGTTAATCATCGCGCCGCTAGAAATCCCCTCGCTGGAGCGGCGGCCGTTTTCCCCCAGGTGAATCCCTCTGCGAACATGCTTGTTTTTACGCGCGCCGCATCCTAATTTCACGCCTGTCTGGCGGGGGCGCGTGCCCAAGCGGCGGTCTTGGAGGTTGCGAGATGGGTGGCTTGTCGATCTGGCACTGGATCGTCGTCGGCGCGGTGGTTTTCATCTTCTTCGGCGGCAAGTTCAAGATCTCGGACGTGATGGGCGACGTGGCGAAGGGGATCAAGGCCTTCAAGAAGGGGCTCGCCGAGCCCGAGGCGCCCGAAGAGCCCGCCAAGCCGCTCGACCGCCTGACGCAGGAGCAGATCTCGCTCGACAAGACCGGCGACGCCAAGAAAGTCTAAGGG
>Ga0265316_10007310_pt1 | contig 10419 bp, 9 predicted proteins | sample 4522metaG_FD_202092 | JGI IMG/M metagenome (GOLD analysis project Ga0265316, IMG submission 202092) | Rhizosphere microbial communities from Carex aquatilis grown in University of Washington, Seatle, WA, United States - 4-5-22 metaG | ecosystem: Host-associated > Plants > Roots > Rhizosphere >...
GGTTGCCGCCGCGCTCGTAGACACCGTTCATGGCGTCCACCAGCGCCGGGAGAAACAGCGGGTGCGCTCCGGCAATGCCGCCGCCGATCACCGCCAGCCCGTCCACCAGCGTCAGAGCCTGCCCCAGCACGTCCCCCGCGACTTCGCCTAACCGCCGGAACGCCTCGACCGCCGCCGCGCGGTTGCCCTCGCTGTGTCCCATGCCGATCTCGAAAATGGTTCTAGGCTCCGGCGCCTCCTCGAATCTAAGCCCGGCCTGCTGCGCGTAGACGCGCCGCACCGCGCGGATGCTGGAGCCCTCCTCCGCGTTCACCGAACCGTCCAGCTTGTTCCGCAGCAGCCACACCTCGGCGCCCGCCGAGTTGTCCCCTATGAAGAGTTCACCGTTGCGCACGATGCCGCCGCCCAGGCCGGTCCCCAGCGTGATCCCGAACAGGTTGCGGTAACGCTTGGGGCTGCCGGCCCTTTCCAGCAGACCGTTCACATAAGGCAGGAACCCGGCGATGGCTTCCCCGTAAACGAACAGATCGCCATCGTTGTTGAGGAAGGCCGGGATGCCGAACTTCTCCTCTAGCATGGGACCGAGCGCCACACCGCCGCGGAATGCCGGCAGATTGCCCAGGTCGCCAATGATGCCGGCCGGGTAATCGGCCGGGCCGGGAAAAGCGAAGCTGATCGCCACCGGCTGCTCCGGCAGGGCCTGCCGCACGTCTTCGAAGCCGCGTACGACGTTGGCCAGGCACCGCCCCAGATCGTCCGCGTTGGATGGCATCGAGATCGGGCCCACCAGCAACTGGTTGCTCCGGATGGCGGAGAACTTCAGGTTGGTTCCGCCCGCGTCAAGTGTCATCACGATGCGCGGGTCGTCGTCAAATCGAGTTGGCATGCTTTCCTCTCACGCCTCCGTCGCCTGCTCGGCCAGAACCAGCGCGCCCAGCACTCCGGCCCGTCCTCCGAGCTGCGGCGGCACCACGTAGCTGTCCAGGCCCTCTCCCAGCTCGCGCACCCGTATGTAGCCGTTCAGCAGCCGCGCCAGCTCCCGCCGGATCAGGGGGAAGAGGTGGGGCTGCTCCATGACACCGCCGCCCAGGACGATCCGCCGCGGCGAGAGCGTGCAGACCCACGCCGTGAGCGCCAGCGCCAGATAGCGCGCCTCGAGCGCCCAGGCCGGGTGGCCGGGCGGGAGTTCCTGTGCCGGTCCTCCCCATCGCGCCTCGATCGCCGGACCCGAGGCCAGCCCTTCCAGGCAATCGCCATGGTACGGGCAGCAGCCGGGATAAGGATCGGTGGCCAGGTCGTGGGGAATCCGAATGTGGCCCATCTCGGGATGCATGAGACCGTGCAGCACGCGGCCGTGAACGATGGCGCCGCCGCCGATTCCGGTGCCGACGGTCAAATACAAGGAATCTGACAGGCCGCGCGCAGCGCCCCAGCGCGCTTCCCCCAACGCCGCGCCGTTGACGTCGGTATCGAAGCCCACCGGCACGCCCAGCACTCTGCCGACCGCGCCCGCCAGGTCGAAGTTCTGCCACGCCCGCTTAGGCGTCGAGGTGATGTGGCCGAACGCCGGCGAAGCCGGATCGAGGTCCACCGGCCCGAACGAAGCGATGCCGATCGCCTGGAGGCCATCCGCGGCCCGCTCCCGGAAAAACGCGGCCGCCGCCTCAACCGTGGCCTCGGGCGTTGTGGTGGGGATGCGCGCCGTCTGCAGGTCTGCCGGCCCCGTGCCGACGCCGCACACGAACTTGGTGCCGCCCGCCTCAATCCCGCCGAATACGCTCATAGGCGTCAGTGTGCCACAAAGCCTGTAGGGCATGCTTCAGGCTTGCCCAGGGTCTACCTCGTCCGCCCGCCGGGAATTCCGTTTCGGAGGGCCCGATCGGGAGTTCCGCCGCCGGAACCGGAGCGCCTGCGTCCTGTATAATCGCTGGCAGGTCTCCGAAAGATGGCGATCCCCCGCTCACGATTGTGGCTCCCAACGGGCCTGGCGCTAGCCACGTGCGGCCTGTCGGTCGTCGCCCGGCAGCCAACGCGAAGCGTCAACAACTTGCAATCCCTCATCGGCGTCGATGCTTGCGCCAGACTCGCAACTCGCCTGTCGGCGGTCAACGCGGATATCCGGACAAAGGGGCTTCACGACTTCCCCGGATCTTCCGGGAAGCTACTCACGGGCTATGCGTACGGTGAGTTCTACGATTGGGACCTGTACTTTGAGAATCTGTACCTCTCCTACTACGGCGTGAGCCAGTATAACTTCACGAACCTCGAGGCGTTCCTGGATCGAGAGCAGCCTGACGGCTTCGTGCCGCGCACCCTCATGCGTCCCAAGGCTCACCAGATGTTCAAACCCTTTCTCGCTCAGATCGCGGTTCTTGGCTCGAAGCAGAATGGAAACGATTACGAATGGTTGCGGGGCAAGTATTACGATCGCCTGCGCAATTACGTGCAGCGCTGGTTTGAATATGACACCGATCATAACGGCCTCCCGGTTTGGAATAGCTCGGACGCGAGCGGAATGGACAATCAACTTTCGCGCTCGGGTGACCTGGATTCATTCCAGGATGAAGGAGTGGACCTGGCCTGCTATCTGGTTCGCGAGCTGAGAGCGATGGCCCTGATTGCCGGTCGTTTGGGCAACACCACAGATCGGAAGACATACGCGCAGCACGCGGACCGTCTAGCCGCACTTATGAACGAGCGATTCTGGGACGAGAACGCTGGCTTCTACTATGATCGAAATGAGCGGACGAGCAAACAGATCAAAGTGAAGTCGGTGGCGGGATTCCTTCCTCTCTGGGCCGGGATAGCGAGCGCCAGGCAGGCGGACAGGCTCGTTCACGAGCATCTGCTAAACGAGAAGGAGTTCTGGCTCGCCTATCCCGTGGCCACCTACGCCCGGACGGAACCGGACTACTACCAGGGGAGGCGTGCCCGGGAGTGCAACTGGCGCGGCCCGGCCTGGATACCGACCAATTACATGGTCTTCCACGGCCTGCTCCGGTATGGATATCGGGACGCGGCCAAAGAACTGGCGCTCCGGACGTTTCGGATGGCGCTCGACCTGAATACCAACACGCGGGAATACTACGATTCGGACACCGGAAGGGGCAATGGCATGAATCCCTTCTGGGGCTGGTCGTCACTGGCTTATGTGATGCCGCTCGATTACTTGAATGCGTATGACCCGACGGACCTGGACGCTGACCTGAAGCCACTCGTTACGGAACAGCTCGGAGTCGCATTCTGATCGCCGGGACCGTGGCGCGCGGTCCAGCTTGCGCCAGCCAGACGACTCGAGCTGCAGGACAGCAGTCAGGAGGCAGGAGTCCCCGCCTGTCGACGGAAGCCTGGCGCCGGCGGCAGCCTCGCGGGCGGCAGTCCCACGACCGGCAGCCTTGCCATCCGTGGAAACCTTTTCACGTATAATGACCCTTCAGGCCGCGCGTTCCTCTCTCATGGCGCCGCCTTGCGAAAGGAAGAACCAGAATGAAACAGGCTGAGGAAGTCAGTAAGGCGTTCGAGACCCTTTACGGCCGCAAGCCCCGCGTGTTTCGGGCGCCCGGCCGTGTGAACCTGATCGGCGAACACACCGATTACAACGACGGCTTCGTGATGCCCGCCGCCATCGAGTTCTCCACCTGGGTGGCCGCCGCCCCGCGGCCAGACCGCAAACTCGCCATCTATTCGGAGAACTTCTCCGAGAGCCGCGAGTTTCCGCTGGACGATCCCGAGGCGCGCGGCGAGAAGCACTGGAGCGACTATGTGCGCGGCGTGGCCTTCGCTCTCGAACGCAACGGCCACAAGGTGCACGGCGCCGACCTCTACATCCGCGGCGAAGTCCCCATCGGCTCCGGCCTCAGCTCTTCGGCCGCCATCGAAGTCAGCACCGCCCTGGCCCTCCTGGCGGTCTCCGGCATCGATCTCGACCGCAAACAGATCGCGCTGCTCGGCCAGCAGGCCGAAAACGAGTTCGTGGGCATGCGCTGCGGCATCATGGACCAGTTCATCTCCTGCCATGGCAAGGCCAACCACGCCCTCATGCTCGATTGCCGCTCGCTCGATTTCCGTCTCCTGCCGCTGCCGCCGAACGCACGCCTGGTCATCTGCAACACCATGGTCCACCACGCGCTCGCCGGCGGCGAATACAACAAGCGGCGCGCGGATTGCGAAGCTGGCGTGAAGCACCTGGCCCAGTTCCTGCCCGGCATCAAGGCCCTGCGCGATGTGACGGTCGCCGACCTCGAGCGCTACGGCAATGGCCTGCCGGAAGTCGTCTACCGCCGCTGCCGCCACGTGGTCAGCGAGGATGGCCGCATGGAGCAGGCCGCCGTGGCGCTCAACGGCGGTCATCTCGAGACCTTTGGAGAGCTGATGTACGCATCGCACGCCAGCCTGCGCATCGACTACGCGGTGAGCTGCGAGGAACTCGACATCATGGTCGATCTCGCTTCCAGGGTCAAGGGCGTTTACGGCGCCCGCATGACGGGCGGCGGTTTCGGCGGCTGCACCATCAACCTGGTCCAGGCCGAGCACGTCGATGAGTTCAAGGCCACGGTTGCGCCCGGCTACGAAAAGGCCACCGGGAAGGCCCCGGTGATCTACGTTACCAGCGCGGTCGAAGGCGCTGAAGAGGTGACCCCGGCGTGAACGTCCTGGTTGTAGGCGGCGCCGGCTACATCGGCAGCGTGGTCGCCGCCAGCCTGATCGACGCGGGCCACAGCGTCACCGTTTTTGACAACATGAGCCGCGGGCACGTAGAAGCAGTGCCCGCGTCGGCCAGGCTCATCACGGGCGACCTGGAAGATCGCCCCGCGCTCGATCGCCTTTTCGCCGCGGGCTCTTTCGAGGGCGTCCTGCAATTCGCCGCGCTGATCGAGGCCGGCGAGTCGATGAAGGTCCCCGAGCGCTATTTCCACAACAACACCGCGAACACGCTGAACCTGCTCGAGACCATGCTGAACCACAAGGTCGGCAAGCTGGTCTTTTCCTCGACAGCCGCGCTCTACGGCAACCCCGTGCGCGTCCCCATCGAGGAGGATGACGCTCTGGCGCCGACCAACGCCTATGGCGAGTCGAAGCTGCTGACGGAGAGGATGTTGGCCTGGTTCCACCAGTGCCACGGCCTGCGCTATGCCGCCCTGCGCTACTTCAACGCGGCTGGCGCGGCCGGCGAGCGGGGCGAGAACCACCAGCCGGAATCGCACCTGATCCCCCGCGTTCTTCAGGTGGCCTTGGGGCAGAGCGACCAGGTTTCCATCTTCGGCACCGACTACCCTACCCCGGACGGCACCTGCGTCCGCGACTATATCCACATTCTCGATCTGGCCTCCGCGCACCTGGCCGCGCTCGACGCGCTGGCCTCCCGCGAGCGCCTCGTCTACAACCTCGGCAACGGCCAGGGCTTCAGCATCCGGGAGCTGATCGAGGTGGCCCGCCGCGTCACCGGCCATCCCATCCCGGCGGTCGAGACCGGGCGGCGCCCCGGCGATCCGGCGATTCTGGTGGCCAGCTCCGCCCGCATTCAGCGTGAGCTGGGCTGGCGGCCCCACTACCCCGGCCTCGAAGCGATCGTCGCTTCGGCCTGGGAATGGCATCGGCGCCACCCCAACGGCTACTCTGTATGAGTGGCGCACGCACTCCTGCGTGCCGCGTCGAGACTCATCTCGACGCCCGGGTGCCCGCACGGCAGGCTGAAGACCACGCCACGCGACAACACGCTAGAGTCCCCGCATGATCGACCTCAAGGAACATCCGCACCGCCGCTTCAACCCTCTCACGCGCGAGTGGGTGCTGGTCTCGCCGCACCGCGCCAAGCGCCCCTGGCAGGGACAGACCGAGGCGGTCGTGGCGGCGGCCGGAGTTTCCTACGATCCGTCGTGCTACCTGTGCCCGGGCAACCTGCGCGCCGGCGGCCTCCGCAATCCGCTTTATGCCAGCACCTTCGTTTTCGAGAACGATTTTGCCGCGCTTCTGCCTAATATTCCCGAGGGCCGGCAGGATGAAGGCGGCCTGCTGGTGGCGCACAGCGAGCGCGGCTGCTCCCGCGTGGTTTGCTTTTCGCCCGACCACAGCCTCACGCTGGCACGCATGACGCTCGCACAGATCCGGCCCGTGGTGGACACCTGGGCCGCCCAGTTCGAGGACCTGCTGGCCCTACCCTGCATCCATTACGTCCAGATCTTCGAGAACCGCGGCGAGATGATGGGCTGCAGCAATCCCCACCCGCATTGCCAGATCTGGGCCGCCGAAACGCTGCCCAACGAGCCCGCCAAGGAGCAGGGCGCGCTAGCCGACTACGCCGCTGCGCATCATTCCTGCCTGCTCTGCGACTACCTGGCGCTGGAGCTGAAGCGGGGCGAGCGGATCGTGTGCGAGAACGACTCTTTCGTAGTGCTGGTTCCGTTCTGGGCGGTGTGGCCGTTCGAGACGATCCTGATCCCAAAGCGCCATGCGAGCGGGCTCGACGTCCTGACCGGTGCGGAGCGCGACGGTCTGGCGGAGATCCTGGGGCGTATCGGCGCCCGGTACGACAATCTCTTCAGCGCCTCGTTCCCTTACACGATGGGTTTCCACCAGCGCCCGTCCGGCGCCGACAGCGGCCTTTGGCATATGCACGCGCACTACTATCCGCCCCTGCTCCGTTCGGCCACCGTGCGCAAGTTCATGGTCGGTTTTGAAATGCTGGCCGAGCCCCAGCGCGACATCACGCCCGAAACCGCCGCCGCACGTCTGCGCGATCTGTCGGAAGTCCACTTCCTCGACCAGTCGCGTTAACATAGTCACCGTGACCAAATACCTTCTACTTGGTGCGATTCTGATGACCACTAGCTCTTCCGCCGTTACCATCGAAAAGGTCGCCTACGCAGGCTGGCCGAACTGCTACCGCATGACCAACGGCGACGTCGAGTTGATCGTCACCACCGACGTGGGCCCGCGCGTGATCCGCTACGGCTTCCCCGGCGGCCAGAACCTCTTCGCGGAATTCACCGCCCAACTCGGCCACTCCGGAGAGGCCGAATGGCAGGCCCGCGGCGGCCATCGCATCTGGGTCGGCCCCGAGGCCGTGCCCATGTCCTATGCCCTCGATAACGTCCCCGTCCAGGTCTCGCTCGGCGCGGACTCGATCGAGCTCACCGAACCTGTCGAAAAGGAAACCGGCTTCCAGAAAACGATGCGCATCCGCCTCGCCGCCAGCGGCTCCGAGGTCGAAGTGACCCACAGCATCAAGAACACCAACGGCTCCGCCCGAAAGATCACCTCCTGGGCACTCACCATGATGGCGCCGGGCGGCACGGCAGTTACCGGGTTTCCTCCCCGCGGCACGCACCCGAAGATGCTGCTGCCCACCAATCCGCTGGTCATGTGGGGATACACGAATTTCAGCGACCCGCGCTGGAAGTTCACCGAGAAGTACCTGATCCTCCGCCAGGACCCGAAGGCCACCCTGCCGGTGAAGGTGGGCCTGTGGAACAAGAACACCTGGGAGGCCTACCTGCTCGGCTCGGATCTGTTCGTCAAGACCACCACGGCGCTGGCCGGCCCCGAGGCCTACCCCGACATGGGCTGCTCGCTCGAGACCTTCACCAACGCCGACTTTTTGGAGATGGAGACCCTCGGCCCGCTCCAATCGGTTGCTCCGGGACAGACCATCGGCCACGCCGAGCGCTGGTCGCTCCACAAGAACGTCCACGTGACGGACTGGACCGACGAGGAACTCGACCGCGTCGTGGCCCCCAAACGGTAGGACAAGCTTCAGCTTGTCCTTACCTCGGCTGGATCGTAAGGAGCCTGTTCAGCCCGAGGCCAAGTTCGCCCGTAAGGCCACCAGACCGGCCTCCATCTTGCGCCGCTCCTCGTAAAGCGCGGCCGCCCGCAGCCGCAGCTTCACCCGATCCTCTGCGATGTCGAACCGACTGGCAAGCTGCGTCACCGTCTCCCCGCTGCGGAACCGCCGGTACAGCATCATCGGGAACGACTCTGCTTGCGCGTCCATCGCCATCCGGCCCGCTCCTCACACTACTTATCGGTTAAGGCCGCTACACCCGGCAGCTCGATCCCGGACAGGAACTCCAGCGAAGCGCCACCGCCGGTCGAGATATGCGAAATCTTATCGGCCACGCCGGCAGCCTTGATCGCCTTCTCCGAATCTCCGCCGCCTACCACCGACAGCGCGCCCGACGCTGCCACGGCCTTCGCTAGCGCTACCGTGCCTTTGTCGAAAGGCGGCTTTTCGAATACGCCCATCGGCCCGTTCCAGATCACGCTCTTCGCCTTCGCGATCTCGCCCTCAAATAGGGCGATCGTGTTCGGCCCGATGTCCACCCCGATCATCTCGTCGGGAATCGTCTGGACGACTTCGAACGGCGCGCCGGCCTCTATCTTCGCCACCACCACGTGATCCACCGGCAGCACCAGCTTCGCTCCAGCTTTCTCCAGAATCTCTTTCGCCAGCGGAATCTTGTCCTCTTCTACCAGTGATTTTCCGGTCGGCTTCGCCTGCGCGCGCAGGAACGTGTACGCCATCGCGCCGCCGATCAGCAGCCGATCGACGATCTTGAGCAGGTTCTCGATCACTTCGATCTTGTCGGACACCTTCGCGCCGCCCAGAATGCCCACGCACGGCAGCGGCGGATTCTGCGTCACCTTGCCCAGGTATTCCAGTTCCTTCTCCATCAGCAGCCCGGCCGCGGCCTTGGGGACAAACTGAATCAGGCCCACGGTGGAGGCGTGCGCGCGGTGCGCCGTGCCGAAGGCATCGTTCACGTAACAGTCGATGCCTTTCGCCAGCTCCTTCGCGAACGTTGGGTCGTTCTTCTCTTCTTCCGGATGAAAGCGCAGATTCTCCAGCAGCAGCACGGACTGAGTCCCGGCCTTCAGACATTCCACCTCCGGCCCGATGCAATCGGGAGCCATGACCACGGGCATCCCCAGCAGTTCCTGGAGCCGCATCGCCACCGGCCGCAGGCTCATTTCCGGATTCGGCTTGCCCTTGGGACGTCCCAGGTGGCTCGCCAGCACGAGCTGCGCCCCCTGTTCGAGCGCGTACTTGATGGTGGGCAACGAAGCCCGTATGCGCTTATCGCTGGTGATCTCCTGTCCTCCCGGAGCCAGCGGAACATTGAAATCGACACGGATGAAAACGCGCTTGCCGCGCAGGTCTAGATCGCGAATGGATAGCTTTGGCATAAAGCTGATCGTAACACGCGAGCTACCTCTTCACGTCCGGCACGCCCGCCAGCCGCGGCGCCAGCCCGCAGGCCCGGTAGGCTTCCAGCAGCGCCCCTCCGGCGGGAGGATAGAGCGGAGGTCCGCACACATTCCCGTGCACCTGCTCCACCAGCTCGCGGAACTGGTCGCGCAGGATCGCGCTCCGAAACACGCCGCCCATGTGCGCCACCACCGCCCTCTCGCCGGCCGTGAAGATCTGCCGCCGCACCGCCGCGGCCAGCAGCGCCAGTTCCGCCGCCGCCTTGCGCAGGATGCCACCGGCCACCTGGTCGCCCTCCGCCGCCGCCCGCTCCACTGCCGGGCCCAGGGCCGCAACGCGCGACCGCGGGAACTCGGCCGTGTAGAAGCGGTGCAGCAACTCGTTGGCGGACTTCGCCCCGCTCGCCTCGAGCAAGACAGGCAGCAGTTTCGTCGCCGGCCCCCAACCCTCTTCGTACCGCAGCGCCGCCCGCAGGCCTTGCCGCGCCAGGTCGAATCCGCTACCCTCGTCGCCGAAGATGTATCCCCAGCCGCCCGCGCGTGCGGTCTTGCCCGCCGCGTTCCTGCCAAAGCCAATCGATCCCGTACCGGCAATCACGGCGATGCCCGGCTCGCCGCCGGTCGCACCCGCCAGCGCCACCACCGCGTCCGTCGTAACTACCAGGCGCTCGGCGCGCACGGTCTGCGCCACCAGCGCCTTCTTGTCGTCTGGACCGCCGCTGAAGCCGAGACAGGCGGCCTCGAACTGGACCTCCCGAAAACCCACCCCCGCCTCGCGGCACGCGGCCGCGACGGACTCTTCCACTGCGCGCACCAGCTTCGCCCGGCCTTCTTCGCCTTCGGCGTGATTCGACGGTCCGGCCGAGCCTGCGCCGGCCACGCGCCCCGCCTCATCGCCGATGAGCGCGATCGTGCTGGATTGCCCGCCGTCCACACCTAAGAAGAGCTTCGCCACGCTTTACTCCCACCTCTTTACCGAGCCGCGGACGTCCGGGAGTGGCATCAGCCGGTTTTGTCCTTGGAGTAGCAGAGCGAATTGAGCGGGCACTCGGCGCAGCGAGGCTTGCGCGCCGTGCACAGCGCCCGCCCGTGATAGATTAGCTGCAATCCGAAGGCAATCCAGCGCTCGCGCGGGACGATCTTCATGAGGTCCTGCTCGATTTTCACAGGGTCGGCGTTCTTCGTCAAGTCCAGGCGCGACGAGAGCCGCTG
>Ga0265316_10007312_pt1 | contig 10417 bp, 7 predicted proteins | sample 4522metaG_FD_202092 | JGI IMG/M metagenome (GOLD analysis project Ga0265316, IMG submission 202092) | Rhizosphere microbial communities from Carex aquatilis grown in University of Washington, Seatle, WA, United States - 4-5-22 metaG | ecosystem: Host-associated > Plants > Roots > Rhizosphere >...
GGCCGCCTGCGTCAGCGTGATTCCGCGCATCCGCAGCTACTACCGTTGGAAGGGCGCCATCGAATCCGCCGATGAGTGCCTGCTGGTCATCAAGTCCTCGCGCGAGATTTTTGGCTTGATCACCGCGGTTTGGGAAAAAGAGCACTCCTACGAGGTTCCGGAACTGCTCGCGCTTCCGGTCGTGGAAGGGGCAACGAACTATCTGAACTGGCTTCTGGCCAACCTGCGGGGCGGTCCGGATCCTGAATAGCGTTCGATTGGATACAATCGGGAATGAGATTCCGGCTGGAGGCCGGCGCGAGGATTAGTTGAGGTTGTACTACTTTCGGCTACTTGCCGGATAGGGAACTACCGATAGATAATCTCTTGAGCGGGAATCCGGAACCATGGTAGCAGGCCCAATAACGGGCAGTCTGAGGTATGGGCGGGTGGCGGCGGTGGTGTGTGCAGCGCTGCTTTCACTCCCGGCGGCCGCGCAGAAACAGCTTACGCTGGAAGAGGTTGGCGCCCGCAAACCGCCCAATTACAGCCCTGCTCATGGCGGCGAGAGGGTGACCGTTCGCGGAATAGTCTCCGCTCCCGCCTATCACTTTCCAGGTTATACTTTGCTGGCGATCGAGGACGGCCGCTTCGGCGCCGTCGTCGCCGCGCTTCAGGCGCCGCAGCCCGATACCAGGCTTGACGGCCTCCATCCTGGCGAGGAAATCGAAGTGGTTGGCACGGTTTCCTCCATAGCCGGAGGGGTCACAATTCAGCCGGACCGCATCGCCATCACCGGCCGAAAGGAGCCGCCCGCTCCAGCAGAGGTTTCTGTCCAGGATCTCGAAGGCTTTCGCTACCTCGGGCGCCTGGTCCATACGAAAGGACGGGTGACGGAGATCGGCAACACCCCCGCCGGGGACTACACTTTGGTCGCCAGTGCGGCAGCGACTTACAGGATATTCTTTCCCCGCGCGCGGAATCAGCCGCCCTTGAGCGCACCGGAGTACAGGGAAGGCGATACGGTGCAAGCCACCGGCGTGGCCTTCCAATACTGTCCGAATCCTCCGTACAATCAGTGGTTCGAGTTGCTGACGGCTGATCCGGCGGAAGTTGTCATCGCCGCGCGGAACTGGTTCATCCCGCCGCTGGCGCTGACCGCCGGAATCGGTGTGGTGCTGTTCGCCTCTTTCCTGTTGTGGACCCATGATCGACGCCTTCACAAGCAGCGCGAACGCCTGCGGAAGACCTATCAGCTTGGCGAAGAGATCTTGGGCGCCTCTACGACCGATACCATTTTGGAGCGCATCACGGAGGCCTTGCCCAGTATCCTGGGAGTCACCCGGGTTCAGTTATATATCTATAACCGCGGCACCAAGACCCTGGACGCTGTGGCTGCCGAGGCTGGAGAGCCGGTTTCGATTCCCCTGGCTTCTCCGCCCGGCGGAGCGCGGGCCGGCGCCGTGGCCTGCTTTCACTACCGCACGCTGCTGGTGATTCCGGATATCGGCCGCAGCCCGTTCCCGATGTCGGCCAAAGAGGGCACCGGCTCTCCCAAGTCGCTGCTTTTCGTCCCCATGCTGTCCCAAAGCGAGGTGGTCGGCGTTCTCGAACTGGATCAGGACGACCGTCTCCGCGACTTTACCGCCGACGAGCAGGCTTTGGCGCAGCACCTGGGCAATCAGATCGGGGTCGCCGTACGGCTGCTGGATCAGCGGTCCGTACAGGAACAGCTTTTCCGAACGGAGAAACTGGCTGCCATCGGCCGGTTGATTTCGGGCGTCGTCAATGAATTGCAGACGCCCCTCTCTTCCATCTCGGACTTGGCGGCCAGAGCGCAGAGTAAGGGGCTCATTGGCCCCGCCGAACGCGAGGTCGCGGCGATTGCCGCCGAAGCCCAGAAGGCCGCCTCCATGGTGGCGCGGCTGGTTTCCTTCGCCGCGGCCGAGCAGTTGGAAGCGCGTCCCGTCTGTATCACCGCTTTGCTGCGAAACCTCATCGAGTTTCGCGAGGGCGATTGGAAGGCGTCTGGCATTCGCGTCCGCGATCTGACCAGCCGTGAGCCGCTCTACGTGTTGGGATCCCAGGGCCAGTTGGAACAGGTGTTTCTCAACCTGTTCGTGCATGCCGAGCAGTCGCTTGCCGACGCCCCGCAGAAGACGATTACCATCCGCACCAGTTTGCTGGCCAAGCGGGTGGTGGTGGAGGTGGCGTTCACAGCCGCGCCCGGATCGCGCAAGCCGGAGGAGAACGCCGCCGCTGTCGGGGTCACCCGTAGCGTGATTGCCGGCCACGGCGGAGAGGTGCGGCTCATCGAAAACAGCCATTCAGACCCGCATTTCGAAGTCGAGTTGCCCACCACATCGAAAGAGCGGGTGGGCGTGGGGCCTGGACTCTTGAACGCACCGGCGCGTGATTTCTCCCGCCGTATGACCGCGTTGGTCATCGAGCCCGACGAAACAGCCCAGCGGCAGATCCTCGGATTGCTGGCGGGGCGCGGCTTCCGCGTGGTCCCCGTTGCCAATGCCGATACCGGCCTGGAACTGTCGCAGCGCTTGCGGTTCGACGCGGCTTTCTGCTCCGTCCACGCCCCCGGCCTGAACTGGGTGGAGCTATCGGAGCGGATGCAGTCCCGCGTGGAAGCCTTCATTCTCCTGTCGGACCGCTACGATGCCGAGCTGTCCGCGGATTTCGAGGGCGATGGCCGCTTCGTGCTCTCCAAACCCCTGCAAGACTCGGAGCTGGAGCACGTACTGCGGGCCCTCGAGCCGCCAGCCTCCGCGATCGTGATTCCCATCAACAAGAGCGGCGCGGCGTAGGGTCGAGGTACGCCTTGCCCGCAGCCGTTACCAAATCATCAATTCCGCGGGCGCACCCGTTTCGCAGCCGATGGCCCTGGCCGCCGATCCCTGGCTCACCGATACCTCCAGGTATCCGGAACTCCCCGCAATTACGAACAGTTCACCAGGTCCGCATTCGGCGTAGTTGTGCGCCATCACCGCGACGTGCCGCGGTCCGATGGCCAGCGAGAAGTTCTTGCGGTCCAGGTCCGGGAACTCGATCGCGTGGAAGTTGGTCACGATGTTGCCGAAGCGGTCGATCCTCAGAATCCGGCCGGTCCACGTGCGCTTTCCGGTGCGCTGCGGCTTCTCAAACGACGGCCGCAGGTAGTCCTGAATGAGTTTGCCCATGCGCGATGGCGGCACGCCAGCCGCCAGGTGAGCCGCCACCGGCGAGAAGAGATCGCGGCCGTGAAACGTCTGGCTCACCGGCTTCCGGAAGTACCGGTCGTTCGAGATCAGCCGGACCTTGTGTTCCTCGCGCGAGTAAACCATGGAAAGAACGCCATTATCCGGCCCCACGAAATACTGTCCGGCGGCTTCCAGCAGGATCGGCCGGCGCGAGGTGCCCACGCCCGGGTCCACCACCACCACGTGCACCGTCTTCGGTGGGAACGAGGGGTACGCCTGCGCGATCAGGTAGGCGCCCTCGGCGCTGTCGAACGGGTTGACGCCGTGACTGATGTCCACAATCCGCGCTTGCGGGCAGATGCTCAGAATTACGCCCTTCATGACGGCCACATAGTGGTCCGTAAGGCCGAAATCCGAGGTGAGCGTGAGGATGGGTGCGGGCATTGGTAAAATGATTGTCAGTGCAGCGCTTCTATTTCGACCACAACGCCACCACTCCCATTGCTCCCGAGGTTCTGGAGACGCTGACGTCGTGTCTCGGTCAAGTGTATGGTAACGCTTCCAGCATCCACCATTTTGGCCAGGCCGCCAAACAGCGGCTGGAAGCGGCCCGCCGGCAACTTGCGGTCGCGATCCACGCCAACCCGGCCGAAGTGGTCTTCACCAGCGGCGGCACGGAGGCCGACAACATGGCGGTGCTGGGGGTGGCGCGGGCGGCCGCCGGCCCGGCTAAGCATGTCATCACCACCGCCATCGAACATCCGGCGGTGCTGGGACCTTGCGCCCAACTCGAACGCGAGGGCGTGGCCGTCACCCGCTTGCGCGTGGGATCCGATGGCGTGGTGGATCCCGACGATGTGCGCCGCGCGCTACGGCCCGACACGGTCCTGGTCTCGGTTATGCACGCCAATAACGAGCTGGGCACAATCCAGCCGGTGGAGGAGATTGCGCGCATCACGGCGCGGGCCGGCGTGCCTTTTCACGTGGATGGCGTGCAGGCGCTGGGCAAGATCCCGGTGGATGTCGAGGCCATGGGGATCGATTTCTACAGCATGAGCGGCCACAAGATCTACGCTCCCAAGGGCGTGGGCGCCCTCTACGTGCGCGGGGGCGCCAGACTAGCGCCCATCACTTTCGGCGGCCATCACGAGCGGGAGCGCCGCCCCGGCACCGAGAACGTTCCCGGCATCGCGGCTTTCGGAGCGGCGGCCGAAGCGGCCGGGTGCAACCTGGCGAGCGAGTGCGAGCGGCTCACGGCGCTCCGCGACCGCCTGGAGAACGCGGTTTCGAGCCGCATCTCCGGCGTCACCGTCAACGGCTCGCGCTGGAAGCGCACGCCCAACACCTCCAACATGTGTTTCGAAGGCATCGAAGGCGAGGCTCTAGTCATCGCGCTCGACCTTCGCGGCTTCGCCGTTTCCACCGGCGCGGCCTGCTCCAGCGGCGCCGTGGCTCCTTCGCACGTCCTCACCGCCATCGGACTTCCGGCGGAACGCGCACGCGCCAGCATGCGTTTTTCGCTGGGCCGGGGCAACACCGCCGAGCAGGTGGACCGACTGGTGGACGCGCTGGAGGGCGCCGTGGCGCACCTCCGCAGAATTTCCGTACATGCCTGAGGCGCCCATTGCCGTCGCCATGAGCGGCGGCGTCGACAGCTCCACCGTGGCCGCGCTTCTGGTCCGCCAGGGCTATCGCGTGGTGGGGCTGACCATGCAGCTTTGGAACCAGCGGCGCTTACCGGAGCTTTTTACCGAAGGTGGGGTGCCCTCTGGGCCCGGGCGCTGCTGCTCGCTCGACGACGTGTACGACGCCCGCCGGGTGGCGGAGCAGATCGGCATCCCCTTCTACGTGGTGAACTTCGAGCGGCAGTTCGAGGAGCAGGTAGTGAAGCCCTTCGTGGAAGAGTACCTGGCCGGCCGCACGCCCATTCCCTGCACGCTGTGCAACAACTACATCAAGTTCGACCGTTTTCTGGAAATGGCCGAGGCCGTGGGCGCGCGCCAGATGGCCACGGGCCACTACGCGCGCATTCGCCGCGACGAAGCCTCGGGCCGCTACCAGTTGCTGCGTGCGGTGGACGATTCCAAAGACCAGACCTACTTCCTGTTCGGCCTCACCCAGGAGCAGCTCGCCCGCACCATGTTTCCGCTGGGAGAGCTGACCAAACCCCAAGTCCGCGAGCTGGCCCGCTCCATGAACCTGGCGGTGGCCGCCAAGGGCGACAGCCAGGAGATCTGCTTCGTGCCCAACGGCGATTACGCCGCGTTTCTGCGCGCCTACCTGGCAGAGAGCGGCGTCCCCAAGGAACCAACGCGCGGCTTGATCGTCTCGACCGATGGCCGTACGCTGGGCGAACATGAGGGCGTCCACCATTTCACTGTCGGGCAGCGCCGCGGCTTGGGCGTGGCCACCGGCGAGCCGCTGTATGTGATTGCGACCGATCCCCAGCGGCAGCGCGTCATCGTGGGCGGCAACGACGAACTGCTGCGCGCGCGCTTCTTCGCCAAAGGCGTGAACTGGATCTCCATCGCCGGCCTGGCCGCGCCCATGCGCGCGCAAGTAAAGATCCGCAACAAACACGTGGCCGCCCCCGCCACGCTCCATGCCGCTAGCGACGCCACGCGCGTGGAGGTGGTCTTCGACCAGCCACAGCGCGCCGTCACCCCCGGCCAGGGCGCCGTCTTCTACCATGGCGAACAGGTGCTGGGTGGGGGATGGATCGAATAAGCGGTCAACAACGCCCCAATTTGTTATGATTAAGGCGGTTCAAGAACACTCAAATAAAAGCCCCTCCCGTGAAAGCGATCGAACTCATCGGCGATATCGACGAACAACATCGATTGAGAGCCAGCGTACCGGAGGAACTTCCCGCAGGCCCTGTGCGGTTAATCGTCCTATTGTCTGATGAAGATGAAGCCGGCACCGTCTGGGCGCATGGCCTCGCCCGAGAATGGGCGGGCGAATTGAGCGACTCACGTCAGGATCTCTACACTCTCGGGGACGGACAACCCGTTGACGCGGCCCGGTGAGATTTACTTGGCCCAGCTCATACTTCCAGCCTTGTGCGCTATCTCGGCATTGTTGATGGGCCCGCCTTGAACGTTGTGACCAAGAAGCTTAGAGCATTCCTCGGTCTATGAGACTGGGCTGTTCCCAGCGTATGCACGGATTTCCAACTCCGCTGTTTGGAACTACAATAACGGAGGAGGCAATTGATGTTCTCCCTGTTTGCAATCGTTCTCGACGTGCTCGCGGTGGTCATTCCCGTTTACCTGCTGTACCGGTTTCGATCCCAGGCCTGGTACTGGCATGTGCTGGCGGTAATCCTGGCGCTGGTGATTGGTCTGATGCCGGGAACCGCGCTGCTACAGACGGAAGGCGGTAGTCTGCTCTACGGCTTTTCGTTTATCATTCTGATGGTCTGGGGCATCGGCGGGCTGATTCCGTACCGGCCGCGCCACGCGAAGCACGCATAGTGAGCGACCGCGGCAGGGTTCGGAACTGGATCGAATACGGAATCGCCTTGGGCGTCGTGAAGTCGCTGGAATGGGCGCCGTTGCCACTGGCGCACGGGCTGGCGCGCGGTTACGCGCGGCTCCTCGATCTGGCGATTCCGCGGTTGCGGCGGGTAGCCAACCACAACCTGTCGATGGCGCTGCCGGGGGCCAATCACGCTGAAATCATCGACGGGGTATTCCGGTCCATCGCGCGGCTGCTGGTGACGTTCGCCAAGTTCCCTTCCATCCGCCGGGAGAATGTCGAGCGCTGGATCCGATGGGAAGGCCGCGAGCACTTCGACGACGCCATGCGCGCGGGGCGCGGGGTGCTGTTCGCCACCGCCCACCTGGGCAACTGGGAGCTGAGCGCGTACGCGCACGCGCTGCTGGCGGCGCCCATGAACGTGGTGGTGCGGCCCCTCGACAACCCTCTTATTGACGCGCTGGTGGAGCGCCGCCGGGCGCTCTCCGGCAACCGTCCGATTTTCAAGAAGGACTTCGCGCGCGCCATTCTGAAAGCGCTGGCAGCGAACGAAGCCGTGGGCATCCTGGCGGACCAGAACGTATCGCTCGACTCGGGAGTCTTCGTCGATTTCTTCGGCGTGCCGGCCTGCGCCAGCACGGGTCTCGCCAAACTGGCTGCGCACAGCGGCGCGGCCGTCATTCCGGGATTTGCGCTCTGGTCGGAAAGCGAGCGCCGGTATGTCCTGCGGTTCTACCCTCCGGTTCCCATGACGGGCGACGTGACGCGCGACACACAAGCGGTGCAAAAACGAATCGAGGACGCGATCCGGGAGTACCCCGACCAGTGGCTATGGATCCACCGGAGGTGGAAGACGCGGCCGCGGGAAGAGGGGGTCGGCCCTACGATTTCGGATCGAGGATGAACGTCGGCACCACGCCCGCCGCCGACGAAAAACCCGCTTTGCGCGTCGAAAGCCAGCTCGAGCAGCCCTGCACTTTGCCCAGATAGGCATGTGGGTGCACGTCCACCTGCATCTCCCGGAACTCGAGCTGGCCGAAACTCATGAGCGGGAACACCGAACGCACCGGGTCCACACGCTCCTGCGCCACGTACGGCGCGCGCATGGCCTGCTTCAGGGCGCGGTCCCATTCGGCGTCGCCCATCTCCCAGCCGTAGTAAGCGTGCAGATCGCTGTAGTCGTCATTGGGCTTCAGCGCCAGCCGCTCGCGATTCTTGGCGATGAACTCGGGCAGGTCGATGGCCTGCTCTCCGTAGGTAGTCTTGGACGCGGCCACCAGGCGCGTCCACGGCACATGCTCGCGGATGGCCTTGCGCTCCGCCGCCGGAAACTTCCCCGTCAGGGTCTCGTCCGTCAGCAGCCCGAACATGGCCTTCTTGTGCGCCAGTTCCGAGCGGAAGCTGTTGACGACGCACACCGCGCGGTCCCGGTAGGCCTGCACCAGCGGATGTGTCAGATCGAAGCGGACCAGAAACTCCTGCACGCCCAGGCGCCGGTACACCAGATCGATTTCGAATGGGCCTTTGCGCAGCACCCGGTTCCGGTATTCAAGCTGCTCGGGCGAGACGATTTCCACCGCGTAGCCGTCTTCGCGGAAGAGATCGCGGAACAATTCGTACTCGCTCTGGCCGGAATGGTAAGCCGGCCGAAACTCCACAATGGCGATGTTGGGCTTCTTCGTGCCGCCGAACTGTTTGTAAGATTTCAGCAGCGCTTGCAGCAGGTGCCGCCGGCTGCTGGCGCGCGTGAGCGTATACCTCTTGCGGAACTCCTTCATCGGTGCGGCTTCGTAGAACAAGTCGGCCAGGGCGTCCGCATAACCCGCGCCGGTGGGGGAATCCGCATTGTATTGAACGAAACGCAGGCTGCCGTTGGATAGATGCGTGTCCAGCCGTGCGGCCACTGCCAGTGCCTGGTAGCCGGGATCGATGGCCGCCAGCATCTTCTCCGCCGGCAGCAGTTCCAGGCGCGCCAGCAGCGCCGGGTTGCTCAGCACCATCTGTTCCATGCGGTCGATGGCGCAGATCAGCGCCTCGCCGCTCTTCACCAACGAATCGTATTGGCGCCGCGAAATGAAGTTCGGCCGCAGAAAAGGACAGACCAGCCGTCCACCAGCCGAGAGCCTGCCGCTCTCCATGCGCTGGTACAGCGCCTCCACCCACGCGAGATCGCGGTAGGGGCCGCTCTCCAACAGTTTGTTATACCTACCGACTGCGTCGTCCAACAGGGACATTTCTGACTTGAGAATCCGTTCTAATCTGAGTATCCCACAGAAGCGCGCAAAACGATAGGTTTGAACGTAATTTAGGCAGAATAACCGACTTATTATCAGATGCTTACAATGTTTATAACGTTATTTTGCGAGGGCCTAGAAACCCCCTTCCAGCCCTTACTGCCGGTGTTTTGAGGCAATCGAAGCCGCGCTACGGAGGTGTCTATTTCTGCTTGGTCTCTTTCGCCAGCCGGACTCGCGCGCTTTCGATCTTCTTGCCAACACTCGCGATTTCCTCCGGGTCGCTTTCCGATTGCGAGCCGGCTTGGAACTCCTTCAGAGACGCCTGCCACTGCGCAATGGCGTCCTTAGTCTTACCCAGCTTGAAGTACACATCACCCAGGTGATCATGCACCGTGGCGTCCTGGCCGATGCGGTTGAGCGCTTGCACCAACAATCCCTCGGCTTCGCTGAGTTTCCCCTGGCGGTAGTACACCCACCCCAGGCTGTCGAGGTAGGCGCCGTTCTGCGGATCCAAATCCAGGGCCTTCTTGATCAGTTGATACGCCTCATCCAACCGCACGTCGCGGTCCGCCAGCATGTAGCCCAGGTAGTTCATGGCTCCGGCGTTGTCCGAGTCCAATTCCAGCACCTTGCGGAATTCCGCTTCGGCGCCGTCGTATTTCTTCATGCGCTCGTACATGGCGCCCCGCATGAAGTGAACGCCTGCTTTGTCGTCGTCCGACGTCGAGAGCTTCTCGGCTTGGTCCAGAAGTGGAGCCATGTCGGCGTAGCGCTTGCCCTTCTCGTAGATCTGCGCCAGCTCCAGTTGCATCTCGCGGTCGTCGGGACCCTTCATCAGACCGCGAAGTTCGGCGGCGGCCTCGTCGATCTTGCCCAGGTCCCCCAGCAGCGACGCGTGCGTCAACTGCACCACGTGCTCGTCGGGATACTTCTTCAGCGCCGCATCCGCTTCCTTCCGTGCGCTTTCGAAGTCCTTCGCCGCCCGATAGGTCTCGATGATTTGCACGGCCGCGCGCGGCGCGCTTTGCGCCTCCAGAGGGGCGATCTGCCGGAAAGCTTCGATGGCCTGGGGGTATTGGCCTGCGGTCCGGTAGAAAACGCCGAGCCGGTCGAGCAGCGTGGCGCGGTTGGCGGCATCGGCGGCCGAGTACGTCTTGCGCGCGGTCTCGTCCAGCAGGCCCTTCAGCGAAGCGATCGCTTCGTTGGACTTGCCCTCGGTTTCCAGCAGGTTGATTTCGTCAATGCGCACATCCAGGCTCTCGGGATCGAGCGATTTGGCTTTGCTCAGCGACTCGCGCGCCTTCGCGAAATCGCGCTTGACGCGGTAAATCTCGCTGATGCGCAGTGGCAGCGTCGGATTCTGCGGATCGTCGGTTGCTAACTGCTGGTAGAGTCGGAGGGCTTCATCAAGCTGATTGCAAAGAAACAGGTTGTCCGCCAGTTCGGCTATCAGACGGGTATCGTCGGGCGCCAGCGCTACGGCCTTTTGCAGCGCGTCGGCGGCGCTCTTGTAATCCCGCAGTTCCCTGT